>Ga0105252_10001572_pt1 | contig 10016 bp, 9 predicted proteins | sample EasRivMeERMZT100_FD_89675 | JGI IMG/M metagenome (GOLD analysis project Ga0105252, IMG submission 89675) | Soil microbial communities from meander-bound floodplain in the East River, Colorado, USA - East River MetaG ERMZT100 | ecosystem: Environmental > Terrestrial > Soil > Floodplain | place... | reverse complement strand
GCACCAGGCTGTAGAGCGAGAACAGCAGGCTCACCAGGCCGAGCGCGGGCAGGATCTGGAACACGCCGCCCACCCAGGCGGCCGTGCTGGCGTAGGCGGTGGCCTTGAGTGCCTGCACATCGTTGCGTTGCCCGCCGAATCCGTCCGCGAGCAGGCTGATGACGCGCGACAGCACGAAGACGCTGAGCAGGGCAAGCACGTACGCGGCGATCCCGGATGAGACCGCCGTCGTGATCGACACCGGCGTCGTCAGCGACGTGAGGGGAACCCGACGGCCGAACAGAATCATCCCCACCGTTGCGGCGAGCGGACCGATGGCAGCGAGCGGGATGATGTACTTCCCCCAGATCTCGCCGGGCTTGGTGAACTCGGTGTCGATCTCTTTCCACGTCACGCGCGGCTCCAGCAGCATGCCTTTCGCGCGCCCGATCATCGTTTCCATGAGACCCCCCCTCAGGACGCCCCCAAGATAGGGGAGCGGACCTACCGCGCCAGCCTTGGCGTCTTAGCGCCTTGGCGTCTATACGTCTAGCTTTTCGATATGCTTGTCGATGTGCATGCCCACTTCCTGCACGCACGCACCCCGCGCGCTGACTGGCGCGAGCGCAACGTGAGCCGTCTCACGGCAGGCGCGAAGATCGGCATCTCGGTACACGTGGCGTCGGTCCTGGGCAGTTGGGGGCTCACCTCGCCGATCTATTTCCCCTCGCCCCGTGATGTCACAGCCGGAAACGACGCGCTGCTCGCGCTGCAGCGCCAGCATCCCGACCTGATCCGCGGCTACGTGTGCGTCAATCCGAACTATGCGGCACAGGCACGGGCGGAAATCGTGCGCTGCCTCGACGCAGGCATGATCGGCATCAAGCTCGCGGCGAGCCGCCGCGCCGATGATCCGTTGCTCGACCCGATCGCCGCGCTCGCGCTGGAGCGGCGCGTCCCGGTATTGCAACACATCTGGCAGCACCGGCGCCGTGACTGGCCGGGGCAGGAGGCGTCGGACGCCACGGAGCTGTGCACGCTCGCCGGGCGCCATCCCGAGGTCGCGTTCATTCTCGCCCACATCGGCGGCGGCGGGGATTGGCTGCATTCACTGCACGCGGTGCGCGAGGTGCCGAACGTCTACGTCGATCTCTCCGGCAGCGGCGTGGACGGCGGCATGCTCGAGGCGTGTCTCGAGAGCGTCGGCGTGGAGCGACTGCTGTGGGGCACCGATCTGACCATGGACACCGGGTGGGCCAAGCTGCGCTATCTCGCATCGCTGCTGTCCCGGGATGAGCTGGCGCTGGTCAGTTGGAAGAACGCGGCCCGCATCTTTCCGCCCGGCGCGTTCCCGGCCGACTGATGCGCATCGACTGTAACGCCTTCCTGGGCGCCTATCCCTGGCGCAAGGTGCCCGGCACCTCGCCCGACGCGCTGCTCAAGGCGCTCGACCGCACAAAGATCGACGTCGCCTGGATCACGCATCTGCCGAGTCTGTTCTGGCGCGACCCCACCGAAGGCAACGCGTGGCTGTACGAGACCGCCCGCAAGGAAAAACGTTTCAAGCCCGTGCCCACGGTGCATCCCGGGTTATCCAACTGGGAGGAGGTGCTGTCCGGCGCGGCGAATGCCGGAGTGCCCGCGGTGCGCTGCGATCCGCTGTACCTCGGCCTCGACCCGGCGGGCGGCGAGATGCGCGTGCTCGCGGCCGCCTGCGGCGCCGCGCGGTTGCCCCTGATGCTCGCCGTGCGCCTCGAGGACGGCCGCCAACGTCACCCGAACGATCATGTGGGCGAGCTCCCCGCAGCGGCCGTTCGCACACTGATTCGCAGCGATGCGGACCTCCGGCTCCTCGTCACGCACGCCGATCGCGGGTTCATCGAGGAGGTGCACTTCGGCTCGACGCCCGATGAGGCGCGCCGCCTTTGGTGGGACATCTGCTGGATTTGGGGTCCGCCGGAGGACCATTTCGAGACCCTCCTGGGCACGGTAGGTGTCGAGCGATTCGTGTTCGGAACCGGGCAGCCGCTCCGGCTCCCGGACAACAGCATCGCCAAGCTCGACCTTCTCGAGCTCGCGCGCGAGCAGCGCGAGGCGATCGAGTCGAAGAGTATCCAGGGGCTCAGCAGCTGAACGTTGATCTCGAGTGGGGCCTGATCCCGGCGGTCCCCGTCCCGTTTCGCGGCAAGACGATCGACGACAAGGCCCAGCACGATTACGGGCGCTGGATGGGGAGGCAGGACGTCGCCGGCGTCGCCGTCTGGGCGCATACGGGCCGTGGCCCGCATCTCTCGTCTGACCAACGCCGTCTGGTGCTCGAGAGCTGGCGCGCGGCGCTGCCCGGGAAAGTCATCGTGGCGGGCGCAAATTCGATGGACATGGCGCGCGAAGCGGAACGCGGCGGAGCGGATGCATTGCTGGCGTTCCCGCGACGCCACGATCCCGTGGCGTTTCATGAGCAGCTCGCCCAGGTCCTGCCGGTCATTGCCTTCTATCTCTACGACGCCGCCGGTGGCGTCTCGTACGACGACGAGACGCTGCACGGCATTCTTGCCTTGCCTGGAGTCATCGGCATCAAGGTGGCGACACTCGATTCCGTCATGACGTTTCAGCGCATTGCGGCCGTGGTGCGGGATCACCCGGACAAATTGCTGCTCACCGGCGAAGACCGGTTCCTCGGCTACTCACTGATGATGGGCGCGCGCGCGGCGTTGATCGGAATGGGCTCGGCCCTGACTGATCTTCAGGCAAACCTGCTTGACGCCAGGAAGCGTGGAGATGACCACGCTGTTTTACGCCTTGCTACGCAGTTAGACGCCTTTGGCGCCGTGACGTTCATCGCCCCGATGGAAGGCTACATTCGACGCATGTTGTGGGCCCTCGCCGCCGATGGCGTGATTCCCGACGACGCCTGTGACGACCCCTGGGGTCCTGCGCTTCCGGCATCGGAGCGTGACGCGGTGCGTCGCTTTGTGCGCGAGGCCCGCGTACGGTAACGCGACGCTCGTTTCTCCAGACCAGCGCGGCTGTCGCAATGGGAGGCCTTGTGCAGAGAGCTCAGCAACCGCACATCGTCGTCGTCGGCGCCGGCGCATTCGGCGGGTGGACGGCGCTCTACCTCCGGCGCCAGGGCGCCCGCGTCACGCTGGTGGACGCCTGGGGGCCGGGCAACAGCCGCGCCAGCTCCGGCGGGGAAACGCGCGTCATTCGCGCGACCTATGGCGACCGCCTGGTCTACACGCGCATGGCGGCGCGTGCGCTCGCGCTCTGGAAGGAAAACGAAAAACGCTGGCAGCGGCAGCTGTATCACGGCATCGGCGTGCTCTGGCTCGTGGAGAGCGACGAGAAGTACGAGAAGGCCGCGCTGCCGATCTTGCGGAGCGAGAACGTCCGGATTGAAGAGGTGTCCGGTCCCGAGGTGTCACGTCGCTACCCGCAGATCAATTGCGATCGCGTGCGCTGGGCCATCTTCGAGCCCGACGGCGGCTATCTCACCGCGCGCCGAGCCTGCGCCGCGGTGCTCGACGGGTTTCTCGCCGAGGGCGGCGAGTACCGGCAGTTGGCGGTCCAGCCGCCGGCTCCGAGCGGTGGGCAGCTTTCGAATGTGATGTTGACGGACGGCAGTCGGCTGATGGCTGATCGCTTTGTGTTCGCCTGCGGTCCCTGGCTCGGATCGCTGTTCCCGGACGTGATCGGCGATCGTGTCCGCGCGACGCGCCAGGAGGTTTTCTTCTTTGGCACGCCGCCCGGCGATCAGCGCTTCACCGAGGGCGCCATGCCTGTCTGGGCCGATCACGGCACCACCTTCATGTACGGCATTCCCGGCAACGAATGGCGCGGCTTCAAGGTGGCGGATGATACGCGCGGCCCCGTCATCGATCCCACGACGATGGAGCGGGCACCGACGCCGGCCGCGATCCAGACCGCGCGCGAGTACGTCGCCTACCGCTTTCCCGGCCTGAAGGGCGCGCCGCTGCTCGAAGCGCGCGTGTGCCAGTACGAAGAGTCGCCGGACGAGCATTTCATCATCGATCGTCATCCGGCCGCGGAGAACGCCTGGATCGTGGGCGGTGGATCGGGACACGGGTTCAAGCACGGCCCGGCGGTCGGGGAGCTCGTGGCCCGGCTCGTACTCAGCGGCGCGGCGGCCGATGCCCAATTCAGACTTTCCCGTTTCGCTCGCTAACGACTTTGAGCGGTTCAAGCGGGAGCTGCCGCGCGATTTCCCCGCGCTTGTTCGCGACACGTACGGCATCAATCTGTCCGCGCGCTACCTCGGCGAGCCGTTGCCGCATCCCATCGGCAAGGGTTCCGGGCAGCTGTCGCTCAACACGGGGCAGCTCGAGACCGACGCCGAGGCTGGCCTCGCGTTCGCGGTGCTCAAGACCGTGATCGCGCAGGACGCGGCCGGTGCGCAGTCGATGGCGGCGTGGGCGATTCATGAGAGCAAAATGAAAGTCGAGCGTCGCGGCGACAGCTGGACCGTGACGTGGAAGGGCAGGGGGTGGGATCGCTCGTTCGACGACTACCTCGCCCTGGTGCGAGCAGGCTGGGATCTCACGCGCGACGGACAGTTGCTGGCGGTCCCGTCGGTGAAGTATCACTTGCCGCGGCTGGACGAGCCGTTTCGTGACGACGAGTACGCATTCACCACGCGCGCGCTCGCGAATGCGTGGGGCCACTCGCCGCTGCTCTTGGAGAAGGATTTCTCGCCCACCCTCGCGGGCGATTCCCTGGCCGATGAGCGGGAGCAGATCCTGCGCTGGCTGCGCGAGGTCCCGCAGCGCATCCGCGCTCACGCGGACGTGCGGCTCGCGATGAAATTGATGAATGCGCGATTCGACGACGACTTTCAAAACGAGATGATGGAGGCCGCGAGCGGCGCCGATACGCTTGTGGTGTTCAACAGGCTCTTCGACGCGAAGGCTGGAGTAGCGTACGGAGGAAGTGAGTTGAGCGATCGCAACCTTCGGGTGTTGGACCGGCCGTCCGGCGGTCCGACCGTCCGACCGTCCCTCAGCGGCACCGGCGACATCCATTCCGGCCGCCTGATCCTCGAGTACGCACTCCGTGGCTGCTCGTCCGTGCAGCTCCACACGTTTTTTCAGCTGCCACTGGAGGAGTACCCGGCGACAGAGGGCTCGCGGACCCAACGCGCGCTGCACGTCTTGATCTTTGATCCGCGCCATGGCCTGATCGCCGTGATGCTCGAGCGCGAGCGCGCCGGCACGCTGCACCGGCGGAACGGCGAGCTGCACTTTCTCGATCTATGCGACCCTCCCGGCAACTGAGCGGTTTGCTGTTCCTGGCTCTCGCCGCGCTCCTGGCGTGGGGTGGATCGGTCGATCCGGCAAAGAGCACGATTCGGTGGCTCGTCGTCGCGGCGCTCGCCGGTTGGGGCCTTTGGACCCTGCGTCAGGAGCGCACCCGGATCGAGCAGGTGTACACGCAAATCCTCGCACTGGGGCTGGCCATCAGCGCGGGCGGCTGGCTGACCCCCACGAGCCAGAGCCGAGGGCTGATCGGGTTCGGCGGGCTTCTTGTGCTCGCGTCCGGCGGTCTGCTGCTGTGGTCCTGGATTCAACGGCGCACGCCCCCATCGGACGATGACGCGAATCGCACGGGCTGAGCTGTACGAGCTGACGCTCCCGCTGGTCGAGCCGTTCGTCATCTCGGGCGGTGCGATCACGGAGCGCCGCTCGCTCATCGTGGTGTTGCACGACGACGCGGGGCACGTGGGCTACGGAGAGTGCCCGCCGTTCGAGCTGCCGTTCTACTCCGAAGAAACCCTCGCCGGCGCGCGCGACCTGATTCAACGCGTCCTGCTGCCGCGCGTCAGCGCGAAAGAATTCCACGACCCCGTTCCCGAAGCGATCGCCGCCGTGTTGCGCGATGGCGTGCGGGGCAACTGGTTCGCGCGGGCGGGCGTCGAGACCGCCGCGTGGGATCTCGAAGCACATGGGCGCGGCACCGGACTCGCGGGCCTGCTCGGTGACCGACTCGGCGTCAAGCCGGCGTCGACCGTCGACTGCGGCGTGGCACTCGGCATCCCTCCGGACCGCGACGCGGCGGTGTTGACCCGCTGGGTCGCGGATGCGGTCGAGCGCGGCTACCGGCGCGTGAAGATCAAAGTCGCACCCGGCTGGGACGCGGCGGCGGTCACGGCGGCGCGGATCGGCATGGCGGGCACGACGCTGCCGCTCACCGTGGATGCCAACGGCGCCTACGAGTGGCCGCGCGACGAACGCGCGCTGCGCGCGCTCGACGACGCGGGCCTGCTCTACATCGAGCAGCCGCTCCATCCCGACGAGCTGGTCGGCCATGCGCGGCTCGGTGAAACGTTGCGGACGCCCGTCTGCCTCGATGAGACCCTGCGCGACGCTCGGGCCGCCCGGCAGATCGTGGCGCTGAACGGCCCGAAGGTTTGGAACATCAAGGTGCACCGGGTCGGCGGTCTCACCGAAGTGTGCGCGATCTATCAGCTGGCCGCCGCGTACGGAGCGAAACTGTGGGCCGGAACCATGCCCGAATCGGGGATCGGCTCGCAGGCGGCGCTTGCCGCCGCGGCGCTGCCGCTCTTCGTCTACCCCTCCGACCTGGAGCCGTCGAGCCGGTGGTTTGGCCGCAACGGCGACATCATCAAGCTGACGATGGGCAAGGACGGCCGTATGGCAGTCCCGCAACAATCCTGTGGGCGTCTGCTCGATCCTGCCCGGTTTCGGCTCTTGACCGCGCCTGTACTATTGGGGCGCCATGAACAAGCCGAATACTGATTACTGGGCCAGCCATCTCTACCTGAGTCCGCGCCAGCGCCCCAAACCCGATCAACCCGTTCGTGATTTGCCTCCGCGTGCCGCGCAGCGATTCAAGAAGGCGCGCGAAGAGCTGCGCAGTTTGCGCCACGTCACCGAGCAGGTGGTCTACCTGGGCACGACCTGGAAATGGGTGTGGATGTACGAAGTCGGCGGCCGCAAACTCGGATACCTGCATCCGATGCAGTCCGGTGTCAGCGGCACATTCGTCCTCTCGGGGCTCGAGGAGCAGGAAATCGGCGCCACCAATGGGTTGCCGCGCGTCATCAAGCAAGCCGTGCGCGATGGAACGCTGCTCGACGGCGTGCGCCATTGCTGGATGGAGTTCGATGATTTGGACGCGGTGCACGCATTTGTCGACGTCGTCCGATTGAAATACCAACTACTGGCGCGTCCCGAGTAGCCGTTGTTACATTCGTGAGCCTTCGGATGTAATCGCAGGCCACACCGAACCGAACCACTTAGGCATCAGAGGCCATCTGCGTTCAGCTGCGGTCGTGGTGTTGATCCTCGCCCTCCCGCCTGTGGGCCTTAGCGGCCAGCAGGCCCAATCGGCTTCCTCTGCAACGTCGCGATATCAGGCGCCCGTCATCAGCGACACGGGCGATCTCAAAGGTCCGCGCCAGCCGATTTTCTTCCGGCACGATATTCACGCGGGACAGGACCAGATCCCGTGCATGTACTGTCATTACTCGGCGTCGATTGCGAGCGAGCCGGGGATCCCCTCGCTGCAGACGTGCATCGGTTGCCATCAGTTGATCGGGGGCTCGACGCCGTCGCACCAGGCCGAGATCAAGAAGGTCCGCGACGCGTGGCGTGAGCGAAAGCCGCCCGAGTGGATTCGCATTCACGCGCTGCCTGGCTTCGTGCGCTTCCCGCACATGCGGCACATCAAGCGCCTGGGCACGGAATCGTGCGTCACGTGTCACGGTGAAGTGAAAACCATGGCGCAGGTCTCCCAGGTCTCGACGCTGAAGATGGGGTGGTGCGTGCGCTGCCACGTCGAGAACAAGGTGAGCCGCGACTGCAGCGTGTGCCATTACTGATATGACTGAACCAATCAATCGCCGCCGCTTTCTGAAGGTGTTGGGCGTCACGGGCGCCGGCACGGCGGCCGTGTCGGCCTGTGGCATCGGCCCCGAGCCCACCGAGCGCCTCATTCCGTATCTGATCCAGCCCGAGGATCAGATTCCCGGCATTGCCACCTACTACGCCACGACATGCCGCGAATGCGCGGCAGGCTGCGGCGTGCGGGTGCGGGTGCGGGAGGGGCGGGCCGTCAAGCTCGAAGGCAATCCCGATTCGCCGATCAACCGCGGCCGTCTCTGCTCGCGCGGGCAGGCCGCGATCCAGGGCCTGTACAATCCGGATCGCGTCCAGCACCCGATGGTGCGCAACGCGACCGGGGGGGGCTCGCTCGAGGCGATCGATTGGGACGGCGCGATTCAGCGCCTGAGCGCAAAAGTCGCCGAAGCCCGCGGCACAGGCATCGTATTCCTCACCGGCGCCGAAGCCTCGAGCTTCGGTGATCTGGTTGACGAGTGGATGCGCCAGGTGGGCGGCCGCCGCCTGAGCTACGAAGCGTTCGGGTTCGACGCGCTGCGCGCCGGCAACCGCATGGCATTCGGGACCGCGTCCCTCCCCACCTACGATTTTGCCAACGCGAAGTATCTGCTCTCGTTCGGCGCCGATTTCCTCGACACCTGGCTGTCGCCGGTCGAGTTCCAGAACGGCTTCTCGCGCGCGCACGCGTTCGACGGCGGACGTTCCGCGTCGATGGCCAAGTTCGTGTACGTGGGTCCCCGGCTGTCGCTGACGGGGATGAACGCCGATGAGTGGATCGGCGTGCGGCCGGGCAGCGAAGGCGCGCTCGCGCTCGCCATGGCGCAGGTGGTCGTGAGCCGTCGGCTCGCCCGCGTGCCCGCGGATGCGAGCCGGCTTTCGGCCGTGCTGTCGGCGCACACGCCGCGCGCCGTCGCCGAGGAGATCGGCATCGAGCAGGACGTGATCGTGCGCCTCGCAACCGAGTTCGCCAGGTCGGGTGGCGGCCTCGCGGTCTCCGGCGGCATAGCCACGCAGTACGCGAACGGCGCGGAAATCGTGGCCGCCGTGAACATCCTGAATTACGTCGTGGGGTCGGTCGGTACCCTCGTCAAGTTCGGGGCCGATCTCGCGGCCGGTTCGACGAACAGCTTCGCCGACATCGCGGCGCTGACGTCCGACATGGCCGCCGGCAAGGTCGGGCTCCTATTCGTGCACGGGACGAATCCGGCGCACTCGCTCCCTGGCGCGTTCCAGCAGGCGCTCGGCAAAGTCGGCTACAAAGTGAGCTTCTCGTCCTTCATGGACGACACGACCGCGGCGTGCGACATGATCCTGCCCGATCATCATCCGCTCGAGCAGTGGGCGGACAGCCGGCCGCGCGCCGGCGTCACGGCGTTCCAGCAGCCCGTCGTGCAGCCCGTATTCGATACGAAGCAGACCGGTGACGTCGTCCTCCGGCTCGCGGGGCGCAGCGGCACGTTCCAGGACTACCTGCAGGCCAAGCATCGCACAGGACGCGGGGCAGGGTTCGATCAGTTCTGGATGGACACGCTGGCCAAAGGCGGCACGTACGGCGACGCGCCCACTCGCGCCGTGCGGCTGTCAACGGATCTAGCGGCTGCCGTTCCCCCGCTCCAGCAGGAGCGGGGGTCAGGGGGTGAGGACAAACAAGACGTCGTCGTCTTCCCACATCCTGTGCTGCACGATGGGCGCGGTGCCAACAAGCCGTGGCTTCAGGAGCTGCCCGATCCGGTTTCGAAGATCGCCTGGCACAGCTGGGTCGAGGTGCATCCCGACACCGCCGCGCGCTGGGGCCTCGCGACGGGCGACTTCCTGGTCCTCACGTCCGACTTCGGCTCGCAGAAATTCCCGACGTGGATCACCCCCTCCGTGCGGCCCGATACCCTCGCGGTGCCGACCGGGCAGGGCCACACCGCCTACGGCCGCTACGCCCAGGACCGCTCGGCGAACGCCTTCGAGCTGCTCGACAGGAAAGCCAACGCGTACGGTGGCCGCACGTTCGCCGTGAGCGCCACCGCGACGAAGACCGGCGAGCATCGCAAGATCGTCACGACCGAAGGCAGCCCGCGCGAGCGCGGCCGCGGCACCGTCGAGGTGCTCGGCGTCGCGCGCGCCAAGGCGCTGCACGCGGGCGATCATCCGTTCCATCACGAAGAGACG
>Ga0105252_10001570_pt1 | contig 10036 bp, 5 predicted proteins | sample EasRivMeERMZT100_FD_89675 | JGI IMG/M metagenome (GOLD analysis project Ga0105252, IMG submission 89675) | Soil microbial communities from meander-bound floodplain in the East River, Colorado, USA - East River MetaG ERMZT100 | ecosystem: Environmental > Terrestrial > Soil > Floodplain | place... | reverse complement strand
TGACCAATGTCGGTCCCGACTATCTGAGCGTCATGAACATACCGTTGATCGCCGGCCGTGATATTGCGCGCTCGGATCAGCGCGGCGGGCCTCCGGTTGCGGTTGTGAGCGAAGCGTTGGCAAAACATTATTGGTCAGTGCAGGACGCAGTCGGCCGCCGATTCAGGAACGGTCCGAACGGGCCATGGGTAACAGTGGTTGGAGTGGCGCGCGACATGAAATGGCGCGAGGTGAAAGAAGACAGCCGAAACTTCATCTACTTTCCAGTACTACAAGCCTTTCATCCTTCGACCGTCATTCATGTGAGAACGACTGGTGACCCAGCCTTGCTATCGGCGCCGGTTCGCGACGCGGTTCGACGTATTGCGCCGGAAGTACCGGTTTTCGCCGTTCGCACGCTGGCCGGTCACGTTGGAGCGTCCGCTTTTCAACAGAGCATGGCCAGTTCACTGTTGGCGGCGTTCGGTGCTTTGGCTCTCACTCTGGCCGCACTCGGTGTGTATGGGGTGCTGGCGTTTCTTGTTGGACAGCGCACCAGGGAAATCGGCATTCGTGTTGCGCTGGGAGCGAAGCCGCGCGACGTTTTTCGAATGGTTGTCGGCAAAGGTCTGCTGTTGACGGGGACCGGCATCGTCATTGGAATCACGGCCGCCTATGGTTTGGCTTCCGCAATGTCCGGCCTGTTGTTCGGCGTGACGGCTTCCGACCCCTTGACGCTCGCGGCGGGCGCATCATTGCTGCTGATCACGGCAACAGCCGCTTGTCTAATTCCTGCTTATCGCGCCATGCGTGTCGATCCGACCACCGCACTGAAATGTGAATAGCGCTTCGCCACCGGAAGGGGAAGTAACCACAAGAAGCACAAAAGGCGCAAAAAGGGAGTCTCAATCCTTTTTGCGCCTTTTGTGCTTCTTGTGGTTACTTCCCCTTCCGGTGGCGGTATAGAATGCGACCATCTCAAACGGAGGTAGATCAATGGTCGATACGAACGAAACTCGACGACGATTCATGACCCATTTCGCGGGCATAGGATTAAGCGGCACGCTTCTTCCTGGAGTCCTCTGGGCAAGCCTGCAGCAAGCGAATGCAGTGCGAGTTACGGCGCCAATGCTCGGCGAGGCTTTAAGACTGGCCGGACTTGAATTCAGCGATGAAGAACGTACGGCGATGGTGAACAATGTGAACCAGGCGCTCAATCGTTACGAGGCATTGCACCGGTTCAAAATTCCCAATGACATTTCACCTCCGTTTCACTTCAATCCGCTCGTACCTGGGATGAAAGTGAACCGCACGCGTCAGCCGTTCAAGATGAGTGACGCGCCTAAAGTCTCGCGCCCTTCGAATCTCGAAGACGTTGCATTCTGGTCGGTCCGGCAACTGGCAGAGCTTGTGCGATCGAAGCAGGTTACGTCAGTCGAACTGACCACCATGTACCTGGAGAGGCTGAAAAAGTACAACCCGGTTCTGAACTATGTGGTGTCGTTCACCGACGATCTTGCCATGCAACAGGCGAAGCAGGCCGATGCCGAAATCAAAGCGGGTAAATACAAAGGGCCGCTGCACGGCATTCCGTATGGCACAAAAGACATTATTGCGGCGAAGGGATACAAGACCACCTGGGGATCCGGCGCATACAAAGATCAGGTTCTGGATTACGACGCCACCGTCACCGAACAATTGCGCGACGCGGGCGCTGTGCTCATCGCCAAGCTGACTACCGGCGAATTGGCGGGCGGCGCGAACTGGTTCGGCGGGCGCACGAACAATCCATGGAATCCGGAACAAAGCTCGGGTGGTTCCTCGGCGGGACCGGGGTCGGCGACGGCCGCCGGTTGCGTCGGCTTTTCGATCGGATCGGAAACGAGCGGCTCGTTACTTGGCCCATCGGGTGGGAATGGTCTTTCAGGACTGCGCCCTACTCTAGGACGGGTTAGTCGCTACGGCGTTATGGCGCTCTCATGGACGCAAGACCGTCTCGGCCCGATGTGCCGTTCGGTGGAGGACTGCGCGCTTGTGATGCAAGTGATCTCGAAGCCCGACGACCGCGATTTGAGCGTGCAGGACATTCCGTTCAACTGGAACGCCAACATGGACGTCACCAAGCTGCGCGTCGGTTACGTTAAGAAGTCATTTGATGCCGTGACCAACGCCATCAACAAGGCAAACGATCAGGCAACATTGGATACGCTGGTGAAGCTTGGTATTAAGCCGATGCCGATCGACATCCCGGACTTCCCTGTTTCCGTCACCGCTCACGATGTAGAAATGGCCGTGTTCTTCGACGAACTCGTTCGGTCAGGTCGAGTGAAACTGATGACCGGCCAAACCCGCGGTGTGAGTTTCCGGGCTGCGCGGCTGGTTCCAGCAGTGGAATATCTGCAGTCGCAACGCGCGCGAATGATGATGATGATGCAGCTCGCCGAAGCCACAAAAGGAGTGGATGTGTTCCTGATGCCAAGAGGTGGCGGAGGTGGCGGGGGCGCACGCGGGCGCGGTGCTCGAGGAGCCGAGGATGCCGGAGATGCCGGAGCCCGTGGTGGCGCCCGTGGAGGCGGCGGCGGGGGCGGCGGTGGAGATACCGGACCTGTCACCGTTTCAGCGCAGTGCAATTTCGCGACGTATCCTGGACTGGCGGTTCCAAACGGTTTTACAGCCGAAGGAATGCCGACCAGCATGACTTTCTTTGGGCGTCCGTTCGGGGAAACGGAGGTTCTGGCGGTCGGAAAGGCATTCCAGGATGCGACGAACCATCATCTGAAGCATCCCACGATCAAGACGTAGCGGCGTGCTTGACCCGGTCGCTACCGACCGGGTCAAGCACGGAACATTTCCCAACCACTCTCCGTATCTACCGACCGGGGTTTCGATGTACGACATTCTTCAAGACATACGCTTTACCTGGCGCTCCCTGCGCGGCAGGCCCGCCTTCGCGTTCACGGCGATTCTGACGCTTGCCCTTGGCATCGGGATAAACACCGGCGTCTTCACATTGGTCAATGCCATATTGCTTCGACCTTTACCGGTACCCGAATCGGAAAAGCTGGTTGAGCTCTACACCAGCCGGGAAGACCGAGTGGGTGGCGTCACCTCGTACGCGGACTTGAAGGACCTCCAGCAGGCGAACACATCATTCACCGATCTGTCCGGTCACAGCCTTCTTTTTGCGAACCTCAGCTGGCAGAGCCGGTCAGAGCTTCTCATCGGGGAATTTGCGACCTCCAACTACATGGATGTTCTCGGCATCAAACCCCAGCTAGGACGCTTCTTCAGCACTGAGGAAGAACGCGTCGAGGGCGCCTCGCTCGTTGCGGTGATTGCGCATCAGTTTTGGGAAAACCGATTCAGTGCGAATCCGAATGCTCTGGGACAATCCCTTCAACTGAATGGGAAGCGATACACAGTGATCGGCGTCATGCCGGAAACATTCAGAGGTACTTTCCCAGGCCTCACCCCGGATATCTGGATTCCAATCATGATGGCGGGCTCACTGGATCCATTTGGACAAACCGATACAGTGCCTTCGCCGGGAAATACCCGGATCGAGCGTCGAGGGACTCGATGGCTGTGGGTTACTGCTCGCCTGAAGGACGGCGTGACACTGCCTCAGGCGCAATCGCAAATGCAGTCCGTCATGTCCAGGCTGACGACGGACTTTCCGCAATCCAACAAGGAACTTCGCATCACGCTAAGGCCGTCGAATGACGTTCGGTTGAATCCGGACCTCGATGGCGCAATTGTCGCTGCGTCCGCTTTCCTGCTCGTCGCAGTCGGTATCGTTCTGCTGGTGGCCTGCACCAATGTTGCCGGGATGTTTCTGGCGCGTTCCTCCGCGAGACGTCGTGAGGTCGCCGTTCGGCTCGCACTTGGCACAAGTCGATGGCGTTTGATCCGGCAACTCCTGATCGAAAGTACTTCCATTGCAATGACCGGCGGCGTCGCCGGGCTGATTCTCGCCCTTATCGGAACCCGTCTTCTGGTTTCGTTCCAGCCACCCATTCCGATTTCCATCAATCTCAATCTGGATCCCGATTGGCGCGTTTTCGTATTTACCTTCGGGATCTCGATTTTGACCGGTGTGTTTTTCGGACTGGCTCCAGCGATCCAGGCGACGCGCCGCGATCTCGTGACCGACCTCAAGGGCGGGGAGGCGGACGGCCGCGGTCATCGGATGATCTTTCGTCATGGACTGGTCGTCGCGCAATTGGCGCTCTCGCTCGTACTGCTGATTGGCGGGGCACTGCTCGTTCGCAGCCTCCAGGCGGCGACGCGTATCGACCTTGGATTCCAGGCGGACCATCTCGCTCTAGTTCAGTTGAATCTCGGGATGCATGGCTACACCGACTCGAACGGCGAGACGTTTTTCAAAGATCTTCAGGAACGTTTTCGAAGCCTGCCCGGGATCGAGGCCGTTGCGCTGGCTGACCGCACGCCAATGTCGATCAATATCAACATGACTTCGTTGGTTCCCGCGACTGCTCCGACCGACGCTCGTCCCCTCACCGTAGACAATACGAGTGTCGAGCCCGGTTTCTTCGATACGATGCAGATTCCAATCGTCGAAGGTCGCGCCATTGGACTTCAGGACACACCGAACAATCCACGGGTAGCGGTGGTGAGTCAGGCTATGGCGCGGCAATGGTGGCCCGGCGAGTCCGCCGTTGGAAAACAGGTGCGGTCAATGACCGGTCGTATCACCGAAATCGTTGGCGTCTCCCGGGATTACAAGGTGCGGACGGTCGGGGAAGACCCTCGACCGATGATCCACTTCGCCCGCCAGCAGTTGCCCAATCTTTTCAGCGGAGTGTTGGTCCGCACGACGGGACCGGCTTCCAATATCCTGCCGACCCTGAGGCGCGAGATCTCGGCTCTCAATCCCGATGTGGTTCCGTTTGCACTCACAACGCTTTCAAACGAGGCGTCGCATTCGCTGATTCCGGTTCGTGCCGGCGCGGCGATTCTAGCCGGACTCGGGGTGTTCACCGTATTCCTGGCCGGAGTTGGATTGTACGGACTGATTGCGTATTCAGTCAGTCGACGAACGCGCGAGATCGGCACCCGCATCGCACTAGGTGCAACGCCAAGGGGCATCGTAAAGCAAGTCCTCGCTGAAGGATCGAAGCTGTTGATCATCGGCTCGGTGATCGGTCTTGCCGGCGCGGCGGCTGTGACTCGACTGATTCAATCGCTTTTGTACGGTGTCAGCAGCTTCGACTGGCTGGCATTCCTCGCAGGTATCGCCGTATTAGCCATCGTTGCGCTTGCGGCCAACACTGTGCCCGCTTTAGCTGCGTCCCGCGTCGATCCCATCCGCGCCCTCAAAATCGACTGAAATTCGGGGTCAGGCGTATAAATCACCTACTTTTAAAATAGGTGATTTATACGCCTGACCCCGAATTTGTTGCAGAAAGGCCTAGGAAGCCCTCACGAATTTGTTGAAGTGATCGATCGTCCGCTGCCATGACTGCTTCGCAGCGGCTTCGTCGTAGCGCGGCGTCGTGTCGTTGTGGAATCCGTGCTGAGTATTCGGATAGATGAACGCTTCGTATCGGACGCTGGCGGCTTTCAGCGCAGTCTCATAGGCTGCCCAGCCACCGTTGATGCGCGCATCCTCACTGGCGTAGTGGAACAGCATCGCCGCTTTGATTTTGGGAACTTCAGCGACTGGAGCTTGCGATCCGTAGTACGGTGCGCCGGCAGCAAGGCCGGCACCCAGACGAAATGACAGAGTGTTCACCACTCCACCGCCAAAGCAGAACCCAACCGCACCGATCTTACCAGTGCAGTCGGAACGATTCTTCAGCCATGTCGCGGCAGCAACGAAGTCTTCCGTGCGTTTGGCGCCGTCCAGTGCCCCGAAAAGTGAGGCTGCCTTTTGCTCGTCGCCGGGATAGCCACCGCTAGGAGCAAGAGCATCCGGAGCGAAGGCCATATATCCGGCTTTCCCAAACCGTCGAGCCACATCTTCGACGTAAGGGTTGAGGCCGCGGTTTTCATGGATAACCAGTACCCCGGGGATCCTGCCGCTGGCATTGGCCGGACGGACGAAGTATCCCTTGGTCGTGGCATTACCTTGAGGGGAGGGATACGACATGTATTCAGCTTTTATCCCTGAATCGTCTTTCGCAACCTGCTGCGCCCACGCGAAGTTCGGGGTGAGCTGTTCCAGCATGGCTGCGGCCGTCACAGCGCCCACTACTTTGCCTGCGCGATCTATGAACGCACGGCGGTCGATCTCACCGTGAACAAACAGGTAAAAAATATCGAGAACTTCCTGTGGGAAGTCGGATGCTTTCTTTCGCTCCATAGGCCTAACTCCTTATTTAAAGTTGCAGTGCCAGGCTCAGGAGGATATCACGACCGGGCAATTCAGGGGTCAGACGTATCGTTCACCTAAATTCGGTTCTGTCGAACCGAATTTAGGTGAACGATACGTCTGACCCCTGAATTGCCGTGATCCGGATGCGACGGAATGCCGAAAGGGCGACGAGACTTTCACGGGAGCAAACGACGACAGGACACATTTTCCCGTAGAGTTGTGCGGCGACGATCGCCCCGACGGTGATAATTGGATCGGGCTCTTCCAAAACCAGTCCCGCCGGCGCCGTACCGATTCGAATCGCTTCCGCGAGAATTGAACTTGTCGAACTGGAACCCCGACCCGAAGTCATGACGACAATCCGGCCGGTCAAAACCTCGCCACAGGCCGAGTGAGATCGATCGATCACCCGGCCAGTGGCAACATCGAAACCGCCCCAAAAACTGAGAGGTGAACTCAGGAACGTCAAGTCGCCTTCGGCATCACCAGGAGCGAGACAACGAGCGAGGATCTCCATCAAAGACCCTTCCTAACCACACGCCCGGCGACGGCAGACGCCAGGCATTCCTCGACCGAACCGAAAGCCACGTCCACTCCCAGATTCGCTGGGGCGTAATGGGCCCACTTTCCCGAATTCGTCATAACCGCCTTGCCCGGAGCTTCAATGATGGACGTGATATACGTGCATGTATCGGTCACAATTCTTAAGCCCGCCTTCTCGATCTCCGGAAGAAAACCCAGCGCAGAAAGAGCGTCACACGTCTCGCGGTTGGTATTCACGTACACGCCGACATTCTCCGATGCGCGAAATCCGGATAGCAGAGGAATCAGCGTCCGAAACTCTTCTATCGAAAAATGTGGCGTACCCAGACTCACGGCAGCGATCGGAGTGCCGTCCGAAACTGTAGAAAGCCGATCGAGAGCGTGTGCAACATCAGCAGGTCGCACATCAATTACTTCGTCGGGTTCGCGGTTTCCAAAGGCAGCCGCTAATGTCGGCGCTTCCGGTGTGATCCCAACAGCATGAAACATAGCCACCGAACCCGACGAGGCAGCCACTGCTCCAAGCGCTTTGAGCTGATCCTCCGATTTGGGTGTTGGCAGCCCTTCGATAACTGGTATCCGAATCCCCGAGCGTTCGCCGACCAGATAGCCGACTCCGACAAACAAGGTCTCAGACGGCTCAATGGAATCTGGAAAGCCACGCAACCGGAAATGGACTTGACCGGTTCGCCCTTCATCGAGATGTAAGCCGAAAGCAGGTGCGCGACCGGTTAGCGCGCAACACAGATCAATGAAATCGCCATAACGATTGGTTCTCGCGCCGATGACGGAATTGGCGAAGACGATGGCGTTGGATTCACCCCACGCGATCTGTTCACCAAACTGTGGACGAAATCGCGTTTGATAGGGAGCACAAGTGAAAGTCGCTTCACATCCAAGTTTGAGATGCGCCTGCATGAGATGTCGCGCGGCGACGCGTTCCGGTTCCGGACGTCGAATCAATTCCGGATGGATGAGATCCATTGCACCCACATTAAGCGAGGTTGGAACTCGAACGCGGCCTCCATCACGGACGAGCCGGTCAATAAAGTCGAGATTGACCTGGCCATGGTAGAGGCAGCCGTCGATGTGGGCACGGGTGATATCGAGAAATCGCGACGCACCGATCGCAGCGGCAAATCGCAGCAGGATGTCCATCGCAAATCTGGACGCCGACCCGCACCGGCCTTCAACAAGCTGTTCGTCGAACTCCGAGAGATCCACGAATTCAGTATCTCATTGCGCGGCCTGGGACAGAGCGAGGGCCGCCCAACTGCTGCCGGCCGCGGAAATCCATTGATCCCGTCCGTGAGGAAATCCGCCGTCGAACAGTGGCTGAATGGGAATTGCGCGGCTCTTCACGTACCACGACCCGTCGTCGAGCTGGGTGTTAAGAAGGAACCGCACTCCCTTCTGGTATGCCGGAGCTGACGCCACTCCCGCTTCACGGAGCGCGACCAGTGTCTGTCCTGTTGCGTAAGAGTCACTCGACAGAGACGGGATCTGGGCCCATCCACCGTCCGGACGCTGCTCGGCAACCAGCTTCGCCACCGCATTCTTTATGAGCGGATCGCTCGCTTTCACGCCTCCCCAAACCAGGCCCATAATCTGGAACGCCCGCTCCTCATTGCTTTGAGGCTGAGCTTTTTTCAGCCACTCAACGGCGTGCAGTGCTGCCTTTTCGTATTCGGCACGGTGTGGTTTTGGCGCATACAGTTTCATCGCTCGCAGCGACGCTGCCGTCACCTCGATGTCACTGGATTCAATTGGTGGACGGTGCGCGAGAATGCGCCACTGCCCGTTCGGCGATTGCTGGTTCTTTATGAAGTAGGCCAACGCGTCCGTCGCTGCATCCGCCGGAAATTTCTCGGCCGCAAGTCCGATCAGGATATAGCTGATCGTATCGGCGTCGCCGGGAATGCCGATCCCCTGGATAAGCCGCTCTCGCCATCCCTCCATGATTCCCGCGATAACCTTGAGCTGTTTTTGAGCCGTCGTTTCATCCACGGAAATCTTCTGAGCGCGCGCTGACGAGACCGCCATTGCCACGAATGTATTGTGGTGACACGAGACGCAACCCGACCGCTGGAGGAACGTCACATCCGCGCGTTGCAATAACGGAAGCACACGCTCCACGGCCACTCGGGCCGAGGCCGCCGGCTTCACGGTAAGTTTTGGTTCAGGTAGCGTAAGGCCTTCTTTCGCACCGGCCTTGACGAGCAAGTCGACGACGGGCGTGTTTCCTCGCTGTCTTGCCATGTCGAGCGCGGTTTCGCCTTTCGGACCTTTGGCACTCAAGTCGGCACCACGATCGATCAGCATCTTTATGGATTCCACGGGCAAGGTGTCTGAAGCCGAAGCTCCCAGCAATAACGATCGACCTTCCCTGTCTTTGGCGTTAACGTCCACACCCTTCGAGAGGAACATCGGAATATTGTGGCCGGTGCCGAAAGGCGGGTTAAGAATTGTTGCGGCTATGTTTCGATCCTGTTGCGAGGTGTGTTCCAGAAGCAACTCCACACATTTCGAACACTCGGCTTTCGTGGCAAGCGATAAACCAGCGAACCCGGTGCTCTTTGGGTTTGCTCCATGCTGAATGAGCATTCGCATGACTGCTTCGTTGCCGACGGAAGCGGCTGCCGTCAATGGGTTCATTGGGCCAAACAGACTGACCGCTGTGATGGCCACGTCCGCGCCGCTATCCAACAACTGTTTGACCACCGCGTTGGAGCCGAACAGCAGAGACGCAATCAATAGCGCGGTTCGGCCATCGTTCGAACGGAGATTCGGATCCGACTTCTTTGCGAGCAGCAGCCTCGTTTTTTCCGCATCGGTCACTGCCCACATCAGAGCCGTCGCGCCGCGCTCATTACGGGTATTGGGATCCGCCCCTTTCTCAAGGACGGTCCGGACCGTCGCCGCATCACCATAAAGAGCTGCGAACATCAACGGAGTGGAGCCACCGGGACCCTTGCGATTGACGGCTTCAGGGGAAGTATTGAGCAGGCGAGTGAACGTCGCCCGGTCGCCCAGACGAAGAGCGTCCATCATTCGAGTCGCCGTCGGATCGGGGGGAACTCCAGGAACATCTCCCGAGACGTCGTCGGGCCAAACGGCGCCTTCGTCGATCCACCGTTTGATGATGTCAATTTGCGCAGGGCTTAGAGCTCCGGTGGG
>Ga0105252_10001565_pt1 | contig 10056 bp, 9 predicted proteins | sample EasRivMeERMZT100_FD_89675 | JGI IMG/M metagenome (GOLD analysis project Ga0105252, IMG submission 89675) | Soil microbial communities from meander-bound floodplain in the East River, Colorado, USA - East River MetaG ERMZT100 | ecosystem: Environmental > Terrestrial > Soil > Floodplain | place... | reverse complement strand
GTATTTATTACTGGCAACTTGTGATCGAACGGATGGTGGGGTGGCCTCTTTGTGGACACACATGAAGTGTGTCGCCCCCTCATAATGTGACTCCCAAAATTTCAGGGTGGACATAGAAAGTAGTTGATTCTCACAGGAAACTAGGATATAATACGAACATGAGCAAAGGCTTTCATACCTTTAGAGCTCAGGCTGATTCCAAGAAGAGGCGCAAAGGCAAATACCTTTCGCGTGAATATCTTATTGTTCCTATAGTGGCACTGGTTGAGGGTGTTATCCATCCTTCCAATGCTACTGCTCCTGAACTTGCACTGGCTTCAGAATTTGCCAAAGTTCCTGCCGGCTGGAATGGTCGACCGGTTGTTATGAATCATCCACAGGTAGATGGATTACCTGTTTCAGCCAATTCACCTGACATTCTTGAATCATATGCCTTCGGATTCCTGTTCAATACTTACAGGGACGATACCAAGTTAAAGTCTGAAGCTTGGATTGATATTGTACGGGCTAATGAACTTGGCGGGGAGTTCCAAGAGGTTGTCGACAGAATCAATGCAGAAGAGACAATCGAAATCTCTACTGGTCTGTTTACAACAAACCTAGAAGAATCAGGTACCCACAATGGGAAGAAATACCAAGAGGTCTGGAGAGAAATTGTTCCGGATCACTTGGCATTTCTTTCAAAAGGCTCTACCGGTGCGTGCTCGGTGGAAGATGGTTGTGGAGCTCCGCGAATGAACGAATCGCTCGTCACCTCCTCGAATCGGACATGGACGGAACTCCACACCTCTCAAGTCGCACTTAGAACAGCATGTGCTTGTGATGAAATCAAGCCAAATGAAAAAGACGAAGCAGCAAATGAACAAGTCAGAGTACAAAGACTTCTTGCGAACTCATACCCTGAAGGTATGGTTGATCGCGATGTCTTCCAGGTTCTAAGCAGGGCAATTAAAGAGCAATATTCCGAAGGTTACTATTGCTCTTTGCTTATGTTCACACAGAACGAAGCAATTTACGTTGCTTACAGTAAAGAATCCTGGAGTTCTTGCATTTATGCTGTTCCGTACGATCTGACTGACAATACTAAAGTCACCTTCTTAGGTGAGCCTAGAGAAGTAAACTTGCTTACCAAAATTGTTCCGGTTCAAGAGTCAACCTCAAGAGGAATCAAAGACATGACGACCAATGCCAATGGGGCGACAGCTCCTGCAGTACCCGCAGTGACCCCTGCGGCACCCAATGCAGCTTCGCCGGCAACTCCGGTTACGACAGCTGCCTCTGCAGCTCCGGCGCCAGATGCGACGCCCGCAGCGACACCGACTGCACCTGTGACACCTGTGACACCTGCCGCCCAGTCCAGCACATCAACGACTCCGGCAACTCAACCTCAGACGCCAGCCAATAATGAAGCTCAGCCTCGGCAGATGTCTCAGGCAGAGTACATTGCTGCGGCACCTCCTGGGATCCGAGAGATGCTGGAAGATGGTATGCGTACGCAAGAACAGCGTCGTACCGAGTTGATTACTCAGCTCAAAGCGTCCAATCGGTGTGATTATACCGATGACGAGCTGAAAACGATGCGTATCAAGGATCTCGAACGTCTCGCGAAACTTGCCGCGGTGCCTTCGTATGCTGGTCAGGCTCCCGCAAATCTTGCGGCTGGTGGTACCAACGAAGACTCGGTTCCGGAAGCTCCGTTGATTTTCAAACCGGCAACTGCTGCGTAACAAGTCAACGTCTAAGTAAGTAACTTAGGCATAGAGAGGAAGGAATCACTTCATGGTTGCGAGAAAGACAATCGTCCTGAAAGGTCACCAGTTCGGCATTCGTGTCGAACGGAAAGCTGCGGCAGCGATTACGCCGGGTGACCTTATCCAATACACATCAACCGATCTGTTCCAACGTGCTGGAGTAGCAGCGGTTGCGTACCCTCCGATTTTTGCCGTTGAAAATGAAGTCTTCGGCAAGGGTATCGAAGTTGACTATGGCGTTAACGATCAGGTGCTTGCAGAAGCGTGCCACTCTGGTATGGAAGTGTATGCTTGTCTGGCCGCAGCTGCAGTTGCAATTGTTGTCGGTGACTTTCTGACTCCAGCTGCTGACGGTACACTTCGGAAAGTAGTCACCACCGACTATCGAATTGCCGTTGCTCTAGAAGCAGTGGACAACAGCGCCGGCGGTGGCAAAGTACACATTCACTGCGCCATTCTTTAAGTCAACGTACCCGAAACCTATGAGGTTCCAATAAATGCCCCAAGAGCAAGCTAATGTTGACATTATCCAGACCAATGGTGCTGGAGGACTGAGATTTACCGGGTCCGTTGCAATGCGTCTGCTGAGAAGTGGATTCAAGGCAAGTGCACTCCGGAATAACGATGTGCTCAAGTTTCGTGACTGGATCGATGTCGACAAGGCGGTCGTACAAGTTGCCCGGCAGCGTCTGATTGGTGTCAACGATCTGATCAGCCGTGGTCTTACCTACAACGTCGCCAACGCAATGGGTATCACATGAGTCGAGTGGGAGACTGTCTCCGACTTCGGTGATGCTCAGGTCAATATGTCGGGTGTTGCAGAAGGTATCAACGACCGTATCACGTACGATATGGCCGCTTTGCCTCTGCCGATCGTTCATAAAGACTTCCAGATCAACATTCGTGCATTGTCCGCTTCTCGTAATTCCGGACAGCCTCTTGACACCACTCAGGTGAGTCTTGCAACTCGTATCGTTACCGAACGTATCGAGCAGATGCTTTTCGATGGCGGCGGTACATACGGTACTGGCCAGACAATCTACGGCTACAAGACGGCGCCGAATGCTTACACCACTGCATTGACCTACAACTGGGCTTTGCCCGGTACAACTGGTGAGCATCGTGTTGATGACATTCTTACTGTCATCGCCGGTCTTCAAGCCAAGCATATGTACGGTCCGTACCTGATTTACGTTCCATTGAATTGGTACACTTTGATGGGCGATGACTACAAAGTTCAAGGTGACCGTACGATTTTGGAACGTATCAAAGCGATCCCAGGAATTGTTGACGTTCGGCCCTCTGAAAATCTGTCAAACACTACTGGACCGCTTGTCATGGTACAGCTTACCAGTGATGTTGTCGACATGGTGGACGGAATTCAGCCGATGGCAGTTTCTTGGCCGTCACATGGTGGCTTTGTCGAGAACTTCAAAGTTCTTGCCATCATGGTTCCTCGGTTCAAGGTCGACCAAGCTTTGCAGTCTGGTGTGGCAAGACCTGCGAATGGTGCCACCACACCGTAATACACTGTCAGCATACTGACAGCATAACGGTTTGGTTACCTAGCTAGGTGTGATATGCCAGTAGCGGTTGCTGACTTGAGAAAGATTGTCGAGATGCCGTCTAATACAACAGATGGTGACTTGCAACCTTTTATTGACGGTGCTGCTCTAATAGTGACTGAAAACCTGGCAAGTGCTTCGCTTACAGCAACTCGAAAAGCCATGATTGAGCTTTACCTAGCGGCTCATCTGGCAGTTCTTTCTTTAGAACATGGTGGCATCACACGTTCTAAGGCTGGCGAATCAGAAGATGCATACAGGTTCGTATCGTCCAAAATGATTGGCTTTGCCTCTACACATTTTGGCCAGTTAGCTATGGATCTGGACACATCTGGTACACTTGCAGCTTCAATTCGTCAAAGTAAAGCTTTGTTCAGAGTTGTTGACATTCCGGACCCTCCTGATGCCCAACAACTATAAGGACCAGATAACATACTGGCCCAAACTTTCAGTAGATGGTTACGGTACCATAATATTTGGTGCCCCCCAGATTCACGATGCTCGGTGGGAAGAGAAAAATGAACAGTTTATGTCTCCACAGGGAGACATTGCAATCACAAAGGCGGTGGTACACATCCCCTCTTACCAAACAGGACACTCACCTTTTACCGTCGGAGGGTATGTACTTCTTGGGGTGTCAAACGTAGTGGATCCAACCATCTTGGAATTTGCGTTTATTGTACGACAGGTTGTTAGAATCCCTGACTTGAGATACGTTCGCAATGAGAACAGGTTACTACTGTAATGGTTACAAGGTTCAAAGGAGCTGTTGGACGTAGTAGAATCGGCTCATCAGTCGATTCTTCTCAGGCTGGCTTTACACGTTCTGTACGTGAACAGATCAACGTTGTCATTGACAAGTATAGAGAATGGGTTGACCATATGGTAGGGGTCTCCCCTGAAGTCTTGATGGGTGCACTTCAACCTACATTTGAACTCTCCCAAGTGTATGTTCCCGTTCAAGAAGGTAATTTGAAAGATAGTGGGTACCTAGAGTATGCCACTTCAAGAGGATATACGCAAGTTGAGATTGGTTACGCACGAGGTGGACAACCTGATTACGCTGTGTATGTTCATGAACATCCAGAGATGTTCCATGAGCCTCCAACACGTTACAAGTTCTTAGAGGCAGCACTCGAAGAAGACATCGATAACGTTCAGGCACGTATAATCGGTGGGTACAAAGAGGCCTCCGGTGTCTGATCCTGTCGCTGGAATTAAAGACATACTGGTTGGAGGTGGTGTAGGTTTGTTTGGTGGTACTGCACAGTGGGCAATCTACATAGGTAAATTGGTTGAGATCCCTGACGATACTATCAGTATATTCGGTAGTCCAGGTGGAACTCCCAATCCGAGATGGCTTCTAGATTATCCTGGAGTTCAGGTAATCGTACGAGGAAACGAAAACGGATACGTTAATGCAAGAGCAAAAGCTCAAAAGATCAAAGACCTTCTTTTAGGTCTGCCTACTCAGGTTATCGGCGGAGACCATTGGTTAGTTGTGACTATGCCTGGTGACATTGCACCAATGGGAATGGATGTTAAACGTCGTCCGATGTTCAGCCTGAACTTTAAGCTGATTATCGAGCCGGCAGTCACAGCTGGCACAAACAGAGAACCTCTGTAGGACTCAGTCCAAAAGGAGAACACAATGCCAGTCGCCGCAAAAAGAGTTCAAGTTTCTTCTGATAACGCTACTTACTACACTTTGCCTGGCAATACTGGACAGTTATCTCTCGATGGTAATGCTGTCGACGATACGGTATTCGGGCAGCTTTACAAGTCTGAACAAACAACTCTCATCAACGCACAGATTACTGCGCCGGCATTTTACAAAGGGCTTGCAGGTTACAACGCCAAGCTGTATAAACCAGGTACCTCAACTGCTTTGACAACTGAACCGATGACCTTAGTGTCTGGCAAGACATATGAGATTACAAATGCTGCCAAGCGTGTCATCAACCGAACTTTCTCACCTATAAACGTCTTCGACAATGCTGTCAACGCAAACGCTGAAGTTTTGAATTTTGACTACCTGTTTGGTCGGGTTACATTCAAAGCCAGCTACACAGTCATTGGACCGGTTACAATTACTGGTCAGTACTATCCGATGGTGCAGTTGGCAAAAGCCAACTCGTTCAGTCTTACGCAAAGTGCGGATGCAGTTGACACGACTGACTTCGAAACTGCACAAGGCAACTCAGGGTATCGGACTTTTCAAGCAGGACTGAAGACAGTCAATCTAGAAACAAAGGGCTTCTATGATGTTACAAATGCCTTCAAAGCGGCATTAGAAGCGAGGACAGTACTCATTATCGAAGTCAATCCTGACGGAACAGGTAAGTCGATTGCACGAGGATTTTTCATTCCGATGTCCGATCAACTTGCTGGTAACGTTGGTGCTTTGGAAGAAGAAACTGTCAAATGGAACTTGAACGTTCCAAGTGACGATCTGATGTTGGCACCGTTCAACTGGATTCACAATGCAACCACCCTTTCAACGGCGGTTCAGAAAGCACTTGCTGCTTGGTTGGCAGGCGACTTGGTTTGGGTCAGTTACTTACCAGATGGTCTCGTTGGCTTCAAAACTCAGGCGGTTGTTACAAACGCCTCCCTAGCAAGCAGTGTTGAAGGAATCAACACGTTCTCCTTCCAATTCCAGATGACAGGTTCATTTGTTGCAGCACCCTAGCCTAGCTTGACAGCCTAGCCTAGCCTAGTAACAAACAAACAACCAACAGCGGAGAAGTGAAATGGCAGCCACCACTTCCGTCTCTGCTCGAGACGCTCTCAGGGCAAAAATTTTCTCGGGCGAGACTGGTAAGCCTAAAACTAAGGAAGTTATGTTCTTCGGTCAAATGATCGAACTCCATCAGCCACCGGTCAGATTAATCCTGGCGATGAAGAATGATCCTGATGCGGATCGTGCTTCCCAGATGATTGAAATGGTCATCAAATATGCATATGTCCCAGGAACAAACGAGCTTATCTTTGATGAAGCCGACCAAAGTGCGTTACTGGACATGCCATTTGGAGGTGACTTCACACGTCTGAGTACAGCAATTGCTGAGCTCACAGACATCGACTTTCTTGGGGAGAAAGCACTAAAAAACTCTCCGGGGACGCCCTCTGGTTCGATTGCTTCTATATAGCACACCAGTTGGGCATGCCAGTTGACAATATACTGGCTATGTCCCTAGATGAGTTCAGTCACTGGCGAGCATTCTTTAAGATCATGTTCGCTGAAATGAAAAAGGCACAGCAGAGACCACCTAGGAGATAGTAGCCAGTGGCTCTAAACTTAGGAGATATCAATTTTGGACTGGGGGTAGATACCTCCAGGCTAGACAGGTCTACCCAAGCGATCATCAACTTTGGGGACCGAGTCGAGAGAGCTTGCAAGCAAACAGCTGAGGGTGCGGCTCAGGCTGCGGCTGCACTTCGGCGTCAAGAGGCGGCGGCTCTCTCGGCATTACAGAAGACCCTGAACTTAAATCAGGCGATTCGTAATGCAGGGGCACCTACTGCACTTATTGACAGCAACGCTCAAGCATTTCAACGTTTACAGAGATCTATGACTGCAGGTGAGTTGGGAGCCTTAAGCTTTCAACGTGCACAAACTGGACTAGCTGCTAGTCTTGCCAATTCACGTCGGGCATTGAATGACTACAACAATATGGCCAAAGTACTTGACGGACTACAAGGACAAAAGTCTCCATTCTTTTCTCAGTCACAAGGTGGTTCTGCACATCTTCTTTCCATGAAAAGAGCAATTGAAGGGTTCAAGGAACTTCCTACTGCAAAAGTGTCCAAGTTTACCGAGCTTATGAAAGACTTGTCAAGTGCAGCAACTCTCACTAGCGGCCCTCTGTCAGGGCTAGGTGCAAGAGTTACTGCCTTAACACAGATCTTTACCCGCTCCAACTTAGCCACCGCAGGCTTCATTGTTGGGGTGGCTGGTATTGGCTATGCATTGTTCAAAGCATCTCAAGGTGCTGTGGACACGGCAATCAAGCTCAATGTCATTCAGCAACGTTTCACTCAGATGACAGGCAGTTCTACTGAAGCTGCACTTCAATTAGAGCATCTGCGTCAAGTTGCAGATAAGTCTGGTACTAGCTTCTTGTTGGTTGCTGAACAGTTTTCCAAGTTTCAAGCAGCTGCTGCCGGCTCAAACTTAACATCAACCGAAATTGCTCAAACCTTCGACCAGGTTGTTCAAGCTGCAGGTGGTATGCATCTATCCACACAAGCCTTGGAATCTGTCCTTTTGGCCCTTGAGCAGATGATGTCAAAGGGTGTTGTTAGTGCAGAAGAACTTCGTAAACAGTTAGGCAACGCATTACCAGGTGCATTTGAAACTGCTGCTAAGTCAATGAATTTGACTACTGCAGAGTTCGATAAGCTGTTGAAAACTGGCTCTGTTATGACTGACGAGTTCCTCCTTAAGTTTGCACCTGCAATGCTTAAGGCAATGAACATTGATCCAGATAGAAAAGTTCAAAGCTTACAGTCTGACCTTGTAAGACTAGGAAACTCTGCTATTGATGTATTCATTGCATTTGACAAGACATTTGGCACAAGTAGAATTTTCTCGGTAGGGGTACAGGCTCTAACAGGTTCACTAGACCTTTTAGCTGTCAGCATGGACAAGATTATTGCTATTGCTGGAGCAGGTGCAGGTGCTCTTCTTACTCTCTTAGCACCTAGACTCTGGCAGGCAGCCGCCTTAGGTATTCTGGCTGTCAGAATAGCCATTTTAAGTTTGTCACAGACTATTGCAACAGCAGGAAGTATAGCATTGGCTTTCTCGACTTTATTGGGAGGCCCATTAGTAGGTGCTCTACTTAGAGTTGGTCTTGCCTTAGCTGGTGCTTATGTTGGATACAGGTTATTTTCATCAGGAGCACAGACTGCTACTGATAAGGCGAAAGAACTTACCACTCAACTTGAAGAGTACCTGAAAGCACGTGAAAGCTTAGACAAAGGCAATGCAGGAACAACAGATACTTTACTTCAGAGATCAGCCGCAACAATTGAAGGGCTGAGAAATGAAGTTGCTGAGATAAATAGACTTGCTAATGCATATCAACGGTCAGCTGATGCTGCCAAGGCATTGGGAGATGTAGACACATTTTCAACCTTCCAAACAGATGCCAACAATCTCAGAGCTAAAGCTGCAGAGACTCAAAAGACTCTGGACGCGTTAACTGCGAAGTACCCACTACTATTGGCTGAATTGAAAGAGATTCAATCAGTTGAAAATGCCATTGCAGACACAACAACGGACAGAGCCCGAGAGGCAATCGAGAAAATTGAACGAGAGATCAGTGCCAATAATCGTCTTGGTGCTGCTATGCGAAAGAGTGAAGAAGCTGGAATAAGGATGCGAGGCATTCTTGAGGATCTCAAAGAACAGCAGCAAGCTGGAGATGCCTTAAAAGATGCAGGTGTTGGTCCAGAAAGAATTGCCAAAGCCCTCAAAGACCTTGAAGGCAGTAGAGCGTCAGTTGTAGCTGGCGAAATAGCTCAGAAATTCAGGGAGATCGGTAGAGAAGCTGGTCAAATTACTGCTGTGGCAAAAGTTATGTCTGAAAACGGTGAACTTGGTGAAGCATTTGCTACTACCCTAGAACAAGAACAAGCTATTACCAATGCTACCCGTACACTACGTTTAGAAATGCTTGCCTGGACAGCAACCGAAGTTCAAGCAGCTTCTGCCGTAATGGAACTTGAAAATGCTTTACGGGAACAACTTGCTGCACAAAGAGCACTTATTGCCATTAGTGCAGAAAGAGATATCAGTAGACTTGAGGCTGAAGTCAATGTTATGCAAAAAGCCGCTACGGCGGGTGTACTCAGTTCAGGAGCTCTACAGGCTCTGAATAGAGAATTTTCTAACCAAGATGCGATTCGTTCACATACTGAAGCTGTTATCCGTGCTACAAATAGTCAGGATGCCGGTGCTGAAGCTGCCAGACGTATGGCCGATGCATTAAAGGCTAGAGATTACCTTGCATCAAGTGAAGCGTTGGCAAATGTAAACCTTCAGATCACAAGACTTAATCTTGAGTTGGCAACTATCCCACAGGGTGCAGATGCTGTTGGCAGATTACGGGCTGGTTTCCAAATTGAAGACGAGATACAAGCTGTCACAGACATGTTAGTGGGAATGGGTTATTCTTTGGAATTTGCAACTGGAAAGGCAGGAGAACTTGGTACTGCTCTTCATAAGGTATCAGATGCCAACAACAGACTTGATGGTACTAGAGAGCTCCTACGTGGTTTAGGGCAGATCGGTGAGAATGCTTTTGACAAGCTTATTGACGGCGGTTCAAATTTCATGGACATACTTACCGACTTATTCAATGACATTACCAAGCTCATTCTAAAACTCATGTTGGTCAATCCTTTGCTGAACCAGTTGACAGGTGCGACAGGTACAAGTGCACTTCCTACTCTTAGTGCCAATCTATTTGGCGGAGGCCAAGGTGGTTTCGGAGCTCTTGCCGGATTGGGTAGTCTCTTAGGTATAGGAGGAGGGGCTGCTAGTGCTGCTGGAGATGCCTTCGCTTCAATGGGAGGCATAGATGCTGCGTTGGCTTCGGGTTTGAAAATGGGTGGTGCGTGGTCCAATGGGATCAGATACGCTGCAAAAGGTATGGTACTTGGTGGGCCTACTATGTTCGGAAGTTCTGGTGGTCCTATTATGGGCGGTGAACTAGGCAAGAATAGCGAAG
>Ga0105252_10001564_pt1 | contig 10058 bp, 3 predicted proteins | sample EasRivMeERMZT100_FD_89675 | JGI IMG/M metagenome (GOLD analysis project Ga0105252, IMG submission 89675) | Soil microbial communities from meander-bound floodplain in the East River, Colorado, USA - East River MetaG ERMZT100 | ecosystem: Environmental > Terrestrial > Soil > Floodplain | place... | reverse complement strand
CTCCGGCAAGCTGTCGAAGATTCGGCGAAGACCGAGATTGGCGGGCCACGGCGCTTGGCCCACGGACGCGGCGACGAGGTAGTCGCGGCTCGTCACGTCCCAACCGGGCACCGCGAACTCGGGTGTGCCGTCCTTGGCGCGCCACGCTAGGACCTCGGGTAGATGGAACGGAATGATTTCCGCCATCGCGTTCTCGAACGTGAACGCGGCGTTCGGGATGGCCGGGTCGTCCTTGTAGCCGGGGCCCGTGGATTCGACGAGCTCCGCTCCGAGTTGGCGCAACACAGCGAGCTCTTTGTCGATGGTGTCCGCGATCGTGGCGTTGGCGGGGCTCGCGGCCACCATGAGCTCGCGGACCACGCCGATTCGCACGCCTGCGAGGGGCTTGTCCGCGTCGCGCGCGCTGAGCGCTGCTACATACGGCGTCGGCGAGGCGAACGAACGCGGCAGCGCCGTGTAAGGGTCGCGCGCGTCGAAGAAGCCGGTGTTCGGGTCGCGAAATGCGTCGAGAACCATCGCGGTGTCCTCAACCGTACGGCACTGAATGCCGGGCCGATCGCGGAACGGATCGGCGCCGATTCCGCCACCGTAGGAGATCATGCCCTTGGTCGGCACGAACGTGACGACACCATTGTGCGTACCGGGGTTGCGGCAGGATCCGCCCGTCGACTCGCAGATGGAGCAGACGACGAGATTGGCTGCGACGGATGCGCCCGAGCCGCCGCTCGAACCGCCGGTCTCGCGAGTCGTGTCGTAGGGGTTGCACGTCGGGCCGCCCCACGTCTCGCGCGCGCCGGTGGCGCCGAGCATCGGCCGTTCGACTTTGGCGTCGCCGCCCGGGTCGCCACTGCCGCCGTTGTATTCGGCGTTGTGCGCTTTCGCGTAGATGATGGCGCCCGCAGCGCGTAGCCGCGCGACGAGCGTGCTATCGCTCGGCGCCGCATCCATCGCGTAGTTGACGTCGGCTCCACCCGTCGAGCGCATGTCCTTCGTGTCGTAGACGGCCTTGAACGATAGCGCCGCGCAATACAGCGGCATCGCCGCTAAGTCGGGGTTGCGACCGTATTTCGCGTCGAGCTCGGCCGCGTACTCCTGCGCGTCGGGTTGCTGGCGGAACTCCTCGCATTCGGCCGGCGCGTCGGGCGGTAGCGGGCCCGTCGACGGATGCGCGTCGAACCGGCCCTTGCACGTCACCGAACGCTCGCCGCGGATGTTCAGAGTCTCGAGCGCGTTGACCTGCCGTGCGTTCGGAGTACCAACCACCATGCCGAACTGTTGGTAGACGGCGGCATCCGACACCGTGGTCTCCATTCGGCCATAGTCCGGTGTCGCCCCTTGATAGGAGGCAAAGTCCGGAAACAGGTCGGTGATGGCGACCGTATTGGTGGGGAAGCGCAGCGCGGCACCGGCGCGGACCGTGCCGCGGACGCGTGGCACTGCGCTGCCCTCGGCGGTTACGAGCGTCGTGCAAACGCCGTTGTACGAGCGAGCACGAGCAACGTAGCCCGCGAGCACCCCTGCACACGTCGTCTCGCCGGAGAGAATCGCGTCATGGATCTGGCTGATCGAAGCTTCTTCCAACTGGAACGGCGCCGCGTCCTGAGCGAAGGCAGTCTGGCTCCAGCCGCTCGCGAACGCGCAAACAACGACGAGAAGAGTGGTACGCATGCGTGGTCTCCTCAAATCGAACGGGCAGATTGCTCCACTAGGACCCTCCGTGAACGGGCCCGAAAGCCGGCGGCGCAAAGCGGTGCCGCGTCGCGGATTCGTAGGCCGTGCCGATCGTGATCAACGTCGGCTCGTCGCCCTGACCGGCGAAGAATGTGATGCTGATCGGCATCGGGTAGCGCAACCGCGTCTGCGGCGTGCCGGGCGGCAGCACCGACACGTAATCCGTCTTGTCGGCATTCAACGCGTATTGAGGCTCATAGATGATGTCGTTCGTGCCCGCGGGCACGGCGATGCGCGGAATCTGGAAGAACGGCGTAATCCCGTCGAGACTGCCCGAGCCGACGTTCGGCCCCTGGATCTTCGGCGTCGGCACGGTGACCTCGGGATGGACGAACGCGTCGATATCGTTCTCGTACATCACGCGCAGCAGCGCCATGCGGGCCACGTAGCTGCGAGCGATGCGATCGGCTTTGCCGACGATCTCATGCTCGTCCCAGGTCACCCAGTTCTCGGCTCCAGCCCGCGATTCGTCTTGGCGGAACTTCGCGTTGGCGGTCCAAGCGGCCCAACTCGTGATTCGCGCGTCGCCGCGCTCGAGCAGGTAACGATCAATGTCGAACTCGACGTCGGCGCAGAGCGCGTTGTGACACGGCACAGCGGCGAAGTTGGCGAAGTTCGTGATGCTCACGGCGTCGGTCAACGGCGCTTCACGTCGACTCAGCTTCAACAGGTAGTCGTACGACGTCACGTCGTAGCCCGGCACGGCGAAGTACAGCTCGCCTTTGGCGTTGCGGCGCGAGAACACCTCCGGCATGAACCGCGGCAGCAGCTCGGAGAGGGCATCCGCGAACGTATAGGTGAGGTTCGGCACGGCCGGGTCGTCCGCATACTTCGGCGTGCGCGTTTCCACGATCTCGGCGCCGAGCCGGTCGCGCAGCACGGTTTTGATCTCGCGATCGATCTGGTCGCTGATCGCCACGTGATTTGGCGTTTCCTTGGCCATGTGCTCGCGCAGGATCGCAATGCGCATGCCGGCGAGCGGACGCGGGTTGCCGCGCAACGCGTTGCCGTCGACCGTGAAGCTCGCATACGGCTGCTCCGGCACCAGCCCCTTCGGCATCGCCGTGAACGGATCGCGAGGATCGTAGAAGCCCGTCTCCGGATCCTTGAGCGCATCGAGCACGCGCGTGGCATCCGCCAACGTGCGCGCATGAATGCCGGCGCGATCGTGAAACCACTGATTGCCGGTGCCGCCGCTGTCCGGCGTTAATCCTTTGGTCGCGAGCATGAGCGCGATGCCGTTACGCGATGCCGGCCCTTGGCACGATGCGGCCGACTGCTCGCAGATGCCGACCATCGCAAGATTCGCGGAGATCGCCGCACCCGACCCGCCGGTCGAGCCGCGCACCACGCGTTCGGTGTCGTAGGGGTTGCAGGACTGGCCGCTCCACGAGCTCAGCTGCTGGCCGCCGGAAACCATGTTGGTGCGCGCTTCGGCCGGGCCGCCGGGATCACCGGGACCGGCATTGAACTCATGCGCCACGGATTTCGCGTAGATGATGGCGCCGCGCTCGCGCAGCCGCGCTGCCACCGTCGAATCGAACGGCGGCACGTCCATCGCGAAATTCACGTCGTTGTTCGCCGTGCTGCGCATGTCCTTCGTGTCGAACGGGTCCTTGAGCGCTACGACGACGCAGTACATCGGCAGCGCGTTCAAATCGGGAGCGTTGCCGAACTGCGCGTCGAGCTCGGCTGCACGCTCGAGCGCATCGGGCTGGCGCCGGAACTCCTCGCAGCCGGGCGGCGCTCCGGGCGGCAGAGGCCCCGTCCGCGGGTGCGCGTCGAACGCGCCTTTGCAGGTCACGGAACGCTCGCCGCGAATGTTCAGCGTCTCGAGCGCGTTGATCTGTCCGGCGTCGGCCAAGCCGACGCGCATGCCCATCTGCTGGACCACGCTCGGGTCCGACACCGTGTGCTCCATCCGGCCGTAATCGAGCGGCAAGCCGCCGTACTCGTCGAGATCCGGAAATATCGCGGTCGCCGGCACCGTCTTGGTCGGGAACACGAGCGGCGCGCCGGCGCGGACGTAGCCCTTGGCGGGCGCGATCGGAGCGCCATCCGGCGTGACGAGCGCGGTGCACACGCCGTTGTAGGCTTTCGCGCGGTCGATATAGGCTTGCACGACTTCGCGGCAGGTGGCGGCGCCGGAGCGAATGGCCGCCTGCATACCGTCGATCGTGGCCTCCTCGATCGCGAACTGCGCCTCCGCCGTGCCCGCCAAGGCAGCGACGGCAACCGCGAGGAACGCTGTCCTATTCATAGCCGCGCGCTCCGCGGCGGTGCACAGGGCCAAAATCCGGCGGCGCGAACCGATGATGCGTCGCGGCCTCGTAAGCCGTGCCGACTCTGATCAGCGTGGGCTCCTCGCCCTGACCCGCGAAGAACGTGATCGAGATCGGCATCGGATGGGGCAGTGTCGACTTCGGCGTGTTCGGCGGCAGTACGGACACGTAGTCGGTCTTGTCGTCATCCAACGCGTACTGTGGCTCGTAGATGACGCTCGTCGTGCCCGCGGGCACGACGATCCGTGGAATCTGGAAGAACGGCGTGATGTCGTCGAGGCTGTGCGTGCCGACGTTCGGCCCCTGGATCTTCGGCGTCGGCACCGTGTTTTCCGGGTGCACGAACACGTCGATATCGTTCTCGTACATGACCTTGAGCAGCGCCATTCGAGCCACGTAACTGCGCGCGAGCCGATCGGCTTTGCCCGTGATCGTGTGGTCGTCGAAGCTCACCCAATTCGCCGCACCGGCGCGCGAGGAGTCCTGGCGGAACTTCGCATTCGCCACCCACGCGGCCCAGCTCGTGATGCGCGTGTCACCGCGCGCGAGCAGGTAGCGATCGAGATCGAACGCGTTGTCGCTGCAGAGATTGGTGTGGCATGGCACGGCCGCGAACGAGTCGAAGTTCGTGATCGTCACGGCCGGCGTCAACGGCGCCTGCCGGCGGCTCAGCTTCAAGAGATAGTCGTACGAGGTGACGTCGTACCCGGGCACCGCGTAGAAGAGCTCGCCTTCCTCGTTTCGCCGCGAGAACACCTCGGGCAGCATGCGCGGCAAGAGCTCCGATAGCGCGTCGCTAAAGCCGTAGGTCACGTTCGGCACAGAGGGATCGTCGGGGTAGTCCGCGACGACCGTCTCCACGAGCTCGGCGCCGAGCCGGTCGCGGAGCACCGTCTTGATCTCGCGGTCGATCTGGTCGCTGATGGCCTCGTGATTGCGCGTGGGCTTGACCATGTGCTCGCGCAGGATCGCCACGCGCAGCCCGGCAAGCGGCTTGCGGCCTTGCGCCACGGCGGCGTCGCCCAACGCAAAACTCGCGTACGGCTGTTCGGGCACCAAGCCTTTAGGCACGGCCGTGAACGGGTCGCGCGGATCGTAGTAACCGGTCTGCGGGTCCTTGAGCGCATCGAGCACACGTGCCGCGTCGGTCAACGTGCGCGCATGGATGCCGGCGCGGTCGTTGAACCATTGGTTGCCGATACCGCCGCTGTCGGGCGTCAGGCCTTTCGTCGTGAGAATGAGCGCAATGCCATTGCGCGATGCGGGCCCCTGGCACGAAGCGCCGGACTGCTCGCAGATGCCGATCGTGGCGAGGTTGGCGCCGATCGCCACGCCCGAGCCGCCGCTCGAGCCGCGAACGACGCGTTCCGTGTCGTAGGGGTTGCACGGCTGACCGCTCCAGGAGCTGATCTGCTGGCCGCCCGCGACCCAATTCAGTCGTGCTTTTTCCTCGCCACCGGGATTGCCGGGGCCGGCGTTGAACTCGTGGGCGACGGATTTCGCGTAGATGATGGCGCCCTTGTCGCGCAGCTGCGCAACCACGGTCGAATCGAACGGCGGCACATCCATCGCGAAGTTCACATCGTTGTTCGACGTGGTCCGCATGTCCTTCGTGTCGTAGGGGTCCTTGAACGCGGCGACGACGCAGTACATCGGCATGGCCGCGAGATCGGGATTTCTGCCGTAGCGCGCGTCGAGCTCGGCGGCGCGCTCGCGTGCGTCCGGTTGCTGGCGAAACTTCTCGCAAGCCGCCGGGGCGCCGGCCGGCAATGGCCCCGCAGAGGGATGCGTGTCGAACGCGCCTTTGCACGTGACCGAGCGCTCACCGCGAATGTTCAAGGTCTCGAGCGCATTGAGCTGCCCCGCATTGGGGAGGCCGACGCGCATGCCCATCTGCGTGACGACGCCGGGGTCGGAGACCGTGTGCTCCATCCGGCCGTACTCGAGCGGCAGGCCGCGATACTCGTCTAGATTCGGGAAGACGCTCGACGCGGCCACGGTCTCGGTAGGGAACACGAGCGGCGAACCGGCGCGCACATAACCCGTGGCCGGCGCGACGTCCGCGCCATCCGGCGTGACCAACGCCGTACAGATGCCGTTGTACGCCTTGGCGCGCTCGATGTACGCCTCGACGACACCGACGCAGGTCGTGCGGCCATCCTTGATCGCGGCCTGGATGCCGTCGATCGTGGCCTCCTCCACCTGGAACTGCGCCGCTGCGATCGTCGGTGCGATCACGGCGACAATGCCGAGAGTGCACGACGGCAGCAACGCGCGTGCGTGGTCACGGAATTTAGCGGCGCGTCGATGCGTGGAACGTCGGAACGACAGATCGTGGCTCATCACAATGACCTCCGCGCGAGCTTCAGTTCGGGTGCACGGACGAGTGGGTCGCAACGGGGCCAAATGCCGGCGGCGCAAAGCGATGGTGCGTCGCCGCTTCGTACGCCGTGCCGATCTCGATCAACTTCGGCTCCTCGCCTTGCCCGGCGAAAAAGGTGATGCTGATCGGCATCGGGTGCGGCAGCGTCGTCTTCGGCGTGTCGGGAGCGAGCACCGAGACGTAATCGGTCTTGTCCTCGTTCAGCGCGTACTGCGGCTCGTAGACCACATCGGTTGCGCCAGCCGGCACTACGATCCGCGGAATCTGGAAGAACGGCGTGATGCCGTCGAGGCTACTCGTACCGACGTTCGGGCCCTGGATCTTCGGCGTCGGCACGGTGTTCTCGGGATGTACGAATGCGTCGATGTCGTTCTCATACATGACCCGCGTCAGCGCAAGACGCGCCACGTAGCTGCGCGCCAACCGGTCGGCCTTGCCTACGATCGTGTGGTCGCTCCACTTGATCCAGTTCGCTGCGCCCGCGTCGGACTCCGACTCGCGGAACTTGGCGTTTGCCACCCAAGACGCCCAATCGGTGACCCGGGTGTCGCCGCGCGCGGCAAGGTAACGGTTGATATCGAGCACGAAGTCGCTGCAGAGCGAGCCGTGACAGGGCACGGACGCGAAGTTGGCGAAGTTCGCAATGCTCACTTTGCTCGTCAGCGGCGCCTCGCGGCGGCTCAGCTTCAGCAAATAGTCCGCCGAGGTCACGTCATAGCCCGGTACGGCGAAAAACAGCTCGCCGTGCGCGTCGCGCCGTGCGAACACTTCGGGCATGAATCGCGGCAATAGCTCCGAGAGTGCGTCGGCGAACGTGTAGGTCAAGTTCGGCACGCTCAAATCATCCGGGTAATCCGCGGTGCTCGTCTCCACGAGATCGGCACCGAGTCGGTCGCGCAGCACGGTCTTGATCTCGTCGTCGATCTGATCGCTGATGGCCTCGTGGTTCAGGGTGCGTTTGACCATATGCTCGCGCAGAATCGCGATGCGCATGCCGGCCAACGGCTTTGCGCTCGGGCCGGCTGCGTCCTCGTCGACGATGAAACTCGCATACGGCTCATCGGGAACGAGCGTGCGCGACACGGCCGTGAAGGGATCGCGCGGATCGTAGTAGCCGTGCACCGGATCCTTCAGCGCGTCGAGCACGCGGGCGGTATCCCCGAGCGTGCGCGCGTGAATACCGGCGCGGTCGTTGAACCATTGGTTGCCGATGCCGCCGTTGTCCGGCATCAAGCCTTTGGTGGTCAGCAGCAACGCGATACCGTTGCGCGACGCCGGCCCTTGGCAGGACGCGCCGGACTGCTCGCAGATACCAATCGTGGCCAGATTGCCGCCGATGGCCGCTCCGGACCCGCCGCTCGAGCCGCGCACGACGCGCTCGGTGTCGTACGGATTGCAGGGCTGGCCGCTCCAGCTACTTTGCATCTGGCCGCCCGCTACGAGGTTGCGTCGCGGTTTCGCCGCGCCGCCCGGATCGTTCGGGCCACCGTTGAACTCGTGCGCTGCGGACTTGGCATAGATGATCGCGCCCTTGTCGCGCAGGCGCGCGACGACCGTCGCATCGGTGGGCGGCACATCCATGGCGAAGTTCACGTCGTTGTTCGAGGTCGTCCGCATGTCTTTCGTGTCGAACGGATCTTTGATCGCGGCGACGACGCAATAGAGCGGCAGGGCGGCGAGATCGGGGTTCCGGCCGTACTGCGCGTCGAGCTCGGCCGCGCGCTCGAGTGCGTCGGGCTGCTTGCGGAATTCCTCGCAGACGGCTGGGGCGCCGGCCGGGAGCGCGCCCGTCGAGGGATGGGCATCGAACGCACCTTTGCAGGTCACGGAACGCTCGCCGCGAATGTTCAGCGTCTCGAGCGCGTTCAACTGGCCGGCGTCGCGCATGCCGACGCGCATGCCGAGCTGGGTCACGACGGTCGGATCGGAAACGGTCGGCTCCATGCGGCCGTAGTCGAGGGGCAAACCCCGGTAGTCGTCGAGGCTCGGGAAGATCGCGTCCGCCTTGACGGTAGTGGTCGGAAACGTCAGCGGCGCACCGGCCCGCACGTAGCCCGTGGCCGGCGCGATGTCTGCGCCGTCCTTCGTGACGAGCGCGGTGCAAACACCGTTATAGGCACGCGCGCGATCGATGTACGCCTGCACCACGCCGACGCACGTGGTTTGCCCGGCTTTGATCGCGGCCTGGATGCCTTCGATCGTGGCTTCCTCGATTGCGAACGGGGTGCCGGGCGCGGCGGGCTGCGTAGCCGGCTCCTCGCGTGTGCACGCTACGGCGGCGAGCGCGAGCAGGAACAAACGGGAGATGAGTATTTTCACGATGATTCTCCGCGGCTGATGCGTTGTCATCGAAACTCGGCTGCGCCGCGCCTTGACTGACACGGCGCGCCGCACGACATCGTTCTATTGCGTTAGACGAGCGCGGGCGCCGGCACCCCACCTCACGGAAGCGGCAATGCTCCGGCGGTGTCGACCGACGAAGCGTCGAGCTTGCCGGTCATAGCGCGCGGGAGTTCGCGGCGGTAAATGAGCACGTACAACGGCGGGATCACGAACAACGTCAGGGCGCCGCCGGAGACCAGGCCACCGACGACGGCGATGCCCATCGACGCGCGGCTCTCGCCGCCGGCCCCGAGCGCGAGGGCGATCGGCAACACGCCGAGCACGGTGGCGAGCGTGGTCATGAGAATCGGGCGCAGCCGCGCGACGGCCGCTTCGTGAACCGCGATCGCGGCTGTAGCGGCACCGGCCGCGCGGCGCTGCTTGGCGAACTCGACGATCAGGATGCCGTTTTTCGCCACGAGACCCACGAGCATGATGAGTCCGATCTGCGAGAAAATGTTCAGCGTTTGCTCGAAATACCAAAGCGCGAACAACGCGCCGACGAGCGCCAGCGGCACCGTGAGCAGGATGACGAGCGGATCGCGAAAACTCTCGAACTGCGCCGCGAGCACGAGGTAGATCAACAACAACGCCAAACCGAGCACCCACGCAAGCGACGCCGAGCTCTCGACGAAATCGCGCGCGGCACCGGTGAGCGCCGTCGAAAACCGTTCGTCGAGCGTGCTGCCCGCGATCGTCTCGAACTCCGCTATCCCCTCGCCCAAGCTGTAGCCCGGCGCGAGCGTGCCGGACACGGTTGCGGCGGCATAGCGGTTGAAGCGTCGGAGCTCCGGCGGAGAGCTCGACTCGGTCAGCGTGATGAGATTATCGAGCCGCACCATGCGCTCTCCGCCCTGCGTGCGCACGGTGAGGTTGCCGAGATCGTCGGGCCGCGAGCGCAAATCGCGCGTGAGCTGCCCAATCACGTCGTACTGGCGACCGTTGTAGATGAAGAACCCAAACCGCTGGCCGCTCAACGCGGCCTGCAGCGTTTGGGCAATGTCGAGCGTGCTGACGCCGAGCCCTTGTGCTTTCTCGCGATCGATGCTCACACGCACTTCGGGGCTCGAGAACGTGAGGTCGGTGTCGACGAAACTGAATACCGGGCTGGCGCGCGCCGCGTCGAGAAACATCGGCAACTTCTCGCGGATCAGCTCGAGCTCAGGCGCTTGCAGCACGAACTCCACGCCGCTCGAGCTCGACCGCCGCTCGCCGATACTCGCTTCCTGAGTGATGTTGACGCGCGCGCCGGTGAATTCGCCGGCGAGCGAGCGCAGGCT
>Ga0105252_10001563_pt1 | contig 10060 bp, 8 predicted proteins | sample EasRivMeERMZT100_FD_89675 | JGI IMG/M metagenome (GOLD analysis project Ga0105252, IMG submission 89675) | Soil microbial communities from meander-bound floodplain in the East River, Colorado, USA - East River MetaG ERMZT100 | ecosystem: Environmental > Terrestrial > Soil > Floodplain | place... | reverse complement strand
TTGAGCGTTGCTTAGGGCCAGGCCGAGGTGATCGCCCGCGACGCTTTCCACCGTATGCGCCTCATCCAGAACCAGATAGTCATAATCCGGAAGAATCGACGCCCCCTGCTCTCGCACGGCCAAATCTGAAAACAACAGTGCATGGTTAACAATCAGTAACTGCGCCGTGGCCGCTCGGCGCCGCGCCCGTTGATAAAAACACGCGTTGTAGTGCGGGCATTTGCGCCCCATGCAATCGTCGGCGTCGCTCTTCGCCCGCTCCCACACCGCGAGGCTCGGCTGCGGTGAAAGGTCGGACAGTGATCCATCCTGGGTCTGATACGCCCAATCCTCGATTCGCCGCAGCTCGGCCAAATCGCCCTTGGCGTCAAAGAGCGCGTTCTGTTTCGCGCTGGCCCGCGCCAGCCGGCGAATCCCCAGATAATTCGATCGCCCCTTCACCAAAACCGCGGAAAACTCCTGCGGAAACACCGATTGCAGAAACGGGATGTCCTTTTCGATCAACTGCTCCTGCAACGCGATCGTGTGCGTGCTGATCACCACCCGCCCACCATGCTTCGTTGCCCGCTCAATCGCCGGCACTAGATAGGCGAAGCTCTTTCCTACCCCGGTCCCCGCCTCGACGAGCAGGTGCTCCCCGGCATCGAACGCCCGCCCCACCGCCTCGGCCATCTCAAGCTGCTGCGGCCGAAGCTCATACCCGCTGAGCCGTTCAGCAATTCGTCCCTCAGGCGCCAGTATGTTCGCGGTAGGCATCGGCCGGATTATAGCACGACCAACATGCTTGCGTGGGACAGTTCCGATGTGTGCTCTTGACCCCGGAGGGGTCCACGGGTTGCGTGGCATGGTCCACGCTTAGCGTGGCCATGCACCGATCAAATGTAGCGTCGGGGCTCGTCCCCGGCGCAGCGTGTGCCCATGAAACGTTTCTTCGCCCGGAGGGCGCGCAATGTCACATCACCTGCGAACCCGCCCCGGCAGGGTCCCGGCAGGGGGCGGAGGAAGCTAGATCCCACACATCATCTTTGTCCGGAGGACGGACGAACGCTCTCTCCGTTCTCTCTGTTGTCTCCTGTTCTGGAAAACTTTCCGCCAATTCGTTATCCTCGTGTTCGATTGCCGATGTCCGAGGCCAACCCGATCCCCTGGCCACTCGCGTCAAAACCGGAGGGAACGTTGCCCAGGTCTTCCATTCGCCGATCCGCTTGGGAGATCGTTTGCTCGCTGACGCTATCGGTTCTCTCCGCTGTCGCCTCCGCTCAAGTTCTCCACGAGGCGCAAGAACTTCCTTGTGTTGATGAGCACGACTTCGGCCGATCAGTTTCAGCCTTCGGCGACGTAGCTTTCGTAGGAGCTCTTGGTTCTAGCGATAACGGCTTCGACTCGGGATCGGTACTCGTCTTCCGCTGGAACGGCTCAACTTGGATGTATGAACAAGAACTGCTGGCCTTCGACGGGGCAGAATATGACTACTTCGGCAGTTCCGTATCGGTCTCCGGCGACGTGGCCATAGTCGGAGCCCAGTCTGACGACAGCAACGGCACTAACGCTGGTTCGGCGTACATTTTCCACTGGAACGGCGCAACCTGGGTGCATGAACAAGAACTACTGGCCTTCGATGGGGCCGAAAGTGATGGGTTCGGCATCTCAGTGTCCGTCTCCGGCGATGTGGCCCTAGTGGGAGCCTACGGTGACGACGAGAATGGCGCTGACTCCGGCTCGGCGCACGTCTACCGCTGGAGCGGCTCAACCTGGGTACATGAACAAAAACTGCTGGCCTCGGACGGAGCGGCATACGATAATTTCGGCGCTTCTGTTTCGATCTCCGGCGACGTGGCCGTAGTCGGGGCTTGGCTTGACGACGACAACGGCACTGGCTCCGGCTCGGCGTACGTTTTTCGCTGGAATGGTGCCATGTGGTTGCAAGAACAAAAGCTCTTTCCCTTGGACGAGTCGGGAAATGACGGGTTCGGCGCGTCCGTTTCATTCGCCGGTAACATAGGCGTGGTGGGAGCCCCTTTCGACGACGACAACGGCTATCGTTCCGGTTCAGCGTACATCTTCCGTTGGAACGGCTCAGCGTGGGTGTATGAACAAGAACTGCTGGCCTCGGATGGAGCCGTAGGTGCGTATTTCGGCTGGTCTGGATCGGTCTCCGGCGACGTGGCTGTAGTTGGAGCCTGGGCTGCCAACGATGAGTATGGTGTTGAGACCGGCGCGGCGTATTTGTTCCGCTGGAGCGGCTCAACTTGGGTGCTTGAACAAAAACTGCTGGCCTCGGACGGGGCGGCATATGACACCTTCGGCTGGTCCGTATCGGTCACCGACCACGTGGCTCTAGTGGGGGCACCTTCCGACGATTGCGGATCTGCGTATGTCTTTAACCTTTACTGTGATCCGGGTCATTACGGACCAATGTGTTTGGAATGCCCCGGCGGAGCGAGCAACCCCTGCAACGGCCAGGCCCCATGTGACGACGGCGTCGATGGCTCGGGAGTTTGCCTTTGTGATGACGGCATCGCGTGCACGTCGGACTCGTTCGACTATTCCGGCGGCACGTGCAACTTCTATCCTAACGACGCGCTGTGTGACGCCGATTCTTATTGTAACGGTGCCGAGATCTGCAATCCCGTAGTCGGCTGCCAGGGAACACCGATTGTTTGCGACGACGACGACGGCATCGCATGTACGGTTGCCACGTGCGACGAATTAAGGGACGTATGCTTCCAGAACCCCGACGATTCGTTATGCGATGATGGCGTATACTGCAATGGTTTGGAGTACTGCGACAGCGACCTTGGTTGCAAGCTTGTAATCATCCCGGATTGCAACGACGGAATCGGTTGTACAGTCGATATCTGCGACGAAGCCTCCAGGTCCTGCTTGCATGCACAGGATGTTTCCATTTGCGGCAGTTGCTGCTTACAAGGTGGATCGTGCGTGAACGGCGTAACTGCCGAAGAATGCGCGACCGCGAGCGGAGCTTTCGTGCAAGGCGCAGTGTGCGAAGGCGTGGCCGCGTGCTGTCTGCCTGATGAATCCTGCGTCGACGTGGATGCCACCTGTTGTCAGGCCCAGGGCGGTATCCCGGACATAGCGGGTGTTCTTTGCAACGACGACGATTTCTTCGGCTGCGTCGTCCCCATCCCCGCCGTCTCCGCCTGGGGACTCTTCGTGCTCACCCTCTTGACTCTCACCGCTGCCAAGCTCGCTTTCCGAGCCCGACAGCCAGAATGATCCAAACCCAGAGCGCTACGCCGGTCGCTCCGGCACCGCGGCGTTTTGGCTCAACCGCGTCACCGCATCCGGCGCGATGATGGCCTCCGAAAAATCGCCAAGCGAAGCAAGCCGCTCAGCGGTCCACGAATCCTCGATCATGAACGGCCCCACACGACTGCGAACCAGCGACGTCAGGCACCCGCCCGTCCCCAGCCCTTCCCCAATGTCCCGAATCAGGGACCGGACATACGTACCCCGCCCGCAGCAGACCTCGAACTCCAGTTCTGGCCAGCGATAAGAATGAACGTGCGTCCAATACACGTGCACCGTCCGCGGCGCCAACTCGAAATCCCGCCCATCCCTGGCCAGCTTGTACGCCGGCTGCCCGCCGACTTTCAGGGCACTGACACGCGGTGGCACTTGATTGATCTCACCCTCGAAGGACCGAACGACTTCGACCACTCGCTCCGGAGACGGAGCCACAACGCCCGCGACGGCCCGGGTTTCCGAATCGGAATCAAAACTGTCGCTGGTGATGTCCAGCCGCGCCGTCGCCCGGTATACCTTCGGCAGCTCCATCAATGATTCCACGAGCTTCGTCGCCCGCCCGAGGCATAGGAGCAACACCCCCGACGCTCCCGGATCAAGCGTCCCCGCGTGTCCGCTCTTCCGCTGCCGCGTGATCGAACGAACCCGGTACAACGCCTTGGCCGAAGTGATGCCCGTCGGCTTGTTCAACACGATGATGCCGGCCAGATCGGACATGACGATGGGTAGTGGTTCGTTTGCGAACGGGCGTCCCGAAAAGGGACGCCATGAATTTAGCCCAGCGATTCATCGCTGGGTGTCGTCGCCTTAAAGAAGCGCAGTGCCGTAGGCACGACTGAACCGGCTTCAGCCGTCCCTGCCTTGAATCCCGACGTCTCGATTGAGTGGCGCCAACTGATCTAATGATGCCGCGCGGTGGCATTCAAGGATCAGCGTGCTGACCGGTTCGAAGGGGTACTCCCCGCCGGCGGCGTGGCCATCGATTCTCCCTCGCCTCGATCGGCTTTCCCAACAGCCGCCGCTTGATTCTGCGTTCGCGGATCAACTCGCTCGAGCGTCACCGCGACACCCTTCTCTTTTCCACCGGGCGAAAGCACCATCTTTCCGTCCCACCGCCGCTTCAGCCGATATTTCTTCGGCTCATAGCCCTCCTGGGCCACCGAAAGCTGCCGCCCGTTCCAGCGATATTGACCCGAGCTTCCGCGCTTCTCTCCCTCCTCGGTCCACGTCACCGAATAGCTCCCGTCGCGACCCAATGACAGTTGTTCGATCGGCGGCCTCGACCCCGGCGGATCCACGCCGACCGCCTTCCATTGCCCATCCAATCGGCACCCCAGCGCGACGCCCCCCAAGACGGCGCAACCAAAGATCGACTTCCAACGCCGCAAGATCATCAACATTTCACGCCGAATATCCGGCTTGATTGCGGATGTCAATTCAACTCATTGCGGCACTCAGACGCGCCGCCTATACTCCTCATCAGGCGCGGTTGAACGGTTGTGGAGTCGTTGGACGACTCGATCAATGGAGAGTGCTCGCCGGTGCCGATCTATGAATATGCGTGCCAAGCTTGTGGCCACGAGTTCGAAGAGCTCTCCCGCTCCTCCGACCGCGACAGCGGCCGGCGCTGCCTCAAGTGCGGGGCGGTCGAAGTCACCCGCAAGCTGAGCGTCTTTGCGGCTCACCACCCGTCGAGCGCTTCGACCTCCGCCGGATCGGGCGGTTGCGGCCGCTGCGGTGATCCGGCCGGACCTTGTTCAAACGACTGGGATTCGTGAGGATCAGCATAATGGCCGAAACGGAGCACCATTCATACCTTCGCGCCCCGGTGGCCGGTCTGCTCGCCTGGCTGGTTCCCGGTCTCGGACACATCTACCTTGGCGACCGCTCACGCGGGCTCGTGCTCCTCGTCGCAATCACCGCCACATTCTGGACCGGTGTGGCCATCGGCTCCGTTCAGGCGACGGTCGCTCCCCATTCTCGAAAGCTCTGGTTCGCGGCCCAGTTGGGAAGCGGCGGCAACGCCATCGCCGCCTACAGCCTTCACCGCCTCGTTTCACCCGAAACCGCGACGTCGCCCAAGCAGCCGGTCACGGCCAATTGGCTCTCCGCCGAGGTCGGGGTCCATTACACCGGGGTGGCCGGATTGCTCAATCTGCTGCTGGTCATCGACGCCATCGTTCGCGCGGAGCGGCCGACGGTCTCGCTTCGCGGGCGGGCCTGGGCCAAAGGAGTGACATGAGTTGACACTCGCCGCTCTGTTCACCACCGGCATCGAGCTCAACGGCGCCCAACGCCTGCTGCTCATGCTTCCGCTCTGCCTGAGCATCGCGGTGGTCTACAAGACCATCCGCCTGGATCATTTGAACGAGCTTCCCAAAGCCGCCGCCGCCCTTTGGGGCACCATCGTGGCCGGCATGTGCGCCGTCGGCCTCGGCCTCTGGCTCCTGTTCCAAGTCATGGTCTAAGGGCGACGAAGGTGTACGATACTCGGGCATGCTGGCAGAAGCCGGTCGGCACGCCTGATCACTGCGTCCGCTTCGAAAACCCGTACTCCTTGCCCATCACGTCGATGATCAGGATCTGGACTCGCTTCAGCTCTTTCATCAGGGCGATGTTGTCATGGGCGGTCGCGAACCACAGCTTGGCCATGGCCACGCCGACATTGCCCCAAATAAAGAGGCCCAGATAGATCATGATGCTCCGAACGCTCGCGGACTCATCCAGTCGCACGAAACCCACGATGGCAAAGACCACGACCGCAAACATGAGGCTGACTCCCGTCCAGGTCATGCGGCGGATGGTGCGCATCCGACGTTCAAACTGCCGGATGGAGGCCTCGACCGCTTCGCGGCCCGGCATGGCCGCGAACGGTTCATCACCGATCAGGGCCTCCTTGATCAACGTGGCGAACTCGCTCATGATTCAATCCTTTCCAAGTAACGTCGCAACTCAACCGATGTATGGTGCAGCCTCGATTTCACCGTGCCGCGCGGGATCCCCAGGATTTCCGCCAATTCGACGGCGCTGAACTCCTCGACAAAGTGCAGCCATAGTAGCGCCTGCCGGTCGCGCGGCAGTCGGTGGAGGCCTTCTCGTATTCGGACGACGGCCTCCTCTCGATTCAGACGATCCAGGGGATTCACCCCATCCGAACACGTGGTTTCGATCTCACCTGCCGCGTCGCCGGCCACGGGCGCGAAGCGGGCTTCCTCGATCCCGCGACGCCGTTGGCAATCGGCGCTGCGGCGGGTGACGATCCGAAACAGCCACTGTCGCAGCGACGATACATCGAGCAGTTTTCCGATGCTGCGGGCAACGGCCATCCAAACTTCCTGCATGACATCCGCCGCGGCGTCCTCCTGACCGGTCAGTCGCCGGGCGTACCCCAGCAGCCGCGGATGCCATCGCCTCACCAGCTCTCGAAACGCCTCGTGGCTCCCATCGCGGCATCGCAAGACCAGCCATTCGTCGAGGATCTGTTCGCGCCGATCGGTCATGTTTCCCAGGCACTCTTGCCGAAGCCGCAATCAGTCGGCTTGAAGGTCGAATCGTCCGTGCGACTTCGAGCCGCCCTGTCTCGGCGCGATCCTATCACGTGCCAGGTCGCGGGTAGCGTTCGAACGGTTCAAAGAATTCGGTAGACGATGAAAAACGAGTGGTTTTCTACAAGAAAACGGTGAAAACCGCGATGAAATGCCTCAAGAAATGATCAAAGCCGATCAAGAAGAACCGACATCGCTCACTTCTGGGTGTTCCCGCGACCGATCCGTAAAAAGGGCGTGCGGCACCCTGTAAACTTATTGGCGCGGTCAAGGGTGCCGCAGCGAGTGGAAGCAATTAGTTTTTCGGTTCGATCAAATCGAATCGGAAGGCACGCGTCGGCGGGTTATCGCGCGTCCATCCCCTAACTATAGCAACGCCCCAAACGCAATCAAGTCGTCCGCCCAAAAAATAGCGGAAATCTCTTGCATTTTCATTTAGTTTCCGTTCCGGACGAACAACGTTTCATCAAGGCCAGACTCATTCGAATACCGTCTCACCGGGAGCCGGTGAAGTCGAATCGTTCAGGTCCGAATGGAATTCGACTTACCGGACGATGAACGGTGCCACCGCTGCTTCAAAATCCCGAATCACGCAATCGGCCCGGCGCCTGCAAGGCAGTCCTTTGGCTCTGGTCGCTGGTAGCGACTCATCAATGTAGTGGTCATTCCGACCGAAGTGCTAAAACAACCGGGGTTCTCAGCGCTGGGATCAGCGCGACCACCCCCGACACCATGCCGACGCCGAACACAGTAGCGAGCGTCAGCATGGTCGATCCCCACGGCACGGTCGTCGGCTCGGCAATCAGCGTCGGCATCATGGCCACGACCGCGGCGACCGCACCCATCCCCAGCCCAATGGCCAATAATCCCGCGTTTTCCGCCAAAACAAGCCATGCGACCCCCCTGCGATCAAACCCGACCGCCAAAAGCAGGGCTAATTCCCGCCGCCGTTCCCAAACATTTCGGAGCAAAACGGCGCCCAATCCGATGGTCCCCAGCACCAATCCCAACCCGCCAAGGGTTCGAAACGTGGACAGATAGGTGTTTTGAACGGAGAGGTAGCCGTGAAGGCGATCGACAGTGGACGCGGCGTCGAAAGAGAATCGCTCCAACCGTTGTTCAAGCAGTTGCTCGATCAGTTTCGACTCTGCTTGGGGCGCCTCGATCAGGAAAAAACCTTGGCCGGTGATCGAAGGAAACAAAGAAATGAAATTCTGCTCACTAATGATTACCTCGTCTTGAAGAACGCTGTTGCGGAGGAGCGCGACGAACCGGACGGGGCGTTGGTTGCCTCGTTCATCCTTGATGATCAAGTCGCGTCCGAGGCCTAAGTGAAACTGCCACTGAACAGCGGCCGCGTCTCCAATGGCCGGAATGGCCCCGTCCGGTAACTGCTTTCGGAGAAGGGTCCAAGGGTCCGCGTGTTCCTCGGGCGATTCGGCCAGCGTGCCGGCGAAGTCGAAACCGCCGCGCTCGATCATCTGGTCGGAGGCCCCGAGCATGCGCGGTTCAGTGGGGCGGTAAAGACTCAGACAACTCGACTGATCGCCGGGGCGGAAACGGAACGGCACGATGGCAGTTTTGCTCAGCGTGGCTTCGGCGTCGGCGTCGAAACCGAGCGACGACCGGCCCACCGGCGTGCCCAGGTCGTAAGGAAGGGCGGCAGCCGCCTCCGCGTAAAGTGAAAAACCACCAGAACCGGAAGTCTTGGCGCGGAGGGCTTCCGGATCGGTCTCCAAGCGGAACGAATCGACGGCGAAAATGATGAACGTGGCCGAGGCGATCAAACCGGCGGTCAGGAGACTTCGGGCCGGGTACCGACCGGCGTTGCGGAGGCCCAGTCGGGTGATTGAAAGGGATGGTAAATGTAGCGTCGGGGCTTGTCCCCGGCGCTCCGCCCCCCCCGGCAGGTGCCGCCAAGTTTGATCGTCCACCTCACCAGCCGCTCCATGGCTGTCGCGGCTCCGATCGTATTGGAGCATGCGGTGGAAGATGCCCAGGAAGGCAACCAGGAGGCAGGCGCCAGCCCCGAAAAAGGCACCCGCTTTGGCGGTCGCTTCCAGGGTGACGGCTAAGGCGATCAATCCGGCCGCCAGAATGAACCCGGCCGCAGCGATCACGACCGACCGCGACCGGTGAGTCGGTCGGCCGATGGATGACAACCCGACGGTCGCACCCGCCAGAAGCGCCCGGGGTGAGGATCGAGTGAGTCCTCGAACGGCCCAGACGATGGCGAAAAGGGCAACGAGCAAGCTCGCGGCGGCTCCGATGGCCAGGCTGGTCGGGGATACGTAGAGGACCAGCTTCGGGGCGTTGACGGCGCTCGACCACCATGTCAGAAGGCCGGCCAGCATGAGCCCGGCATATCCAACGGCCCCGACGAGGCCGACGAGCGTCCCGACCAAGGCGATCAGCGCCCCATCGATCAGAAGGAGACCGGTAACCGCTCGCGGGGTGAAGCCGGTGGCCAGAAGGATGCCGACCTCGGCCGCCCGCCGTTCGACGCCCAGCCGGAACAAAAGGGCGACGAGCAGGGCCGCGGAGATAATGAGGAAGAAGCTGAATCCAAGAAAGAGCTGTCCGAAGTCGGTGGTGCCCTTGCTGGATTGAAGGGCTTGGGCGCGGATGGGGTCGAAGGTTAAACCCAGCAGTTCAGGCCTTGTGGCTTTGCGAAACTCCGAACGAAAGTCGTCCGCCAGCGTTGCAAGCCACTCGGTGTGCAAATCCGATTGCGGCGTTCGATTCAGTTGGATTGCCGTGACGCGTCCGAACCGGTCGTTCTCCGATGTCCAAAGACTCTGCCCTTCTTCCAATCTGATAACGGCTTTCGGCGTTGTGCCGAGGCTTTCCCAATAGTCTTCATCTTCCGGGCGGATCCGGGTTAAATCCAACGGAAAAGGGGCGTCCCAGTCTGAAAGATTCTTCGCGTCGGTCACTCCCGGATAGGTAGGTACCAGTCCCGCATCCCAAAGCCAATGCGCCAGCGAAATGGTCCTTGCAAGTTTGAAGGTACTAGTGCGCGTTTCGAGCTCGCCGTGTTGGTCGTGGACGAAATAGCGTACGTCGATCTCGTCGCCCGGAACGGCATCAAGTTCCTGCGCGGTCCACTCGTTCAGGATGATCTCGCCTGGTTTGAGTATCAGCAGGGTATCCATGTGAGTCGCCCAAATACGACTCGGTAATGGAAACGCAACGATGGTGGAGTAGGGGACACCGTGCAGCTCACTTGGCTTTCTTATCTCGTTGGC
>Ga0105252_10001561_pt1 | contig 10063 bp, 8 predicted proteins | sample EasRivMeERMZT100_FD_89675 | JGI IMG/M metagenome (GOLD analysis project Ga0105252, IMG submission 89675) | Soil microbial communities from meander-bound floodplain in the East River, Colorado, USA - East River MetaG ERMZT100 | ecosystem: Environmental > Terrestrial > Soil > Floodplain | place... | reverse complement strand
GCAGCGCCAGGCCCGCGAGCAGGGCGAGCAGCACCACCGTCAGCGTCGAGGCGTAGGCGGTGTCGAAGAAGCTGAACGCCACCTGGTAGATGTAGTAGAGCAGGAGGCTCGAGGCGTTGTCGGGCCCGCCCTTGGTGAGGATGAAGAGGTGGTCCACCAGCTTGAAGGAGTTGATGGTGGCGTTCACCAGCACGAACAGCGTCGTCGGCATCAGCAGCGGGAAGGTCACGCGGCGGAAGAAGTACCAGCGCGAGGCGCCCTCGATCCGCGCCGCCTCCTCCAACTCGGGGGCGAGCGACTGCAGCGCGGCGAGGTAGAAGATCATGAAGAAGCCCGCCTCCTTCCAGACCACCATCGCCATGGTGCAGGCGAGCACGGTGTTCGGGTCGCCGAGCCAGTTGTGGCTGGCCACGCCGAATTTCGCGCCGATCTGGTCGAGGAGCCCGATCTGCGGCGTGTAGAAGAACAGCCAGATGTTCGCCACCGCGATCATCGGCAGCACGGTGGGGGTGAAGTACGCCATGCGCACCATCGCCCGCGCCGGCAGCCGGTCGTTCACCCAGATCGCCATCAGCATGGCGAGCGCGATCGAGGTGGGGATGGTGCCGAGCGCGAACCAGAAGTTGTTGCCCAGCACCTGCCAGAAGATCGGATCGTCGGCGAGCGCGGCGTAGTTGGCGAGGCCGACGAAGCGGGACGGACGCACCACCGTCCCGGTGGAGAACAGGCTGTCGAAAAGCGTCGCCGCCGCCGGGTAGTGCGTGAAGCCGACGAGCAGGATCGCGGCCGGCGTGAGCAGCAGCCAGCCGTAGACGTGCTTCATCGCGCTAGCCGGGAATAGGCCAGGCTCCCTGCTAGCGATAGGGCTTGAGCAGCTTCTCGGCTTCCGCCTGCGCGGCCTTCAGCGCCTCGGCCGGCTTCTTCTGGCCGGTGAGCGCGCCCTGGATCGCGTCGTCGAGGAGCTTCCTCACGCGCCCGGTCTGGAAGGTCGAGAGCTCGGCGGTCGCGAACTTGAACTGGTCGCGCGCGACTACGGCCTGCGGGAAGCCCTGCGCGTACTCCTTCAGCTTCGGCGTCTCGTAGGCCTCGGGTCGCACCGCGACGTAGCCGGTGGCGATGCTCCAGTCTGCGGCGCGCTCGGGCGCGGTCAGCCATTTCACGAACGCGAGCGAGGCCTTGCGTTCCTCGGGCGTGGCCTTCTTGAAGAGGTAGAAGTTGCCGCCGCCGGTGGGCGAGCCGCGCTGCTTGGAGGCGGGCAGCATCGCCACGCCGAAGGGGAAGGTCGCCGAGGTCTTCACCGCGGTGAGGTTGCCGGTGGTGTGCCACATCATCGCCGTCTTGCCCTCGGTGAACTGCTGGCGCAACGTGCCCCATTCGATGGTGCCCTCGGGCATCACCTTGTGCTTGGCGCCGAGATCGCGCCAGTACTGCAGCGCGGCGATCACGTCGGGATGCGCGTAGTTGGTGCGGTTGCCCTCCGGGTTCATCAGGTCGTGGCCGTTCTGGCGCGCGAAGGCCTGGAACATCCAGTAGGGGTAGCCGGTGGAGGGCACCATCACGCCCCAGCGCGTGACGTTGCCGGAGGCGTCCTTCTTCACCAGCTTCGCGGCCATCTGCGCCATCTCGTTCCAGTTGGCGGGCGCCTTCTCGGGATCGAGCCCGGCCTCCTTGAACGCGGCCTTGTTCCAGTAGAGCACGATGGTCGAGCGCTGGAACGGGATGCCGTAGACCTTGCCCTTGTAGGTGCCGTTCATCATCAGCGAGGGATAGAAGGCCTTGAGCCAGGCCTTTTCGTCGGCGGTGGCGGCGGTGTCGTCCCAGGCCACGATCACATCCTGCTCGAGCAGCTCGTAGAGGTCGATCGAGTACAGCACCGAGATCTGCGCCGGCTGGCCGGCCTTCAGCGCCGCGAGCGCCTTGATGCGCGCGTCGTCGTAGTTGCCGGCGTAGATCGGGTTGATCTTCACACCCGGGTGTTCCTTCTCGAAATCCCGGGCATAGCCGTCGATCACCTTGGTGAGCGGGCCGCCCACCGCGATCGGGTAGTAGAAGGTGATGTCAACGGCTCTTGCGGGGAAGGCTCCGGCGAGCAGTGCTGCGAATACGAGGGTCAAGGCGGTTTTCATGTTTTCTCCTCTTGGGCGACTGTCATGGATATCTTTGAAAGCTTACGCCGTTGCGACACGCTGTGCCGGTTGCGGCGCATCGGGTTCGCGCACGCCCGTGCCCGCGTCGAAAAGATGAATCGATTCCGGAGCCCAGGCGAGGCGCAGCTGCGCCCCGGCGCCGAGCGCGAGCTGCCCGGGGGCGCGAACGAGAAGCGATTCGCTGCCCGCCTGCGCCGTGATCACGGTGTCCGCGCCGTGGTATTCGGCGCTCGTCACCACCGCCGGCACTCCGCTTTTGTCTGCCACGATCCGGATGTGCTCCGGCCGCACGCCGAGGGTCAGCCCTTTGCCGCGCCCGGGGAGAACCGCCGCGTCCGGCGCGCCGCGAATCACCGCGCCCTGCGCCCCGTCGTCCAGGGCCACCAGATTCATCGCCGGCGTACCGATGAAACGCGCCGCGAAGGTCGTCGCCGGCCTGGCGTAGAGCTCCTCGGGCGAGCCCTCCTGCTCGATGCGTCCCTCACGGATCAGGATCACTCGGTCGGCCATGCTCATCGCCTCGACCTGGTCGTGCGTGACGTAGACCACCGTCATGCCGAGGCGCTGCTGCAGCGCGCGGATCTCCACGCGCATGCCGTGGCGCAGCTGCGCGTCGAGGTTGGAGAGCGGCTCGTCCATCAGGCAGATCGAATTCTCGGCGATGATCGCGCGCGCGAGCGCCACGCGCTGGCGCTGCCCGCCCGAGAGCTGCTGGGGCCGTCGCTCCAGCTGCTCGGTCAGTCCCACGAGGTCCGCCACCTTTGCGAGGCGCTGGTTCCTCTCGGGCTCGGGGAGGCGCCGCACCTTGAGGCCGAACACGATGTTCTCCGCGACCGAAAGGTGCGGAAAAAGCGCGTAGGACTGGAACACCATCGACACACGGCGCTTGTCCGGGTCGAGGCGCGTGACGTCGCGCCCGCCGATGAGGATCCTGCCTTCGGAGACATCCTCCAGGCCTGCGATCAGCCGCAGCACCGTGGACTTGCCGCAGCCCGAGGGCCCGAGCAGCACCACGAATTTTCCCGCCTCGGCGCGAAAGCTCATAGCGTCGACCGCACGCACCTGGCCGAAGCGCTTCGAGACTTTTTCGAGGACTATTTCCGACATCGCGCTCCTCTCGCGGTGCGACCTGAGTGAACGGCGGCGTCTCTATTATGCCCCGCCGGATGCCTTGCGGGATTCCAACCAGAGTTCGATCGCGATGACGGCGATCGCCAGCGCAGCGGTCAGCCCGTCTTCTGCATCCGCTCGCGCAGACGAGGCACGGCGTAGTCGAGGAAGGCGCGCAGCTTCAGCGGCAGGCGTTTCTGGTTGGCGAAGACGAGGCTGACCGGGACGGGCGTGGGCTCGAATTCCCGGAGCACGACGTTCAGCAAGCCGGCCCGCACGGCATCCTCGACCTGGTAGGACAGGACGCGCGTGACGCCCACGCCCGCGATCGCCGCGTCGACGGCGGCCTCGGCGGTGTTCACGGTGAGCCTGGAATGGATCGGTACCGACAGCTCGGTCCCGCCCGCCTTGAACGTCCAGGAAGCCGACGACAACAGCGTATCGAAAGTGATGCATTGATGCGCGCCGAGCTCGGCCGGAGATCCCGGCGTTCCGCGCGCGGTAAGGTACCCCGGGCTGGCGCAGACGACGCGGCCGATCGCGCCGACCCGCGTCGCGGCGAGGCTGCTGTCGGGCAGCTCGCCGATGCGAACGGCGAGATCGATATGGTCCTCGAGGAGATTGATGACCCGGTCGCCCAGAACCAGGCGCACATCGACCTCCGGGTAGGCCTTGAGAAACCCCGCCGTGACGGGCAGGACGTGCAGGCGGCCGAATACGATAGGCGCGGTCACGACCAGCTCGCCCCTCGGGGCGCTGTACTCGCCCGACACCGAGCGCTCGGCTTCGTTCAGGTCTTCCAGGATGCGCTTGCAGGCCGCGACATAGGCACGCCCCGCGTCGGTCAGCGAGAGCTGCCGGGTCGAGCGGGTCAGCAGTCGCGCCTTGAGATGCGCTTCGAGGTCCGAGAGCTTGCGGCTCACCGTCGCGAGCGGCATCCCGAGCTTTCGCCCGGCCGCGGAGAGACTCCCGGCTTCGACCACGGTCAGGAAAACCGACATCGATTCGAGCCGGTTCATGTCGAGACTTCCATAAGTTGGAACAGTGTATACAAGAAATACGGTCTAGTTCCATGCGGTAGAAGTCTGTAGCCTGCCGGGAGCCATTGAAAGGAGCGCACCCGTCATGGAAAGCAAGGACAGATATTCGAGCGACGTCGCCTTCACGCCGGGGGTCAAGGCGATCCAGGCGCGCAAGGGCTCGCGCCGCGCCTACGGCCTCATGGAGCAGCGGGGCTCGTGGGAAACGCGCATCACACCCGAGCTCGCGGACTTCATCGCGGCGCAGACGAGCGTCTTCCTCGCCACTGCCAACGGCGAAGGCCAGCCCTACATCCAGCATCGCGGCGGGCCGGTCGGTTTCCTGCGCGTGACCGACGAAAAGACCATCGCCTTCGCCGACTACTCCGGCAACCGGCAGTACATCACCGCCGGCAATCTAGCGGAGAACCCCAAGGCGCACCTTTTTCTCATCGACTACGGGCAGCGGCGGCGCATCAAGATCTGGGGCAGCGCGCGCGTCGTCGAGGGCGACGCCGCGCTGAATGCGAAGCTGATGCCGGAAGGCTACAAGGCGCGCGCCGAGCACGCGATCCTGTTTACGGTTTCCGCCTGGGATTCGAACTGCCCGCAGCACATCCCTCAGCTCCTCCCGGCCGAGGACGTCGCCAAGGCCCTGGCCGAGCGCGATCGGCGCATCGAAGCGCTGGAGGCGGAAAACAGGAAACTGCGCGCCTCGGTCGGGTGATCACCTCCCGCCGGATGGCCCTCGAGCAGTTGCCGGATACCTGCCGCGATCAGCGCGAGGTGCGCGTACCAGTAGCCGAGGAGCCCCATGCGCACGCGCTGCTCGGGCGCCGCGGCGCTTCTCGGCGGCGCGCCGGTCTTCGCGGTCGAAATGGTTCCGGGTCATGTGCGCCAACGAACAGAACATCGGTCTTTTCTTTCGCGCAAAGCGCCCGAACGAACAGAGAGTCCTGCAACGGACGCGCAGACTCGCCTTACGACGTCGGGCGCAAAACTTCGGTGCCCGTACGCGGGATCCGCGGCCGCAATCCAGCAGCTGCATACCGATAGTTTTCGGGATCCCGTCATCAGGTAGAACACCATGAACAGATTCGGAAGCGTATTAAGACCACTGACGTGGTCCATGGCACTGCTGCTGGCGGCTTTGGGCGCCGGATGCGGTGACGGAGGAAGTGATAACGCAACCCCAGCTGCGGTTCCAAGCGGTGCGGGCGTAGGCACAGGCGTTGGAGGCCTCGGCCAAGGCCCGGCACCCGTCGATCTGTTGTCGATATCGACAAACAATTTCGCGGTTCTGACGGCATCGGGCATCACGAACACCGGGAGCCATCTTTCCCCGATAACCGGGAACATCGGCGCCAGTCCGATCACCGCTGCTGCGATGGACAACGTATTTTGTTCGGAAATGACCGGAACCATATACGGTGTCGACGCGGCCTATACGGGTAGCGGCGCCGTAACCTGTTTTTCAGGCACCGCGCCCAGCAAGACCTTGGTGGACCAGGCGGTCGCCGATATGGGAACCGCGTACGACAATGCCGCCGGACGAACGCCCGATTACACCGAGCTGGGAGCCGGAAATATCGGCGGGCTCAATCTCGGCCCAGCTACCTACAAATGGGGCACCGGAGTTTTGATACCGACGAATGTCATGCTCACAGGCGGCGCGAACGATGTCTGGATCTTCCAGATAGCGCAAGGCCTCACCGTAAGCTCAGGCGTGCAGATCATTCTGGCGGGCGGCGCATTGCCCCAGAACATCTTCTGGCAGACCTTTGGTGCTGCGGACCTTGGAACGACCTCGGTATTCAAGGGTGTGCTGCTGTCCAAGACATCGATCGTCATGAAGACGGGCTCAACGGTAGACGGCAGACTGCTGGCGCAGACTGCGGTTACTCTCGACCAGACCCGGGTCACGCTGGCCCCTTAAGGAGGGCTGGGACAGGAGCCGGCGGGATGCAGTCGTCCGGGCCGGCCGCACCGTCTCTCAAACAAAGGCAAAATCGACATGTTGTATACCATTGCGGTTGTCTTATTGGTGCTTTGGCTGCTGGGCATGGTTTCCTCCTACACCGTCGGCGGCTTCATCCACGTCCTGCTGGTAATCGCCATCGTGGTTGTCCTACTGAGAGTGATCAGCGGGCGAAGACCGATCTGAGGATTTCTCCGGCAAGGCAACGCGGTGATACGCTTGCGCACCGATTGCCTGCCTTATGACCGATTACATACTCTTCGATTACCACGAACGCAGCAAGCATCACCTGAACCGTTAGATCGACCTCCTTCGGTGTTCAGGCGTAAAGATTCAACAACCCATCCAGCCCAACATAGTCGAAACAATAAGTCGCCTTTTTCCGCACCACCGGCTTGGCGTGATAGGCAATGCTGACGCCGGCCTCACCCATAAACTTGAGATCATTCGCTCCATCGCCGATGGCGATGATCTGATCCCTCGTCGCCTCAAGCTCGTTGCGCGCTGACAGCAACGCCTCGCGCTTGCCATCCGCATTCACGATGCGGCCTTCGAGCTCGCCGGTGAAGTTTCCGTTCTTGACCACGAGTGTGTTCGAGCGCACGTAGTCGAGCCCCAGCCGCGTCTTCAGCCGCTCGGTGACGTGGGTAAACCCGCCCGAGACGAGGAGGGTCTTCAAGCCGGCCTTCTTCACGCCCGCGATCATCCGCTCGGCGCCGGGGGAGAGTCTCACCCGCTCTGTATACAACTGCTCGAGCGCGCTCTCGGGAAGGCCTTTCAGCACCGCGACGCGCCGCCTCAGGCTCTCGTCATACTCGATCTCTCCCCGCATGGCCTGCGCGGTAACCGCCGCGACCTCCGCCTTGCGGCCGACCAGGTCGGCCAGTTCGTCGATGGTCTCGATGGTGATGAGGGTCGAGTCCATGTCCATCACGAGCAACCGGAAGTCGGAGAGCTTGCGCGGCTGGGGGACGAAGGCGAAGTCGAGTTTCGCCTGGGCGCAGTATTCGGCGACGCCGTCCTGGGTCTTGGTGTCGTGCAGGCGGAAGGCGTTGTTGCCGATGCCTTCTATGCGGGAGGCGCCCGAGAGCGTGGCGATGGCCTTCAGGTCGGGGGTTTCGACTTCCTCACCCTGGATGACGAGGTAGTTCATAAGTCACGGGAATGGTATCAGGCCCGGCTTGCCCGATGCGCCGCCGAGCAGGTACTCTCCGCGCAAGGATCCATGACAAGGAGGAAGGTCCATGAGCACGCTCGGTTTTGTCGTGATTGTGATCCTCTACGCGACGATCGGAGTGATGGGGGCGGCGGGCGCGATCTTCCTGGTGCGGAAATTCCTCGGCCCCAAGGGAGAGCAGGTCTTCTACGGGCTGTTTCTCATCATGATCGCCGCCTTCTACCTGGCTTTCGCGGCGTACTTCGGCGCCGCCGCGGCATGGCAGGTGGAGATATCCGCCGTCGTCGTGTTCTCGTTGATCGGCCTCTTCGGCACGCGCCTGCCGATCGCCCTGATCGTCGGCTATCCCCTGCACGGCCTGTGGGACCTGCTGCACGAGCTCCAGGCGCACGGCGCCTGGCTCGGCTTCGAGCCCGAACAGCTGACCGCGATCCCGCTCGCCTACGGGATCTTTTGCCTGGCCTTCGACTTCTACGTGGCGGTTTATTTCCATACGCGGCGCGGCGAATGGGATGCCGCGTGGACGGCGCCGCCGCAGTGAAAGCGGTTACGCCGCTTCCTTGAGGGCTGCCGTCGCAAGCGCCTCCAGCACCTGACGCACCGCGGTGGCGCGCTCGACGAGCTCGCTCGTCACGCGCTCGACGCGCAGTTTCGTCGGACCGGTGAGTTTCCACCCTTTTTTCTGCACGAGCTTCAGCACTGCGGCCGGGTCGAGCGGGGGATGGGCCACGAACTGGAGCTGAATCGTTTCCGGGTTGGCGTCGACGCGGGCCACACCGAGCGGCCGCCCGAGGATGCGCAGCCGGTGGCTCTCGATCAGCGCGCGCGCCGCGCCCGGCAGGTCGCCAAAACGATCGACCAGCTCCTCCTGCATCGCTTCGACGCGCTCCGCGCTGTCGCAATTGGCGAAGCGCTTGTACAGCACCAGGCGCTCGTGCACGTCGGCGCAGTAGGTCGCAGGCAGGAGCGCCGGGAAATGCAGGTTGACCTCGGTGATGACCTCGAAAGGCTGCGACAGGTCCGGCTCGCGGCCGGCCTTCAGGGACCGCACCGCGTGGTCGAGCATGTCGGCATACAGATTGAAGCCCACTTCCTGCATTTCGCCCGACTGCGATTCACCCAGCACCTCGCCCGCGCCGCGGATCTCGAGGTCGTGCATGGCGAGGTAGAAGCCCGAACCCAGCTCCTCCATCATCTGGATCGCCTCCAGCCGCTTATTCGCCGCGGCGGAGAGGGCATCCTCGCCGGGCGTGAGCAGGTAGGCGTAGGCCTGGTGGTGCGAGCGCCCGACCCGGCCGCGCAGCTGGTGCAGCTGCGCCAGGCCGAACTTGTCGGCGCGGTTGATGAGAATCGTATTGGCCGTCGGAATGTCGATGCCCGTCTCGATGATGGTGGAGCAGAGCAGCAGGTTGTGCCGCTGCTGCAGGAATTCGCGCATCACGCGCTCCAGATCGCGCTCGCGTAGTTGGCCGTGCGCGACAGCAATATGCGCCTCTGGGAGGAGCTTCTCCAGCTTTTCGCGCATCACCTCGATCGAGGCGACGTCGTTGTGCAGGAAGAATATCTGGCCGCCGCGCTTCAATTCCCTCAAGGCCGCCTCGCGGATGATGCCCGGAGAATACGGCGTGACGAAGGTGCGGATCGCAAGCCGCCGCTCGGGCGCCGTGGCGATCACCGAGAAATCGCGCAGGCCTTCGAGGGACATCGCCAGCGTCCTCGGAATCGGCGTCGCGGTGAGCGTGAGCACGTCCACCTCGGCGCGCAATGCTTTCAGCGCCTCCTTCTGGCGCACGCCGAAGCGGTGCTCCTCGTCCACGATCACCAGGCCGAGTCGCTTGAACTTGACGTCCTTCTGCAGAAGTTTGTGCGTGCCGATGGCGATGTCGATCTCGCCCGCGGCGAGGCCTTCCAGCGCCGCGCTCGTCTCCTTCCCGCTCCGAAAACGCGACAGCTCGGCGATGCGTATCGGCCAATCCGCGAAGCGGTCGCTGAAGGTGTGAAAATGCTGCTCGGCAAGCAGCGTCGTGGGCGTGAGCACCGCGACCTGCATGCCGTCGGCGACGGCGACGAAGGCCGCGCGCAGCGCCACCTCGGTCTTGCCGAAGCCGACATCGCCGCAGATAAGGCGGTCCATCGGGCGGCCAGCCTTCATGTTCTCGATCGCCGCGGCGATGGCGGCCGCCTGGTCGGGCGTTTCCTCGAAACCGAAGCCTTCGGCGAAGGCCTCGTAGTCGTGCTGGTTCAGCTTGAAGGCGTGGCCCTGGCGGGTCGCGCGGCGCGCGTACAGGTCGAGGAGCTCGGCGGCGGCGTCGCGCACCGCGCGCGCGGCCTTGCGCTTGGCCTTGTCCCACTGGTCCCCGCCCAGCTTGTGCAGCGGCGCCTGCTCGGGCGGGCCGCCCGAGTAGCGGCCGATCGAGTGCAGCTGCGCCACCGGCACGTAGAGCTTGTTGTCCTCCGCGTATTCGAGCAGCAGGAACTCCGCGGATCCTTCGCCGAGATCGAGATCGACCAGGCCCCGGTAGCGCCCGATGCCGTGCTGCACGTGCACCACCGGGTCGCCCGCGCGCAGCTCGGAGAGGTCGCGCAGCATGCCTTCGACCGAGCTGACCGATTTCCGGTCGCGCGCCGCGCG
>Ga0105252_10001558_pt1 | contig 10069 bp, 5 predicted proteins | sample EasRivMeERMZT100_FD_89675 | JGI IMG/M metagenome (GOLD analysis project Ga0105252, IMG submission 89675) | Soil microbial communities from meander-bound floodplain in the East River, Colorado, USA - East River MetaG ERMZT100 | ecosystem: Environmental > Terrestrial > Soil > Floodplain | place... | reverse complement strand
GCGGCGTTCGCGAAGGCGGCGCATGTGACGCGCCTCAAGGTCGAGGTGACGCGGGTCGCGCCCAACCCGATGGAGCCGCGCGCCTGCATGGTCTCGCACGACGCGCGCGACGGGTCCTATACGTTCCACGTGTGCATGCAGGGCGTCACCACGCTGCGCAAGCACATGTCGGTCTATACCGGTGTCGCGGAAGAACAACTGCATTTCGTGGCGCGCGATATCGGCGGCGGTTTCGGGCAGCGCACGCCGGCCTACCCCGAGTACTGCGTGCTGATGATCGCCGCGAAGGACACCGGCAAGCCGGTTAAATGGGTCTCCACGCGCTCGGAAGGCATCGCGTGCGATACCCATGGCCGCGCCAATATCATCGACGGCGCGCTGGCGCTCGACCGCGACGGGAAATTCCTGGCGATGCGGCTGCACTGGGTGAACGACATGGGCGCTTATCTCTCGCCGGCGTCCATGGGGCATATCCGCAATACGACCACCTGCATGACCGGGGTCTACCGCATCCCCGCGCTCTACGCCACTTACCGGGTCGCGCTGACCAGCACGGCGCCGGTATCGTCCTACCGGGGCGCCGGCCGCCCCGACATCGCCTACACCGTCGAGCGCCTGGTCAACCAGGCCGCGGCTGAACTCAAGGTGGACGCTGCCGAGTTGCGCCGCCGCAACTTTATCCCGAGCGAAGCGTTCCCGTACAAGACGCCCACCGGCTCCACCTACGAGAACGCGGATCTGCACGGCCTGCTCGAGCAGGCGCTCAAGCTCGCCGACTGGAAAGGCTACCCGAAGCGCCGCGCGCGGACGGAAAAGCAGGGGAAGCTGCGCGGCATCGGCATCGCGACCGTGATCGAGAACACCGGCATGGGCCAGGCGGTGAAGGACGACGTCGAGATCGTGCTCGATGCCGGGGGCAACGTCACCGTCCATACGCAGTCCAAGTCGCAGGGGCACGGGCACGAGACCACGTTCGCGACGATCGTGTCGAATGCGCTCGGCATTCCGCTCGAGCGCGTCAAGATAGTCCAGGGCGCGCCGGAGAAGCAGCACCAGCTGCTGGGCAACCATACCGGCGGCTCGCGCAGCACCGTAGGCGCGGGCAGCGTCTGCCACCTCGCGGCGGTGAAGCTGATCGAGCACGGCCGGGCGCTGGCGGCACTCGAGCTCGCCGTCGAGCCCTCGCAGGTGGAATACGCCAAGGGCGAATTCCATACACGAGAAACGAAGCGGAAAGTCCGTTTGGGAGACCTGGCCAGGTCCGGTCCGATCAGCGTACTGGCGGAGGGGAAGTTCGGCTCGACGTTTCCCAACGGCTGCCACATCGCGGAGGTCGAGATCGACCCCGCTACCGGCGTGACCGGGATCGCTTCGTACTGCGCGGTGGATGACATAGGCACCGTGATCAACCACGAGGTGGTCGAAGGCCAGTTGCACGGCGGCGTCGTGATGGGGGCGGGCCAGATTTTCGCCGAGCACGTGGTTTACGACCGCGGCACCGGCCAGCTCCTGACGGGAAGTTTCATGGACTACTGCATGCCGCGCGCCGGGCTGGTCCGGAGCGTGCGCGGGGAAGAGCACCCGACGCCGAGCAAGGTGAGCCCGCTCGGAGTCAAGGGCGTCGGCGAATCGGGCTGCACGGGATCGCTGCCGGCGCTGGCCAATGCGGTGATGGACGCGCTGCAGCCGCTGGGGATCAAGCACATCGACATGCCGCTGACTTCGACGAAGCTCTGGCACGCGATCCATTCCGCCAAGAAAAGCTGAGCCACAAAGGACACGAAGGACACGAAGGAAAAACGAAAACAATAATGAACCGCCAACAAGAACGCGAAACCCGGAACTCGAAACTTTGAACCTTGAACATTGATCGGAGATGAACTGATGTACGCACTCAAATACGTTCAGGCGAAATCGCTCAAGGAAGCGGGCCGGCTGCTCTCCGCCAACCCGGAGGCGAAGCTGATTTCCGGGGGCATGACGCTGATCCCGACGCTCAAGCAGCGGCTGGCGAAGCCGACGCACCTGGTGGACATCGCGCAACTCGCCGAGCTTCGCGGCATCGCGGTGAAGGGCGGCAAGCTCCTCCTCGGCGCTGGAACGAAGCACCACGACGTTGCCACGTCGGCGGTCGTGAAGAAAGCGATCCCCGCCGTCGCCTACCTGGCGGAGCTGATCGGCGACCCGCAGGTGCGCAATTGCGGCACCATCGGGGGCTCGGTGGCGAACAACGACCCCGCCGCGGATTATCCCGCCGCGGTGCTGGGGCTCGACGCGACCGTGGTCACGACGAAGCGCCAGATCGCGGCGGACGCTTTCTTCCAGGGCCTGTTCACGACGGCGCTGGAGGAAGGCGAGATCATCGTGCGCATCGAGCTGCCGCTGCCGAAGCGCGCCGCCTATGCCAAATTTCACCACCCGGCGTCGGGCTACGCGATGGCCGGCGTATTCATCGCGCAGACGGCCGGCGGCGTGCGGGTCGCGGTGACCGGCGCGGGCCCCGGGGTGTTTCGCTGGAAGGAAGCGGAAGCGGCGCTGGCGAAAAGCCTGAAGCCCGCGGCGCTCGAAGGCGTGAAGCTCGACGCCAGGGAATTCAACGACGACATCCACGCGAACCGCGAGTACCGCGCCAACCTGGTGCGCGTGATGGCGAAGCGCGCGCTCGAAAAGCTTTCCGGCAAGAAGTAATAGCCGCCGATAAACGCCGATAAACGCCGATAAATTCAGGATTCGAAGCTTATGGCCAAAGTCACCATCAAGGTTAACGGCAAGAACCACACCAAGACGGTCGAGGACCGCACGCTGCTCGCCAACTTCCTGCGCGACGAGCTGGGGCTGACCGGCACCCACGTCGGCTGCGACACCAGCCAGTGCGGCTGCTGCACCGTGCACGTCGACGGTCGGGCGGTGAAGTCGTGCAGCATGCTCGCGGTTCAGGCGCATGGCGCCGAGGTGGTGACGATCGAGGGCCTGGCGAAGAAGGGCAAGCTCCATCCGATCCAGCGCGCCTTCTCCGAGTGCCATGGGCTGCAATGCGGCTTCTGCACGCCGGGCATGATCATGGCGACGGCGGGGCTCCTGAAGGACAATCCCAACCCGACCGAGGACGATATCATCCACGGCCTGGAGGGCAACCTCTGCCGCTGCACCGGCTATATCAACATCGTCAAGGCCGTGAAGATGAGCGCGAAGCTAATGCGCGGCAAAGCGCGCTAGCCCCATTCCATCTGACGACAGGCCTGTGCGCTCCGCTATTCGATAGGCGTTCTTGCCCGCGCGCTTGGCTTCGTACAAGGCCAGGTCCGCGCTCTTCATCAGGGTGTCCGCGTCCTCGCCATGGACGGGATAGACACCGACACCTGCGCTGGTGGTTATGCTAACGGTATGGCCCTCGATGTCATAGGGTTGCGACAATGCCTCGATTACCTTTAACGCCACCGTGGCCGCAACGTCGGTACCGCTGACGTGCCACAGCACTATTATGAATTCGTCACCGCCCAGGCGCGCCACCGTATCCTCTTCGCGCACCGTTGCCACCAGGCGCCCCGCGACTATTTTGAGCAGAACGTCCCCGACGCCGTGCCCCAACGTGTCGTTGATCTGCTTGAAGCCGTCCAGATCCAGATACACTACCGCCATGGCGCTCTTGTTCCTTCGCGCATGGACCAGGGCCATCGACATTCTGTCGGTTAGAAGTCGTCTGTTCGCAAGCCCCGTCAGCGGGTCATTCAGCGCCAGGCATTCCAGCATCTTGCCGTGATTGCGGGCTGCCTCGTGCAACAGGCGGACTTCCAGCATGTTGTGAACCCGCATCAACACCTCGGCCAGATCGAACGGTTTGCTGACGAAATCCTTCGCGCCGACCTGCAGCGCACGTAACTTGTGAGCCGGCTGGGCGGTAACGGCCAGCACCGGCAGGTAGTCATCCGATTCGTTTTCCTTCAGGCTTTCCATCACCTGGAATCCGTCCATGCCGGGCATCTGGAGATCGAGCAGGATCAAGTCGTAGTGGTTCTTGCGGTGAAGCTCGCAGACCTCGACCGGATCCATCGTGGACGTGATGGAAACATAGCCGGCACCGCGCAGCATCCCCTCGAGCAGAAGGACATCGGTTTCGTGATCGTCGACGATCAGGACCTTGCCGTTGAAGATGTCAGATGAACCTATCATGAGAATCGCAGCGCCGTGACCGACACGATAGCCGGAAAGCGGCTGCCGTCCTTGCGGAAGTAGGTCAGCTCGTGTCTGGCGGATCGCGTCGCCGAAGGTACGAGCAGCACCTCTTATACGTTCATCCTGCACAGTCGCATGATTCTTCCTGGAGGCTCCGGGAGTAAATTGACGTCGCGGATGAATTCTGAATAGCTACCGTTCATAGTGGAGATCAAGCCCGCCGCTCTCCGTGCGTTAGCACACAGAGGGCGGAGTTTTTATGCAAAAGTGTGAAGCCATGCCGGCAATCTATTCCCGTGTCATGGTCAATGCATTCGAATCAACCGATCGGGGGGTTGACAACATCCCGCGACACGGTTGCTGGTTCACCGAATGGATCCGATTGCCGGCCAAAGAACAAGGTCTTCCTCGGGTTCGTCGACGGACTCAATGACTGGATCCGTGTGAGACCCGCTAGGAACGCGGTCCTCTCCCGGGGAGGAGACAGCCAGAATGAACATAAGGAGTTTGTCTGACCCAAGTCCGGCAAACACCTAGGCTTTCTCGCGCATTACCCCGATTCGAGAAAAAATCCGTTCGCAGCGCTGCCGGTCTAGCTCGCCGGCAACACCCGGCCGGACGCACCATCCGAGCAGTTGTTCGCCTGCGGTTTCCGCAGCAGCCATGGTGCCCTTGAACCGGTCCTTCAACTGCATCACCTGCAGCGCAAGCCGCTGCGCCTGGACCTCGGCAGGGCTGTCCAGGCCCAGCGACAATTCGAGCGCGAGCAAAACCTGGCGGCGGGGCTCTGCTTCCTTCGCCATGCGCTTGACGAATTCGCTGGCGGCGGCCGTATCGCCCAGCGCGCGGAGCGCGGCATCGCGCCGGGCCAGAAGTTTCTGTTCCCACGCCGCAGGCAGGGCCGGCATGGCAGCCCATTCTTCCTGGGTCGACGCCTGTTTATCAGCAGTTTCGGTCCCCGCCTCGCCTGCAGCCGCGCCGGCCTGTACCAGGCGATCGAGCGCTTCGCACAGGCGCTCCTTCGCCGCCAGCGTCCCCCAGACCGCGGCCTCGCGCGAGCGCGTGCGCGCCGCTATCATTGCGTCGACGGCGGTCTTCGATTTTCCAAAGCGCGATTCGAGATCGCGCGACCCCGGACCGGCTTCACGCAGCTGCCGGCTCCACTTTTCCTGCAGCTCGCGCTGCAGCCGGCGCAGGGTCTGATCGTCCTTGTCCGTTTCCTGCGCCAGCTGCTCGAATTGCAGGCAGAGGTCCTCCAGCGCGCGACGAAATTCCTGTTTGCGGACATCCTCATCCTTGCGCTTTGCATCTCGCGCGTTGAACACCGCGTTGCAGGTTGCGCGGAACTGCTCCCACAGGAGCCGCTCGTCGCGCGGCGCAATCGCCATTGCTTTCGCCTGCTCCTGCCATCTCGCCTGAATTGCCTTGATTCGTGAAGGCGTGTCGCGCTCCATCGCCCTGGATGCGATCGCCGCGGCCTCCTCGATCAGCTTCTTGCGGCCTTCCTTCGCCAGTTCGCGCGCCGCCGACAAGGCGTCGCGCAGAGGAGCGAGCGTGGCTCTGAGCCGCGCGTCGAATTTCTTCCAGTCGTCCGGATCGAGGCTGCCGAGCTTGCCATGGCGCCACTGCCCGTCGGTGTCGCGCAGCCAGCGCTCGATCGCGCGCCAGTCGTGGGGCTCACCCAGCAGCGCCGTCACCTGTGCTGCAGCAGCATCCAGGAACGCTTCGCGCTGCTTGCGCGCCTGCTTTCGTTGCGCCGCCTGCTCCGCAAAATGCCTGGCCGCCGGCGCGTAGGCCTTTTCGCACGCCGCATCGAAGCGTAGCCACAGGGACCGGGGGATCCCCGCGTGCTGCTGGTCGAGCACTTTCCATTCGTTGCGCAGTTTCCGGACCTCGGCGGCAAGTTGCGAAGGATCCCTGGTTTCCACCAGTAGCGCCTCGGCGCGCTCGCACAACTGCTGGCGAGCGCTCTGCTGGCCGAACGATTCCCAGCGCTCGAGCTCCGCGAGCTGCTGCACCAGGCTGGCAAGCCGTTTCGCGGCGGCATTCGGCGGCTCTCCGGCGCCGGCCACGAGCGCCTCGATCTCCTCGGCGGTCGCTCGCGCGGGGTGGACTTGCCCCGCAGCCAGCGCCTGCTCGGCCAGATCCAGCAGGCCCTGGAGGCGTTGCCAGCGCGCGGCCACCTCCAGCTTGGCGGTCCTGGCCCGCTCGATCCTGCGTTGTTCGATGGTCAACATCGCGGCTTCGAAGCGCCGGGTCAGGGCCGGCACTCGAATCGCCCGGTTCAATGCCTGCCAGCGCGGCAGCAGCGCCGCAACGTCCACCGAGGTGCCGGCGGCAAGCTGCTCCGCTTCGACCACCAGCGCCTCACCGCCGGCGATCGCCTGGCACTCCTGCTCCCGCTTAGCAATGCGTTCCTCCAGGTGAGCGAGCTTCGCCAGTACCGCATCGTCGCCGCGCAGCACCGCCTCCTCGCGCAGCGCAGCCAGCTCGGCGCGCAAGCGCGCGAGCGCATCCGCCCCGGAGGGCGTCCCGGAACCCGGCGCCTGATCCGATGGGGATTTGGATCCGGCTTGCGCTGCCGGTCCGATTGCGGAATCCAGCGCGGGCCCGAGCGCGCCGGTCCAGTCGCGCAGCCGGCGCTCGAATTGCGCCCGCGCCTGCCGCGCCTCCTGCTCGCGATCGAAGCGTGCCTGGATCGTGTGACGGATTGCGTTGAATCGCTCCGGCCGCGCACTGTCGCCGCTCATGTCCAGCGCCTGCCAGCGGCGATCCAGTGCGACCACCGCCGTGAGTATCGGGCCGTGATCGACAGCCAACGCTTCGAGCTGCGCGATGATGGCGTCCGCCTCCGCCTGCTGGCGCACGCGCTCGTTGATCGCGTCGATTCGCTGCCGGGCAATCCTGGTCACGCCGCGATCCTTGTGTTTTGCGCCGGCGGCGAGTTGCTTCAGTCCCCCCGCCGACAGCACGCGCTCGGCGGCCGCGCTACGGGTGTCCGCGCGCTCCGCGCCGAGCGCGAGCTCCACCAAAGCGGCTTCATCGCGGATGCCGGCAATCGCGGCGCGGCGGCGCTCCGGATCCAGGGCGCGGCGCGCCACTTCCGCGCGGATTGAATCGGTGCAGTTGTCGGCGTCCAGTACCGCCTGCGCGCGCGCGCCGTCGTGAGTCAGCGCGAGCGCATTGCCCAATGCGCCGGCGATCGCGGCCCGCACCGCCGGATCGGCCTCGGTCCGCCAGGCCGCGTCAAGCACGGCGACATCGGCGCAGCGCCGGGCGGCGGCGGCGCGAACCTCCGGCGCGGGATCGGTGGCCAGCAGCTGCGCCATGTCCTGCGAATCGGGCGGAAGCTGCGCCACGCCAATCAGGCGTTGCGCGGGGTCGGCGTCCTTATGCGCAGCGGTGCGGGAAAAGATATTGGTTGCCATGCTAGTGTCCTGAATCGCTAATTCCCTGAACAAAAGATGCCGACAATTGACGCCATACTTTGTCGCAAATCCTCGCCAGGTGTCCAACCTGGCTGCGGTTTGCTTCGCGTCTGGCGCCAATTTCGGCACTTTTGTCGTGCCTAAGGCGTCGGTAGGATGGCGATTTTATCAACGAACTAACGACTCAGGACACTAAGGGTGGACGCGGGTATGTCGGGCGCAATAGTGAGCCGGCAGTGCGGATCGTGTGTTGATGATACCGATTTATTGTGGACACAGGACCCGGGTTTACCCAGGTCTCAGTTGGCGACGTCCATTCATTGGCCATCGGTCTGAACGGCGAGGTCTACGCCTGGGGTGCACCGGGTTTCGGCGCACTGGGTAGAAGCGGCGGCAGCAGCATTCCGGCCGTCGTCATGCGGCCCTGAGTTCAGAGAACAAGAGAGCGAAGAAAAGGGGACGCACTGCGTCCGCTTTTTCCGCGGTTGACGCCGTAAACGCACCGGAACATCGCTTTCGACCGGATATAGAATTCAAGGGCGGCACGCGACGGGGGGAGAAGCTCCGCGCGAATGGTGGAAATGACAACCCCCAAACCCGAATCACGCTCGAGCTTCATGTTAAACATGCATCATGCCTTCTGTGCGATAGCGCACAGAACCGACTGGAGCGAATGTTGATAATCCAACGTTCCCCGCAATTTCACCGCTAATTTTGCTCAATGAGGCTCGTCCACGCGCTGTACGGGGTGATGGGCCTGCTCTTGCTGTTGCCCGCCTGCGGCAATGGCAACAATGCCGACGAAGCCTCAGCGCCGCCCGGGGAGCCCCCGACTCAAGTGTCGCCCGGGGAGCCCCCGACTCAGCCGCCGCCCGGCGAGCCCCCGACTCAGCCGCCGCCCGGCGAGCCCCCGACTCAGCCGCCGCCCGGCCCCCGCCCGCCTGAGGCGCTGCTCGGCCAATGGTCGGCCGTGAGCCCGGCGCCGATCGTGCAGCTGCACCTCCACCTGCTGGTCAGCGGCAAGGTGTTGAGTTGGGGCGCCGTTGGCGATCCGTACACGTGGGATCCTGCCACCGGCGCGTTCACCGCGATGCCGTCTCCCTCCCTGTTGTTCTGCGGCGGCCACGCCTTCCTCCCCGACGGCCGGCTGCTCGTCGCCGGTGGGCATATCAGCGCCGGGCGCGGCCTGCCGAACACGAACCTGTTCGATCCCGCCACTGGCGCGTGGCAGGCCCTGCCGGCCATGGCCAATGGACGATGGTATCCCACGAACACCACGCTGCCGAACGGCGAGATAGTGACGATCGCGGGCACGGACGAAACCGGCGCCAATGTTCCGGTCCCCGAGGTGTGGAACGGCTCCGCGTGGCGCCGGCTCACCTCGGCGGCCCTCGATCTGCCGTACTATCCCCGCACGTTCGTGGCCCCCGACGGGCGCATCTTCTACGCCGGAGAGCAGCAGCAGTCGCGCTTTCTCGACGTCGCGGGCACGGGCCGCTGGACCGACGGCCCACTCCGCAACTTCGGGACGCGCGACTACGGATCCGCGGTGATGTACGAGCCGGGGAAGATCCTCTATGCGGGGGGCGGCGATCCTCCGACCAGCACCGCCGAGATCATCGACTTGAATCAGCCGAATCCGACGTGGACCTTTACCGGGTCAATGGCGTTCGCCCGCCGGCAGATGAACGCCACCTTGCTGCCGACCGGGGACGTCCTCGTCACCGGCGGCACGAGCAGCGACGGGTTCAACAACATCGCGGGAGGTTTGCGGACCGCGGAGCTGTGGCATCCCGCGGCTGGCACCTGGACGACGCTGGCTAGTAGCACGGTGGTTCGCATCTACCACGGGACCGCGCTGCTGTTGCCGGATGGCCGGGTGCTGTACACCGGCAGCGGCGATGGGGAGGGCAGTCCGAACGAGCTGAACTACGAGTTGTACTCGCCCCCCTACCTGTTCAAGGGCACGCGCCCGATCATCACGGGCTCGCTGCCCCCGCGTGTCGGGTATGGCCAGACCCAGGCCGTCGATACACCGAACGGCCCCGGGATTACGAAGGTGACGCTTGTCGGCCTCGGCTCCGTGACGCATGCCTTCGACCAAAGCGCGCGTCTCGTTCCCCTGAGCTTCTCGAGGGTGGCCAGGGGGCTCACGATTACTCTCCCGGCGAGCAGCGCGACCGCTTCACCCGGCCCATACATGCTCTTCCTGGTGAACGCAGACGGGGTGCCCTCTGTGGGGCGGATCGTGCTACTGCAATGAGCGTGCGTATCAGTCATGAATCATGCGGGTTAGCCCCGTTCCAGTTCTTGGTGCGGCAAGAATTGGGGTATGGATAGACTGGCAGGGCTAATCCCGCGCTCAGGTGTCCGCCAACGCCAGCGGAAACGGGGCTAGTCCGCCAGCTCAAAAACAGCGTCGATTACTACCGGCACGTTGCCGCGCAGCGCGGCGACGCCCAGTGCGG
>Ga0105252_10001557_pt1 | contig 10077 bp, 12 predicted proteins | sample EasRivMeERMZT100_FD_89675 | JGI IMG/M metagenome (GOLD analysis project Ga0105252, IMG submission 89675) | Soil microbial communities from meander-bound floodplain in the East River, Colorado, USA - East River MetaG ERMZT100 | ecosystem: Environmental > Terrestrial > Soil > Floodplain | place... | reverse complement strand
CGGTTGCGCCCAAGTGCGTCGCGAGGGTGGCGATGGGGGTGGGAGTGATGCCGCTCATGAGGTTCTATGCTACTAGGCCCCGGCGCCATGCGTGCGGCAGCGCACAGCCGGCATCTGGGTAGAGAGTAAAACTAAGTTTTGGGCCTAGCGGGACACCACGCAATGGATGCGAGAGCGATCAAGTGCAGACGGGATTGTGCAACAGCGGGCGGCTGGTGGATGGCGTTGCTGCTGTCGGCTTTCATGGCTGGATGCGGTGGTGGCGGCGGCAGTGGTGATGGAGGCGGGAGCGGCTCCGGCACGCTCGGCATTTCACTGACCGATGCGCCAGCGTGCGGCTTCGACGCAGTAAACGTGACCGTCACCAAAGTGCGGGTGCACCAGAGCGGCACCGCTTCCGACAGCGCCGGCGGCTGGTCGGAAATCACCCTGAACCCGGCAAGAAAAATCAACCTGCTTGACCTAACCAACGGCGTGTTCGAGTACCTCGGCGAAACCGGGTTGCCGTCAGGCCATTACACGCAGGTACGGCTGTTGCTGGCGCCAAACAATGCGTCGAGCCCCTTCAGCAATTCGGTGGTCCTGCCGTCGGACCCCGGCACGGAGATCGCCCTGAGAACGCCGAGCGCGGTACAAACCGGTATCAAGCTGGTCCACGGGTTCAATGTGGCCGCCGGGCAGCGCACGGACCTGATGCTGGATTTCGATGCCTGCAAGTCTGTCGTGGCGCTTGGAAACGGCGGCTTCCTGCTTAAACCGGTGATCAAAGTCATTCCCACCGAACTCAATGGCATCAATGGCTTTGTCGATTTTGACGTTTCGAACCTGTCGGGCCGCAACGTCCTGGTTTCGGCGCAGGTGGACGGCAACGTGGTTCGGTCTACCACGCCGGACACATCAACCGGGGCGTTCTTCCTCGCCCGCCTTGCCCCTGGCACCTACGATGTGGTCATCACGGCGGATGAGAGTGCCACGGTGGTCATCGGCTCGGTGCCGGTCGGGAGCACCACCAGTGTCGTCATGATCAGTGGCCAGGCCGAGCCGATACTTTTGCCGCCGTCTGCGACCCGGAACGTCAGCGGCAAAGCGACCCTGGAACCTGTCAGCGCGACGGAAGAACCCATTTTCGTGTCGGCAAAGCAGACCTTTGGCAGCGATCTGAAAGTGACTGTAAGGTCCCGGGCCGCCGATCTGGAATCCGGCGACTACACGCTGACTTTGCCCACGCGTGCGCCACTGCTCGGCCAGTACCTGATTGGAGGCACGCCGCCGATTCCGCTTGTGGAGCAACTCGGGTTGGCGGGACAGTACACCGTCGAGGCTTCGGCGATCGGTTACCAGACCCAGTCCTTCGGCAAGGACGTTTCTGCTGCGGACGCAACCCAGGACTTTGCCCTGAGCCCGTAGTTGCCGCTCAAACGGGATCAGGCGCCGTAGGTGTTTGCGTACATGGCCTTCACCACCCCATAGCATTCACACGAGGCGGCTTGGAGGCCTTTTGCGTTCAGTATGCGGACCTTGCCGCGGCTGTAACTGATCAGCTTTCGTTTGGCGAGGTTGCCCGCCGCTTGGGTCACGGCGACCCGGCGCACCCCGATCATCATCGACAGGAACTGGTGCGTCAGGTAGAAGCTTTCCGAGCGCAGGCGATCGCGGGTCACCAGCAGCCAGCGCGCAAGTCGCATCTCCGCATTGTGAAACCGGTTGCAGGCGGCGGTCTGCGCGATCTGGCCCATCAACGCGTGCGTGAAGCGCAGTACCCCGCGGCGCAACGCGAGGCTCGCGTCGAATTCCTTCCGCAGGCTCGCAGCCGTCATCCGCATCGCCGAACCGGCACCTTGCACCAGGGCCCGATGCTGCGAGACCTTCATGCCGACGGCCGCGGAGGATCCCACCAGGCCTTCGCCGCCGACCATCCCGACCTCTGCTGCCTTATGCGGCGCCACCACGGTGAGCAGCGAGACAACCCCGTCATCCGGAAAATAGCAGTGCCGTATCAGGGCGCCGGGTTCGTACAGCACTTCCCCAAGTGTCAGCGAAACGGGTACCAGATGCGGAATCATTCGCTCGAGATCCCTGCGCGGCAAGTTGGCAAGAAGCTGGTTCCCGGTACTGACCCGCACTTTGACCTTCATGACTCCCCGATTCGGCATCCCCGCTCAACACGGAGTGCGCGAAGTATAAGGAGTACAGGGAAAACAGGTGCTTATGTCCGGCAGCGCACAAACCGGGGACGCGACTGGCATGCCGCCTTGTAAAGCGTCGAGGTTCGCTAACGCACTGGGGTGACCGCGCTAGAATCCGGCGCAGCGCTATCCCGGCGCAACAAAAAGGAGACGCGATGGAGCCTACCCGTGCGCTTACGGTGCACTTCACCGATGGCAGCAAGGTGTCGTTCGGCTTTCCCAACCAGGGCGCCAACGCCGCCCACAGGCAGATACGCTTGGAGGAGTTCCTGAAAAGCCCTTACCTCCTGGTGGTCGCCGACGGCGTGCTGACCGCGTTTCCGGTCGCCAACATCAAGGCGATCCAGTTTCCCGTGGATGACGCGCTCATGAAGGACGTGCGCCTGCCGGAGCATGTCATCCAGGGCGCCACCATCACCCGCGGCGAACTGTAGATTGGCCCGCGCATCCGTCTGCGCGCGACGTCTGGCCGCCGTCGCGCTTGCCGCCCTATGCACAGCATTGTTCGCGGGTCTCGCCGCGGCACAGACCCCGCACACCCACCAGCACTCTTTCAGCGACGCCGAGAAGTGGTCGCACGTTTTCGACGACCCCGAGCGCGACGCATGGCAGAAGCCGCATCAGGTCATCAAGGCGCTGGCGTTCAAGCCCGATGCGCGCGTTGCCGACCTCGGCGCCGGCACCGGGTATTTCTCGGCGCGCCTCGCCAACATGCTGCCGACAGGGCGGGTCTACGCAGTCGACATCGAGCCCGATATGGTCCGCTACCTCGAGGCGCGCGCCAAACGCGAGAGTCTGCGCAATCTGACCGCGATCGCGGGCACGCCGGCTGATCCCCGCCTTCCCGAGAAGGTCGACCTGATTCTCCTGGTGGACGTCTACCACCACATCGAGGACCGCGCGCGCTACTTCGACAAGCTGCGCGCATCGCTGCGTCCGGGGGGACGCATCGCGATCATCGACTTCCGCCTGGACTCGCCGGAGGGCCCGCCGCCCGCGTCGCGCATAGCGCCGGAAACCGTCAAGGCCGAGATGAAGGCCGCGGGTCACACGCTGGCCGCCGAGCATCCGTTCCTTCCGTACCAGTACTTCCTGATTTTCCGTCCCGCTTACTGATCCGCACGTGCGCTCCGAAGCGGAATCCGGCTACGCATGGCTGAGGCTTGCCGCCTCGCTCGCGCTGATGACGCTCGGCGGCGCGGGCATGTACATCGTGACCGTGGCCCTGCCGCCGGTGCAGGCGGAGTTCGGCGTGGGCCGCTCCGACGCATCCCTGCCCTACACGCTCACCATGATCGGCTTCGGCCTCGGTGGCATCCTCATGGGCAAGCTCGCCGACCGCTTCGGCGTCGTCGTCCCGGTCCTGATCGGCACGTTCTGCCTCGGCGGCGGCTTCATCGCCGCCGGGTTCGCCGCCAACCTGTGGCAGTTCGCGCTGGCGCAAGGGCTGCTGATCGGTTTCCTCGGCTGCTCCGCGACCTTCGCGCCGCTGGTCGCCGACACCTCGCTGTGGTTCAACCGCCGCCGCGGCATCGCGGTGGCCATCTGCGCGAGCGGCAACTACCTCGGCGGCGCGCTCTGGCCGCCCGTGGTGCAGTACTTCTTCGACAACGGCGGCTGGCGCCAGACCTACATCGGTGTCGGCATCTTCTGCATCGCGGCCATGCTGCCGCTGTCGCTGGTCCTGCGCCGGCGGCCGCCCGCCCTGGGGCCCGCCACGCCGGGGGCTGCCGCGTCGGGCGCCCCGCACGACCTCGGGCTGCGGCCCGGGCTTCTGCTGGGATTGCTCTGCACCGCCGGGGTGGCCTGCTGCGTGGCCATGTCCATGCCCCAGGTGCACATCGTCGCGCTGTGCGGCGACATGGGCTTCGCGGCCGCGCGCGGCGCCGAGATGCTTTCGCTGATGCTCGGCTTCGGCATCGTCAGCCGCCTGGCCTCGGGCTGGATCTGCGACCGCATCGGCGGGCTGCGCACCCTACTGCTCGGCTCGGCACTGCAGTGCGTGGCGCTCGTGCTGTTCCTGCCCGCCGACGGCCTCATGTCGCTTTACGTGGTGTCGGCCCTGTTCGGCCTGTTCCAGGGCGGCATCGTTCCCTCCTACGCGATCATCGTGCGCGAATACTTCAATCCGAAGTCGGCGGGGACGACAGTCAGCATCGTTCTCACGTCGACCCTGTTCGGCATGGCCCTGGGGGGCTGGATGTCCGGGGCAATCTTCGATCTCACCGGTTCCTACCGGGCCGCGTTCCTCAACGGCATCGCCTGGAACCTGCTCAACCTGGCGATCGCCGGGGCGCTGCTGCTGCGTGCCCGAAAGCGGCTATATTCGCCGGCGTAAGGAGGCAAGCCATGGACATGAGCGAGAAACTGCTGCGGCTGAAGCCCGCGGCGATGCACGGCGAAGAGTGGCAGGCGCGGCTCGAACTGGCGGCGCTGTACCGCGCCTTCGACTGGCTGGGCTGGACCGAATCCATCTACAACCACATCACCGCGCGCGTGCCCGGCGCGGAGCGGCTGTACCTGATCAACCCCTACGGCCTGAACTACAACGAAGTCACGGTCACCAACCTGGTGAAGGTGAACCTCGCCGGCGAGGCAGTAGACGGCTCGAAGTACCCGGTGAACCGGGCCGGCTTCGTCATCCACAGCGCCATCCACGCCGCGCGCGAAGACGCGCACTGCATCATCCACACGCATACCACCGCCGGCAGCGCCGTGGCCAACAAGAAGGACGGTCTGCGCTACGACAATTTCTACAGCTCAACCCTGTACGGGCAGGTGGCGTACCACGACTTCGAGGGCGTCACCACGGATACCGCGGAGCAGCCCCGGCTGGTGAAAAGCCTCGGCACGAAGTCGATCCTGATCCTGCGCAACCATGGCCTGCTGGTCGCCTGCCCGGGCATCCCCGAGGCGTACATGATTTACTGGACGCTGCAGCGTGCCTGCGAAATCCAGGTCGCCACGGACGCCATGCGCGGCGACAATCTGCCGATCGCGCAGCGCGTGCTCGACGAGACGCCGGCGCGTGTGGCGGCATTCCGCAGCGGGGCGCGCCCCGGGGGATTGCCTTTCGATGCCCTGCTGCGACGGGCGGGCATCCGCTACGAAGACATCATCTGACCGGAGAAGAAAATGGACAAGCGAGGCCACAAGGAACGGTTCGACCAGGGATTGAAGACGCGGCGCGAGGTGCTGGGGGCCGAGTACGTGGACAAGGCGATGGCCGCGTCCGACGATTTCAACAAGCCGTTCGTGGACCTGCTCAACACGTACTGCTGGAACGACGTCTGGAATCGCCCGGGCCTGGAGCGCAAGACGCGCTCGATGCTGAACCTCGCCATGCTCTCGGCGCTCGGCAAGGAGCACGAGCTGAAGCTGCACATCAACGGCGCGCTCAACAACGGCCTCACCAAAGAGCAGATCCGCGAGGTGTTCCTGCAGGTGGCGATCTACTGCGGCGTGCCCGCGGCGGTGGTGAGCTTCCGCTGCGCCAAGGAAGTGTTCAAGGAGCGCGGCGTCTGATGGTCGTCGGCTTCATCGGTTTGGGCCGCATGGGCGAGCTCATGTCGGCGAACCTGCAACGCGCCGGCTTCCGGCTGCGGACGTGGGACAAGGCGAAGACGGGCAACTGCGCTTCGGCGCGCGATGCGGCCACGGGCGCCGATGTGCTGATCACCATGCTGCCGGACGGCAAGGCAGTCGCGCACGCCGTCCTCGCGGCCCTGCCCGGCCTGCGCCGCGGCGCCGTGGTGGTCGACATGAGCTCCTCGGACCCGGCCACCACCCGCCGGCTGGCGAGGAAGCTGGCCACGAAGGGTATCGCCATGGTCGACGCCCCCGTCTCCGGCGCCGTGGCCAAGGCGCGCGACGGCACGCTGGCGATCATGGTCGGCGGCAGGAAGCAGGCCATCGCCAGGGTCAGGCCGGTTCTGTCCAGGATGGGCACGGAGATCTTTGCCTGCGGCGGCATCGGCGCCGGCCATGCCACCAAGGCGCTGAACAACTACCTGGGCGCCGCCGGCACCATCGCCGGATTCGAGGCCCTGCTGATCGGCAAGGCTTTCGGCCTCGATCCGAAAACGCTGGTGGACGTGATCAACGCCTCTACGGGAAAGAACAGCACGACCGAGCGCAAGATCCCCCAGCAGATCTTCACTCGCGCGTTTGCGTCCGGCTTCAAGCTGGCGCTGATGGCGAAAGATGTCGGCATCGCGGCGCAGTTGTCGGAGGACACCCGGGTGCCCGCGCCCTACCTGAAGCAGACGCGCAAGCACTGGCGCGACGCCGAGCGCGCGTTGCCCGCGGGGGCCGACCACACCGAAATGTACAAGTACCTGCAGTCCCTCCCTAAAACAGGTCGTTGAGTGCGACACCGACGCCGACGGTGGTCTGCCGCCAGTTGTAGTCGATGAGGCTCTCGCCGTAGCCGGAGAACACCTGCACGTAGCCCTTCAGTGGTCCAAGCCAGCGGGGGCCGGTCCAGTTGGCCTGTATCGCCCCCTTTCCGCCGCGCAGCATGAGGTTGACGCTGTGGTGGTGCCACTTGTACAGCATCGTCAGGTCGCCATGGCCCAGGTAGGTCGTGATATCCGGATTGTCGTCCTTGGTCGGATCTTCCTTGATCCGCGTCCATGGCCGTAGCATCAGCGCAAAGGCACCGCGCTCGAAGCCGAACTGGCCGATGATGCGGTTCCAGCTGCGCGACAGCGGCTCGGCGCGGCCATTCGACTGGTGGGTGAAGGACACCCCGGCCAGGCGCCAGCGCAGGCCGAAGATCTCCGTCCGCGGGTCGACCATGACGAGCGCCTCGGGGCTGTAGTTGGTCTCCCGGAACGGCCGCGACGCCTCCGCGTTGTAGACCTGCCACTGGCTCTGCTGCGTATAGCTGATCCAGATGCCCAGGCGCCGGTCGAACGCGCTGGCCACTCGCGCCTTGAAGCTCACCTGGAACTTCGCCTCGATTTCATCGATCGGCTGTCCGGAGGAGACGGGGCCGGCGGTCCCTGCGAACGGCGCGGAGTTGACCCGATCCGTCTGGCGCACGGCCAGGAGGTAATTCGGCTGGTAGAGGCTTAGGTCGATCCTCGCGCTGTCCGGATCCAGGGCCCAGGCTTCGCCGAGCAGCGACGACTCGGCCGGAACTTTCCCCGGCGACACCAGCGGGGCATCACCTGGCGCGGCCGGCCGGTTGGCGGTGGCCTTGTCGTAGCACGCCAGGCGTTCCGCATCCCCGGGGACATCGGCGCAGCTGGCAAACGCCCCTTGCTCGAGCTGGGCAAGCGCCGGAGCGGCGCAGATCAGCAGAATTGCGGCAACAAGCGCTGGCCTGCCGTTCACGCGGCGTGGCGCTCGGAGGACCGGAACAGCTTTTCCATTTCGCGTCTCAGCCTGACCGCGGTGACGTTCTCGTCGATGGCCACATCCGACCAGCGCAGCGCCTGGCCCGCAGCGACCGGTTTCAGCAGCTTCCAGCCATGCGCCAGGCCAAGCGGCAGGCAGCCCTGCGCGAGCGAATCCTGCGCCGGCATCAGCCTTCCGACCACCGTGTAGCCGCCCTCGCCGTCCAGGATCTCCCCGGCCTTGAGTGCGCGCTTTGCGGTGGCGACGGCGTCCGCGCGGAATCCGGTGGCGCAGCCGGTCGGTTCGCGGCGCAATCCGACGGAGGCGACGGAAATCCCCACCTCCAGCCCGATCAGGTGCCAACGCTTGTAGAGGCAGGCATAGCGCCCGCTGTCGTCGGTCTTCACGCCGTATTCGGCGAAGCAGCGGCGGATGTACTCGCTCTCGCCCTCGAAGGCCACCCACACGCCGAAGCGGATGTCGTACTCGATCGGCTTGCCGTCCGGTTGCAGGGAGGAGACGACCTCGACCTGCCCCTTGTGGTGCAGGACGCCGCCTTCCTCGCGCGGACGCATGAGGTTCGGGATCTGGTCCACGCTGCCGGCCGGAAAGGTGAGACCGCCGGGCGCGGGCGTGAGGCCAGTGGCATTGCACACCGCGCTCGTCTCGATCGCAGGCTTGGAGCCGTCGAGGAAGGAATTGAACATCTTCGGGTTGAGCCCGCCAAGCTTTGCCTGCTCGGGCGTGAGCCCGTAGTAGCCCCAGACCGTCTCGGGCGTGGACTGCGCGAAATGCGGCAGCCATTTGTGGCCGCGTCCCGCGGCGACCACCGGAAAACCGGCGGCGCGCGCCCAGTCCACCAGGTCGCAGATCAGCGCCGGCTGGTCGCCATAGGCGAGGCTGTACACCACGCCCGCCTGCGCCGCCTTCTTCGCCAGCATCGGTCCGCAAAAGCAATCCGCCTCTACAGTCACCATGATCACGTGCTTGCCGTGGCGGAACGCCTCGAGCACGTGGTCTACCGCCGCCACGGGATTGCCGGTGGCTTCGATGACGATGTCGATTTCCGGATGCGAGACCAGCTTGCGCCAGTCCTCGCTGATCGGGGGAATGCGCCCCTCCTCCCAGCCGACGCGTTTCAGGTTCTCACGCGCATTCGACGGATTCAGGTCCGCGATGCCCACCAGCTGCACGCCCGGCGTCCTCGGCACCTGGGCGAGATACATCGTCGCGAATTTCCCGGCGCCGATCAGGCCGATGCGAATCGGTTTGTCCTTCCTCTCGAGCAACTTCGCGTACAGGTTCATGCGGCCTTCAACTTCCCCTGAAGCTCTTCGGCGGGAGTGCCGTCCTTCCAGGGCAGCGGCACGTCGTAGGCCTTGAGCAGGCAGTCGTCCGGCAGGCACTGGATCGGTGTGAAGTCGCGGTGCGCAATGTAGCCCGGGCGCTTGAAGCGCCGGATGTGGTTTGACACGGCGCACAGCGAGAGATACACGCTCACGCGGTTCCAGGGCGACAAGTTGGAAGTCGAAGCGTGCACCAGGCAGCCATGGAACAGGATCATCGAGCCCGCCGGGCCCTTGGGCGCGACGATGCCGCCGCGCTCCACCAGCTTCGCGATGGTCCCGTGATTGATGGTCCACAGCGGGTAGCTGGTAGTGCTGGTGTCGTGCTGCGCGTCGAGCACGCCGAGCTTGTGGCTGCCGGGGATGAACATCAGCGGGCCGTTGAACTCGTTGACCTCGTCGAGGAAGATCGCGACGTTCATGGCGCGCGCCGAAGGCATCTGATCGTCGTTCGCCCAGGTGCCGTAGTCCTGGTGCCACTGCCAGACGTCGCCGTCGAAGGCCTGCTTGCCGTTGATCTTGAACTGGTGCATGTACACGTCCTCGCCGAACAGCTGCACGATCGGCTCGACCATGCGCGGATGGCGCGCCAGCCTGGCGAACGGATAGCTGTACAGGTGCGCCGCGAAATTGGTGCGCACCACGTCGCCGCTCTTCTCGCGCACGTTCTCCGGACGACGCTGCGCGTACAGGGCCGGCACCTCGTCGGTCAGGACCTTGATCTCCTGCGGCGAGAACAGACTGGGAAAGAAAAGATAGCCTTCGCGCTCGAACTGCTCGAGCTGGGCGCTCGTCAGCTTCATGATCACTCCTCGCAAAAACAGGGGCTGTCCCTATTTCTTGCCTTTTTCGACGATCTGGAAGAATACCTCGTCCGACTTGATCATGCCCAGCTCATAGCGCGCCCGCTCTTCGAGCGCATCCAGCCCCTGCTTCAGGTCGCGCACCTCGGCGTCCAGCGCCAGATTGCGCACCTGCAACTGCTCGTTCCTGGCGCGCTGCGCGTCGAGCAGCCGGTCCACCTCCCACACGCGCAGCCACCCACCCTTGCCGAGCCACAGCGGGAACTGGACGAGGACGATCAGCGCACCGAGGATGCCGACCAGGATGCGCACGTCAGCGCAGGCGCGCGTAGACCTCGCGGCCCGGATAGCTCACCGAGTCGCCGAGGTCCTCCTCGATGCGCAGCAGCTGGTTGTACT
>Ga0105252_10001555_pt1 | contig 10099 bp, 11 predicted proteins | sample EasRivMeERMZT100_FD_89675 | JGI IMG/M metagenome (GOLD analysis project Ga0105252, IMG submission 89675) | Soil microbial communities from meander-bound floodplain in the East River, Colorado, USA - East River MetaG ERMZT100 | ecosystem: Environmental > Terrestrial > Soil > Floodplain | place... | reverse complement strand
CTTTATCAGAACGCGAATGCCGGTATCGCCGCAGTGACATTTGAGACGGACTGGGAGGACTCCGGTTCAAACGATCATAACCTCTCGGCAAATTACCTGGCGCGAGCCGCGACCCGCAACCTGGACAGCGACTTCATTTACACGCGCCACTACGGCGAGCTTAGCTATAAATTCACCACCCGTAACAATCAATTCGTCGCGACCGCGATGGCAGGGGCCATCAACGGCACCGCGCCATTGTTCGAGCGTTTTTTGCTGGGTAATACATCGACTTTACGGGGCTGGAATAAATACGATCTCGCGCCGATTGGCGGCGACCGTCTCACGTACGGTTCCCTGGAATACCGTTACAGCGTTTTTCAACTTTTTTACGACGCAGGCTCCGTGTGGGACAAAGGCAACTCGCATGAAACGTCCCATGCAGTCGGTTTCGGCTTGCACAGTCGGGACGACGACTCGCAATGGTTCTTTACGTTTGGTGTGCCCATTCGTTCCGGACGAATTCAGCCACTGAAGCCCGTGTTCATGCTGGGGGGGCGATTTTGAGAGCCGCGGCGATTCGCACTCGTTTGATCTGTGCGACGATGCTGTTCATCGCCTGCAGCGGCAGTTTGATCGCACAGAATCTGAAGGTTCGGCTTGAAGCAGACCGACTGCGAGTAAGCGGACCGCAGGTGCGATTGCTGACTGGACGTCCACTCGATCGCTTACGAAATGGAGGCAGTGTAATCTACGTGCTCGAGCTCACTGTCCGGACAGAGAAGGCGGGCCGTGTGTTGACCAAGGTTAAGGAAAGATTCACGCTGAGCTACGATCTATGGGAGGAAAAGTTTTCTGTGACTCGTCAGGCAACTCCCACGCGCTCTGCTTCAAACCTGTCGGCTGCGGCTGCGCAGGCGTGGTGTCTCGACAGCCTTTCGATACCCGCATCGCAGTTGCCTGGAGATCGGACCTTTTGGGTCGAGTTGGAATATCAGACGGAAGGGCCTCCGGCTGCGTCAAAGTCCGATTCCAACCTTACGCTGAGCAGTCTCATTGACATCTTCAGCCGCCGGTCGCCTGAGGAACAGCAGCTTCACGACATCGACGTTGTCGGTCCGTTCCATCTCGAAGACTTAAGAAAGAAGAGGTGAAGTGAACCGGCTTCGAAATCGGCTGATTGCGGCTTTCCTCATTGCTACGTTGATTCCGCTTACCGCAACGCTGTGGCTGACGACGTCACTTCTGGAACGCAGTCTCAGGTTTGGAACAACCGAAGAGTTGGACCGGCTTTCGAAGTCGCTTGAAGGGATTGCCCGCGAATACTATCAACAATCAAAACAGAACCTGAAGACGGATGCGGCCGCCGGCAGAGCGCCGGTTCAGCATTACAGTTTCACGGACGCCGCACAATGGCCACCGGCAGTCCGCGAGTTTTGGGATAGCGGCGAGCCCGAACGGTTCGATTTGTCGGGTTCCAAAGGCAATCACCTCGACTACTTTCTGCGCGACGGTAACGACGTGCGCGTGTTCACCCGGGAACTCGGCGGCATCCGGCTGGAGGATATTTCCGAACAGTACAGTCACGCGAGGGAACTGGTCGAAGCGTCAAACGAGCGCGATCTGCGGCGCGGCTTTACGGTGACGTTGCTGGTTTTGATGTCCGGCATCTGGATCGTCTCTCTGATCTCGTTAATCTATCTCGCGAACCGGATCAGCAGACCCATCCAGGATTTGACCGGAGGTCTGTCCGGACTGGCATCCGGTAATCTCGATACACGTCTCGCGACGAAAAGCGACGACGAGACCGGTCGCGCGATTCAGGCGTTCAATCACATGGCGGATCAGCTTCAGCAGAGTCGCGAACGGCTGGTGTATCTGACGCAGGTGGCAAGCTGGCAGATGCTCGCCAGAAAGATGGCGCACGAGTTGAAGAACTCCCTGACGCCGATCCGACTGACCGTTGAAGAGATTCACGCGCGTCAGACTCCAGGCGATCGTCAGTTCATGGAACAAGCAGTTCAGATTGTTGTAAACGAGATCGAGACACTGGAGCGGCGGGTGCGGGCTTTCTCCGAATTCTCAAGTGAACCTTCAACGCGTCCGGAAGCGCTCGACATCAATTTGTTGCTTCAGGAAAGGATTTCTCTTTTGAAGCCGGGGCACGTTGATGTTCGATACAAGGTCCGGCTGGACCCTGATCATCCGCAGGCTTTCGCGGATGTTGACCAGGTGAAAGGGATTTTGACGAACCTGCTGGAGAACGCGGCGGAAGCCGCCGGTCCATCCGGTGACGTGTTGGGCATTACGTCGGTCACAAACGGAAAGATATGCATCGAGATTCACGATTCGGGTCCGGGGCTCAGCGAAGAGGCATCGAAATCGTTGTTTGAGCCGACAATCACTTTCAAGAAACGTGGTATGGGGCTGGGCCTGTCCATCGCGCGCAAAAGCGCATTGATGAATGGCGGAGACATTCTTCTGGTTCCCGGGCAACTTGGCGGCGCCGCTTTCCGTGTCGTGTTGCCAGGAGTTGGAAGTAACGCAAAGTAGGAGCGTATGGCATCGAAGCGGATTGTGATTGTGGATGACGAACCGAACATCGGTTTGTCGCTGAAACTCATCCTCGAGCGCGAAGGATATTCCGTCCTGATTTGCCATTCGGTTGCCGAATTCCGCGGTCGTGGACCGGCGCAGCGCTCCGACGCGTATCTTCTCGATGTTCGTCTTCCAGACGGCAGTGGCATCGATCTGCTGCGTAGTCTCCGTCAGAGCGACAATCGTGCTCCCGTCATCATGATTTCCGGCCACGGCACCATCGCCGACGCCGTGGAAGCGACGCGGGCCGGAGCATTCGATTTTCTCGAGAAGCCACTCAGTCGTGACAAGGTACTGGTCGTGGTGAAAAACGCCATCGAGCAGTCCAATTTGCGCAAGGAGAACGAACGCTTCCGTGAAATGGTCGGCGACGGCCCGCGGATGATCGGTTTCAGTGCGCCTTTCAAACATGCCGTCGACCAGGCGACGCTAGTTGCCAGGTCGGATGCGCGTGTGCTGCTTCTCGGTGAATCCGGAACCGGCAAGGAACTTCTCGCCGCTCATATTCATCGAGAAAGTCCTTTCGCCAACGGCCCCTTCGTCAAGGTCAACTGCGCCGCAATCCCTACCGAACTTCTCGAAAGCGAACTCTTCGGCCACGAAAAGGGCGCGTTCACCGGCGCAACGTCCACGCGTCGAGGCAAGTTCGAACTTGCGGATGGTGGAAGCATTTTTCTGGATGAAGTGGGCGATCTGCACGAATCTTCGCAGGCGAAGCTTTTGAGAGTGCTCCAGGAAGGCGAGTTTCAGAGAGTCGGCGGAGAGCAGACCGTCAAAGTCTCGGTGCGTGTGATATCCGCCACCAATCGCGATCTTTCGGAGCGGGTGGCCCAAAACAGATTTCGAGAGGATCTGTATTACCGGTTGAGCGTTGTGCCGATCCGCGTTCCGCCTTTACGCGAACGGCCGGACGATGTTCGCGCCCTAGCGGAGTACTTTCTCGGGGATTTCTGCGCCCGGAATAATTTCAAGCCGAAGCGGATCGATGATGAGGCGTTTCCGATACTTCAAGCCTATCCATGGCCGGGTAATGCACGAGAACTTCGTAACACGATCGAACGCATGGCCATACTTGCCCAGAATGACCTGATTCCGCCGTCGTCCATTCCGCTGGAGATCCGGCTTCAACCTGAAGCCGATGCCCCGTCTTCGCTTCAACAGACAAGGGATACCGCCGAGCGCGAACGTATTCTCAGGGCACTGGAAGACACGAACTGGAATGTATCGGGAGCGGCCCGAATTCTCGGTATCGAGCGGACCAACCTTCACAAGCGGATACGGTCACTGGGCCTCAATCGCGAGAAGTGATCAGTCTTCGTCGGGTTCGGCTACGGCCACGGAAGCGCTGCGACCACCGGGTCTGGGCCGCAGCGGCGCCGGCTTCCAGGCTTACGGATCTTGAGGCGCAGGCACCGAACTTCTGCCGAAGCATCTTGGCGAGTAGCAAAAGAAGGATCTTTAGTTTCCGGACCATATCTCCCGATTTGACGTCCCCGCGGGCTGAAGCCCGCAGGCTACAAGTGACAGTTGTCGACCGGTGACACTGCGTGTCTCATCGCGTTCTTCGAATCCCGTGCGAATTGTTTTTGAAGCATGCGGCTAACCGGTTGAGCCATCCGCGCCTGTCGAGGTCGGGAAAAAGCCAGGATGTCGTAAATAACGGAGTCATCGTCCGGAGACCACTCGATCGAGAATCGCTCCTCTCCTTGTTCCGCATGAACCGTAAGCGTGCCGTAGGCGAACCCAAAAAGCCGGGTTTCCTTGATTACGTAGACTATCCGGCTTGCGTTCAATGACCAGAACCCGAAATGGCGAACCAGAATCGCAACGGTCGTTCCTACCTCGATCTTCGAATCCGCACGAAACAATTCGACCCAGCCGAGCTTGAACATCTGCCATTCGGTCAGAGCCTGACAGCCCCGAGCGAAAACGTTGCCTCCATGGCCGAGTCGCTCGCGGTTATGGTCCACAACGTAATCCGGCGGAATGCTTCCTCGAGTAGCGCCAACCTCGGCATATGAGAATTCCTTTTCACGTTGAATCGATATGAACGAGTCGATCTCTGAAGGAGAGGGCCGTGAAAACAGGAACATCAGTTACTCATTTTCAGAAGATGTTGTCGACCAGATAAACGAGTCGTGACGGAAGCTGACACAGATGTCGTCCGAGTGCTTCTGAAGATCTATCGTTTTGAAAAAAAGATCGTTTTCGAGCATGAACCACCGCTTTTCAGGTTAGGGATTCTATCAAGCCGCTGCAGGACTTCGGGCCTGCGTTCACTCCAATCGCTGTCGGACTTTGGGCCGACGTCAAACACTTTCAACTGGAGGACCCAATGACCGAAGCTCGTTCTGAAGTTTCCCTTCTGATTGCTTTCGCCGATCTCACCCGATTTCTAGCAATATGCCAGCGCACCGACGATGCCGAAATCGCCCGAACTCTGGACGCCTTCTACGAGCACGTCGGCTCAGCCGTGGCGAGCGCTGGAGGCACGCTCGTGAAATTCATCGGCGATGCCGCACTGATCGTTTTCACCGAGGACAAAGTCGATCAGGGAGTGCGTATGCTTCTTGATCTCAAGCACGACGTGGATCGCTTCATGACCTCGAGCGGCTGGGATTCGCGACTGCACATCAAGGTCAATTTCGGTCCGGTTATCGCCGGTTCGTTCGGAGCCGCGGGCGCAAAACGATTCGACGTGATCGGCCGGGCAGTCAATATCGCGGCGACACTGGATTCGACCGGCATATCGCTGTCCGTCGCGGCCTTTCGCAAGCTCAGTCCTGCAATGCGAACCCACTTCAAAAAGCATACGCCGCCCATCGTTTACATACGCAATGAGGATCCCCACCGGCGGAAAGGGAAGTAAACACAAGAAGCACAAGAGGCACAAAAGAGGAATTTCGGGGTCAGGCACGTTAGCTGGTAAGCAAGTGCCAGACCCGAATTCCGGTTTGCGCTTCTTGCGCCACTTGTAGTTATTCCTTTCCTTGCGGTGCGATAGACTCAGCAAGCCATGAATCACTCTGAGATCATCGGTTCTCTCGGTGTCGCGCTGCTCCTGCTGGCCTTTTTCTTGAACCTGTTCCGCTTCCTGCCTGCTGACAGCAGGCGATACGCGTTTATGAACTTGGTGGGAGCGGGCCTCTCATGCTATGCATCTTGGTTGATTCACTTCGTACCGTTTGTCGTTCTCGAGGGAACCTGGGCGCTGGTCGCTGCGGCGGCGCTCGTCAGGAAGCATTCCCATCCGTCATGAAGCGCGTTGGCGTGTTTTGTGGATCCAATCGCGGGACGCGGCCGGCCTATGTCGATGCAGCGAGAGCGATGGGAAACACGTTGGCTCGGCGAGGAATCGGTTTGATTTATGGTGGCGGGTGCGTGGGTTTGATGGGAGAACTTGCGGATACGGTGATGAAGGCCGGCGGTGAGGTGATTGGCGCGATCCCTCAGATGTTAGTAGCACGCGAATTGGCTCACCTGACGATAACCGAACTCCGGGTCGTGCAATCCATGCACGAGCGCAAGGCGACGATGGCGGATCTTTCCGACGCTTTCATTGCGCTTCCAGGTGGTTTCGGAACCTTCGAGGAATTTTGCGAGATGATTACCTGGGCTCAGCTAGGCTTGCACCAGAAGCCTTGCGGAATCCTCAATGTCGAACACTACTACGATCCATTATTGGCATTATTCGACAGGGCGGTCGAAGAGGGTTTTCTGAATAATGAGAATCGCCGACTCGTGCTCGAAGCTGATGACCCCGATAAGCTTCTGGATAGCATGCTTTCATACAAGCCGGCTCACACCGAAAAGTGGATCGATCGAGACCAGACTTGAACAGGACTAAGCAATGCCCCGAGCCTTACTAACTTTGTCCGTCTTGCCGAAGAACTACGCGATCTGCCGCATGGAAGCGGGCTCTCTGATCGCCGTCCCCGCCGCAAGCGATTTCTGGTCTGCGATTCGCACCGCGGATGAGCTTTCCGTTGTCTGCGAAGAGAGCGTGTCGCCCGAAGGCGCTCGCCGAGAAACCGGGTGGCGCGTACTGAAGTGCGAGGGTCCTCTGGATTTTGCTTTGACCGGGATCATGGCTTCCATCGCTGATCCGTTGGCCGACGCCGGGGTTTCCATTTTTCCGCTTGCGACCTATGACACCGACTACGTACTGGTTAAGGACGCGCAACTCGACGTTGCCGTCCATGCCTTGGTTTCGTTCGGACACGTCGTGCATGTATGACATCCCTAAACTTTACGGTGAACTCTCTTCCTGGTTCCATTTGCTGACCCGCCCAGAGGATTACGTGGAGGAAGCGGAGTTCGCGACGAGCCTGTTGTCCCCTGCAGCCGAGGTACTGGAACTGGGCGCCGGCGGTGGCAACAACGCGTTTCACATGAAAAAGAACTTCCAGATGACGCTGACGGACGTTTCGAACGACATGCTCGAAAACAGCCGCAGGATCAATCCGGAATGCGAACACGCTGTCGGAGACATGCGAACGTTGCGACTTGGAAGGACGTTCGATGCCGTTTTTATCCATGACGCCATCTGTTACATGACGAACCTCGACGATTTGCGTGCAGCGCTGCAAACCGCCGCTGAACATTGTCGTCCGAAGGGAATTGTGCTGGTGATGCCGGACTGCGTTCGAGAGACCTTTCGGCCGGGTGTTCATCACGGTGGGCATGATGGCGTTGGCCGGTCGCTGCGATATTTCGAATGGACCTTTGATCCGGATCCGGCCGATTCCACTTACACCGTGGATTTCGTCTATCTGTTACGCGAGGGGAATTCACCTGTGCGCGTCGTCCATGATGAGCATATTGAGGGCTTGTTTTCGCGAGATGCCTGGTTGCAGTGCCTGCGCGAGTCGGGATTTGCAGGCGCTCGTGTAATTCCGGACCCATGGGATCGCGAGGTGTTTGTTGGCAGTTTGCCAACTATCCCTTCTTGAGACCCTTCTCGATTTTGGCCCACGAATCGCGCAACGTGACGGTCCGGTTGAAAACAAGTGCGCCGGGTCGGCTATCCGTATCCACACAGAAGTAACCCATTCGCTCGAACTGGAATCGGTCACCGGGTTGAGCATTGGCGAGACTTGGTTCCAATCTGCAGGAACTCAGAACCTCGAGCGAATTCGGATTGATGAATTTTGTGAAGTCTCCATCCTCGCTGTCGGTCGGATCTTCCCGCGTGAACAAGCGATCGTAGAGCCGGATTTCGGCGGGCACGGCGTGCGCGGCCGACACCCAGTGCATCGTGGCCTTTGGCGACCGGCCGTCCGGCGAATCCCCGCCGCGAGTGGCGGGATCGTATGTGCAACGCAGTTCCTCGATTTCACCACGTTCGTCCTTCACAACGCTCGAGCACGTAATGAAATAGCCGTAGCGAAGTCGAACTTCGCGTCCGGGTGACAGCCGGAAGAACTGTTTCGGCGGGTTCTCGCGAAAATCGTCGCGCTCTATATAAAGGATGCGGGAGAACGGAACTTTCCGTTTCCCCTTGCTCGGATCTTCGGGATTGTTCACGGCGTCAAGCTCTTCGACCTGTCCTTCCGGATAGTTCTCGATGACCACACGCAGGGGGCGCAACACCGCCATCACCCGCGAGGCCCGGCGATTCAAATCGTCGCGCACGGCAGCTTCGAGCTGCGCCATATCAATCATGGTTTTTCGCTTTGCGACCCCGATCCCTTCCCAGAACGATCGAATCGACTCCGCTGTGTAACCACGCCGGCGGAGCCCGCTAATCGTCCACATTCGAGGATCGTCCCATCCGTTCACATGCTTATCGCCGACGAGCTTCAATAGATGGCGCTTGCTCATGACGGTGTAACTGATCTCTCCTCGCGCGAACTCGATTTGCTGGGGCCTGCTGGGAACCGGAAGGTTTTCGAGAAACCAATCGTACAAAGGTCGATGATCCTCAAACTCCAGAGTGCATATGGAGTGCGTTATCCCTTCCATGGAATCCGACAAAGCGTGAGCAAAGTCGTACATCGGAAAGATGCACCATTTGGTACCGAGCCGGTAATGCGAGACGTATTTGATCCGAAACAAGACCGGATCGCGCAAATTCACATTGCCGGATTGCATGTCGATTTTGGCGCGCAAGACATGGGCGCCTTCGGGAAACTCACCCGCACGCATTCGTTCGAACAGGCTCAGACTCTCGGCAACTGTTCGCGAGCGGTAGGGACTCGCTTTGCCGGGCTCTGTAAGAGTTCCTCGATGTTCGCGAATCTCATCGGCGGTGAGACTGTCCACATAGGCCTTGTCGTTTTGAATAAGTTGGACGCCGTAGTGATAAAGCTGCTCGAAGTAGTCCGAGGCATAGTACAACCGGTCACCCCAGTCGCATCCAAGCCAACGGATGTCTCGCTTGATGGATTCCTCGAACTCGACAGTTTCTTTGCTGGGATTGGTATCGTCGAATCGAAGATTGCACAAACCGTTGAACTCATTGGCGAGACCGAAATTCAGGCAGATCGACTTGGCATGACCGACATGAAGATAGCCGTTCGGCTCAGGAGGAAATCGCGTGTGGACGCGTCCATCGTTCTTGCCGGCCTTCACGTCTTCCGAGATGCGTGTTCGAATGAAATCGAGACCGGACGTGGTCTCCAAATCAGGATTCGTCATAAGCGATAAGACTTCAATACTAACATATGGATCGGTGCTGGAGACCCGGTCGCTACCGCTCCCGGTTCTGAACGCGTTACCCCAGCACCGTGTCAGTAGCCGCTATTAATGGCTTAGGCTATGATGATCAACGATGCGCCTCTGCCGTGCCCGCGAGTTCATGGGCGATGCCTATGGCTCTCCATTGACGCTCAACCAGATCTCGCGTGAAGCCTGCATCTCCCCATATCACTTCCACCGGCTCTTCAAGCACACTTTCGAGATGACGCCACATCTGTATCTGACCGATCGCAGGATCCGAAAGGAATGATGGGCGCCATTCCAGAGCAGCACAAAACACGCTACAATTGCCCGCAAATACTCGATTAGAGGATTGGGGCTTATGCACAAATGGACGCGTGTCTTGTTCGCTGTATTGGTACTTGCCATCCCGTTTGGGCTGCTAGCTCGCCAGCAGTGGGATCCGGTGGCTACGTTCTCCATACTCGGCTTCGATCCGGAAACCGGTGAAGTTGGTGGCGCAGTTCAGTCGCGAGTGTTTTCGGTTGGAAATGGTGTGCTGTGGGCTGAAGCGGGCGTCGGCGCTGTGGCAACCCAGGCGATTGTCGACGTCAGTTACGGGCCACAAGGGATCGAACTCCTGAAAAAGGGGATGTCACCTCGAGACATCATTAAAAAGATTTGGGAGTCCGATCCGGATCCGCAACCGCAGGGTTGGACCAAGCAGGGCCGTCAGTTCGCTGTCATTAACGCGAAGGGCGAAGTTGCCGCGTTCACCGGAGGCAAAGCCACAAATTGGGCCGGCGACAGACAGGGAAAGTACTGCACGGCGCAGGGGAATATTCTCGCCGGCGAAGGAGTTGTGACCGGCATGGTGAAGGCG
>Ga0105252_10001554_pt1 | contig 10102 bp, 11 predicted proteins | sample EasRivMeERMZT100_FD_89675 | JGI IMG/M metagenome (GOLD analysis project Ga0105252, IMG submission 89675) | Soil microbial communities from meander-bound floodplain in the East River, Colorado, USA - East River MetaG ERMZT100 | ecosystem: Environmental > Terrestrial > Soil > Floodplain | place... | reverse complement strand
CAAGACCTTCACCACGCAGTCGGGCAAGGATTGGTTGCCCGGCATGTTCGTGCAGGCGTTCAGCGCGTCGGTCATCACCAACTACATGATCGGTCAGGTGACGGCGTATAGCGGCACCACGCTGACCATCAACGTGCTGGCGACCGGCGGCTCCGGCACTCCATCCGATTGGGTAATCGTGCCATCGACGCTGCCGGGCGCGGGCGCTCCCGGCGCTGACGGCACCTCTGGCGGCCTGAACTATCGGTTCGTCGCCGGACTGAGCGGCGATCCCGGCGCGGGCAACGTCGGCTTCAATAACGCGGCCATCGCCTCGATCACGTCGCTGCGGATCAATGATCTCGACCGCAACAGCGTCAACCTGTCGGCTGAAATCGCGTCATGGGACGACAGCACCACGACAGCCAATCGCGGCAAGGTGCGGGTCTACAGCCCCGGCAACCCGGCCAAGTTCGTGATCGCGACGATCAGCGGGCCTTTGGTCGATGGCGGCGCATTCACGACGTTCCCGCTGAGTAATCCAATCGGCACCACGCTGCCGGACGTTGCCAACTGTCAGGTCGAGTTCTACAGGACAGGCGACAAGGGTGATCAGGGGATACCCGGCACCAACGGCACCAACGGCACCAACGGCATTGACGGATTGTCGAGCGGCGCTCGGTACATTTGGCGCACCGACACCACGGCGACCGATCCCACGATGGGCGGCGTCAAGACCAACAACGCAAACCCGACGCTGGCGACGACGTTTATGATCAGTGAGATGACGTCGCTGGCGCAGGACGTCGCCGCCGTGCTTGCGAGCTGGGACGACAGCACGACAACGAGCAATCGCGGCTCGATCACGGTGCAGTCGCTGGTCACGCCAGCGCGGTTTCTGAGCTATCGCGTCAACGGCAACATCACCGACAACGGGACATGGGGAACGGTCCCGGTGTTTTTTGTCGCTGGAACCACCGGCTTCCTTGATGGTGAGGCGGTGCAGATCACATTCGCACGATCCGGCGACACTGGCGCAGCCGGTGCCGGTTCCGGCGACATGGTCGGCGCGAACAACCTGAGCGAGATCACCAATCCGGCGACGGCGCGTTCCAACATCGGCGCGGCTTCTGCCGCCGATCTGACGTCGGGTCTGGCCCTGAAAGTAAGCAAGACCGGCGACGCAATGACCGGCAACTTGACCATAAATCCCGGCAATCTTTCTGTGACCGGAACAATAAGCAGCACCGGCAACGCTTTGTTTGGTCCGGGCGGCACTGGGTCCGGTGTTGCCAGTGTCGTTGCGATGGGCGGTTCCACGGGGGGCGCAAACACATCGTGGGGCAGGAACGGCGCAAACGATTTCACAATGGGGCATGTGAACGGATTAATCGGCGGCGCGGTGTTCGATCTTGGTTTGTATAATTGGGCCGCAACGACCCCCGGTTTTGCGTGGTCGTTGGGCCGCACCGACAACGCGATGACGTTTACGCGGGCGGCTGGTTACACCGAGAACGCGCTAACCTACGCCGCATCGGTCGCGTGGGACGTGCTGGTGAATCCGGTCTGCACGCTCTTGCTCGCGGGCAACGCCACGATGGCCGCACCGACCAACGTTGTCACCGGGCGCGTCTACACCATCCGCATTCAACAGAACGCCGCTAGCACGGTGGCGTGGACAGCGGCGAACTTCAAGTTCGCGGGTGCGAGTGTGCCAGTGATTACCGCGACCGCTGGCGCGGTGGATCGTTTCACCTTCATTGGCCGCGCTGGCAACGTGCTGGAGGAAATCGGCAGAGCGCAGGGGATCGCGTAAATGCCGTTCAATCTTCCGGTCAGCATTCCAGACAGCGGCTACAGGATCGCGCGGTCGCTGCGGTTCAACTCGGCGGACAGCACATATCTCAATCGGACATTGGGTGTGGCGACCAACCGCCGCAAATACACTGTTTCGACTTGGATTAAGCGCGCGGCTATCCCAACCGGGGTTACTCCGGTGTTTTTTGCTGGAACGACGACTACTGATGAAAGTGGTATTTATTTTTCTGGGACGGCGAGCAAGATTGATTTCTATGACCGGGCGGCGTCGGTATTGCGTGGATATATCTCGACAGCAGGATCGTTTCGCGACCCGGCTGGGTGGCTTCATCTTGTCGGCACTTACGACACGGACAACGCAACCTCAGCGGATAGGATGCAGCTTTGGATCAATGGGAACCGGCAGGATGTTACAATAAACAACCAGCTTGCAACCGGAATTGATCCGATAATCAACAGCAGCATCGAACACCGAATTGGTCGATCGTCAGGTGGTTCAACGTATAGTGATTTCTATCTTGCTGAACTTCATTTTATCGACGGCTTGGTACAACCGGCGTCTGCATTCGGACAAATTGATCCGGCGACCGGCGTCTGGATGCCGAAAGCCTACACTGGCCATTACGGTGCCAACGGTTTCAAGCTGGATTTTGCCGACAACGGCGCAGCGACGGCGGCGGCGCTCGGTAAAGACCGCAGCGGCATGTCGAACCTGTTGACGTATTCGGATGATTTCTTGAATGCGTATTGGAGCAAATTCAACAATGTCGTTTTGACTGCTGGGGCTAACGATCCGCTCGGCGGCACTCGCGCGGTCATCTTGGCGGTTGGTTCCTCTACCGCAAATCCATATATTCAAGCCTCGCGCACCGTAGCCGCTGGGCAGCAAACAACTTACACTGTCTACGCTGCCGCAGTAGCGATTTCGCGGTTTACTTTATACAACGATGCCGTCAACGGCGGGTATGCTGCATTTGAATTGGCAACCGGCACGATACCGACATCTGGCATAGTTGGGACCGGGAGCGGTGTAGTCCCGACCATTGAGAATGTCGGTGGCGGGTGGTGGAAATGTTCGGTCACAGTAACTCACGGCACGGCTGGTAGTGCCATTGTTCGCATTATTGTCGGTGATCCAACGACCACCAACGGCGCGAGTATTATATTTTTCCGCGCTAGTAGTGTGAACGGCGGCATCATCCCGGCAGAGCTGCAATACACCAACGGCGCGGCGGTGTCTGACAAGAATTGGACGCCAAACGCTTTCAGCGTCACCGCTGGCGTTGGCAACGACAGCCTTGTCGATACGCCGACCAACTACGGCGCACCCGGCGCGAATGGCGGCGGCGAGGTGCGGGGGAATTACGCAACCTTGTCTCCGATAACGGGTGATGGTGGCACACCGACCAACGGAAACCTGACTGCCGCAACAGCAGCCAGTGGCGCTCTCCCTCAAGTTTCGACTTTTGGAATGTCTGCCGGTCAGTGGTATTGGGAATTTACGCCCAGCGGTACTGTGAACCAGATGATTGGTATTGTCTCGTCGGGGGCGACCGCTGCTTTTGGTGCGAGCGGATGGGCATACTACGCTGTTGATGGTCAAAAATACACCAATAGCGCGGGTGCTGCTTACGGTACGCCTTACGGCGCGGGTGTTGTAATTGGTGTTGCGTTCGACGCCACCGCAGGCACGTTGGCGTTTTACAGAGATGGTGCCAGCCAAGGAACTGCGTTTAGCGGTTTGGTTCCGGATACCTATTTGGCCTCTATCGGGCGCGGTTCTGGCGGGGCGGCAAACGGCGATTTCAATTTCGGTCAGCGCCCGTTCGCGTTCGCCGCCCCCGCTGGCTTCAAGGCGCTCTGTACGCAGAACCTCCCGACGCCAGCGATTAAGCGCGGCGATGATGCGATGACGGTCAATCTGCGAACCGGAAACGGTGGAGCGAACATCGTGTCTGGTTTGCGGTTCTCACCAGATTTAGTGTGGATCAAGAGCAGAGGTGTCGCGACCGATCATGCGGTTAGCGACACGGCTCGCGGGAGCGGGTTGAGGCTTGAGACAAACACTACCGACGCAGAAGTGAACGATGCTGGTAGTGGCATTACGTTCTCGCCAGCGAACGGCTTTACTTGTGGCGGAATTGCACAGATCAATACCAACGCGGTCAGCTACGTCGATTGGGTTTGGGACAAGGGGGCGATACCGGGCGTCGATATTGTCAACTTGACGGCATCGGCGGCTGCAATCCCGCACTCGCTCGGTGTCAAACCGGAAATGATATTGACGCGATCAAGGGCCGCCGTTGCGCCGCGCACTTGGTTCTTGACGCACAAGTCGCTAGGCGCGTCTATGCAAGATAATTATTTGGTTCTCAACACAACTGCCGCGAAAGCAACCTCTGCCGGGATTTGGGGCGGCGAACCAACCTCGACACAGTTTTTTGTGGCGAACGGCATTCAGATTACCGGGGAGGTTTTTGTCGGATACCTGTTTGCGAGCATCCCCGGTTTCTCTGCATTCGGCAGCTACATCGGTAACGGCCTCGTAGACGGCCCGTTTGTGTGGACCGGCTTCAGGCCGCGATGGTTGCTGACGAAACTAACATCGGTAGCAGGAGCTAGTTGGTGGGTGCGGGATACGGCACGGCAGCCTACGAACGGCACGGTTTCGATTTTGTTTCCCGATCTTGCAGACCCTGAATACACGGCGGCGGGGTTGGAGATCGACATTTTAAGCAATGGGTTCAAGTTAAGGACTACGAACCCGCACGGTAATTCGAGCGGCAATACCTTCATTTACGCCGCCTTCGCAGAACACCCCTTCAAATACGCGCGAGCGAGGTAGCCATGTATCTGCTCAACGGCGTCCCGGTTTCACCTGACAACGCATTCGAGAGCGGTGGCGTGGCGTATCCGCCCGGCTGGATCAAATCCGCAACACCGGCAGAGCAGGCCGCCGCAGGGATCACATGGCAGGACGACCAGCCGCGTCCTGATGATTTCTATGCCTACGTCTATCCCGATCCGGCTGCGCCGTGGCAATGGCTCACGACGCCGTACACGGCAGATGAGATGAAGCCGAGGCTGGAGCAGTATTCGCGGCAGAAGCGGGAGCAGCGCGAGAATGCCGGTGTCGAGCAAGTGATCGGGCCGCAGACCTACACCATCCCGTCCGACATCTCGACGCGCCGCTCGTTCTTCGATCTGCGGGTGATCCACGAACGGCCAGCCGCGCCATCAGCGAGGCCGTGCGATTTCGGCAGCACGGTGCTGATGCTGTCGCAGCCGACGCTACTCGCCATCGAGCAGAAGATGGAGGACCGGGTGCTGAATTGCGTGACAACTCAGCTCAATCTGCAGGACGGCATTCAGTCTGGCACGGTGACGACCAAGGAACAGATCGATACGGCCTACGCGGCGGTGCCATGATGATCCAAGCAACAGGCGAGGCAGCGAAGGGCGTCGTAGAGGGCCTGAGCAAGCAGCCCATCGTCCTCGCCTTGGTGACGATAAGCCTGATGCTGTCTGGCCTGCTGTACTATCAGTCGCACCTGTTCAACACGCAGCGGCAGGAGAACGTCAGGCTGTTCGTCGAGATACAGAAGGAGGTGCAGAAGCTACTCAGCAACTGCATCATCCCGCCGCCGACTGAGAAGCCAAGATGATCCCGCTGATCGACCGAAGGGTTTATTTCGACAACGTCAGGAACGATCCGTTCAACGGCACCCTGACGCAGCAGCAAGTGGACGGGCAGAACGCGATCCTCGACAGGTGGGAGATCGATCCGACGACGGTGGATTTTCGCTGGCTCTCATACGCCCTTGGAACAGTTTACCATGAGACGGCTTCAACGTGCTGGCCCATCGAGGAGTACCAAGGCGCGAAGCAGTCCTACGGCAAGGTCGATCCAGAAACCGGGCAAGCCTACTACGGGCGCGGCTTCGTACAGCTGACGCACCGCAGCAACTACGAACGCGCCACCAAGGAGCTGCACCTGACCGGCTCGAATGATCTGGTCTACCACGCCGCCAAGGCGCTCGATCTCAAGATCGCGGGCGACGTGATGTTCAGGGGGATGATCGAGGGCTGGTTCAGATCGAAGGACGGCAAGCCTGAAACGCTGCCGAGATATTTCAACGTGACAGTCGATGATCCGCTGAACGCACGGGGCATCATCAACGGCGACAAGAACACGATCCCGAATTGGTCCGGCGGCAAGTCAATCGGCAAGCTGATCGAGGGCTATCACCACGCATTCCTCTACGCGCTGCAGTCCAGCGTTCCGGTGGCTTGAGCAATCACCCTCTGGCAAATTCCCCAAACAATGATTTTGCCGAATTGAGGTACGCTTCTCTGGCCTCGCTTATGGTGTTAAACGTGCCAATGTGCCTGTCTATTCCGGCCTTTCTAATTCTCGCTGTAAATTTCGATCCCTTCGCCCTGACGCCCTTTGGCATCGTCCTGTGTTTGTATGGTTCCCTGTTCGCAAAATTTTGCGACCTTGTGCATTCCCGTAGATTTTCGATCCGGTTGTCTGATCGATCACCATTTATGTGGTCGATTTCAGTTGGCCACCTTCCTGTTGCGTGAAGCCAGATCAGCCTGTGTGCCATGTAATCGCGTTGATCAAGTTTAATTCGGACATATCCATCAGGCCTCAACCCACCGGCAACATTTCCGGCAATAGATTTTCCCTTATGCTGCCGCCAAATTAAGTTTCCTGAAGGCGGGTCAAAATCCAATAGCTCTCTCAGTCTTTCTGATGTGATCATGTTCTCTCCCTTGGCTTAATGACAATTTCACCAGAAAAGCGCCGCCAGCGGGTGATGGTGCGGGGTGATCTGATGCCATGATTTTTGTCCCTCACCCGATTGCTTTTAGCAATTATGGAGACATTTTTTTTGGTCTTGGATTTATGACACCCAACACACATCACTACGCAATTCTCGATTGTCGGCTCACCGCCGAAGGTGTCCTCCCGGTCGTGGTCATACTCGACGAGGTTGTGGTGAGGGAGGCCACAGCTTTCACAGTTTCCGGCTGACCGTTTGTGGGCGGCTCGTTTGGTTGCCGGAGAGAAATTTCGGCGCGGCATCAGATGGCACCCTGCTCCTGATTGATCTCGTCCATGAGCAGATCGGGATCGATGCCAAGGTTGAGGTGAATTTCGTCGAGGCATTTGGCGACAAAGGTCTTGAACGCCACCTCGTCCATCGCCGCGAAATTGATCGACTTGGGATACAGCAGCACCTCGCCGGTCAGCGCGGGCGACGGCTCGGCGTGGCCGGTCGCCATCTTCAGCGCGTAGAGCAGCTGCTCCTCGTTCGCCCAGCGACCGTCGGTGTTGTCGATCACCTTGCGGAGCAACGCGAAGAACCAGCGGTGGAATTTAGGATTGCGGGCGCGGCGCAGCGTCACCATCACCTCGCCACCCTCTGGGATGTTGTGGACGGTGTCGTCAGCATTGAAATCGGCGGGGATCAACGCCCCGCCGACCCGCTTCATGCAGATGCCATTAAGGTCAGGCACGGTCGGCCTCAGTGTGCGGTCGCTCGGTTGTTTCGTCCCAGACCACCAGACCCTCCTCGTCGGTCTTGATCTCCCGGTTGGCTTCTCTCGCCTTGGCGATGGCGCGTTCCAGCGGCGTCTGCTGCAGTTCTGCCGGGGGCGGTGGGGGCGGCGGCACCAGATCGGCGTCGTCTGGGATGTCCTCCAGCTCCTCACGCATGCCCAGCCCCTTGGTGACGTCTGCGAAGCCGTCGCGCAGCGCGAACGCCCTCGCTCGCATCTGCAGCATGCGGTTGGGGTAGCTGACCCACGGTGTCGGGCTACCGTCGCGGTTCAGCCTGCCCCAGAGGCCAGCCTTCTCGGCGTCGGCCTTGGAGAACGTGCGGGTCAGGGCTGGTTCGCCACGCCGCTTCACGGTGCAGATCGCGGCCAGCGGGAACGCCACCCCGTCGGTCAGCCTCTCGCTGAATTTTTCCAGCAGGCCGGAGGCGCGAACCACCGCCAGCATGCCGTCGCCGTAGAGGCCCGGCTTGCCATTGATCAGCGAGATCGACTGCAGCGCGGCCATTGGCGCGAGGCCAACCTCCAGCCCGTGCATGATGATGATGGTGGCCTTCTCCGCCGTGTCGATGCCGCGCGGTGCCATGCCAGCCTGCACGACGGCGTTGGCGATGCGGTACACATCGTCGAACGACGTCGGGATGATCGGCGTCACGCTGGCACCAAGCCTCGCCATCAGTGGCGGCTTCGGCTTGGTCGCCGGTAGTGCGGTAGATGTTTCCTCGTTCACTGTCGTCTCCTATGTTGCAATTTCGGTTTCGATTTTGACCGTGCCGGGCAATGCAATACCTGTTGCCCGGCACGATGCATCCGCCAGCTTTTGAGCCAGCTCGCGAACCTCTGAACTATCCTTGATCGCGCGGATCAGGGCATCGTAATCCACAATTTTCGCGGACACCTTGGTGCGAAGCGCGACGGTGCGCTTGATCGAGCCAGCGCCGATCTTGGGCTGCTCCAAGAACTCCTCGACGCCCAGCTCACGCGCACGGTCAGCTTCGGCTGTCGCCTCACGCCGCAGCTGGACGAGGAACGGCGTCACCACCTTGGCCTTGACGTCCTGCTTCAGCGCGACGGCGCGATCCCGCACCGGAAACCATTTCCGGTCGATCATCCGTCCGGCGACCAGCGACGGCTCCTTCTCGACCTTGTGCAGACCGATCACTTTTTTCTCGATCTCGCCGATTGAGTTGGCGACGTCGGAGGCGCGGTCGGCGGCGGCTTGGTCTTGCGCGGCACCGGCTTCGATGAGCCGCTTGGCCTCTCGCTCGAAATCCTCCAGCCGCGCCAGCACAGCCTCCATGCTGTTATCGTCGGGCGGCTGATTGGATTTCGCAACCATCTCCGCGTCATTGGGCCAGCGACCTTTTTCGATGCGGTGCATATAATCTTCGTGCGTCACGGCGTTGTTGCCGCAGCTGTTCCAGATTTCCACGCCATCGAGCGGCGACTGCTTCTGACCGTTTACGAGGCAGGCAATCTCGCTGCCGTGCCAGAAGAACAGCACGGCATCGTCAACGCCCTTGCGGTGACGACGATAGCAACCGGCGTTCTGCTCGTTGAGATAATGCGTCGGCTTTTTACCGGCGATGCAGGCATGCCAGTAGGTGTAGTCGCCGGGTGCGTATTTCATGGCCGTCATCTCAGCCTCCGACCACGATGGCGAACACCGCGACGGCGGCAAGGAAAACGCCGATCGAGATCAGCTCGAAAAGTGTGTGAAACATGGCCCTTCCCTCGTTTCTTGACTAAGTGGCCGTCATATAATATGAAACCGCATGTCATAGCAAATGGAAATGTGGACATCACACATGATGCCTAACAAGAGGTTGAAGCGGCTCGACAGCGTCGAGGCCGTGTTTAACGCGCTGGGCGACACGCACAAGGTCAGCGAGATCACAGAGGTGCCGTATCGTGTCGCGCTGAATTGGAAGAACCTGTACGACCGGCTCCCGGCCAGAACCTATCGCCGGATACAGGACGAGCTGGCGGCGAAGGGCTACGTCGGCGACGACAGCCTGTGGGGCATGATCTGATGCCCGCGAAGAACGTCAATTTCAATCCCGATTGGACCGACGAGCGGGTGCAGTTCCTGCGCGACAACTACAGAACCATGCTGGCAGAGAACATTGCCAAGGAATTTGGCTACCTGTTCACGCGCAACGCGATCATAGGCAAGGCGCGGCGTCTCGGCCTGCAGTCCGATCATCGCATGCGACCGGCGCGGCGTGGCCCGAAGCGCGTTCTCACGACACTAAAACCGAAGATCAGTCCGAGGATTAAGATCATCGTGAAGCGGGAGAAACCCATGATGGAGGAGATCAGGATGAAGAGGCTGTCCGGCAAGCACGTCGGCATCATGGAGCTGGAGGGCTGGCACTGCCGCGAGATCGTGCAGGAGAAGCCGTCGGTCCTTTACTGCGGCAGGCAGCAGGCCGACGGCAGCTCGTACTGCCTTGAGCATCACAACAAAAATCACACTCGCGTCAGCAACAGCAAGGTGGAGAAATTCTATGGCGGCCTCTAACGCAACCAACGGAAACGTCGAGCTGCCACCGGCAAGGGAGGCCGTGATCGATCAGGCGCATCGATTGCACCAAGAGGTGGCGCACCAGCGCGACATGCTGCTGAAGCGCGAAGCCGAGCTGATGACGGAGATCGCTGGCCTCAAGGCGCAGCTGGAGATCGCGGAGCTGACGGCTTCGCAGCTGCAGAGCAAGATGGACACCACGACGGCGAT
>Ga0105252_10001549_pt1 | contig 10125 bp, 11 predicted proteins | sample EasRivMeERMZT100_FD_89675 | JGI IMG/M metagenome (GOLD analysis project Ga0105252, IMG submission 89675) | Soil microbial communities from meander-bound floodplain in the East River, Colorado, USA - East River MetaG ERMZT100 | ecosystem: Environmental > Terrestrial > Soil > Floodplain | place... | reverse complement strand
TGAGGGCCTCGGGATCAGAGGCCTTGCATGAGTTGGTCGAGCGGATCGGTCAGAGCCGCTCGAACCTCCGGAGTGAGATGGGTGTAGATTTGCGTGCTGCGGGCACTGCGATGTCCGAGATTCTCTTGAATGATGCGCAGATTGATGCCTGCTTCCAGCAAATGAGTGGCGTAAGAATGCCGCAGCGTGTGTACGTGCGCATCTTTGCGGATCCCGGCCGCCTCACAGGCGCGGTGAAACGCCTGTCCCAAAGTGGCTTGATAGATCAGACCATTCCTGCTGCGAGGCGCGGGGAATATCAATGACGGATGGCGGTGGGTCCGCCAGTGGGTACGCTAAAGATCTAATGTGGCCTTCGGCAATGGGACGTAGCGCTGCTTATTGCCTTTGCCATGAATGAGTAGCATCATGCGCGCACTGTCGATATCGGAAACCTTCACCTGGATGCCTTCGGAAATCCGCAGTCCACACGAGTAAATGGTCTTCAGGCAGGCACGATAGCCGGTTTTGCACTTGATTCAGGATGTGTCGAACCTCATCGCGGCTTAATACGGCCGGTAGCTTTCTCTGGTATGTCGGCCGGATCAGTTGAGGCGTGCCGGCCGAGCGACTTCTCAAAGAGAAACTTCACTCCACATAACGCAATCGTCGTCGTCGAACGGGAAACCTTCTTGACGTTGGTCAAATGCAGGAAGTACTGACGCAGGTCTTGCTCACTGAGTTGATCCGGGCTGCGATGATAGTGCTGGGCCAGTTGCTTGACGGCATCCGCGTAGAGTTTCTGCGTACTTGCGGAAAGCCCATTCAGTTGCATATCCTCGATCATCTGTTGACGTAGTGGTGTCATCACGATTCTCCTTTCGGGTTGGGATGGCTAGATCCCTTCCCGAAGGAAATCGTGAAAACGTCTTTCTGCCTAGATGATTCGAGTTACCTAAAAATCTGGAGTCAGGATCTACCGCCACAGGCGGTTTAGTTCAATATTCATTAATAGAAATTCTGATCGGCATGAAAAGCTAATAATGATACAGATTGACGAGGATTCAGAGATCGCGTTCACCATCTTCTCGACGGCTTTCAGGAATTCTGATCCTAAACCCTCTCGCTCCTTGAGAAGAACGGCGGCGGAAAACCTAGGACGGATCAAAACAACGTACGGGTGGAAGCCTGCGGCAACCTATCCAAAACTTCTTCGCTTTCGAGTCCGCTTTGAGAGAGTAACGAGCGAAGGTCCTCAGAGGTCTTAATCGTTCTCACCTCATGTAACTTTGCTTGATAAACGACGACGGGTTTCTGTTGTTCGATGAGCCTGATGATATTGGCGAGGGTGCCGGTGCTCTTTCCGTCCCAGAGCATCAAACCAACCGAGGCCTTTTGGGTCATCTCTTGGTCCTTGAGCGAATAGAATTCGGCGCCTTTAACGCCCCTTGGAGCCGAAACTTCTACAACCGGCCAGACTCCAGCGTTATTTCTACAGTGTCCCTTCATGCAGTACACCTGAACGTTTTCATATTGACGGCTGCTCAAGTATTGCTGAACGGCGCGGTCGGCACCATTGGCGTCGCCAATCAGGATTGGCAGATTCTGGGAGACCATACTGTCCAAACGGTCTCTAACATCAGAACTCAGCCTAGAGATGTGACGCGAGCCCCCGATAAAGACTGTTTTCATCTGTTCACCCTCGTACGAGTCAGCGTCAAGGCGTACACGGCGCTTACCTGAGCCTGGTCGTACAGCGTTTCTGCCACTGAATTCATTGTAGCGCCGGAGCGATAAAGATCATCGAACAGGAGCACAGCCTTACCCTTCAGCTTTTCTTGGTCCGTTGAGAACGCCCCGGTCAGCAGAGCGACTCGTTCGTCTAGGTCCGCTACGTTCTTGAGCTGCGGTGTTGCCTTAACCTTTGTGATTGCGTCAGGCACCCATTCCAAACCCAACCGCTCGGCAAGTGGTTTTCCGACGAGCACAACGGGCTGAACTGCCCGGTTCGGATTCGAGGGCGGTATGGGCACAAGAGCGGAGACCCCTGGACGCCACTGATTCACGAAATGGGCGGCATTCTCGACGAGCTCGGGGACGACCGAAGTGTCGGAACCGTTCTTCAAACGGTAAAGCAGCTCTCCTATCGGCGTTCGCGTCGTATCGAAGCGGAGATGTCCGAACTCGTCATATCCGATCGGCACGCTGCTTATGGTGTGGTAGTCAAGGGCAAACCCTGATTGCCATCGCCCAAGGATTTTCAGAGGAGAAAAGTTCACCATAAATGTTCACAGCGTCCCGAGTCTCTTTCAATTCCCGAGTCGTCGGATTATATCAACCGACAGTCCCGGCTGGAACCGCACAGAAAGCCTCTTATGCGACTCGCCGTATTCCGCACCCCCTCTTGAACGGACCATCCCCCGGACTTTATAGTGCCTATAACGTTGAACGCTCTAAGTCTGATTTGTTTGACCGCTTTCAGCCCATCGGCCATAAACATCTCGACGCCGCGATCCGCAATTGTTTCATCGAGCAAAAGCTTCAGAAGAGAAATAGCGAGAGCAACGAATCGAGGAACTCCATTCCAAATCAGTTCACGGAAGGCATTGCGACGGAATCAATGCATAAGCCTTGCTTGCCCTATCGACCGCAGAAGCGTTTGCGATCTGACTCGCGCATGGCTATACCAGCCATCGGTTAAAATCGGCGGTCGCGAGCGGCGGATTGTCTCTTGATCAGACCATTCGACCCCGAATAGCAAATTACGGATTACATTAAACTAAGATGCCTGTCGTAAGATTGGTTCCCTTACCCGTGGTTACAGAATTCAAATACAGCCTCCGAATGCTTATGCGAAGCATCGGCTTTGCAAGTTTTGCTACGATCGCCTTGGCATTAGGAATTGGTACGACTGTTGCCGTCTTTAGTATCGCAGATGCTGCACTTCTTAAACCAATTACAGAGATGCACCCTGAGGATCTGGTGTGGATCTCTGGCTCGGGCGATAACGGTTTATCTCCAGAGGACTTCGACTATTATCGGATCCACAACAAGTCACTTTCGGGACTCGCGGCATTTAGCATCCACTCAGTGAGTCTGCGCATCGATACATTTGCCGAAGCTATCCCGAGCCAGAGCGTCAGCGGTAATTTCTTTGATGTGATGGGCGTGCCGATCGTGATCGGCCGCGCGATCCTCGGTCCCGATGATGCCCCCGCTGCCAATGGCGTCGTTGTAATTAGCGACAACTTTTGGCGCACTCGGCTAAGGGCAGACCGAAGAGCGATTGGCCGATTGGTCGATATTAATGGTAATGATTATCAAATCATCGGGGTAACACCCGCTTCGTTCAGAGGTCCGGTCCCATCAATTGCAGTAGATATGTGGGTTCCCGCGAATGGGCCGGGACAAAACGCAAAAAACAACGTCTTTGCCATCGGTCGCATTCGCGCAGGTAACTCAATCGATCAAGTCCGTGCGGAATTCTTGACGCTAAAACCTGGACTGGAGTCCCCCGATCAAAGGCTGCTTCATCAAACTCGTGTTTCTCCTGCGGTCTATGGCCCCCCGAATGTGACATTGCCAATTCTGGGATTCGCGACGCTGCTGTTATGCCTCGCTATCGTAGTCTTGGCAATAGTTTCGGTAAATGTCGCAATACTGTTGATGGCACGTTACTCCTCGCGGCGCCGAGAGGTCAACGTTCGTTTCGCATTGGGTGCGACTCGCCACCAAGTGGTACGGCAGTTCCTTTGGGAATGTGTCTTGTTATCAATATTGGGGTGTGTTTTGTCGATACCAATATTGGCGATCACACTACGCCTCACTCCCAGAACAATCTCTGCTGGTCCCTTTTCATTTTTCATCGAACCCACGTTGGATTGGAACGTCTTTCTATTTCAGGCGGCGATCGCCATCGCTGCAACTCTAATGTGCGGCCTTGCACCAGCACTAGAGGCCTCCAAGGCCAATATCATATCGACGTTGAAGGAAGGAGAATCCATAGGGTCTCCTAAGGGTTCTCATTTGCAATCGGCCCTTGTCATTGCGCAGGTCGCAATGTCGACGCTCTTGCTGCTCTTAGCCATTAGCTTGAATGAAAGTCTCAGTAACGTGGCTGCCACTCATAGCGGTCTCGATGTACGACAGGTCATGGTCGGGGATGTAGCAATAGGAACATTAAACTATAGCTCCGAACGTGTTAGGGCACTTTTGGAAGATGTTCTGGGGCGAATTAAGACCACCCCCGGCGTGACGGAGGCGAGCATCGGCCATTTGGCGCCCCTCCGCGGTTTTGGCAGTATTACGCTGATTAATACGGACTCCGACAAATCGCCGATTCGCGTTGGCATCAATTGGGTATCTGAAGGTCACCTTCGAACGCTCACTATCCCATTGCATCGCGGTCGTGACTTTAACCGACAGGACTACATTGGCTCTCAGGACGTTGCCATCGTGAACGAAACATTGGCTAGACGATTGTGGCCAAGTGAAGATTCTTTGGGCAGAAGATTTTATGATACTGATCGAAACATATGGGTCGAAATCGTAGGAATCGCGGCGGACAGCCACTATGGCAATTTCGATAAGGAGCCTCAGCCATTAGTGCTAAGGCCGATTTGGCAATACTACTCACAGCTTTCTGGTACAGCCTTATTTGTTAAAGTGAACAATGATTCTATTGCCGTAATGGATGCAATACGGTCACATATCCACGCAGTCGATCGCAACGTTCCTCTCACCAATGTACAAAGGTTGGAAAGTGCAATGGCCCTAAAGCTCGTTCCGGCTCGCGTGCTCACAACCGTGGCTGGCGCTTTGGGGGTCGTCGCTCTCATTCTCGCGACGATCGGAGTCTACGGAGTAATGTCCTACATCATTCGGCAACGAATGCGAGAAATTGGTGTCCGAATCGCCCTAGGAGCCAATCCATCTCGGATTACAATCTTAGTGGTCCGACGAGCGTTGCTCCTTACTGCGCTGGGCACGACAGTGGGCGTTCTCGGGGCTCTTGTCTCAGTAAACGTTCTGTCTAGTTTTTTCAATCAATTAAATCCCGCGAGTTTTGCATTGGTAGTATCCGTGGCATCACTGCTTTTGGCTGCGGCTTTTGCGGGAAGTTATTTTCCTGCGCGTCGTGCAAGCAAGATTGATCCCCTGATCGCAATACGCGTCTAGGCAAAAGGAAACCGCCGGGATTTTAAGATCCTCCTGACAGAGAACTGCCGTATAGAATCGGACCACCTGATACAAGTTGACAGCCCTGTGTGCCCAAGTATACTAACGTAACTTTTTCACTAACAATCGAAGTAGAACCATCGCCCCCCTATTTCTGCTCTCAAGGGTTTCTAGCACGATAGATTCCCGTGAGCTAAGGAGACGGCACATGATCCATACAAGTCCCAAGCTAAGGATGACCCTTCGTATTTCAACAATTGTTAGCATTGCTCTTTTTTCGGTTGTGGCACTCCCCGTAGCTTTTGAGTCGTTCCAGTCAGAATGCGAACGAGCTTTATCATGGAGTCTAAAAAACAAGGAATCCTTGCCGCAGTCCTTGGCGGAGATAGCTGCGCTACCTATCGCCTACCGACGGGCGGCATTCAAACTCCTACCGTCTGACGTTCAAAGTCGGCTATGGTAGGAGCATTTAGAGGAACGACTATCTGGCGATACTGACCTAAACGGGAAGCAGCGAGAGGTAATTCTTCAAGTCAAGGCGGTGATTACCTCGGAGTTGTACGAAATGCGCCGCCGTGATCCCCGCAATGAAAGTATCCCGCAAGTTATTTCCATTTTGAAGAGACGAATCTCGGAAGTGTTTTCGAATGATGAAGCAGTGTCGATCTTCGCCACGTTAGGTCCAGTCCAACCCACAAATGCAACGGTCCAATCGCTAGGGATCCTCGGAACTGAAAAGGCGATTGGTCTCTTTTCCGCTTTTGCGGCCGACTGTGACTGCAGTCGCGCATCAGACTGGTGTTCTGGCATACAAGTATGCAAGGAGGGTAACGGGTGCACGGTAGACGACACTTATCCTATGTGTGGCACCTTGTGGCTTTACGAGTGCGACGGCGTATGTGGCATAGTCAGCGATTGCGGCTGTATTCGCGGGGACCTGTAAAGCTGCTTTGTAATCGTCCGGATTGGCAGTGATCGTTGTCAGACGGCCAGGGCATCCTTTAGAATTGACAGGATTGATTCCATAGCGGCCAAGCGAAAGAATTGAAACGGATGTCCTTTTGGCCAGGGCTTTGGGTTTGACGAGCACACCGAGTTTTGCACTTGGAACTTTGAATTCCGAAGGCAACGTGGCCGTGCAAAGGGTGATATCGGGAGCGCAACCAATGTTAGTCTTTCAACAAGCGATCAATCAGGTTTTGACGCAGTTACGGTAGGTTGTTTTCGAGGCAAACTTGTTTTTGCACTGGATCAGACGCGGAAATATTGGACTTGTCTTGCTTAAGAAGCCCGATTGGTACTTCGGGCCAACGTCGATGACGAAGATAAGACGATTACCTCTGTGTGTCAGTTTAATTATGCTTGCGATTTCAGTTGCGGTTGGGCCGGAACGGTTCGGTTCACTCCAAGTCCTCGGCCAACCTCAAATCGAAGTGCCGAAATTCGAAGTTATATCGATTAAACCCTCACTGTTTTCTCCCAGTCAGCGAGTCCCAATAGCTTTGATGTCAGGCGTATATGGAGGTGCTTGCCACGGGATCAATACCACAAACTCCAGCGTCCCGTTGGGAAGATGCCGGTTCCAAGCCGTGACGCTGAAGTATCTAATGTTCTGGGCCTATTCGCTTCAGGTGCCAGTCACTCAAGTGGATCAAATAATTACTGGTGGGCCAGATTGGATCGGAAAAGACAGGTTTCAGATTGAAGGGGTGGCCCCAAACCCAGCAGAGACGACCCTAGAACAACTCGCGCTGATGCTGCAGGATGTCTTACAAAAAGAATTTCAATTAAAGTTCCATTACGAAAGTACTGAAGTACCGGGATTTGTCCTCATGAGGGCCAAATCAGAAGAGAGACTTAAAGCTACGGATAGTGGATCGGAAACGACTCCGCGAATTTCCATTGCGCCAGGAACGACACAGATAACCGGCAGACGAGCTACCGCTCGGATGCTTGCCGATTTTCTCGCAAGCAGATTTAGCAAACCGGTTGTGGATCGAACTGAGCTGACGGGGGAGTATGATTTTAGTTTTTCTGCCACGACCACGGTTGATCCGGTGAGTCCGGGGAACGCTGTTGACGCTGATCCGGCGCCATCGATTTTCACCGCCCTCGCTGAGCTTGGCCTTAGACTCCAACCTGAAAAAGTTGCACGTCGGCTTATTGTCGTTGAACACGCGGTAAAGCCTTTACCTAAGAATTAAACGGTTTTTGCGACTTCGACTAGGTTAAGGGATTCAGCCATCAGTCACCAATCTGTATGGAGAACAGTCCATCCGTTGGCATTCACGAATGCCAACGAGAAGGTGCCGGAAGTCTCGCCACTGTTTGCGACCCACAACGTCGAGTCTTCATTCATGGTTGCCACCCTTCCAACCGTGTTAGCTCTTGCCAATCGCTCTCAAGGAACTGTGAGTTAAGCATGCGCCTCGACGAGTGAGTATCCCATTTGTTTGGCGAGGGATTGGAGCTTGTCGAGGCGGCGTTTCGGGTTACGTTCTTCCAGTTTTGTAAAGACGGTTTCATCGTAAGGCTGCCGGGTCGTCACAACGTGATAGAAGATCCTGGCGAGTTTGTGCGCCGTGTTCTTGATGGCCTTGACGGCGCCGTGGCGCGCGCGTTGGGAACGATAATAGTGGCCGAGGTAGGACTGGCTATGGTGTAGGGACTGAGCGGCCATTCGAAACTCTAGCGTGACTCGGTTTTGGGTTTTGATTTTTGGGCCGCGGATACGACGACCCGCGCTGAAGCCGTCTTTGGGGCATAAGTTGAGCCAGGAACAGAAGCGGTCGCCGGTTGAAAATGTCGAGGGTAGATCCACGCCAAGTTCACTGAAGATGGTCTGAACGCGAAGAGTTGCGAAGCCTGGGATGGTCGTCAGATCCACGCCGAAGATACGCTCGAGATGGTTGTGTAAATCAAAGTCCTTCGGGGTACCGATTGCTGAACTGGACGAATCGAGCGGCGTTGGGGCGGCAGGCCCATCATTGGGGGCGTTAAAAGCTTCGATGCGTTGTTGGATTTGCTGGTCGCAGTCGGCAATGAGTGTTTGGTAATGACGGAAGGCGGCCAGCGATTGCTTCAGCGTGAAGATGTGTTCGGGCCGGTAGTCGCCAACGAGGCTTTTGGTCACCGTTTCCAGGGAAGCTTTGATCCGATAGTCTCGCAATTTAGCTAATTCTTTCGGGTTCTGATTTCCAGCGACGATCGCATCCACGATAGCGAGCCCCGTGACGCCGGTGATATCGCTGATCACATGGTGAATTTGAAGATTCATCTGGTCCAGGGACTTATGCATATGCTGCACGTGCACGCAAGACATCTCCACAAGGCTCTGCCGATGCCTCATCAGCGAACGCATTTCACAGACGGCTTGCTCGGGACGAAACGAGGCTCGCAACAAACCTACGGTGTGCAGATACTGAAGCCACTGGCAATCCAGCACGTCGGATTTCCGGCCAGGAACATGGTGCACATGCTGCGCATTGACCAAGTGAACTTCAATACCTTGCGCTTCCAGAATCTGGAACAGAGGAATCCAATACACACCTGTGGATTCCATGGCTACTGTATCGACACGACAGCGCTGCAGCCAATCGGCTAACTCATGCAGATCCTGGGTAAAGGTGGGAAACGATCGTACCGAGTCCGTATCGCGATCGGCAGGCACGGCAACGAAGATCTCGGTGGCTCCGACGTCTATACCACCGGCATTGGCTCTCATTTCAGGCAAACTCCGGTCCAACTTCCGATGCTTTCTTTTCTTCGTCTTCGCCATGGATCGTCTCCGTTCGTGAAATTCGGCAACGAGCCAGGCGTGCTAAAAAAGGAAATCTCTCAAGCGGGATCATCGCAACGCAAACATCGGTTGCGCGTCACCAATGTTATCGGGCACGGGCCTGGGATCAAACTCCTGAACGGGCTCGCCGAGGCAAGCACCAATGGATTTGCGACCTACGCTTACCGCTGCCGTGTCCCCTTTTTAAAATTCATCATGGCCGAATCTGGGCAATGGGAATGCTTAAAGTTCCTCACTGTTATTGGCCCGCGCAGCGCGGGTAGAAGTACTCCTGAGTAAGTTGATGAAGTCGCGAACCTTGACCGAATAGCCGTGCTCAGAACCGATGGCGAGATCCTCGTAATTGCCGCGATAACTGTGAAGTCCTGCAGGAACTTTTGAATGACAGTTTCTCGTTTCAGTTCCAAAATGTGTTCGGGCTCTTGAAGCCGTTGGTATGACACCGTATGTTCTGATGCTTACGCTGGTTGGAGTAAAGGGATATAACACGTGACGCGCGGTTCGTTGGGAGCCGGGAAGGGGCGGGGAGTGTGACGCGGGGTTGGATGAGAGCCGGGAAGAGGCGGGAACGTGTGACGCGCGGTTGGATGAGAGCCGGGAAGAGGCGGGAACGTGTGACGCTCGGTTCGATGAGAGCCGGGAAGGGGCGGGAACGCGTGACCACGGGTACTGTTGTCTCGCGGGCCGTCCCCAAACTGTACTCGAGCGGTAGCGAGGAGGCCTCTTGGCCGACAGTCCCGGCTGGAACCGCACAGAAAGCCTCTTATGCGACTCGCTGCATTCCGCCACCCCCTCTTGAACGGACTATCCCCAGGCAACGGTGGTCGTGCACTCGAGTACGAAACCATTTCTGGCCTGGGAAGATCTGCGGCGCGCCTCAGCCTATCCCCCGAACGATGCGGCGGACGGATGAAAAATTCTTGCCGCAATAGATCCACCCACTACGACACGAAAAACTCTGGACTGTCTGGGGCTGCACTCTATCGCGGCCCATTTGAAATTCTTGTCATTCCAGTGAACGCCACATAGAATTTGGCGCTCAGCAATTATGGATCCGGACGGGAGCACTGGTGAACGAAAGCGGGGCGGCGATGCCGTCGAGGACGGCCGCGATCCATTGATCGGTCAGACGCTCTCACACTACCGCATCGTCGCCAGGCTGGGCGGCG
>Ga0105252_10001546_pt1 | contig 10132 bp, 10 predicted proteins | sample EasRivMeERMZT100_FD_89675 | JGI IMG/M metagenome (GOLD analysis project Ga0105252, IMG submission 89675) | Soil microbial communities from meander-bound floodplain in the East River, Colorado, USA - East River MetaG ERMZT100 | ecosystem: Environmental > Terrestrial > Soil > Floodplain | place... | reverse complement strand
TCTCGGCAACGCCGTGCTGGTCGGCAGCCACTCGTTCTGGGAGGGCGTGGACGTGCGCGGGCAGGCGCTGTCGCTGGTGGTGATCGACAAGCTGCCGTTTGCGCCGCCCGACGACCCGGTGCTCGCCGCGCGCATCGAGAGCATCACCCGCGCGGGCGGCAGCGCTTTCCTCGAGTACCAACTGCCGGAAGCGGTGATCACCTTGAAGCAGGGTGCGGGGCGCTTGATCCGCGACGAGACCGATCGCGGCGTCCTCATGATCTGCGACCCGCGGCTGCTCACCCGCGGTTACGGCAAGCGCATCCTCGCGAGCCTGCCGCCGTTGCAACTCACGCACAGTGCCGAAGAGGCGGCTTCGTTTCTCGGCGCAAGCACGGCAGGAATTCGTGCCCGCAAGCCTCCAAGAGCAAAGCGGTAACGTCGTTCAGGCGACCTCGGCCCAGAGGTCGTGGGTGCCCGCGCGCGTGACGCGGACCGTGGCGAATTCGCCGACCTTGAGAGTGCGGTCGGGCGCAATGCGGACGGTGCCGTCGATCTCCGGCGCATCGGCACTCGAGCGCGCGGTCGCGCCGTCGGCGTTGATCGCGTCCACCAGCACGGTCAGGGTCCGACCCACCCGGCACTGGAGCCGGCGCGCGCTGATGGCCTCCTGCTGCATCATGAAGCGGGCGCGGCGCTCCTGCTTGTCCTCTTCGCGCACTGCGCCGGGCAAGGCGTTCGCTGCAGCGCCGTCGACTGCGGAATAGGTGAAGCAGCCGACGCGGTCGAGCTGCGCCTCATCGAGGAACGCGAGGAGTTCCGCGAACTCCGCCTCGGTCTCGCCGGGGAAACCGACAATGAATGTGCTGCGGAGCGTGATGTCGGGGCAGATCTCGCGCCAGCGCCGGATACGCGCGAGATTGTCCTCCGAGCTCGCGGGCCGCTTCATCAGCTTCAGGATGCGGGGGCTCGCGTGCTGGAACGGCACGTCGAGGTAGGGGAGGAGCTTGCCGTCCGCCATCAAGGGCACGATCTCGTCGACGTGCGGGTAGGGGTAGACATAGTGCAGCCGCACCCATGCGCCGAGCTCGCCGAGCGCGTGGGCAAGCTCGGTCATCCGGGTCCTGAGCGGCCGGCCGCGCCAGAACCCGGTGCGGTACTTGACGTCGACGCCATAGGCGCTGGTGTCCTGCGAGATGACGAGGAGCTCCTTCACGCCTGCCTGTACCAGGTTTTCCGCCTCCTGCATGACCTCACCGATCGGCCGGCTCTCGAGATCGCCGCGCAGGGCGGGAATGATGCAGAAGGTGCACCGGTGATTGCAGCCCTCGGCGATCTTGAGGTACGCGTAGTGCGCGGGTGTCAGCCGGATGCCCTGGGGCGGGATGAGGCTCGTGTAGGGATCGTGGGGCTGCGGCAGGTGCTCGTGCACCGCGCGCATCACCTCGGCGGTGGCGTGCGGACCGGTTACCGCCAGCACCCCGGGATGGGTCCTGCGCACGATGTCGCCCTTGGCGCCGAGACAGCCGGTGACGATCACCTTGCCGTTGGCTGCGAGCGCCTCGCCGATCGCGCCGAGTGATTCGTCGATCGCGCTCTCGATGAAGCCGCAGGTGTTGACGACGACGAGATCGGCTTTCTCGTAGGAGGGCGCGACCCGGTAGCCCTCCGCGCGCAGTTGCGTGAGGATGCGCTCGGAGTCGACCAGCGCCTTCGGGCAGCCGAGGGACACGAAGCCGACCGCCGGAATCGCTGCGTCCGGGCGGCGTCGCGCCGCCGCGCGCTCAGGACTTGCCTTCGTCGTCCTTGTTCTTGCCGCTGTCATTGGCCGGCGACTGCGGTGACCGGGTCTCGCCGGCTTGGCGCGAGCCGCCGCCCGGAAAACCGGGGAAGGGGAAATTGCCAAACAGGTTGCGCGTCTGCTGCTGCAGCTGCTGCTGCATCTCCATGAAGGCGTTGGCGCTCTGCTCGAGATAGCTGCCCATGAGGCCCTGGATCGCAGGTCCCTGCATCCGCACGAATTCGTTCCAGGCGTCGGCGCTCAGCATCGGGTTCCCGCCGTACATCTGCCGCGACTGCTCCTGGAGCCGCTTCTGCATCTCGATGAAGGTCTTGATGTTCTTCTCGAGGTAATTGCCCATCATGCCCTGCATGGCGTTGCCGTAGAACCGGATGATCTGCGACAGCATGTCGCTCGAGAACATCGGCGCGCCGGCGCTTTCTTCTTCCAGGATGATCTGCAGCAGGATGCTGCGCGTCAGGTCCTCGTGCGTCTTCGCGTCCTCGACCTTGAATTCAGCCTGCTCGAGCACGAGCTTCTTCACGTCCGAAAGCGTGATGTAACTGCTTGTTTCGGTGTCGTAAAGCCTGCGATTCGGGTACTTCTTGATGATCCGGGGTTGCTGCGCCATGAGGTAACCGCCTTCAACCAGGGTCCGCCATTATTCCACCACGATCGCCCGATTGCAAGCTAAAGGGTTGAAAAATATCGGTAAATCGAGACAGCTCGGCTGCGGGTCGCGGTGCGACATCATATTGGTGCGCGGCATCAATGAACATATAGGGACGCACACCTTTTCCGATGCTCCAATGAGTCGCAGGCGGATCGACGGGCGTGGGGAAAAGGTGTGCGTCCCCATCAAATCACATCAGAACATGTGCTGGCCGCCATTGATCGAGAGGTTGGCGCCGGTGATGAATGCCGCCTCCTCGCTGCAGAGGTAGGTGACCAGCGCCGCGACTTCATCCGGTCTTCCGAGGCGGCCGACCGGGATCTGCGGAATGATCTTGGTATCGAGCACTTCCTTGGGGACCGCGAGCACCATCTTGGTCCCGATGTATCCGGGTGAAACCGTGTTCACTGTCACGCCTTTGCGGGCGACCTCCAGCGCGAGCGCCTTGGTGAAGCCATGCATTCCGGCTTTGGCCGCGGAGTAGTTGGCCTGGCCAAACGCGCCTTTCTGGCCGTTGATCGAGGAAATGTTGATGATGCGGCCCCAGCCACGGTCCGTCATGCCGTCGCACACGGGCTTGGTGACGTTGAAGACGCTGTCGAGGTTGGTGCGCAGCACCGCGTCCCAGTCCGGCTTGCCCATCTTCCGGAAGGTCGAGTCACGCGTGATCCCGGCGTTGTTTACCAGGATGTCGATGGGACCGATCTCCGCCTGGATCTTCGCCATTGCCTTCTGGGAGGACTCGAATTCGGTGACGTCTACCTGCACCGCGTGGAACGCGAAACCGCGGGCTTTCATGTCCTTCACCCATTCCGCGGCCTTGGTATTGCTGGGCGAATAGGTCGCCACCACCCGGTGCCCCGCCTTCGCGAGGTAGACGCAGATCGCCTCGCCGATCCCGCCCATGCCACCGGTTACGACCGCCACTCTCTGTGCCATGTCTTCTCCCTCCGTTCTTGCCCGTCAGTCGTTACGCGCACTTCTCTTTGACGTAGCGCCCCGGCGCCGGTTCGATCTCGCGGTGAATCCCGCCACCGGGCGCTCTGCGCGCCGGCACCTCGGCCCCACCGTACTGCGCGAGCCAGTCTCCCCAGTGCTTCCACCAGCTCCCGGGCTGCGAGGTCGCGCCGGCGAGCCAGCGGTCCGGGTCCTGCTCCGGTAGCGGATTCAGCCAGTAATTGCGGCGGTTCTTGGACGCTGGATTGATGACGCCGGCAATGTGCCCGCTCGCCGACAGGACGAATTGCATTCTACCTCCAAGCAGGCGCGTGCTGGCGAAGGCCGTGCGCCACGGGACGATATGATCCTCCCGGGTCGCGAGGATGTACGCCGGCATGTCGACCCGGCCGAGGTCCACGGGCGCGCCGCACATGGTGAGCCTGCGCGGCACCCGCAGGTTGTTCTCGAGATAGGTATTGCGCACGTAGTAGACGTACATGGCGCCTGGGAGGTTGGTGCTGTCCGCATTCCAGTAGAGGAGGTCAAAGGGCTCGGGGGTGCCGCCCTTGAGATAGTTGTTCACGACGTAGTGCCAGATGAGGTCGTTCGCCCGCAGGCTGGCGAAGGTCACTGCGAGCTCACGCCCGTGCAGGACCCCGCCCTCGGCGAAATCGCGCTCGCGCCGGGACACGTAGGGCTCGTCCACGAACACGGATAACTCGCCGGTGTCGCTGAAGTCGAGCATGGTGGCGAGCAGCGTCAGGCTCGCCACGCTCTCCTCGCCCTTTGCGCGCAGCACCGCGAGCGCCGCCCCGAGCAGGGTGCCGCCCACACAGAAGCCGAGCGCGTTCACGTGGTCGACGCCGCAGATCTCCTGGGCGACTGCCAGCGCTCGGATGACGCCGTGCGCGAGGTAGTCGTCCCAGGTGGCGCGGCCCATTGCGTGCGGGACGTTGCGCCACGAGACCATGAATACCGTGTGCCCGCGCTCGACGGCGTAGCGCACGAACGAGTTCTCCGGCTGCAGGTCGAGGATGTAGTACTTGTTGATGCAGGGCGGGACGATGACCAGGGGGCGCTCGAACACCGTCCCCGTGGCAGGCCGGTACTGGATCAACTGGATGAACTCGTTCTCGTACACCACCGCACCCGGCGTGATGGCGAGATTGCGGCCGACCTCGAACACCCTGTCGTCCGTCATCGAGATCATGCCCTTGTCGAGGTCGGCGGCGAGGTTGCGCATACCCCGGTCGACGCTTGCGCCCTCGGTCTCCGCAGCGAGCTTCAGCGCCTCGGGATTGCTCCACGGGAAGTTGGCTGGGGACATGGCGTCGATGAACTGGCGCGTGAAGAACGCGAGCTTCCTCTTCGCATGGGAATCGAGCCGGGCGGTGTCGATCAAGTCGCGCAGGCACTCCGCGGCCAACAGGTAGGACTGTGCGGTGAAATCGAAGAAAGGGTGCGCCTTCCACTCGGGCGCGCGGAATCGCCGGTCAGCGGGATCCGGCTCGATCACCGGCCGCGGCTGTGCCTCGGGCTGGCGTAGGGCGTAGGCGGCCCACAGCTCGAGCCGCTTGCGGTAGTAGCGGTTCTGGATCTCCGCCAGGCGCCCGGTGTCCTGCGTGAGCCCCGCCGTCAACGACCGCACCAGCTCCTCGGTTCCGAGACCCGTGTCGAGGCCCAGCGGCCGCACCACGGCCTCGATCAGCTTGCGGTTCAGCGCCTCGATCGGTTCAGGCGTGGTCATGCGCGAGCTCGCCCACCAGCCAAATGGTGGCGACCCCGAGCGCGATCAGCACCACCTGCTGCAGTGTTGCCAGGAGCTCCGGCCGCTTGTGCAGCCCGGGTATCAGGTCGGCCACGGACACGTAGAGCATGCTCGCAGCGGCGAAGCCGAGCAGCGACGGTACCCACTGCTGCACGCCCTGCAGCGTGACGTAGCCGAGCGCCCCGCCGAGCACCATTGCTGCGCTCGAGAGCATGTTGAGCAGCAGCGCGCGGCGCTTGCTGAAACCGGAATGCAGCAGGATGAGGAAATCGCCCACTTCCTGCGGAATCTCGTGCGCGATGATGGCAACCGCGGTCACGATGCCGAGCTCGCGGTCGGCGAGGAACGCGGCGGCGATCAGCACACCGTCCACGAAGTTGTGGAAGGTGTCGCCGATCATGATCATGGAGCCGCTACGCCCATGGTCGTGGTGCTTTGCAAGGGGGGGATCGTGGGCTTCGCATTGCTCCACGTGGCAATGGCGCCACAGCACGAGCTTCTCCAGCACGAAGAAAAGCAGGATGCCCGCGAGGATGGTGAGGGCCATGGTTTCGAGGCTCTCTGCGCGCTCGAAGGCCTGCGGCAGCACGTCGAGGAACACCGCGCCCAGGAGCGTTCCAACCGCGTAGCTGATCAGCACCGGCACCCACGACGCGCGCGCGCTGAGGGCGATCAACGCAGCGGCGATGACGGAAAGAACCCCGCCCGCCACGGTCGCGGCAAGTATCCAGCCGAGCGTCATGAGGAAAGCGGGTCCACTCCAGGCGAGGGGCGGATTATACGTGATATCAATTGCGCCAGATGAGTGCCGCCATGCGTCCCGTCATGCGCTCGCGGCGGTAGGAGAAGAAGCGCCGAGTGTCGGAATAGGTGCATAGCCCTCCGCCGTGAATTTCGCGAACACCCGCGCGTTGCAAACACTGGCGCGCGAGCAGGAAGAGGTCCGCCAGCCACTTGCCTTCCGCGTGCGGCTTGAACGCCGCCGCAGCGCCGGCATCGCGCGCAAGAAACGCCTCGCGCACGTCGTTACCCACCTCGAAGGCCGCCGGGCCGATGCCCGGGCCGAGGTACGCAATGAGGTCGCGGCCCGCGCCCGCCATGGTGCGGACGGAATTCTCGATTACGCCGCGGGCGAGCCCACGCCAGCCGGCGTGGGCGATTCCGATCATGGCTCCCGAGCGATCGGCAAGAAGCACGGGGATGCAGTCCGCGACCAGCACGGCGCATACAGTGCCGGGTCGGCGCGCAATGGCAGCGTCCGCCTCGGGCTCCTCGGACAACGCGTCCGCCTCGACGACGAGTGAGCCATGTACCTGCCGCAACCAGCGTGGCGATTGAGGGAGCAGCGCGTTGAGGCGGGCGCGATTGGCGGCGACCGCCTGCGGGTCATCGCCCGCGCGCATGCCAAGGTTTAGGCTCGCGAAGGGCCCGGTGCTGACGCCGCCGGCCCGGGTGGTGATGAGCGCGTTGACGCCCGTTGGCACGGGCCAGTCGGGCACGATCCAGTCCGGATGCGGCGCATTCATTTTTTCAGGAACGCGATCAGTTTGCGCATGTCGGCGGGAAGCGGCGCGTGCCATTCCATGGCTTTCCCGGTCCCGGGATGAACGAGCGCGAGCCGCTCGGCGTGAAGCGCCTGGCGCGCGAACGGTATGCCGCCGCGCTTGCCGTAGGTGGCGTCGCCCAGGAGCGGGTGGCCCAGCGAGGCGAGGTGCACGCGGATCTGGTGCGTGCGTCCGGTCTCGAGCCGGCAGCGCAGGACGGTTGCGTGCGCATGGCGCTCGAGCACCTGGTAATGCGTGACCGCGGGCCGCCCGCGCGCGACCACCGCCATCCGCGTGCGCCGCAGCGGGTGGCGCCCGATGGGCGCCTCGATCCTGCCGTCGCGCGCGACGCGTCCGTGCGCGACCGCGAGGTATTCGCGCCTCACGCTGCGAGCCTGGAGCTGGCGCACGAGGCTTGCCTGCGCGGCAAGCGTTTTTGCCACCACCAGCAGGCCGCTGGTGTCCTTGTCGAGGCGGTGCACGATGCCCGCGCGGGGAATCCCCGACAGCGCGGGGACGCGTTGCAGCAGGGCGTTGAGCAACGTTCCCTGCCAGTTGCCGCTGCCGGGATGCACCACGAGCCCCGCGGGCTTGTTGACGACCAGCAGCGCGTCGTCCTCGAACACCACGTCGAGCGGGATGTCTTCGGGACGATGCGCAGCCGCTGCAGTCTCCGGCAGGGGCGCGATCTCGATCCGTTCGCCGCCCCGCACCTTCTGCCGCGGCAGTGCCGTACGGCCATCGACGGTCGCGCGGCCGGACCGCACCCAGTGCGCGAGCCGGCTGCGCGAGAATTCCGGCAACAATTTCGCGAGCGCCTGGTCCAACCGGAGGCCGGCGCACGCGGCTGGCGCGGTGATTGTTACCGGCGCGGACGCCGAGACGTCTCGGCTATAATTTTCGAGAGGAACTGCCTTGGTCATCGTCCGACATAGTTTAGCGCTACTGCTCGGCGTGCTCGTCGCCGCGATCTTCTCGGCGTGCAGCATGCTCGGAGGCGAGCCCGACGAGACCAAGGGCTGGTCGGCGCAGAAGCTGTACTCCGAAGCCAAGGACAGCCTCAACAATCGCAACTACGAGCAGGCGATCAAGTATTACGAGAAGCTCGAGGCGCGCTACCCCTACGGGCGCTTTGCGCAGCAGGCCCAGCTCGAGATCGCCTATGCGTATTACAAGGACCTCGAGCCGGCGCAGGCGGTGCGGGCGGCCGACCGATTCATCAAGCTTCACCCCAACCATCTCAACGTCGATTACGCGTATTTCCTGAAGGGCCTCGCCAATTTCACCGAGGACCCGGGCTGGACCGGCTACATCAGCGGGCAGGACATGACCGAGCGCGATCCGAAGGCGGCGCGCGAGGCCTTCGACGCGTTCAAGGAGCTCGTCACCCGCTTTCCGGAGAGCCGCTACGCATCCGATTCGATCGCGCGCATGAACTACTTGGTGAACGCGCTCGCCTCGCACGAAATCCACGTCGCGCGCTATTACATGAGGCGCGGCGCCTACATCGCGGCCGCCAATCGCGCCCAGTACGCCCTCAAGACCTATCCGCGGGCGCCGGCCAACGAGGAGGGGCTGGTGATCCTGGTCGCGGCCTACGACAAGCTCGGGCTGAGCGATCTGCGCGACGACGCGGAGCGCGTGATGAAGACGAACTTCCCGGACAGCCGCTACCTCAAGGGAGAGGCGGGCAGCTCCGGCACCTCATGGTGGCGGATCTGGACCTGGTAATAAGGGGACGCACACCTTTTCCAGTGAGGGTGGCCACTGCCGGAAAAGGTGTGCGTCCCCATTTTGCACTCATCCGAGTGCCAGGCAAATGATCCCGGCCACCATCGCCAGCGCGGCCGCGAGGCGACGCCTTGCATCGCCTTCGGCCAGGAGATGGGTTCCCATCAGCGCGGCAACGAGGATGCTCACCTCCCGTGCCGGCGCGACGTAACTCACCGGCGTGAACACCATCGCGGTGAGGACGAGGATGTAGGAGAGCGGGCACAGCAGCGCGACCGCGATGACCTCCATCTTCGCGCGCCGCCAGGTAGGCGCGATCTCGGCCCGGAGCCTGAGCGCCAGCGGCGTCATCAGCAGTACCCGCCCGAGGTTCGCCGCCCAGTCCTGCACCAGCGGCGGGATCAGCCAGGCCGCCACCGCGACCTTGTCCACCAGGGTGTAGCTCGCAATCATGCAGCCGGTAAGCAGTGCGAAGCCGACGGCATGGAGATTTCCCGACTGTCTGAGCTTGCGTGGATCGCCCGTCAATGCGATGGCGCCGCCGCCGATCAACAATGCCCCGGTCACCGCGATGAGGCTCGGGCGCTCCTGCAGCAGCAGCACGGCGCACAGAATCGTGATGAGCGGGCCAGTGCCGCGCGCGAGGGGATAGACGATCGAGAGATCTCCGCTGCGGTAGCCGCGGTCGAGCAGCAGGTAGTAGGCCGTGTGCAGCGCCGCGCTCGCGAACATCAGTCCGTAGTGCACCCAACCGAACTCAGGCTGTTGCCACCAGATGATGAAGGCCGCGAGCGGGGCGTAGATCAGCGCCGAAAGCGTCGCGAACAGCCACACGAAGACGGTGCCGCCGCCGGAGCGCTTGAGAAGATAGTTCCAGCTCGCATGAATGACGGCGGCCGCGAGCACCAGCCCCAGCGCAAACGCCGTCATGTCGTCAGCTCGGCGCGGTCCTTGTAGTGCGCGAGCGCTTCCGGGTTGGCGAGCGCTTCGAGATTCTTCACCGCCTGGCCGTGCACCACGTTGCGCACTGCGAGCTCCACGATCTTGCCGCTGCGAGTGTGCGGAATGTCGGGGACCTGCACGATCTTCGCCGGCACGTGGCGCGGGGTCGCGTTGGCGCGGATCGTGCGCCGGATCTTCTCCGCGAGCGCGTCGTCGAGGCGCATGCCGTCGCGCAGCCGCACGAACAGCACGACGCGCACGTCTGTCGGCCGGTCCGGGGGCCAGTCCTGGCCGATGACGAGGCTTTCGACGACCTCCTCGAGGCCGTCGACCTGCCGATAGATCTCCGCGGTGCCAATCCGCACCCCCCCGGGATTGAGCACCGCGTCGGAGCGGCCGTAGATCACGTAGCCGCCGTGCGCGGTCTGCTCGATGTAGTCGCCGTGGCACCACACGCCAGGATATTTCTCGAAGTAGGCGGCGCGGTACTTCGCGCCGTCCGGGTCGTTCCAGAAGCCGACGGGCATGGAAGGGAAGGGGGCGGTGCAGACCAGCTCGCCCTTCTGTGACCGCACGGGCCGCCCTTCGTCGTCGAACACCTCGACCTTCATGCCGAGCCCGGGACCCTGTATCTCGCCGCGCCACACGGGGGTCGTCGGGTTGCCGAGCACGAAGCATGAAACGATGTCGGTGCCGCCCGAGATCGAGGCGAGGTGGAGGTCGCGCTTCACGTCGCGATAGACGTAGTCGAAACCTTCCGGCGCGAGCGGCGAGCC
>Ga0105252_10001542_pt1 | contig 10157 bp, 13 predicted proteins | sample EasRivMeERMZT100_FD_89675 | JGI IMG/M metagenome (GOLD analysis project Ga0105252, IMG submission 89675) | Soil microbial communities from meander-bound floodplain in the East River, Colorado, USA - East River MetaG ERMZT100 | ecosystem: Environmental > Terrestrial > Soil > Floodplain | place... | reverse complement strand
GCGTGCCCAAAGTACGCCCTTGCCACATGCAGGTCAGACTTCCGGTGGAAAGGTCATCAATCCAAAGACAGGACTGCCAGTTACAAGTACAGCCGCTCAATATGAAGCTGAGTTTGGGGCCGATTACGGCAACATGCTGAAGCAGATGGATGAGTGGCGGAAGATTGCAGAAGGAGCAGGCGAAGGTGAGCTTGGCCTTATTGCGAGGCAACAAGAAAGTCTCTTGCAACAAAAGGCCAACTTCATGCAAGACATCCATGCTCAAGCTAAAGCCCAATACGATGGCCAACTGATTGCGAACAAGCAAGCCGCAGCTAAGGCTGAGGCTTTCTTCGCTCGTACAGGTATGATTGGTTCTTCTCAAGAACTTCAATACGTGGCCGATACAGTTATGCAAGGTGAGGCCGCTCTGCGTAGCATCGCCGACTCAGAACGTAAAGCCGTGAATGAAGCAGAGCAGAGTTATCAACAACAAGATTTTGCTTTGGCTAAAGAAAAGCTCAATGTCGCCAAAGAACAACGGGAGAACTATCAAAACATGTTCTTTAAGCAAGCCGAGCTCAAACAACAATTCGAGCAGATGGCCATGCGCCGCCAAGAGTTTGGCATGGACATGCAGGCAAAGGCTCAGGATATGGAGGTCCGGAAGATGGAGCTTGATGGCCGCCGAGAAGAAGCCGCTATGAAGAAAGTGTCAAACCTAGTATCGGCTGGATTTGATTTGTCTGCGGATACTGCCCCAGAATTCATGAAAATTGCGGCCGATATTGGTTGGACTCAGAATGAATTGAAGACCTTTGTTTCAACCTCTAAAGACGCAATAGAGGTTAAGAAAGAGCAAAATGAAATCAAACGTCAAGAGGTTGCTATTGAGGCATCCAAGAAGATTTATGACTTGTTAGACAAGGTGCCAGCTGGACAAGCTGTAAACATTGGTACTTCCACCTATTTTGGTCAACAAGGGGCTGGAAAGATGGAAATCGATGAAAATGGGATAGGTCGAATGATGGTGGTTGATCAAGATACGGGTGACATTCGTATCAAAAATATGGGCCGAGTCGGTAAAGCTGAACCAGGCCAATTCAACATTCAATACGATGAGGTAACTGGTCAGCCATATGCTTTTAATGCTAGAACCGGCCAATTCACAAGCGCATCTTCTGATTATGATATTTCAGAACGCTGGACTCAAATGATCCCAGAAGGGGAAAAAGGAGGCCAATGTGGAAGATTTGTAAATCAATTAACCGGTCTAGGTGTAGGTGATTCACTTGAATCAAAAATTGCGAAATGCAGTCCCGAGCTTAAAGAAAACCCAGCAGCACTACAGGTGGGTGATACATTCGTACAGTCTACTAATAAACCATGGGGACACATTGGTTTAATCAATAAAATTGAAACATTACCGAATGGACGGACTCAACTCACATTGACCGAATCAAACTGGAAAGAAGATGAACGGGTTTCACATACTCGCACCATGTATGCTGATGATCCGAGGTTGAAAGGGTTTGCTCAAACAGCAGGTAGATTGCCCAGTGAGATGATTTCTGAGAGTAAACCGATCCTTCCTGGGGTTCCTCGCAAACTTACTCTTCAAGAAAAGCAACGGCAGTCCTTAGAGGAAGAGCGAGCAAAACTTGAAATGAAAAGTCAGATTGAGAGTCAGAAGCCCGCTGAACCGGTTGCTTTTGGTGATAAAGTGCAATTCCAAAAACTTGTTCGTGATGATCCATGGGTCAAAGACTTCCCCGAGGTCTCTCGAAGCATGAGCAACCTTCAGTCAGCCTATACTAAGGCTGTTCAAGCCGGAGCAGATAAATCAACGAGAGCTGCGGCCGATCAAGCTCTTATAACGACTTTTAATAAGATGCTTGACCCTGGCTCTGTCGTTCGTGAAGGTGAGTATGCTCGTTCAGAAGAAGGCCAAAGCGTTCTATCGCGTGCCGCAGGATATCTAGGTCGACTGAAACAAGGTGGTACCGGTATCACAGATGAGGCAAGAAAAGAGATGGTTGATGTAGCCAAGCTCATGCACGATAATGCTATGAAACAGTACACGGATACGATGGATAACTACACTACCCAGGCTCAAGATGCGGGTATTGATCCGAATGTCTATTTACGTCGTGTTGATCTAGCTGAAAAGAAACCAAAACAAGCGGCTCCTGAAGGAAAGATTTGGGTTCGTAATGCAGAAGGTAAGGTCGGATCGATCTCCAAGAACAAGTTTGATCCTAAGAAGTATGTAAAACTTTGATATGCCTATTACTAAATTCGAGACTTCGAATGAAGATGATTTCACCCTGATGGATGAATCCCCTTCTGATGCTCTGTCTTCGGATAAATCCGTTGAAGACGATTTTGCGGAATATAAACCCATTGATACAGCAAAGATTGATACTCAAGCTAAACCAAGCTCAAGTCTTTTTGGTGAAGTCGAGAAATCTCAACAACCAAAAGGCCCGAGTTGGTTTGATAGTCTGAAGCTTGGAGCTAAGGAAGTTGGTAAAACTATTGTAAAAGGCGCAGCCGAAACTGTACTCCAGCCAGCGCGTTTTCTTGAACGTACAGGAAAAGCGATTGGTACATTGGGTCAAACGCCAGAACAGAAAGCTCGTTTTGAGGCTTTTATGGGGCCTGGTCTTCAAGAGGTTGCTGGTGGTAAAGAATATGCTACACCAGCGTATAAAACCCCACAGGAAGTCGCAGGTGGTGCTATACAAGCAGCCGCTAATTTAGCTACTCCTTTTGTTAAGAATCCTCTTGGAATTGGTTTACAGTCAGGAGCTCTTTCGGCGGGTAAAGCTACAGAGGAAGGGAAGGATTTATCTGAAATAGCAGCAGAAGGCGCTCTTGGTACAGCAGCCGGGTATGGCTTGGGGAAGTTTTCAAAGGCTGGGGGTGAAGTTATGGCTAAAGGCAAACAAGCTATTAAGGAAAATTTCAAGCCAGCATTGAAAAAAGTTTTTCCTTTGCTTACGAATGTATCAAAATCAGATACTCAGTGGGCCTTAAAAAATGCAGATAAAGTTATTCAAAAGATTAAAACTTATGTTCAGGCTGATGAAATGGGTGATGCTGCCTCTGGTATTTCAGCTATCAGACAAGAAATAGCAGATAAAGCTAGTACCATCGTTTCTCAGGCTGATAAAGCTGCAAAAACAAACTACGATACAGTCACTAAACCTATTTTTGAGAAATATGCGACCGCTCGAGGTGATGTTGATGCCTTAAAAGGTTCATTGCTCAAGGCTCAGAATGAGATCGGTCATGCTGGAATAGGGACAGAAGCCAAGGATGCTAGAGCTGCTATAAACGAAATCTTGACTTCTCATACAGATGACTCTGCTAAGGGCTTTAAGGCTCTCCGTCAAAAGCTGTATGGTGTTATTGAGGCAACAGATGAAGGTTCCGTTGAACATCGTTTAGCGACTAAAGTATGGGATGATGCTGGTAAACAGTTAGAAAAAATGACAGGTGGGGAATTAAAAGCGCCAAATGCCGAATATAGCAAATTCAAGGATTCAATGAAGCAATTAAGACCTCTCTGGTCTTCGAAAGCCAATGAGGACACCCGTAGAAATTTTGCCATGGCTCTCGAGAGTCAAGCTAAAGGTGGATCAATGGATGCTTTAAAGCAACTCGAAGAGATTGCTGGATTGAGATCAGGCGAATTAGCAGATGAAGTCAAAGCCGTGCGGATTGCTAAGATGATGAATTTAGAAAAAGCTCCCACCGGAAGCCGCATGCGAGATGTTCTTATGAGTGGTATTTTTGGTGGAGGTGGAGCTACTCTTGGTTCAGTCTTTGGCCCCACTGGTACTCTAATCGGTGGTACTGCCGGTATGACTCTTGGGACAAAACTTACTTCACCTAAAGCATTGAGCAAGATGCTCTTTGATGAACTTAAGCAGCAAAGTGGAGGGAAGATGCCAGGAGCTGTGCGTAAATGGTTAGGAGCCAAAATTGCTGATCCGAAGTTTGCTCAGGCTCTTATGTTGATGCACCAAGGGAATAATAAATCTGAGCCTGAAACTACCGTTTCCCAAACACAAGACCAAGAATAATCCCAAAAGCTACATAAACACCAATCATTACGTTTTCAATCATATACCCAGTAAGCTGGCACAGTTTTAAGATTTAGTCAAGCCCTCTCATAAGTTCATTTAAGTATAATTCGAGCAGGACTCATAATTAGCTTCGTTTTTATTCGCACGGCTCATAAAAACTACAGATGAGTCGAAAAGAATTGGCATAGTTTTTAATTTTTGTTAATGGGCTATATGGCTTTGTTGTTTTATAAAATCGTTAGTAAATTTTAAAAGAGTACAAAAAGATGTTTTCTGTTTTTCTTCAAAAAGAGTATGGAGTTTGTTATGACATTTAGAACATAAAACACGTAGGTCATATATACGTTCATCCATAAAATGCGAATAATCAGCATGATGGATATGTAGTGCTATAACTGATGCGCATGCTTCACATTTTTTACCTCGTTTTTTAAAAGTGTTTAGGCGTTTAATTTGCCAATCAAATGATGTAAGGTATTTGTCATACGTCCAAACAATCCCATTGATAGTAACTGGCCCAGGTATAGAACGTTTATCAAAACCTTTACCATTTGAAAATTTTAATTTCTTAATACGTTTTTCATAAAGTTCAATTTCTTTCGTTAATTCAAACTTATTCATTGATCTAGATTTTTGTTGAAATGAGCACTTTTCACAAAGAAAATTTTCTTTTGTATAAGAAATTCGTTTGTTACCACATTTGCATATTTTTATGAACATAAAGCAAAGTCCTAGCACTTATTCTCCACAATATATTGGTTAACAAAACTAAAACGAGTTAATCCCGTTAGCAAGATGTGGATTGAGCACACCTTACTTTCGAGATTAATCCGACCACGTCTCAATCACGTGATATAAAACAAATATCAAATCCTATTAAACCTGTCAATAGCTTTGAAAATAGCTTGATTAAGGCAAATTTATTCAGCCTCAAATGACCCTTTAAATTCCCCATTGTTATCACATTGATATTGCCCTGTTTTCAACCGTATACAATCCCGAGCACACTCGAAATGATCCTTTCCGCTCGTATCTGGCTTATTCTCCGCTACATCTTTAGCCCATTGTTTACAGGCCACCAGCGTGTCTAATGGCTGACTTACATAGCGGATTGATACATTATCCTCTAAATAGTAGAAACCCTGCCATGGGGCAGATTTGGAACAACCAGAGCCTAGGAGGAGAAGGAGGCCAAGAGCTAAGAGATACCTCATACTTTTTAATGATTTCTAGAAAAACCTTGATTAGAGCGTTCTCTTAACGATTTTTGTAAATTGATTTCTCTTTTGCAATCTTCATGGAAAACAGAATCAAGAGCCCATGTCCAAAACTTATAGACAAGCCTCAGGACAAAGTAGGCGAATATCAAGGAGTACAGAGTAGTACATGTTTCCATATCAAGAATCTTTGTTTGTCATCTCATGTAGGGTAGCCCATGCTTGCCAAGCCCGGCATCCCCAACAGCTAGGACTATATTCGTTACACGGCTTCCCAAAGTTTTTTCTTATATATTCTTCACCCTCTTGGATCCAGTAAGGAACCTTGTGGTCAAACTTTTGGAAGAACGGTTTGGTCTTTTTCATACTCCCTACTTTTTAATGATCTGTTGAATGAATTTCCCTAAAAGAAGTCCTGCCATGAGTCCGAATGAGATGAATAGGGCTTCCATACTCATTTCTGGTACATGTTTAAACATCTAGCTGGTAAATCTTTCGTGGGAGACCAGAACAACCATTTGCATGGGATATTTATATAAATAATTCCAAAAACTAGAAAAAGAGCTATGGCGATTCCTGTACCTAGAAACACTTCTTCTCTTTCTTTCTTTTTTTGTTCAGGTGTCATATTCGTTTTTTTTTAGCTTTACCCTCTTCTTTCCAGCCGCTTTCTTCAATTAAATCAACAGAGAGCCAGAAACCACCTAGCCTTTTAGGAAGGCTTTCAGGCGAAATAAGACGCAAATGATCACATTCTTGCTGAATTTGACACCGCTCATGTCCTCGAATGATGAAACTGTCTCTAGGATATTTGGTCATAATTATTTTTGATACGCCACTAGCTTAAAAGAGTTTTTGTTTTGTTAACTTGTATAAACAAGGGAGACACGACCTATCATCTTCAGTAAATGGGTTTTTGTTCCCATATTCATCTAAACCAAATTCATCAAAAAAACCTTTAAACGAGACCGAGGCATCACCACCGCAAATCGTACATGTATACTTATTACTTTCCATATCATTCTCCTTAGCTTCCCCGTCGATAATTAGTGCTTTTATTTGCATAGTATCATTCCATCACACTTTTATATTAACGTCTGCAAGAGATACAAGTTCATCATCAAAACAAATGTCAACAGCCCCACTTTCACTGAGTGGGCACGGTTTGTCATAACAAGTATCCACAAATTCTTCGAGGTTCAGTTCTCGAACCTTTTGTTCAGCATAACTTTTACCGCCTCCCGACCAGACGATGATGCGATGACCAAGTGCATGAAAACAGCGAAGAAGGTCAATGACATTCCATCGCGGCTTTTCGTTGTAAGTCTCTAAAGTTCCATCTACATCAAATGCGATAATAGCCATATCATTCTCTCACCGCTCGTTTACATTTCTTGAAGGCATCAAGAGCTTCTGTCATAGGTTATTTCTTTGCTAGATTAGAACGAATTATTTCACAAAGTAATTTCTCAGCTTTTTCTTTATCAGGAGCATCAGGAAGTTTTGAATTAACATAGGCCGTCTCCATAGCCCTAAATAATCGCTCAGCTTCAGTCTTCACCTGTTCTAGTGTCCATTCACCTCGTTTGATGGATTTTAGTTGCTCAGCATCATGCCTAAAAACATGTAATTCGCCTTCTACCAATGCCTCTATACCCATACGGAGTAATCGAATGAGATGTGCAGCGTTTTTGGTATCATAACCATGCTGTAGCACAAGATTTTTGCGCTTCTCTCCCATGTATCCCTTAAAAGCTAAATGAGTCATTCTATGTAACTGTGAATAAGCATAACCACAGAACGAGGCATAACATTTCTTAGTCAAAAACATTTTCCGATTTTCAATGAATGCCTGTCCATATTCATCCTTATGAACATAAAGATTTTCTGGAAGCCACAAAAGACCTAAAACATTTGGATTTGCATTGAGTAGAAGCGAAATAAATTTCTTCACCTCATACATAACGATATCCCACTCACCTACAAAGCGATCAATACAATCTTTTTGACTAAGGCCAAAATAGTATTGTTCAGGAAGAACCATAATGCCCATGACATCCTTATCATCAATACCATTTTCTTTTGGTATATGTGTACCATGAGAAATTGATCCCATGTAACCAGAAAGAATGATAAGAGGTTTTATATCAATCGAAATAATATCTTCGATGATTTTGTGAGATGATGTTTTCATATCTTTTTGATACGCCACTAGCTTAAAAGAGTTTTTGAAAGTTTGAAGGAATCGAATGTCATAGATTATTTTGTAGATTTAAGCCAGAGGAGATGTGTTTTTTACATCTCATATTTCTATAGTTTTAACCAAATATCATCATAAGTATGAACGGAAGGAGAAGAACAATGATAGATAAAAAACCGTAGATTAATTTTTCTATACCTAAAATACTCAAGATAAGTATAGCTAACCCCCAAGAAATAAGAAGAAAAAAGAATAGACCCAACATTTGAATGTCATTCATAGTTTATTGCAATCACACGATCATTCATGTGCTTGCAACAAGCCCCAAGACCAATCTTATCTTGGGCTTTTTTGGTAGATCAAGCTTGTTACTGCGTCTGCGTAAATAGTGGGATTTCTCCCACCTTGAAGAGATGATGAACCTACCCAGCGAATTGGGACGCCGCATAGGAGTTGGTGTCCCTTTGTCCCTATCATCACCCCTTCGAGGTGAGAACCAAGGATTTGCACCTTGGATGAGAGGGAACCTAGCCCTCCCTCTCGTGGGAGTAGTTTGCACTACCCGAGCTAGGATAGAACCACGAAGCGTCTACATTTTCCGCCATTCTCACCTGTGGTTTCCCACCACCTGATAATGAGTACAGGGCAATCGCCGTGAAGCTTTATCCTGCCTTCAGTGTGTACTTTACATTGTGAACGGCTCATTATCATGTGGTGAGAGGCGAACCAAGAAGGCTCGCCTCACCAGAGTTGTTAAGGTGCGGGTGAAGGTGGGATCGTGACCCCAGTCATACGCCTTGAGGCGTAGTATTCGTCGAGTGTCATCCCTCGAACGTTCAATGTCCACTCACGGAAGATTGAGGCATGCGTGCCTTCGCAGACTCCATGAGAGACGCTTGAGCTTGGCTCACCACGATTGAAGAGCCGCTTGCACACCAAGCACTCTACAGTCATGTAACCCTCCGACGATGCCTCTGATGGCGATATGAGGCTTTGAGAGCCCGTATATGACGTAGGAACGTGTACCAATCAGAGGGACGCATCAGATAGCCTTCAGCTTCCCCACAGCACTTACCGTTGCATTCAGCAAGGCCAAGTCTGTATGGTCAAAGTTCAAGTCCTCGAGATACACGAGGGTGGTAATCGAGGTGCCTTCCTTCTGGGCCTCAACCCTGAGCCTTGGGCTCACGGACTTGAGTCCTCGAAGAAACGGGGCAGCCAATGCATTACCAATGAGCAACACGATGCCTTGAGACTTATGCCTTACCTTCATTCGAACCTACCTTTCTGACCGAGTACGGAGGGAGTCGAACCCATAACCTCGTTTGAGATTAACCCACCAGCTTGGGCGTACCCATGGACGCGAGAGATATGCCAGCTTCCATGCTTAGGCATAATTGTCCCGCTATCTCGGTTGGGTTCGTCTCTCCACCATTGTAAATCAATGAAACAATGATGATAGTTTCCAACCGAGGTAGCGAGAGCCCAGACGCCAATCTGAGCCACTCGATTCCTCCCCTTCGTCTGCTCACCCACTACCTCCTAGATGACTAGGCATTGCAAATGATCGGCGTGAGGGGAAGAATACCAGTTTACTTGAGAAGGTTCTTAAGAGCTAACCATGACATTTCCAGTTCCTTTTCATAATCTTTTCCTGGGACGTTCCGATAGCTTCGTTCCCATTCCAAATTTTCAATCTCGACGCACTCTTCGATAATAGCTGATGCTTCTCGTGTATCCAAGGTCTCGCTATAGAGACGAGACTTCTCTTCTGGACTTAGCTTGTAATCTCGTCCCTGCATCGTGTAGTAGATTTTATTCTTCTGACTTCTAGTGAGTTGCATAGCGTCCATTGATTTTATCTAAGATGGTGTTTCGACAGTCTCCGCAGACGATTCTTCCCTCATCTTCCTCATACCAGTTTTCTTTGTCTGTATAACACATGTCACATTTCATACTGGCTCACTTGATTGATTTAGTCTTGCTTACATCTTGACATGCTTTAGCACATGTGTCAAGGTGTAGCTATGGATAACTTTATTTCTGTCGTAGAATATGCGAAACGCAAGGGTCTTTCTCGTGATATCGTCATGTCTTGGGTTCGCCGTGGCTTATTTAAGGATGATGCGGTTTGTCGTGAAGTCATTGTTAAGCGCTATTTCATCCGGTCTAAGGCACGTCGTCCGAAAGTGAATACCTACATTAGGAAGGCTGACGAGCTAGGCTAACATACTGAGGGATTCGATTTTCTTTCCTGATAGTACGGTCACACACCCATTGGCTTTGACGACCAGCTTTGAGGTCTTGAATGGCTAGTTTGGTTGAACAAGTCAAAGAATAAGCACAAGAGTCGGAGACATGTTTCTTCCAGTGACTGTTGTACATAAAAGTTCCCCTGTCTACTGACCATGACGGCTTGTTTCCTTTGGCATTTTTGTTACTTGGTTTGAAACTAGACTCACAATCAGCCAAGGCGAGAAGGTATGGGATATTGTCGAATTTCTCAGCTTTAGCTATCTCTACGATTTTAGCAGCCACCAAGAGCTGACTGTCTGAGTACTTCTTGATCTTCGTTTTTGTACTTGTAACTTTCTTGACCTCAGTGGCTTTAACTACTGGTTTGGTTGAGGTAGCGGGTAACGTACCCCAGCAATCCTTCTTATCCTC
>Ga0105252_10001540_pt1 | contig 10164 bp, 11 predicted proteins | sample EasRivMeERMZT100_FD_89675 | JGI IMG/M metagenome (GOLD analysis project Ga0105252, IMG submission 89675) | Soil microbial communities from meander-bound floodplain in the East River, Colorado, USA - East River MetaG ERMZT100 | ecosystem: Environmental > Terrestrial > Soil > Floodplain | place... | reverse complement strand
TGTTTCATCGGGAGGTGTACCAGTTAAATTTAAAGTACCACCACTTGTTAAACTAATAAAAGTTGCTGGTGTAGTTAATAAAAATGGTGTAGTTGTTCCAGTAACACCACTATAATCAACAAAATTAGCAATTGGTTTATTAGGAATTGTATTATCAATTGAATAACCTTTAGCAGCACCTACATTAAATGTATTACCAGTATTAACAGTTATACCACCAAATTCATAAACACCAGTTGATAATTCCATATTAAGAACATCAAAATCTTTTTCACCAAAAGTAGTATCACCAATACTAATAGTACCACCATTAGGTATAAATATATTAGTTGTATATAATGTATTACCAGTTGTAGCAGTTATACTATTTCCTATAACAAAAGCATCAGTTACACCACTACTAATTACATTACCACTACCCAACACAATGTTATTACCCTCACTCACTTGATTAGAACTACCTACAACAAACGATTTTGATTCAATGACGTTACTACTACCAAAAACAAAAGCATCATCGGAAATAGCGTTATTTGAACCCATCACAAATTGAGTACCACCACCTAAACCATTATTACTACCAATCAAAGTACCACCGTTAACCGCTGGTGATACATAATTATTCATTCCAATTATACCTAACTTACCACTACCATTAAAATTAACAAATGGTGAACGTATATCACCCAACCATTTAATTGAATTAACATAGGCTGGTGAAGTTTTTGTAAGAAATTTATGTTGTCTTTCAGTAAATGGTAATTGTAAAAAATCATCAATTGATATAAGTTCTACTTTTGTTGGTTCATGTTTGCTTGCATCATAATCAATTACTCTATTTATATTCCACCAACTATTATTAACTAAAACCTTATCATTTAATCTTAATGTATTAATATCTTGTTCAGTTAAATTAAACATAGCAGTTAACATTTTACCATTATTGATTAAATTTAACGTTCTACGCCAATGTGAATTAAATAAAGTATTATTTGTAGGATTACCAAACGCATCAGTTCTAAAATAATAATCACATATACCAAAATTTAAATCATAAGTAGGGTCAATTGGTGTATCCCAATGACCAGCATAGCTATAAGTTGTAGCAGTTATCTTATGGTCAGTAGTAACAGTACCAGCACTTGAAGTATAATTATTAATAGTATAACCACTACAAGGTTTTTCACCACCATCATATAAAATCCTAATATTAACATTAGGAGCAGTACCAATAAGCATAGGTAAAACCGCACCAAATGAAGTATTTGTACTTGGTGTAGGTGAAAATAAGATTTCTTTTTTGTCAGTATTCCTAACATATTGATTATCAAAGGTAAATTCTTGTTGTCCATATACTTCACCAGTTGCTTCTAAATAAATTTTATTAGGAATATCGCTATCTTGTTTGTAAGAAAGCAGTAACTTTTTACTTGTTAATTCGGGTAGGAATTTAATTTCTTGATTTTGTTCCTTACATAATTTATTAGTCCAATCCTTACTTAAACCATTATCATAATATTCATCTCTACGGAATATATTTATTTGTTGTGGGTTATTTTTATCAATTTCAGTATATAGATTGAACATTGTTAATATCGCTTTAACAAAATCACTTTGCTTAATCTTCTTTGGTGCAAATGGATTAATGTTTTTGATAGGGTCAAAGAAATTAATAGTTGTATTAAATCCATAATCACCCATTACATTAGCATCAATTGTAACAACTACATTAGTTATATTCAATCTTATACTATATAAATTACTTGATACATTACCAGCAGTTCTAAACACAAATAAACCATCACCATAAGTAGGATTATTCGCTCTATACAATCCTAATTGTGTGTTTAATGTTAAAGTCTTTGGAGTTGAAATATTATCTATAACGTGCTTTAAAGTAGTTGTACCAGCTTTAATTACAGTTGTTGTATTAGCTGGAAACGATTGACCTTTTAAAACGATTATATCACTACTTAATTGTTGTTTAGCATATTGCACTTGTGCATTATCTTTAATAAATACATTAGTGCTAATACCTAAATCACCATTTGTACTGAATCCATGACCATTATTCCAATCATATAGGTTAAAGAATAAAGCTTGTGAGGGTTCGTTATTCACAAATGAAACATTCCAATCATAAGTAACCGTATAAGTAATATTATTCTTATTACTTGGTAGGTCGGGGTTCGTATAAGTTGAAGTAGTAGGATTATAATTGTTACCAGTATCAAGCGTTTCAGTATTGATATTAATTAATTTCAATGCAGCTGGTAAAATGTGTCTTATAGTTGTTTTAAATATTTGTGATTTCTCATAACCAAACGTTGTAGCAAACGAACTAACATTACTTTGTGCTTGTACCTTAAAGAAACTAATTAAGTTATCATCTTTAAATTCATCATTGCTAAATGGTATCAACAATCTATTGAACTGAATTGTTTGGTCGTTAATACTTGACCAGTTATAACTATAACCAGCATTAAAAAAGATTGAATCAAAGTAAGTTCGAGCATATATCGCTGGTTTAAATTCCTCAATATTGTATTGGTTATCATCAAAAGTATTTTCTTGTGTACCTCTACTTGGATTAAATGAATTAATATACTTATAACCATTCAAGTAAGTATAATTAAATGTACTTGTTATAGCAGTTGCATTAAATGTATGGTTAGCTATACCTAAATTTAAATCTTCTAAATATCCATTGTTGATAATTGTAAAAAAATCACCAGCCGTATCTTTAATTAATAGTGTATATTCAATTTGTTCATCATATTGGTTAGTTGTTTGTTTCTTATCAATTGATATAAGTTGTATAACCGCATTAGGGAATATAGGTACACCGTTTTGTAGTACGATACAAGGTTGTATTACATCAATATTAAAAGTACCAGCTATTTCATTAACATCAAAATAATGATTTAACAATTTGTTATTATTTGGTGTACCTTTCAACTTAATTGATTTACTAAATGAACCATTCTTTTTAGTAATATCTCTTACATCACCAATTGAATAAGTGATAGGTATAATAGTTTCATCAGTTATATCTAAATAACCGTTTTGAGTTGTTACACCATTGCCTATTAATTGAATTGTTGTTATATTATTCATATTAATTAATTTAAATATTTACCGCATCGTTATTAGCGTAACGGATTTTAATTGTTTTTCTTATTAATCGTTTATTCTTTTGAAACTCTATTTCAAAAGCTACATCAGTTATCGTACAAGCATAAAAACTTTCATTCTCACTATTCTTAATCCACGTATTAGGACTTGATAATAGTTGTTCAAAGTAAACATTCATTTCTTCGGTCATCCAATCAGTATTCAACTCTAAATCCTTTTGTACACCTATCCAAATATTTGTAGTACCTTTATCAATTGTAGCATAAGGGTAGGGTACTTCTTTTTTATATTGAACCCTTTCAATTGTTCCAGTTTGTTTTGCTCTTAATTGAAATTTAAATGAACCTATTGAACCCATTCTATCCATAAAAGCTATTTCATAATCATTAATGGTGCATCTTCTATCTAAAAATACTCTATACTTAATTGTTAATCTTTCAGTAGTAGCACCACTTACTCTACCAATGTATAAATCTACCCAATCAGTTGTATCTAAATCAAAACCAGTATCATCAAAACTAAATGGAAATTGTACTACTTCTCTTAAATCATTAGCACTTACACATTGTGTTATAGCACTTGCACTATTTGAACTTTCAGCTACTAAACAATAGTTATATGGATTAGTTTTAGTTATCATTACATTAAACCATAATGTTTGACCACTTGAAGCATAAAAATTAGTTACTGGTAAATCAGTTAACATTTTTCTAATCGTATTTGGTGTACCTACATTAACTGAATTGCTTGAATAGTTTATAAATTCGGCAAATGACCTTACACCATTAAAGACAGTTAAACCAGTTATAGCAGTTAAACCACTAAAAGCAGTTTTCCTACCATCAGCATAAACAGTTGAACCAGTTGTAGCACTAAAAGTACCTACACCACCAGTATAAAGTACGTTTACTCCTACAAAGTTTGTTCCACTTGATATTACTTTATGTAAACCATATAATGGATTAGTTGTAGCAGTAGTAGCTATTAATATTTGGTCGTTCACTACATAAGGCGGTGTAGTAGTACCACTTAATATAGTATATTGTGGTGTACCTACTAATGGTCTTATAGTTGTAAATTCCCATGCTGGCGTTGTATATTCTTCACCAACTTGAATAGTATAGTTAAAAAATGAATTAGTTGCAGGGTCAGTTACTAAAAGGAATTGTGCAAAATCTACTGATACATAGTTAGCTAAAATCCTACTAATATCTACTTTACCACTTGCATCTAATTGTGGTACTATCTTTTGTTGTGATATTAATGTATTAGTATCAGTTGCATATATATCAACTAAATATCTAAACCCTTGTAAAGCACTATTATCACTTGTAAAGGTTGTGAATATTTGATTGAATACTGGTTGTATTGGTGCTGGTTGAAAACCTATTGTAATTGCCATATCTATATTAATTTATATGAATATATTGTTATTGTTAAAAGGTTATCATTGGAGTACTTGACTTTCTTTGTAACCTCATTAGAAATACATATCTTATACCATCTATACAATGATTGAATACATCAATTGGTTTATTCATCTTTGCACCCTCTTTATCTTCGCACCATTTATAGTTATCTAATTCATGTATTAAATTAGTTGAACGTTTCGTTACATTTAATTTATATGATTGCATTAAGTTAATACCATATAGAATACTATCAGCACCTTTTTTAACTGGATAAGCACTAATACCAAATGCTCTTAATTCAGCAATACTTCGAGGGTCGGCACTATCACAAAAGATTGTACCACCAACTTTATTAGCTTGCATCAATTTAGCTAAATCACCAGTTAATAAACCTTTTTGATAAATCACTTCATCTAAGATAATTTCACCATTCCACTTATATACACCAGTAACAGTACTTGGGTCATTGCTAAAACCAAAATCGACTCCATAAGCGATTAATTCAGCTTCAATAGGTAGTTTATCCAAAATAGTATAATCGTTGAAAATAACCCCCTCTAATTGCCCCAGTTGACCATCTACATAAACTCTTACCCAATTTTCCCAATAGGTAGAAGTTTTTGCTAATTCTCTTTTAGATTCTAAATAATCAATAACAGTTTTGCTTAATGCTTCATTATCTTTATAGGTTAATACTAATAGTTCAGCTTCATCACTTTCTAATACTTCATTTGACCAAAATTTATGTGTAGGGTTATAGTCAATAAATATATCCATATCAGTACGCATTGCCAATTGGGTATAAGCTGGATAGTTGATATTGTTTGCTTCATTTACATATAAGATATTACGCCTTGCACCCCTTAGTTTAGAATCATCTTCAACACTAAAAAATTCAATATAACTACCATTAGTAAAAGTATATATTGAATTAGTTCTATTCCAATTAATATCAATATACCTATTAGTAATTTTCATTATCAATAAAAAATCTTTCATTGCACCACGCCTTAAATGTGGTAAGGATTCACTTACAATTGAAATAGTGATATTTGGATTCTTAATTGCCTTATCAATTAATATAGGAATTATTCCAAATGTTTTACCACTACTTGAACCACCTTGTATTACTTTAATACGTTTTTTCATTTTACGCATTTTGCGTATAGCAGTTGTATATTGAAAGTTATTCATCTATATCTTTAAATAGCGGTTGCTCTACGTTTAAGCTTATACTTTGTTCAAGTGGTGCATTATATCCAAACATTTTATTTAACACCTCACCAGCCTTAATTTTCTCATTCGGTTTTGAATTACAATCATTCAATATACCTAATATCACATTTGCTATTTCAGCTTTAGTAACATTACAAGTATTTGCTAATTCTTTTTTCTTTGCTTCAATCACTTCTTTGATACAAGCCTTTCCGAGCAACCTAGTACCATTAGTATTAGCAGTTTCGTAAGTCGCTTTAGGATAAGCAGTTAGATACGCATCAGTTGCATTATAGCCATTTATTAAGTATGCTTCAATAAAAGCATTATGTTTATTATTCAGTTTCATATTATTTAATATTAAAAAAAGCAACTTGAATAAGTTGCTTATATTATTCCTTTGTAATATATATTGTTTGGTTTATCTTTATAAGCTAAATAGAAATTGAATAGGTCTAATTTTAATTGTTTAACATAGCTACAACCATAATCTTTATTAACTCTTAAATGTTTTGCTAATGCTACACCTTTGGTTAAACCTTTATGAAAGTAACAATCATATATAATACATTTATATTTGTCTTTTTCTTGCATCCTATACAATTCACATATAGCACGTTTTTCGTTGTACCAGTTTTCTATATTGATTTTATCAATTAAAGCATCATCAATATCATCTACTTGTTCATTGGGTTGCCAATCATCAGTAAAGTTATTAACAGTTTCTTTTTTATTTATTTGGGAAAATTCCCACATTATATTTCTTTGAATAAATGTTATTAGAAACGATTTAGCAATTGATTCATCATGTATTAAATCTATCTTATTAATTAAATGGATATAAGTTTCAGCTATAACTACATCAGTTTCTAAGTGAAACTTTTTATACTTACTTATAGTTTTCGGTATAATCTCTTTCATCTTATCCATTTGTGATAAAAAGAATAAATCTAATTCGGCTTTACTCATTATCGTTAATATGATTAATATACCAATCTCTTAATTGCGTAAGATATGTATCTTTATTTACTTGTTTACACCAGCAACCAATTGGTTGCGGTACACCATAGGGAGTAGCTATATTCTTTAAAGCATTTAAAATAGATTCATCAGCTTTATTAAATGCTAAAAGTTCTTCAAACATTCTTTGTTCATCAGTAGTCATATTAATTTATTTAGTTTTACCAATTATTTCATTCATCTTTAATACAAAAAATTCATTGCTTAATTCATAACATTCTAAATCAACTGGGTCTTGTAATTCATTTACTACTTGTAGTTGAAGTGAAAAGTATATATCTCTTATTATAGCTAAGTTTTCATAATCGTTTTCTTCAAGTAAGCCTTTGATTAGTGATAAGAATATAGCTTGTATTACTTGATATTGGTCTAATATATCCATTTCATCACAATTCAAATCATTCTCAAAGAACATACCAACTAAGAAGTTTAAACTCATTTGGTATATCTTTTTTCTTTTAGATTTCAAGCCTTTACAATGTAGGATAATTTTGTCTTTTAGTATTTGATTTTTCATAAATTAATTAGTTTTAGTTTATATTAATAATGAAAATGTGTTTTATTTGTAGTAAAACCATTTTCACCACTATACATTAATTGTTGATATAATTTAGGGTTATTTATATCTTCACCACAAACATAAAATACATCAGTACTATCTATTATATCTTGTGCTGATATGATAATATATTTTTCAGTTATTTTATTTACAATAAACTTATTTCCTTTAGTTTTAATTATTACTTTTTCATAAACCCAACCATAAAAAGTATCATCATTAAATTTTTTACCAATAATTACGTTAATCTCTTTATTTAATGGTATTAATATATCACCACCATTTTCATTCATTTTTGTATTTTTCATCTTATTTTATTTTAGGTTATATTAATTGATTCATTGATTAATGTTTCTTCTTTGTGCATATAGTATATTGGTGTACTACTCATTGTAGGAGTTCCAAAGTAGGTAGTACTTGGTAGAGTTAAATAACATAAAGGTTTTCTTTTACTTATATCATCTATATTCCAAATATACAATTGATTGTCGGGAAAAATATGTATATATTGTAATGTAAATTGTTCTTGTGGATATTTAATTTGCATTTGTATCTTCAATCGGTTTAAATCCTCGTATTTAGCCCTTGTAAGCAACCAACTATTTCTTTTGGTACTTGGGTTAAGGTCTTTACCTTTTATCTCCGCTATGACGCTTATTTGATTTCCTTTGGTATCAGCTGAATAGTAGCTACAATCCCAACAAGCGTGTTTATCTTTTGAAAAACATTTAAAGGTACACCAGCTTTGTGAATCACAGTATTGCTTGAATTGTTCTTTTACTTTGTTATCGTTTTTTTCTTCCATACTTAAATTAATTAGTTTGTATAATTTAATATAAATATGCAGTAAAAAGAAAATATGTCAATAGTAGATAAAAAAAAATCCAAATATTTCTATTTGGATTTTATAAACTAATTAATTTGCTTTTTATGTCGTTGAGCTTCAATATTTAAACCTTTGTAGGATTCAAAGTACATAACAATTATCTTATTTAATATAAGAATTTCATCTAAGATTTCTTTATACTTTACTTTTTCGTTGAAGATTATACTTATCTCAATTGGTAATAGTGTTTGAGTTGTATTCAATCTATTGTTTAGATTGCTATCTCTTTCATCTACGGTGTATATAATGTGGTCTAAATTGGATTGAAAAGTATGATTGATATGATTATTCATATACCTTGCAAATGCGGTCTTAAAAGTGCTTAAATCCTTTCTATAATCGTATTCGGGTTGCACATAAGTAATTATATTTATATATACACCTTTGCACTTGTTTTGATTTAATGTACCATTGGTGATACTGAAACTATTTAATATAGTTTTTGTTTCTTTTCCTAATCCTTTACCTTTACTTGTTAGTTTCATATTGTTGTTATTATTCTTTGTTGATATTGTTTTTCTAATTCTCTATTAAATAAATATTCATCAGTATATTTCTTTAATGTATTTATTAATCCAGTTAATTGTAATAATATTTCCCACAATTCTAAATATCTATCAGCTATATAAATATTGTTACCATTAGCTAATCTAAATTGAATTGTTGAAGTATCATAAGTTAATCCATTTTTAGCTAAGTAATGTGCTTTTAGTTCTTCATCTTCTTCTTCATCTTCTTCATCTATCCAATTTGCTATGTTATCTTCGCTTTGCGCAACTATTTCTTCTTGTTGAGGTGTAGGTTCATCTACTGGAATATCGTTGCTTAAAACCTCTTTATTTGCTTTAGCAGTTGAAGTAGGTTTTTTCTTACTTACTTTTGGTTCATCTTCATTTATGAAATTATTTAATTTATCAATATCAATTGAAAGTATATGTGTAGTTGAAGTAGGATATTCAGTAATGAAGAAATCATATTTTTTCAAATTAGTTATGTTTCTTTTTATTATCGTTTCCGATTTACCTAAATGTTTTGCTATTGAAGGATTACTTTCATAACATATTTTATTATTAGCTTGAAATGAAATTATATAAGATATAAATATCTTTTCAAAGTCAGTTAAATTAGATGATAGTATAGGACTATACATTTTAATAAAAGTTGTATCAATCATTTTAATAGTTATTTTTTTTTCTAAAGTTACAATAATATTTTATTATAACCAAAATTATTTATAGTTAATTAATCTTATTTATATTCTTATTTATATTCTTATTTATATTCTAATAATTAATATAGTATGTATCTTAAAAATAAGACTCACCTATCTTATTTTTAATACCCACCTATCTTAAAAATAAGACTCACCTATCTTATTTTTAATACTCACCTATCTTATAAGTATGTCGCAATATAATAAAATATTCCTCAACTCCAAATTTTTTTTGATAAATCTTTTCAAGTGTTAATTTTATTTGGATTACGACAAAAAATGTTGTATCTTTAATAAAAAATTGAAAGACTATGAAAGACTTAACACAAAATGACCAAGATTTAATCCTAACAAAAACTCTCGATAAATTAAATTTAGATAAGTCTAAAGATTTTTTTATCGCAGTCATAACCAAAGAAAATCACCCTAACGGAGCAACTGAAATTTTACATAACAATTCAACATATTATGTAACGATTCAATTTGGTGATTTCGTATGTATCTACTTAAATTAATTAATATGGGTAGATATAAATTAAATAGAATTGGTGAAACATTTAAAACAAATGAAGGGTATAATATAAAAATTATTGAATATATAGATGCTTATACTTGTACCGTAGAATTTGATAATGGTTTAATAATTAAAAATAAACAATTCATTGATATTAAAAAAGGTCAAATAAAAAATCCATTACATAAATCTATTTATGGTATTGGTTAT
>Ga0105252_10001536_pt1 | contig 10187 bp, 26 predicted proteins | sample EasRivMeERMZT100_FD_89675 | JGI IMG/M metagenome (GOLD analysis project Ga0105252, IMG submission 89675) | Soil microbial communities from meander-bound floodplain in the East River, Colorado, USA - East River MetaG ERMZT100 | ecosystem: Environmental > Terrestrial > Soil > Floodplain | place... | reverse complement strand
GTCTAGCGCACCGCAGCATCCAGAGATTTACCCCGCCCCCACCTCTTCCCGCTTCTTGCGCTGGTCGTGACAAGGCGCGCACAGCGGCTGCCAATTGCTCTCGTCCCAGAACAGGTCCTGATCGCCCTTGTGCGGAATGATGTGGTCGACGACCGTGGCAGGCGTTACGCGCCCGTCACCTTGGCAATAGGTGCACAGCGGATGGGCACGGAGAAACCGGACGCGAGACACCTGCCAAGCGTAGTTGTAACCCCGCTCGGACGACGTTTTGTCCGAGCGCCAAGAGTCAGCAGATTTGAGACCGTGAGTCGGTGCCGGCTTGATGCGCGGCGGGAGCGTCTTCAGTTTCACAAATGGAAAAGCCCCGGGTTGACCGAGGCTTTGACGAATTTTAGAGGCAACTTGGCTGCGCGAAAAGCAGGGTACGATAAGACGGGCTTGAATGTCAATATTGTCATCGTGGCGCTGTCTCCACCCTCACCGTCCGACAGCGAAACATGCGGTTTAACTCTAATTCATCTTCATCTACCGGCTCAGTCTGGTCAAAAGCGCTGATCGCGTCGAGGTGACGATTCAGCGCATCCTTGCGCGCTTCTGCGTTATCCCGTCGACGACAAGCTCCCGCTGTTCTGCTGTTCTGTACCGGGTGTCCCTTGCGCGCATTCGACGGCGAATACGGGCCCTGATCATGGGGCCTCTGCATCTGAAGCTGGTTTTTCCCTTTCCCTCGCAAGGCCAGATCATCGCCCCACCATTCGATCCAACTTTCAAAAGAGAATTCCCAACCAATGCCGCGCCTTTTGGCATTGTGTCGCTGCGCGTTATACGCTTTGTACGCGACCCGTCTCTGCTCAATGTCAGTCATATGTCAACCCGCCGCCTGCGCAGTAGCGGTATCAGTTGCGCCTTGGCGTCCACGTAGAGCTGCTCGGTTCGATCTCCGAGCCGATTTGAGCGCCACACAGCCTGCGTGCAGTAGCACATCATCTTGATGTCGATGGCTTCCCGGTGATCACGATCAAGGGACGCAATCGCGCCTGTGACCGCATCGAACTTCACGCTGTTGTTCGACTCTTCGAGCACTTCGCCGGCCGTATCGAAGACGTTCCCGACCCCGCCGTAGATGGTCGATGCCTTGGCGCCACGAGGCCAGCCCCGATAAGCGCGCTCGTATCGCCACCAGTCCATGAGCAAGTGCTCGAGCTGGTAGTCGATCTCGGGCGGCAGTTCAGCGTTCGACATACTTCGCGCAGCGCTTGCCGTGCGTTTTACCGAGCGCACAGATGACGATGGTTCCGTAGGCAATGGCAACGTGAGATTCAAAGCCGCATCCTTTACACGTCCTGCTTTCCTGTCGTTCGAAGATCTCCGCAGGATCCCTGGCCATGCCACGGGACCCGGCATTGAGCGGAACCTGGCGCTGGTCGTTGTCGTCCGTGATCTCTATCCCTTCCTCACGCCACGAGCTCCAGCCGCGGCGCCTGCTCAAGAAACGATTCCCCGAGCCTCGATTGACGTGCACCATACGCGGCCAGCAGGATCGCCTCTGCTCGCCCGTGATCCTTTTTCCGCGCCAAGGCTTCGCAGCCCGGGTACAGTCGCACGGCGAGCGCCCGTGACGCATCCTTGTCGCTGTCGAGGCTGTACGACTTCTTCCACGTGCGCGGGTGAACGCGCTGCACGGATAGGCCGAGCGCCTCGCACACACCACGGATGCAGCCGCGAGAGTCACCGAGCCCGAACATCGAAGAGACGCCTTGGCCTGGCATTGCGGAGACTTCCTCGATCCAGACTTCGCTCACGTCGACGAGCTGCACGCGCAGCATCCGCGCAAGAGCCACGCCGTCGATCTCGTTGGCCTTGCGCGCCTTCTTGCCGGCATCACGAATCGGCATGTCCTGCACCCATTCGAGTTTTCCCGACGGGGTGACCGCCGCAATCGCGCCGCTGATGCCTGGGTCGATTCCGATGACTAGCATGCCTCCATCTCCTTCCGTGCTGGCAACGCATACCGCGCGCTCATCCCGGTCCCTCTGCGCGTGAGATATCCCTGCGCCGCGGAAGTCTGAATGGTCGCAGCGATTCTTGTTCGCTTGACGTCGACAAGCTCCTCGGCCATCTCGTCGATCGTCATCGACTCGCGCCGCGTCAAGAGCAACCGCACACGCTGCATGATGCGAGGCGCGGTCGATGGTGTGGCGCTTGGCTGTTTCGAGAGCTGCTCTTCGAGTTCCCACACCCGCAGTTGCAGCTCGCCGAGCGCCTGACCGAGGTTCACGACTTTGCCTTCCTCTTCGCCTTCGCGGCGGGCTTGCGCTTCGTGTAGCGACCACTGGCGTCGCGTTGCAGGTTGGGGAAATCTTCCTTGAGTTGACTCGGAATCGCATGTTGGATGCAGTACTGCCGATCGGGCAGCGCCTCCGCCGTGCAGCGCCTTACCATGCAGCGCGGGCGACTCCGCTCCGCCGGCCGCGGAAACGGCCGCGGCGGAACGTGGCCTTTCGCCATCCGCACCGCGAGGCGTTCGTTCGGCGACAAGCTCCGCTCGAATTTCTCGCCATCGGCGTGGCCCTTCAAGTAGCCGAGTACCGTGCCGGCCGCGAGCCCGAGCAGAGCCGAGATGACTACCGTCCAGATTTCCACGTCTGAAGCTCCTCGTAACTCGCCCTGCGCTCGATCACTTCATCGCCTCATTCACACGCCGCACAATCTCCCGATACCGCCTCTCCTCCTGCGGTGTTGCTGCGCGGCAGAATTTATCGTCTGCTCGGGCGATGACATCCCACATCTCCGACACCGGACGTCGGTAGGTTCGCGTGACATCGCCTTCCGCGGTGTGCTCGGTGTAGGTGATCTCGAAAGTCTCTTCCGTGCTCATTGCAGCGCAGCCCACTCGGTGCCGCACACTCCGTACCTGCTGCGTGCAGCACACTCAACCTCTCCCGTAGGGAGAGAGTGTGCTGCCGCTGCAGGAGTGCGCTGCAGTTGCGGCAGTGTGCTGCATGCTTCTTGATGAGTGTGCTGCAGAGTGTGCTGCATCGTCATTCTTCGTCCTCCCACCGCTTTTTGAGCGCGCTCAGACTCACTGACGCATGCAGCAGACTCGCTTTCGGCGGCACCATACCGTCCGTTGTGCGCCGCAACTTTGCGGCATCGAAGGCGGTTGCGACCATGCTGCTTGGGTACGGCTGCGCGGACTGCCGCCAGAGCACCGTGCCATATCCACGCAAGACAACCCAGCACAAATAGTCGCCAGTCGAATCCTGGAAGAGGTTGAGCCGAACCTCGGGGAAACTGGTGATCCATTCAGTGAGCGTCCGCGGGTGTGGTGGAGGTTCCGGCGCCCATAGATCCGGACCCGTTCGGCTTGTTCGATTTCGCATGCGCGGCAATGACCAGTCCTTCGCGTTTACGGCGAGACGCATCGCGTCCGGTCTCCCCGCGGATGATGGTTCCATCGACCATGAGTTCGGCGAGCGCCGACGACAATTGCCGTGGTGTGCAGCCCTCGGCGAGCTTGAACTGCAGGATGAGTCGCCCCAGATTGGCCTGGCCGCCACGTTCGCTTGAGTTGACGCCCATCTCGGTGATCTTCTCCAGACCTCGGAGCACTACGTCCCGCGCCTTGCGAGCACGCAAGTTGGCGAGCCATCCGCTGTCGCCATTCACGTCCGCCTCGATCCGTTCCGGCACCAGAAGACCGTCCTGCATGGTGAAGCGCACGTAATCCTTCTGGTCGTAGTTCGTCTTGCGCTTGCACAGGAAACGCAGGTTTCCTGGCTCCGACTCATCTTCGTCGGCAGCAGACTTGTCCTCGTCCGGGAGTTTGTCGCCGAGATACCAGCGCATGCGCACGGCGTTCTCCCAGGCGGTAGAGCCGGAGTATTCCGAGCCACCGACCTTTGCCACATGGCCGATGAGCAGCGGACACCAGGGCTCACCACGCAAGCCGGATAGCCAAGAAGTGAATATCGTGACCGGGTGCCGGTCGTTCTCCGAGCAGGCATACATGTGCGCGAGGTTGTCGCCGATCCAGACGTCGGCTTTGGTGTCGTTCGCCTGTTCGCGCAGGTACTCGCTCAACCCGGTCCATAGCGGCCGGCCGAACTCTTGCGTGAGCAAGGTGTTGTCCAGCCCGTGCCGGCAGTCGATCGTGAGTTGTCCGCTCAAGTCGCTCATGCCGATCTCGTAGAACTCGCAGATGCGCTCGAGTCGCCGATGCAACTCCGGCAAATCCTCCTCGCACGACCACAGCAGGATGCGAAGCGGATCGACCGCTCGACCGAGGAATGCCTTGCCACGCGCGAGGGCCACTGCCAGCTGCAGTGCGGCGAGAGACTTGCCCATTCCACCCTTGCCGGAGAGAAGCGTCGGATGTGGGGATAGCCAGCCCGGCACGTACCAGCGAAACTCCGGGGCCCGTGACTCGGCGAGCTTCGCGAAATCGAGGATGCGCCCTTGTGGGCCGTGTTTGCTGTCGCCAACCTTGCGCTCGAAGGGCGCCTCACGATCGATCTCCAGCGCGCCACGCGCGTCGGTGACATCAACAGGCGGTAAGTCATCATCCAGCAGGACCGGCGCGACGGGAACGCGCTGCGTAGGCGTCAGTCGCAGCATCTGATCGGCGAGCACATCCTCTACCGTATCCAATGGCAGCGGCGGATCGGCGACGATCTCGCTCCATTGCATCGCCATCGTGCGAATCTCTGGTGCCGTCTTGCCGAATCCGGCCATGCGGGTGATGAGCACGCGCAGTTCCGATAAACGCGAGTCCCCTGCCAGTGGTGCGGTTGTATCCGGCATCATGCGTCGTCGCGCACATTCCGTTCGGCCTCGGCCGCTTTGTCAGTTTCCGTCCACGCATCCCGCTTCCCCGGCTCCACCAGCGGCTTGCCGGATAGATTCGCCAACCCCTGCATCGCGCGCTTGTTCTGCTCCAACCTCTTCGCGAGCGGCACGGAGCGGTAGCAGGAGCGGGAGCGAGGACGGCCTCTAGGCATGCTCACGCTCTCCCCTGTCCCACAGATGCACTCGCGGCGGTTGCGCGAGCACAGGCGGGAAGGCGACCGGCATGGGCCACACTTCCAAGAGTCCGAGGTCATAGGTGATGGCGGATGTCACTGGCTTGCCGCGCTTCAGATCCAGCCGACACTGCGCACACATCGCGGCGTTCAGCGATTTCTGCGCGCCGCACCCACACACTCGGCCGTAAGCGGGATTGCCGCTGAGAATGTAGGAGTGCGTTCCGGTGACTTTGCGCAACTCGAGCGCCTCGGCGCGGATGGCGGGATCGGCTGGCTTCACTTCGCCCGCTCCTCAAGCCGCTCACGGCGCTGCGCTTCCGACTTGAACGCCGGCACCAGGTCGCGCTTGACGAACTCCCCCGCGAGCTCTGCGGCAAGAATCGCAGCCGGCAGATCGCCGCTCGGCGCTGCGTCCGATGCCGCGCGCAGGTAGAAGCGGATGCGCTGCATCGGCGCGCTGAAATTGTTCTCAGCGTCGGTGTGTCCCGCCCGAGCCGCCGCCGATTGGCGAGGGTCGTCCTCAAGCCGCAGCTTGCACTGGTCACCCTGCGCGCCGTCTTCGCGCTGTCCCATCCCGGGTCTCCTATCGACGCCCCTTAGCGCCGTGAATCGTGCCGCCCTTGGCTTATGCGCCCGGTACGGCTGGTTTTATTGCCTCGTCTTGGTAGCGACGAGATGCCGCGGTGACCGCGGTCGGTTATTTCACTGCTTTGATGCTCGACTGCTTTGCAATGAATTCCTCTTCGGTGCGCGAACTCTTCTTTAGATTGCATCTCGCGCAAGCCGCAACGAGATTGTGTAATTTGTTCGATCCACCTCGCGAACGCGGAATTCTGTGGTCGACATGCCACTCGCCATGAATCTCCAGGTCGGCCAAGCAGTAATGGCATTTGCCAGAACCGCCGTTGAACACCTGCTCTCGCTTTTTGTCGATCTGCAATACGTGACGCGATTGTTCTTCCCTGGTTTGGCTCTCTGACTCGACACGCTCACGATCAATTCGAATCTGTGTTGCGCGCACGTCTTGCTCGCTCTTAGCGAACAGTTTTGTCAGATATACGCGGTCGCCTTGAAGAGTATCTCGTGCCTGCGCGAGCGCAACCGCCTTCGAGTCACCAAAACCGATTGGGAATCCGGACCGGCGATCCATGACGAGAAACCATAGAACGTCAGGAAACCCGTCATCGTCAGTGACCATCATCGAGGCAAGGACGAACTCGCGCCACATGAAGTCTCGTCCAAGTATTGTCTTGCAGGGCCACTGCGTCACTTTGCCATTCGCGCACAATTGCACCCGCATCATCCCCGCCCCTTCAACAGCGACTCGGCATAGGCCAGTTTCTTCTCCGCTTCCTGGCGCGCCTCACGCTCCGCGCGAAGCAACCGCTGCGTCTCGCTCTCGATTTGCACCAGTTCATAGCCATACTGCCGCGCAAGCCAGATGAGCGGCACCTGATTGCCGCACACGGTCATCAGCGATTGCAGCTTGTTCGGCGGGAAGTGCGCCTCACCCTTGCGGATGCGCGACCACTGCGAGGCATCGATGCCGAGCTCTAGGTAGATTTCCTTATCATCGAGCCCGGAGAGTTCTATGCACAGGTTGATCGCGCCGAGGAAGCACTTCTGGCGCATGATGAGTTCTACCGGCGGCGATGCCGGTTCTGGCCTGCGCGCGAGCGGCAGATCACCCTGGATCATGCCGACCGTCCTGGCGCGTCAAAAGATTGGACGCCGTTGGACTGTCGGAATGAGAGAAAAAAAAGTAGGGTATGCCGTATGTGTAACGGACCAACCCCATGCCCGACCTCCTCTACTCCCTGGCCTGCGCTGCGGCGCTCATCGTTGCCGTGCTGGTGCTCGGGGCGTTGGCGAAGTGGGCGCGAAGGAAATAGTGCCCGGCTTTCTCGGCACGCCGCCGGGCAGGCGCTCGCTATGGAGGGAGGGACCACAGCCGATTCTGATATCACTTGCGCCGCTCCATCAGCGCCCAGCCGAACAGGGCCGCGCCGACGATAACGAGCATGATGATGCCGAGGGTTTCGGCGAATTCGATCAGGGAGAAAAATCCGAGGGTGGTGAGCATTAGGCGGCCTCGGCCTCGCGCGAGCGAAAGTAGTCGTACAGCGTCTGCACCACGGTCACGCCGGGATCCTTAGTCTCGCCGCTCGCGATCTTCTGCAGCGTGCGGTAAGAAACACCTGATTCTTCGGCGACTTTCGGGAGCGTCCCCTTCGAGCGGTCAAGCTTGTCGAGGACATAAGGGAGCAGCGGAGTATCCATGAGCGGCGATACTACCCGTTTTCGGGTTTTTGTCAACCCGCCATCGGGTAACGATTTCCCGCTAGCCTTTTACCCGATCATGGGTACGAGAAAACGGATCACGATTGAGCCAATAGAGGCGATCCTTCGCGCCAACGTCAAAGCCGTGCTGAAAAAGGACTACCAGGGCAAACCGGGAAATTTCAGCCGAAAGCACAAGAATGTCCGCTTGTCCAGGATTCAGGACATCGACAAATTCGGCGCTTGCACGATGGCGACGTTGGGTCGAGTTGCCAACGCGGTAGGTTTGAAGCCGTATCAGCTCCTAATTCCAAATCTCAACGTGAAAGATCCGCAAGTCGCTGTCAAGGCTCGGGAGGCCAAGGCTATACAACTAGTCCAGGGAGACAACAGTGACGAGGAAGCTAACGGAGGATGAGCGGCGCGCGCTGACGCTACTTCGGCAACTGCACGAGCGTCAGCGCGAGAAGTTACTTGCCAGAATGGAGCGCGAGGTGATGGCGAACAACGTGGTCAAGAAAGTCGCCAAGGTGCGTGATCTCGATCTCGCCGCCGACCGCCGAGTCGAGCGCGCATTCGGATCCGTGCCGACGTGGAAGGCGGCGCGCAGGAAGAGTCGATGAGGCGCTGCGTCATCGCCTTGACGCTTCTCCTGTCCTCCTGCGCCGGCACACCCTTCCAGTGGGAGGACGCCGCGAAGGTCCGCAACGGCATGACCGAGGCCGAAGTGACGGCCATACTCGGCAAGCCGTATTCGCGATCGCAATCGGGGAATGCCACGATCCTTACCTGGAGTTTCTCCGGGCTAGGCGAGACGAAGGCGGTCTCATACCGCCTGGTCGACGGCCGCGTGACCGGCCAGACGACAATCGGCAAATAGGGAGGAACGCCATGCCCGAAGTCACCGGAATGCTCGCCGTGTTCGCTGTCGCGTTCTGCATCGTGCTCCTAATCGCCTGGATCGTCCTGCCGTTCGCCGTGCTCGGCACGAAACCGCTGCTGCGCGAGCTGCTGGCGGAGATGAAGCGGATGAACGAGTTGCTCGCTAATCGGCAGCAGCCGTAACTCGCCGCGAGGCCCGAATGACGGATGGCTGACGCGGCATCGTCAACGTCAATGAACGCATTTTGCCGGACGCGTTCATGTAAATAACGACCCGAGGAGAATTGCCATGGCGCAGGGGCAGCAGAAGGCTCAAATCGTTTACGTAGACCGGCCGGACGTTGCGGAAGCGTTCGCTGACGAAGTCAGTTTTATCGGTTTTCACGCTGGGCTCCTGAAGATGGAATTTCTCGTTCAACGAATCGAGGACGTTCACCCCGGGCAGCCACCGAAGATCAAGAAGGTGACGGCCTGTAGGCTCGTGCTCTCCCCCGCGGGCACTTTCCAGTTTCTCTCTAAGATTGAAGCCACCATTAAGGCCCTAGAGCAGCAAGGGGTCCTCAAGCGAGCGCAGGGCGGAAACATAGACGTGCCTCCGATCGTGCATTAGCCAAGCTGAATTTAGCCATGGCTGCCACCCGCTTTGCTCTGCATTGCCCGAAGTGTGGCAAGCGCTTTTTCGAGCGGCCCGCTGCGACACTCAATGTAAATAGCTCCTGCACGTGTGCCTCGTGCGGCGCGAAGTTCGCGTTGCGTGAACTTCAATCCGCGGCCCGCAAACGCATCGGTAAGCAAGCGCTGGACAACGCGCGGGGTTCGACCAAGAAGCCGTAACCGGCGCTTGATCTCTCGCGTCGTCCGCATGATCCGGCCCGCATCGCCATAGAGGCGATACACCGAACCGCCTTCGGCCGGCCGCCCTGCCCGCGGCAATCCTTCATCCTTCGTCTTAGCACCCCTCATCGCCTGATCTCCTGGTAGGCCCGGCAAGACGCCGGGTTGCCCTTCCTGAATGGGCTACCCGTTTTCGGGTTGACAAACACCCGTTTTCGGGTATTCTACGCCCCATCGCCACTCAGGCGCACGAGGGAGGGAAGGATGGGCCCCACCGACCACACCGCACCGCTGACCGAGCTCTGCGCGCGATCCGAGTCCATCGGTGCGCGCAGTGCGCTGCTCGAGGCGCAGTTGTTGCTGAACGCGCTCGGGATGCGCGATGCCGTGCGTGCAATCGACCGGCATCAAGGCGCGATCCTCAAGCGCACGCTGATTGCGCGTGAGGCACGGGATGCAATCGAGAAGGCGCGGCAGTCATGCTGACCTGGACGCCCACCGACGTATCCCTGCCCGACGACGACATGACGGTTCTCGTTGCCTTGGATGACGGTGAGGTTTGGCCGGCATTCCTCGACGGCGAGACTTGGCGCTACGTGACGGACGATCCGATCGAGGATGCACGGGTGCTCTTCTGGATGCACATCCCGGCGCACCCGATGGAACAGTCGGAGGCAGCATGACCCCCTACTCCAACCGCATGACCCTAGCCGACAACGCCAAGCGGCGCGAGCCGCTCCGAGGCCATCACGTCCCGGTGCCGGGATGGTATGGCACCGCCAGGCAGATCGCCGAGGCGGTCGGCGTGGCGCTGGTGTTCGTGGTGTTCTGCGCGATTCTGTTGACGGTTCCGACGTGGGGGCCGTGGCTCGAAAGTCTAGGCGAGGCGAAGGTCGATACGGCGGCCGTGGAGTGTCCGCGATGAAGATTATGACGCCCGATCGGCAAACGATCCTGGACGCTGCGGCTGAGCTGCGCGCGTGCGCCGATCGACTCCAAGCGGAGCACGCGAATCCGAACGATGTGTGGCCGGAATATGCGGCCCACTTTAAGGGTGAGTACGACAACCTGATCGAGCTGGAGAGGAAGTTACGCTCGATTTCGGAGCGGTTGCCATGACCGCCGCCGACCGCAAGACGCTGCGCCGGGTGGCCACGATCCTGAAGC
>Ga0105252_10001534_pt1 | contig 10194 bp, 10 predicted proteins | sample EasRivMeERMZT100_FD_89675 | JGI IMG/M metagenome (GOLD analysis project Ga0105252, IMG submission 89675) | Soil microbial communities from meander-bound floodplain in the East River, Colorado, USA - East River MetaG ERMZT100 | ecosystem: Environmental > Terrestrial > Soil > Floodplain | place... | reverse complement strand
GAAACAGGTCAACGTGATGCGCCCCGATGGAAAAACCGACGAACTGCCGGTCGACGAAGGCCGGACCATCCACTACGCCCGCACGCGGACGGTGGGGGTATATCGCCTAGAACCGGTTACGGACGATCGCGGGACGTTCGCCGTGAATCTCTTCAACGAAACCGAAAGCCACGTGGCCCCCGCTGATACCCTGGCCATCGGCGGCGAACGCGTGCAAGCCGATTCCGGCCCCATCGCCGTCCAGCGACCCGCCTGGCCATACGTGCTCGTCGCCCTTCTGGTGCTACTGCTCCTGGAGTGGGTCGTCTACAATCAGCGCGTGTTTGTCTGACGGCTTCGTTCGCGCCGATCTGTAAAGTGCCATACATTGGCACTATCCTATGGAGCGTGGATTCGTGGCTGATCCGCTTGGTGAATCCGGTTCGAGGCATTTGGACCCGTGGTCGGTTTGGATTCCGGCATCGCGAGGCCGGGCCCTGAGCCGCGCTATCCTTTGGGCCGCTCCCACGGTCATCCTCGGCGGGGCTGCCGTCATCATTTTTCGGGGCCTGGATTTCTCTCCCGCCGCCGCTCACCAGCGCCTCATCCAAATCAGCATCGCGGTCGCGAGCGCACCGCTCGCCATCGCCGCCCTCACTTGTGGGTTCGCGTGCATCCGCTATTCGCTGCTCGCCCTGTGGCCAGGGCGCGTTGGGATGGAGGCGAACAACAGCACGCTAGCGTTTCGGCTGGGGCCTTTCGGCACGCGGCGATACGACTCCGCGTCACTCGACATTCGATATCCGTTCGAGCAGTCCGGCGATGTGACGGAGGGGGGGTTTGAAGCCTTTCTCCCCGAAGACGAGCAACTCGCCCGGCTTGTACCGCGGATCACGCACCCACGGGCAAAGGAGCCGCTCAATCGCGTGCTCGTGCGGTTCTGCTCCAGCGACGAGGCCGAACTCGCTCAGACTCTCCGACCGGCCATTGACCGCTGGCGCGGAGAGAGTCATCAGGTGTGACAACCGTATGCGACGACGCTGCCAGCCGATCATCGGAAATCCGGCGGGGAATCGACGTATCGCACGAAACGCGTCGTTTGGAAGGGACGGCGGGTGCGCTCTTCGCCCAAAAACATGGTCAGCGCCGTTCTGGCCAGGATCGAAAGGTCCAGCGAAAAACTGCATCGCCGCACGTAGGCGATGTCGTAGAGAATGCGCTCTTCCCACGTGGCAGCCGCGCTGGAGTAGACTTGGGCCAGACCCGTCAGGCCTGGTCGAACCAAGAGTCGCTGTCGGCGGAACTCGTCGTAGGCGGCCACCTGATCCGGAAGCGTCGGGCGCGGACCCACGAGCGACATTTCGCCGCGGAGCACGTTGATGAGCTGCGACAGTTCATCGAGCTTGAAACGGCGGAGAATGAGCCCGACCTTCGTGATGTCCGGATGCCCAAGCGGGACCAGCTCCTTGGGATCCGGGCGACGATCGCCGCGCATGGTTCGGAACTTGATTGGACGAATGATCGCCCCTTTCCATCCTGCACGATCCTGGCGGAAGAAGACTGGGCCGGGGCTGGTCAGCTTGATGAGCAGGGAGATGATGGCCAGCAGCGGTGACAACAGGATCAGCAGAGCGAGCCCGGCGCCCACATCGAACACTCGCTTTCCCCGTTTCGCCCAGAATGTCGTGGAAACGAATCCGGCTTGCGCCGCCAATCCTTGAACTCCCTGCGCGTTCCGATGACCTCCGGACCGTAATCTAACCCATCGGATTCCAAATGGTATCGATTGAACCGAGCCGCGCTCGTCAGCAAGCGGTCTTGCGCTCGTGCCACTGCTCTTGAGCAGTGGGCGGAAGAACCCGCTCCCTCACGGTCGCGGCTCAGCTCCAAATGCAGTCGATACCCGTACCTAATTGATCGTCCCGGTTGACGCCTCGCCGCCCTTTACTAGACTCCGGCATCGCTCGACGGCGACGGATTCGCTCGCTCGGGCTTAGGACATTCCGCCGCTGGCGGTCGAAACGTTCTACAAGGGAGTAGGTTATGCGGCTACGTCGATGCATTCGCGGACTTCAATTGCTGGTGACCGGTGCCATGACGCTCCAGGCCAGCGGCTGTACCACACAAGAGTTCTTTCTCTTCGTGGACACGGTCTTCTTGGGCATTACCGCGGCCGGGAGCATCGCGATCCTGCAGAATATCTGATTCATTCGTTTTCTTAAGCCGCGACCATGAGGGAGCGGGCCTTCAGCCCGACGCACCCCAAGACCCTTTGATTACGCCCGCGGCTATGAAAGAGAGCAAGGGCTCATGGCCACCAACCGACCTCGACCGGACGTCCTCGCCCTGCTCGTCTGCGATCAGATCATCACCGACCGCATGAGCGGCAAACAGTCGCTCATTGGCATGTTCAGCCGGGTTCACGCCCGGGCGTTCCCGGCGACGCACGCCCAACTCTGCGTTTTCGTCGTCCTTACCGACGGGCACGGGAAGACGGAGCTGTCGATCCGCATCGTCGACACCAATGAGGCCCGGCCGCCGATTGTCGAGGGGAAGGGCTTCGTGGATTTCAAAAACCCGCGGGCGATTGCGCACCTCGCGTTGCAGTTCCACGGGCTAGGCTTTCCCGCGCCGGGGGAGTACCGGGTCCAATTGTGGTGCTATGGCGAATTGCTCCGCGAGGCTCGTCTGGAACTCGTGCAGATGCGCGTTCAGCCGCCCCCGCAGGCCGAAGGAGGACCGCCTGGCCCGCCGGAAGGTTTCGCCTGAGTCAGCTTGGTCGCCGCGCCGCGCCTGGTTTGCCCGATCTCGCCAAACCCAAGCCCAAGAATTCACGGGCCGTGGCAAACAGGAGTCGTTCCTTGGCGGCTCGGTCGATGTCGGTCATCGATTCGATCAAACTTCCCGGCACGTTCTCTCCGAGCGGAAACGGATAATCGGAGCCGAGCGCGATGCGCTCCGCGCCGATCAATTGGATCAATGAGCGGAGCGCGCCAGCTTCGTGGACCAGCGAATCCACATAGAACCGGCCCAGGTATTCACGCGGACTTTTGGGGTTGACCGCGGCGCAAAGATCGGGCCGGGCTTCGAACCCATGCTCGATGCGGCCGAACGTGCCGGGGAACGAGCCCCCTCCATGGGCAAAGCAAATCCGCAGCCGCGGCAAACGTTCCAGCACGCCGCCGAAGATCACAGAGCAGATGGCCAGGCAGGTTTCGGTCGGCATGCCCACCAGCCACGGCAGCCAGTAGCGTCCCATTCGTTCCTTGCCGAGCATGTCCCAGGGGTGGACGAAAACCGCGGCCCCTAATTCCTCGGCGGCTTCGAAAACCGGGAACAGCTCGGCGTCATCGAGGTTTTTGCCGTTGACGTGGGTGCCGATCTGCACGCCGGGGAAGCCCAATTCTTTCGTGCACCTTTCCAGTTCACGCACCGCGAGTTCCGCGTCCTGCATCGGCACGGTGCCAAGGCCCGCGAATCGGCTCGGAGAATCGCGAACGACACCCGCGATGTGATCATTGAGTAGCTTGGCCAGGTCGAGTGTGTCTTGCGGCTTGGCCCAGTAGCTGAACATGACCGGAACGGTGGAAAGGGCCTGTAAGGCGACCCCCGCCTTGTCGCAATCTTCGATCCGTCGTTCGGGCGACCAGCAGTTGTCGTGGACTTCCCGAAAGCTGCGGTCGTCAATCATCATTCGGGCGCAGCACGGTGAGATGTGCTCCAATCGGACGAAACCACCGTAGCCGTACCGTTCGCGCAAATCAGGCCAGGTCTTGGGGAGGATGTGGGTATGAAGATCGACCTTGTTACGACTAGCCGGGCCGTCCATCCTTGTAAGCCTTTTTTTGCCTTCAGAGACATCGTCGCCGCGAGCGACCCGCCTTACTCCGAGAGCTTACCCGCCCGCGGCGCTCGATCAAGCGGCCGTTCTTCCAGTGGCAGTGGATTTGACCTAGGGATGCCAGGGCTAAATGAATGAAAACCCCTGCGGCATTATGCATTTCTTGGTGTACGCATTGCCTGTCAATGATACAATAAACCATCAGTTCCAAAGTCGTAACGGTTGGGTATTCACGCAATCGGAGGACGAATCAATGCGCGCTTTCGACCCATTTCCGCAAAGCTCAACGCTGACCGTCTTTTCGCTCATGCTCTTTGCGAGCGGGGCACACGGCCAGGCAAACGACGACCGCCCGGACCCCTCCGCTCATTCGGCGGCGTGGTCTCAGGAGGGGAATGACAACGGCGCCGTGGCAGGCGGCGGGCCGGTGCCGACTCCTCCGGACATTGGCGACGACACGTGCCAGAACGACACCCAGGACTTTTTAATCCCCTGTGCCACGAATGACTACTGCGTGTTTCCGGCGGTCTGCGGCAACAAGAGCCGGTACATCACCATCAAGCCGGGCAGCATTCCGGGCGACGTTCCGACCTCGATCCGGATTGAGATTGTCTCCCTCGGCCCGCCCTTCCCCGCTGGCCATCGTGTCGGCGACGTCTGGTACGCCGCGGCGGAGCAGAGCATTCCCAATGCGCCTCTTCCAACGCTGCGCGGGGCCCGAGCGGTATGTACGGGCACACCGCATGCCCAGGTGTGGACGACGGGCGACCTTCATTTGTTCGGACCCTCCATCGTACCCGGTTCGACCTACGACGTGCGAATGTGTGATGCCGCCGGTTCGAACTGCTCCTCGCCTCTATTGGTGGCCACCGCCAAGTACGGTGACGTGATCCGCCCGTTCGGCGGCTCGTCACAACCGAGTTTCAGCGACATTTCGGCCACGGTCGCGAAATTCAGGAACGAATCGGCGGCGCCTTCCAATCCGCGAACCGACAAGAAAGGGGCGGGTAACCCTGGTCAGCCCGACACTCCCAATCAAGCGACGACGTTTGTGGATATTGATACTTCCGTTGCCGGGTTTCTTGGTTGGCAGTTTCCCAACACGGTCCCGGTGTGTTCGCCGTAGTTTTGTTGTTGGCGGTGTATGGTGCGGGCGGTCGAGGAGTCACCTATCAGGGACATAATAGCCGGTCAGTTCCAAATGTTGTAACGGTGGTATTCACTAATCCGGAGGCAACCCGATGCGCGCTTTTGACCCAATTCCGCGAACGCCAACGATGGTGGTCTTTTCGCGGATCCTGTTCGGCAGCGGGGCCCATGGCCAGGCGGCCAATGATCGGAGGGAGCACTCCCCCGACATAGCGGCATGGTCACATCGTGCGGACGAGGCTGGTAGTGTATCGGGCGGGGGGCCGGTGCCGACGCCGCCGGACATCGGCGACGACACCTGCCAGAACGACACCCAGGACTTTCTGATCCCATGTGCCACGGACGACTATTGCGTGTTTCCGGCGGTCTGCGGCAACAAGAGCCGGTACATCACCATTAAGCCGGGCAGCATTCCGGGCGACGTTCCGACCTCGATCCGGATTGAGATTGTCTCTCTCGGCCCGCCTTTCCCCGCTGGCCATCGTGTCGGCGAAGTCTGGTACGCGGCGGCGGAGCAGAACGTCCCCAACCCGCCGCATCCGATGATGCGCGGCGCCCGAGCGGCATGTACGGCCACGCCGCACGCCCAGGTATGGACGACGGGCGATCTTCATCTGTTCGGATCTTTCATCGTGCCCGGTTCGACCTACGACGTGCGAATGTGTGATGCCGCCGGTGCGAACTGCTCTTCGCCTCTCCTGGTGGCCACCTGCAAGTATGGCGACGTGATTCGCCCGTTCGGCGGCTCGTCCCAACCCAGTTTTAGCGACGTTTCGGCTACCGTAGCGAAATTCGCGAATAGGGCGGCCGCGCCTTCAACCCCGCGGACGGATAAAAGAGGACCTGGTAGCCCCGGCCAGCCCGACACCCCTAACCAGACCACGAGCTTCGTGGATATTGATACGTCCATGACGGGTTTCTTGGTTATCAGTATCCTAACACGGTCCCGATGTGTTCACCGTAGGTTGATGTTGGTCGTGCATGGTGCCGGCAGTCGAGGGACCACGGGGCATCGAGTTTTCTACAACCCCCGTTGTGATGAATTCAAACCGTCGCAACGCCTCCGGCCACGAATGATGGGCCGCGACGAAGCGTTGGGCATTTTCTCCGATGCGCTGCCGTTCAAGAGGATCACACAGGAGGCGAACCGTCTGATCTACGAATTGTCGGCTGGACCGGGCCACGAGATAGTCTTGCCCGTCGACAGCCGCGATGCCTTTAGCGGCTTTCTCGCTGACGATCACCGGCAAGCCGGCGGCCATGGCTTCGAGGACCTTGTTCTGCAAGCCTCTCGCGATGCGCAGGGGGGCGATGCTGATGTCGAAATGTCTCAGTTCGACGGCGACGTCGGATACCTCGCCGATGACTTGCACGCCGGGAGTTCGGGTAAGGCGCCGTACTTTTCGAGTGGGGTTCCTGCCGGCAATCCGAAAAACGGCACCAGGATAAGCATCACGGATTCGGCTCCAGCATTCCGCGACAAACCAGCAAACGCCGTCCACGTTCGGTCGGTAATCCATTACCCCGACAAATCCGATGGTGGGGACTTTCCCGAAAGTTGCGCCGGGGATAAACCCCGACGCTACGGCTTCGCGACATTTCAATCGATCAGCCGCGGCACCAGGGATGTCCACCCCGTTCGTCACGACACAAACCCTTCCCGGCGGGACGTCCTGGGCAAGCTCTTCGACCTCCGCGGTGGTGATCACGGTGACCGCCTCAAACGAATCCACACATTCGCGCTCAAACCGGGCCAATCGCCGAGCCTCGATGTCATACAACAGGCTCAACGGCGATCGGCTCAGGCCCGCATACTCGCGCCATTTACCACTATCCAGGTCGCATAAGTCCAACACCCGCCGTCCGGCGTCGATCGAGCGCGCATAAGGAGCCATGCTCGACGAGAACGCGATCACCACGTCGAATCGAACGCGTCGCGACCAACCGCGCAGCACGCGCCACATGGCGGGCGAATCGTAGTATCCGTGGGTGACCGTGCCGCCTAGTGCCATACTTGTGGCACCACGACTTAACGCGTTCAAGCGTCCCAGCGGCACGACGGTCAGCTCGTGGCAATGCGTCCTCAGGGCGGCGGCGTGACCTGCATCGCGAGCGTCGTCCATGAAACACGCGCACCAGACTCGATGCTGCTTGTCGAGATGATCGAGGTGTCGAAAAGCGCGCAGCTTGTCGCCTTTGTTGGGAGGATACGGCAGTCGATGGGCAAGGTAGAGAATGTTCATCGATCAGCCCGGCAGGTGTCGTGACAACCACCCGCCGACCAGCCGCGTGACCGCCAACGGCAATCGTGGCCAGACCCGGCGGGCGACGCGGTAGCGGCCGTCGCTCGGCGACATCTTCGGCGGCGCGCAGCCGGGAGGCACATAGTATTGATAGGCAAGCGGCCGGGGCTCAAAGCCGCAGAAGCGCTTGAAGTCGTAGCTGCCCGCGTTGTCTCGGCGCGATCGGCCGAAATCGAACACACGATATCCGGCAGCCACAGCGCGTTCCATGACCGTGAGATAGATGAAGTTGCCCGCGTCGTATCGCCGGGCCTCGTCAACTGCCCCGAAGAAATAGGGTATGACGCTGTTGTTGAAGAGAAACGTAACCAAGCCCGCGATCGTTCGGCCGTCGCGTCGCACGACGCATACCCAATGTCGATTGGGGGTTCGAGCGATCAGGGCTCGGAAAAATGAAAAGGGGTAGGCAATCGACGCCACACGGCGCATGGTGTGCGTGTACAAGCGCCAGACCGTCGGCAGGTGCTCGTCGCCGAAGGCCGCCGTTAGACTGTACTTGTCGCGGGCGTTTCGTGCCGCCGCTCGGGCTTTCCTCGGCAGCCACTCCATCACGTCCTCGATGCGATCCGGTAACACTCTTTGGAATCCTACGTAGCGATCGTTAATGGGTAGGTTGGGAACGACCGGGCGCTCGCTGCGAAAATCGATCATGCGGCAACGCTCGGATCCAGCCAGTTCTTTGGCCCGTTCAAAAAGCCCCGTGGCCACCGCGTCGTCGTCGGCCAATACGCCCCCACCCACGCCGTACGGCACGCTCACCAGCAGCCGTCCGACGAGGCGGCTATTGATCAGGAAGAGTGGCAAGAGTCCGACGATTCGATCGCCGCGCGTGGCGACCAAATAATTGGGAACATGGGGGAACGCATCGACGACCGCGTCGCGCCAGGCCAGTGTGTGGAACAACGTGCCGTCGATGTGCGATTTGACGTAGCGCTCCCAAGTCGCGAGGTCTTCATCCAGCAACGGGCGAACGTGGATTGGTGTTGCGACGTCAGCGCGAACCTCGCCTCGCGTTTTCGCGGCAGTCCCCTCAACCGGTATGCGATCAAGCGAGGCGACGCAGTGAATGCCCCGCGCTACACTCGATGGCGAATCGTTTTGTTGAAGGACCGGAGTGGCCATACGTAAGTCGTCGCCGCGCGTCGGCGGTGAAGCGGAACGCCTGGAAATAACCTCTTTCGAAGTGTTATCGGCGGTTGGAGACGTTGATTAGAGCAAGGCGGATGCAGTCGTCCGATAAGAAAGCGCCGACGGCAAATGAGTCGATCGGGCCGCCGACCGCGCGTGGGAACGTGAAGACGTTTCGGAGGGCCTATCCGCCATCGGGAGGGGCGGGCTCGCTCGGCGGCGCCGGTTCCGATTGGGCCTTCCTTCGCTGGTCCGCCGTGGGGATCGGTTCGATGCGGCGCTTGAGTTCCGCGAACATCTCGTCAATCGGCCCGTAGAGTTCGACAAGCTGTTTCTTGATGTCCGCCATCTCTTCTTCGTCGCCCTTGTGGCCCTGGATTCGCCGTTCGAGCTCGCTGATTTCTTCGCGGCGCTTGTCGCGGTGGGCCAAAGCCCGCTCACGGAGTTCCTTTAGGCACGATCGGGCGGCGTCAGTCTGGCCGCCGTCAAGGGCGAACAGCCGGATGAAGTCCTCGACGTATTTTTCCCAGCTACCGAGTTCGATGGTGATTTGATCAGGCGGGGTGGTCGCGGCCAGTTTCTCCTCCGCGGCTTTCCGAGCGGCCTCCATGCGTTCGCGACGTTCCTCGCGACGGCGGCGGCGTTCCTCGCGACGTTGTTCGCGATCGCCCTCGCGCGGCTCCCAGACCTCCTCCAGCTCGAACTCGCCTTCGCGCCACTGCTTGAGCTTTTGCTCCGCGACTTGCAGGCCGACGCCGGTGGCCAGGGCCTCCACCTCGAACTTGGCCCGCTGGAAGGGAGTGAACACTTCGCGCAGGTCGGTCCAATTGGAGTGGACTTCGTCGCGGGCCTTTTCGAATGCCGGCAATGCCCGATCCGCCCAGCGCTGGACGCTTTCTTTGGACGGCGGCTCGGGATCAAGGCGGATTTCGAGGAACTCATTCAACAGCGGTTGGAGAGTGGCGCGGTTCTGGGACAGGAATTCGTCCCAACGGCGGACGGTGGCCTCGCGGACTTTGGTACGCTGGTCGTCGTCAAGCTCGTACCGCTCGCTCAGGTCATCGGCCATGCGGGTAAGCACGGAGCGCATCAACTTGGCGGATGGCCAGAGGCCTTCGGGGGCGGGGCTTTCACCCGGCGGAATCGCCGGTTGATCGGCCTTTGGGTAAGGGGTATCGACGGCGTCGTTCGACCGTTCTGGCGCCTGGGCCAAACAGAAGGAACCGCAAGCCAGGAGTACACACAAGTTGCGAGGGACCATGATTCACTCCGTCAATTGGTTACCGAATGTGATTGTCTCCATTGCGATTCGGACCATCAATCGGCATACCCTGTCGCGGACCGAGTGCTGACAACATCCTACAATCAAGCCGCTGTAGAGACTGCTTCATGGCGTCTCTGACGCCGGCGCATTATACTGCGGGGGTAACGTCGCACGTGCTTAGCGTGGGTGCTCGGTCAGGAAAACCCATCCGGAGAAGCGAACTTACGGCTCGGGGAGTGATAGATAGCAACGGAGTGCGCGAAGGCCAGGCCGGATTGGTTTCGATCTTGCGAGAATTGTGCCGCCCCTGGCGGGGCTTCAAGGGCGTGACTCAACGCATACCCAGGGCTCACGCCCTGGGGCTAGGAAAAAGTTCCGCTCCCTTCGGGAGCTAATGCCGCGCCGAAGGTTAACGCTAAACACATACGTAACTCGCAGAGATGTGAACATTTGAACCGAACCTCAACGATGATCCACAAAGGATTCCGAACCGCCTATCGCGCGGCCAGTGTCGTTCGGACGCTCGTTGT
>Ga0105252_10001526_pt1 | contig 10231 bp, 9 predicted proteins | sample EasRivMeERMZT100_FD_89675 | JGI IMG/M metagenome (GOLD analysis project Ga0105252, IMG submission 89675) | Soil microbial communities from meander-bound floodplain in the East River, Colorado, USA - East River MetaG ERMZT100 | ecosystem: Environmental > Terrestrial > Soil > Floodplain | place... | reverse complement strand
GAATCCACGGCGCGAACATCTCTGTCATAAAGACAATTTACAGTCCTGGACCATAACCAGTGTGTGACAGCGCGTCTTGTCCATCGTAGAAGAATGAACCCGCGCGGCTGACTGAACACGGAAAGACACATAAAAAGGCGCACAAAAGCGAGCACAGCGTGCGGATCTGCGGAAGGAGGGCGTCCACTGAACTTCGGCCTTAGGCAAGCAACGTGCAAGGCTCAAGGCATTCTTACGAGAGAGATGCAGTCGTATGAGACAGTACAACAAACTCGCCAATCCATTTCAGGAACGCATTTTCTTCAGCGAAGCTCAATTCCTGAAGTTCGCTGGAGCGCGCAATAAAGAGAACCTGACAAGTCTTGTCCTTCGCGCGCCGAACTCTTCCACGAATACGGCTCTGTCCGACATTCCGAACAATAATCAGCAGATGCGCGAGAGTGAAAGGTACGTGAAAAGCGCCGCGGGCTGAAAGCCCGGGGCCAACAGGACTATTCGAAGAGTTCCGTTTGGACGGCGATTTCCTTCCGCTGGCCGTATACGAGCGATCGCACATGAACGTCCGGGTTGTGGTCGAATTTGGATGATCACTCTTCCTTAAAAGAGCGGGGCAGACGCGAGCATCGGAGTAGTTCTAATAACGCGTAGCCTCATGGGCTTTGAGGTTGTGTCGCCAGGATCCGGAGTATGAAGGCGCCGCGTTTTTATTACCGCCGCTACGGAAGCGGGCTGCGAACCAAATCTTCAAAATAACCCATTAGCCACTTCCTAGCCCCTTAATGCCGACATCCGGCGTTTGAAATTCTCTTGAGCGTGGACGAGATCGCTTCAAGTTACCTCCTGGAACAGGGGAACAACATATCTGACCGTGACCGGGGGAAAACTGGAAATCTCGGATTTCGGGATTTGAGATCAGGTGCTGACCTTCTGAAATGCGATTTCATTACGATTATAATGGCGGCCGTGTCGTTCACAGCGGGAACCAGACTCGGTCACTATGAGATTGTCGGACCAATTGGCGAGGGCGGAATGGGCGAGGTGTATCGCGCCCGCGATACAAAACTCGTCCGCGATGTCGCGCTGAAGCTTTTGCCCGACGAATTCGCCCGTGATTCCGTGCGGATGTCGCAGTTTACGCGCGAGGCGCAGATGCTTGCGGCACTTAATCACGCCAATATCGCGGCGATCTACGGTATCGAAGAATCCGGCACGAAGCGGGCGTTAGTGCTCGAATTGGTCGAAGGCGACACTCTCGCACAACGCATCGCGAAGGGGCCATTTCCGATAGCTGAAGCCGTGAAGATCGCGCTTCAGATTGCCGAGGCGCTTGAGGCCGCCCACGAAAAGGGCATTGTTCATCGAGACCTCAAGCCCGCGAATATCAAGATAACCCCGCAAGGTATCGTCAAGGTTCTCGACTTCGGCCTGGCGCTGGCCCTCAACGACCAGCCCATGCAGGCCGTAAGCCTTTCGCAGTATCCGACGTTGCGTGGAGACGAAACCAGTCCCGGAATGATTATCGGAAGCGCCGGCTACATGTCTCCGGAGCAGGCTCGTGGAAAGACGTCGGACCGGCGCGCGGACATCTGGGCCTTTGGTGTCGTCGTGTTCGAGATGTTGACGGGCCGTCAGGCATTTGCAGGCGAGACCATTTCCGATTCGCTGGCGAAAATTCTGGAACGCGAGCCGGACTGGCAGCAGTTGCCGCCGCGAACGCCGGCCGTTGTTCGCAAGCTTCTCAAAAGCTGTCTCAAAAAGAATCTGCGCGACCGGCTCCAGTCGATCGGTGACGCTCGAAATGCACTTCAGGAATTGCTGTCCGACCCCGCAGCGCTGGCAGACGGCACGGAAATCCCGGGAACGCGTTGGAAAACAGTTGTTCCCTGGGCGCTGGTTCCTCTGGTTTTTGCCGCAGGTTGGTTTCTCAAACCAGTTCCGAAACCTTTAACTTTGCCGCAACGATTCGAAGTTTCGCTTCCATCCGGCACGAATATGGGTCACTTCTACCGCGAAGGCGTGGTGATGTCGCCGGACGGAAAGCGGTTGGCATTTGTTGCAAAACCCGGTCTCGGAACGACGCCGGACGAACAAGCGAAATCCCGAATCTACATGCGAGCGATCGACCAGTGGGACGCAGTTCCCATTCCTGGAACCGAAGGCGCAGTCAATCCGTTGTTTTCGCCGGACGGCCAATGGCTGGCTTTTGTTTCGCGCGCCTCTCCGCAGAAGACCCAAATCATGAAGGTGTCTCTTTCCGGAGGCTCCCCCGTTCCGATTGCAGAAAGCAACGCGATGTTCGGGATCAGTTGGGGCCAAGACGGCACTATTGTGTTTGCGGACCAGAGCAATGGTGCGCTCAAATCGGTTTCCGACACTGGAGGAGTTCCGGCCACTTTTACCGAACTGAACGCCGAAGCCAGCGAAGTAAGCCACCGGCTTCCTCACTTTCTTCCCGATGGCAGCGTGCTGTTTACCGTCCTTCGCTTCAAGTTTGTCACTCCCGACTGGAGCAAGTCGCAGATTTGGGTGAGGGTGGCGCAAACCGGTGAACGCAGACTTCTGATCGAGAACGGAACGGCCGCTCAATACATTGGAAACGGTTTGCTGGTTTTCGCGCGTCTTGGAAAACTGTGGGCGATTGGATTCGACATCACGACACTTTCCGTCAGGGGACAGCCGATTCAAGTGCTCGATGGTGTCACGCACGCGACCTATGAACAGGGCGCAAACTTAACAACCGGCGCCGCACAGTTCAGCGTCTCAAACAACGGCACACTCCTGTATTCCTCCGGAGGGATCGAACCTCCGATCCCTTACTCGCTCGTCTGGGTCGATCGAAAGGGAACCGTTACGCCGTTGGGAACGAAACCCATGTCGCACCTTTCGGTACGACTGTCGCCGAATGGAGAGGATGTGCTCTTCAACGAGTATTATTTGAATGCCGATCTGTGGATCTACAACACCGAACGCGGCGTCCAATCCAGAGAGACCTTCGAAGGACAGAATGCTTTCCCGATCTGGACTCCCGATGGGGCTGCCATTACATTTCGATCCGATCGGTCCGGACCATCGGCGATCTATCACAAAAAACTCAACTCCCCGGACGTCACTCAACTGACGTCCGGTCCAAACGACACACCGAATTCCTGGTCGCCGGACGGGCAGGAACTGGCATTCGTTCGATCGAGACCCGCCGGATCGAACACTGCAAACAACGTTAGCAACATCTTCATCCTGTCTATGAATAAGCCGAACGAGGCGCGCCCTCTTCAAACTTCTCAATTTGATGAAAGCCATCCCGAGTTTTCACCTGACGGAAAGTGGATTGCCTACGACTCCACGGTCTCCGGGTCGCAGGAAGTCTACGTTCAAGGCTATCCCCTTCCGGGCGAACGAGTTCAGATCTCGACTGACGGCGGCTCCGAGCCCGCGTGGTCCAGGGATGGCAAGGAACTCTTTTACTTGAGCCGATCGAGAATGATGTCGGTCCATTTCAAAATCGATGGCGGCAAACTCATTCCGGAGAAACCAGTCGCTCTTTTTGCAGGCGTGATTGCGAGGACCAATGCGCGAGCTTATGACGTTGCCCCCGATGGACGTTTTCTGATGCCGAAAGCCGAGACCGAACAGACCGAAGTGCGGTTGAGGAAGATCTTTCCATCCACTCTTCGGATCGTCCTCAATTGGACGGACGAACTGCAACGTATCGTGAAGTAGCAGGAGCAGCTACGATGTCCAGCGCCGGGTTCGGGTGGAAGTAAAGCTGCGTGGTGCGTCCGCTATTGGATCGTCTTGTCTTTCATGTCGTGGCTCTCCTTTTAGCCAATTCGTCGACATTCGCGTTTGCCGGAATTGCCCGCCGCGACAGCAAAAAGCCCGGCGCCATTGGTAGCCAGAAACTGAACCCTCGGAACGCGAGAGTTACAGACAAAGCCGAAGGCACCGAAGCGCCGTTTGCAGCCAGAAGCAAAACCAACGTCGCTTCAAAGGTGCCGAGGCCTCCCGGAATGAACCCGGCAGTGCGTATCAGGCTGGCGACCATGAAAGAAGCGAAAGTACGATCGAACGAGAGATGAGTTCCGATGGAGAGAAGCAGTATCCAGATGGTTGCCGCATCGAGCAACATCGTTCCCAATTGAAGGGCAACTGCCTTGATTTCAAGCTTTGGATTGCGGACTAGTGACGGGTCCGCTTCCGAAAGCGTTGCAAATGCTGTCCTGACAATTTTGAATCGCCCAAACCCCCGTGAGGGTAGTGCGGGCCTACGTCCCGCAAATAACGGCAAAAGGATGGCGATGCACGCGCCAAAAGCAATGAAGGGGATCGCCAGAGTCCACACGACCGCATTCGACTGACCGCGCAGCCACAGAATCGCCAACGCAGCCGTAAGGGCAACAACAAATGCCGCATAAAACGAGAAGGTGTTCACGATGATGCCGGCTTTCACCGCGGCGCGTGGCATTCCCCGGCGTTCGAGCGCTCTGGCTTCAAAGAGGGTGCCGCTGATTCCGCCGGACGGCAATGCCTGGTCGACGAAGAGCTTGGCGATGCTCAGTTCGTACAATCTGAAGAAACCAAGTGTTACGTTAGTCAAACCTGCGAGAGAGCGCCAGATCATCGCCTGCGCCAGATACGTCGCAGCCTGCAGAGAGAGAGCCAGCGCCAGCCACAAGGGTTGGATTTGCCGCGCGAGTCTTATGAATTGACGCTCTTCGCTAATGTGCAGCGCAACGGCAACAACACCAGCCAGCAGCGCTGCGCCGACAAACCAGGAAACCCATGGAGTTCCCTTTTGCCGGTGAGACGTCTTAAGGTGATGAGCATCAACGATAAGCATATGAATCTCACGGCCGCTATTGCGAACGCTTCAGATTGCCGACAACACAAAGCCGAAGAACAGCACTGCGTGAATCAACCATCCGAGAAAGCAGACGACGACGGCTCGTCCGGAGCTCGTAAAATCCAGCGCGTGGCGCACGGCAACAACAAAGGCCAACAGCATCCAGACAGTCGATGCTGCGAAGATCAGCCCACCTACCGCCGGCAGAAAACCAAACACTCGAAGGATTCCGGGGACGGCCGAGAAACCTGTCGTGCGTAACACTTCGCCAATCGTGGCATGCGTCTCTTGTCCGGCCATGATCGTTGTACCGATCAAAAATGTGAGCGATACCCATACACCCCACGTCAGCAACGCAGCCACAGTCACCGCGGCGATTCCGAGAACACTGGTAACGCCACTTCCAATAGCCGCCGCAATGCTGGCCAGCAGAACAATAATCATAGCGTCGCGGCTGCGCCGTGGGTCGGCCTCCACGTATTCATAGGTTTTTCCGTCCAGTCGTGCGGCTCGAAGCATTAGATGAAGAAGAGTCATAAGACCTCCTAATCGTTCGTTCGCGTGGCTTGCGATCCCTATCCGGTCTTCTTCAGGAAGGGCTCGACGCTCGGCCACAACTCACGGATCTCGTGCGGCAACGCGGTCCGGACCTGCTCCATTTCCCCGCTCGAAACATGTTTCAACAGCACTCGGATGATGGCGCGAGCAGCATGATCCGCATCTATCCGGAGACTGGGATGAAATGCTTCCTGGATCTGGTTGAGGAATGTTTCTTTTCGGCGATCTTTAAGCGGCGTATGAGTTGGAAGCCAACCCTCGTAGTAAACACCCCTCAGAAAAGTAGGCAATTGCGCGCCCAACTGGACGATTTCAGCCATGGGTAACCGGTCGCGCAACGCATGTAACACAGCACGAAGCGCCGTAAATGCTCGTTGAGGATCTGTCCAATCCAATTGCACGACGGTTTCGCGTAACCAAACGCTCGTCTTTTGAAATGACCTTTCGATCGACGTTATGGCTGTCATGGTTCACCTCACTATCGAGTTATTGCACCGGCAGTTCCATAACGACACCGCCGCAATCACTATTTCTTAGCAAGCTTACGTGACTCCTCGCGTCTGTGCATCGACTGAATGACAGTTAGTTGATGGAATCGATCGCGAGGCGGGACGCAGTGTCACAAATCCAGCAGCTCCGTCCAGACTTCTTGTCAAAGGTGACGACGGAGTGAAAGAGGCCGTTCTCCCCTTCGAATTCCCATTCTAAGTTAATGGTCTGGCGAAGGAGATCACGACATAACTCGTTGATGTGACCTGTGATCGATGTCAATGTGACGTTACGCGGCATGGTTAAGTGACGCAAAAAACTTGCCACGAAAATGCAGACGGTGGTGTTTTCATACTGAGAAGCAGATGAATGAGTGGGAAATCACGTTGAGCGAGACCGAGGCTGGTCTGACCGCCGAAGCCCAAAGCGATGCGCGTCTCACGTTTGAGGAGGCGTTCTCCGCCCATCAACGCCTGGTCTATCGGTACGCCTATGGGCTGACCCGAGAACGGGCGCTGGCTGAAGACGTCACACAAGAGGTTTTCATTCGTTTGCACAGCCAGCTTGATACGGCGCAACGCGCAGGGATGTTACGGGCCTGGCTGCTCCGGGTGACCGCCAACGTCGCGCGCAACCTCATGCGAACGGGCAGGCGCGCGGCGGCGCGCGATGAAGCCTTCGCTATGGAAATGTTCGAAACGGCGGACATGCAGACCCCGGATGAAGCGTTCGCGCGACGGGTCGAAATCGAGAAGACGCAACGGACACTCGATCGAATCAAAGAACCGCTGCGGAGTTGCCTGCTGCTCCGGCATGAAGGTCTGACGTACCGGGAAATCGCGACCGCCCTCGGACTGCGGGAATCCAACGTCGGCAGCCTGATCGCACGCGCCCGGCGCAAGTTTACGAAACTTTATATGAAAGTCAGGTAGAGCGATGAAGACTTGTCTGCACGAAGCGATGTTACAAGCCTGGCTTGACGGCGAACTATCGCATGAGCGACATGCGGAAGTGGCGGCGCACCTGGCGGGTTGTTCGGCCTGTGCCGAACGCGCTCGAGAAGCCAGGCAAACGCTGGTTTTGGTGGATGCCGCCTGGCAAGCGGAGTTGCCGGAATTTGTCCCGACAGACCGGCTCCGCGCACGCATCGAGGAGGGCCGGAATGCGCAGCTCGCTCCAGTCACTATTTTCGGAATGCGTCCGGCTTTCGCGCGCTGGCAATTTGCTGCCGCAATCGCGGTTCTCGTAATTGTGGTGATCGGTGCCTTTGCGACGCGCTTACGGCAAGCTGCACCTGCCTCACCCCAGAATGAAGCGCGCACGCCAGAACCGGATGCGACGATTCAGCCGGCTTCCAGACCATCGCTGCCGGAAACCATAGCGGTAGTTGCGACGAACCCGCCTCGGCCGACAGTACGCAGTGCGACGCGCTCCGTGCGACACGCCGGCTGGTTGGAGCCAGAAACCAGTAAACATTTAGGCCAGACCCAAATGCTTTTGCGTTCTGTCCGTAACGCAGACCTTGAAACACACTCCGGCCTGGATTTCGAGCGGGACCTGGCGCGCGAACTGCTGAGCCGCAATCGCTTGCTCAGGCGGCGCGCGGAACTCAAAAACGATACGCGGACGGAGAAATTACTCAGCGCCATCGAACCGCTCCTGCTCGACATCGCCAACCTTCCCGGCGAGCCGGAGCCGGATGAAATGTATTCGCTCAAGGAACTTATTCGGGATCAGCAGATCATCGCCGAATTGCAGCTTTATGTCGGCAAGAGTGGATTTTGACCGCGACACGCGAGGAAGAGACGCCATGAAGATTGTATTACTCATTGTTCTCCAGTTTTTCTTAGTAACCGGAACCATCCATGCCCAGAGTCTGGACAAGCTCAATCGCTTCATTCAGACGCAGCCTGCATCGGCCGCCGCGACCGCGTTCCGGGATGCCAGAGACCTGATCAAGGAAGGTGAGTGGGATAGGGCCGAAGGCCGTTTCAATCGATTCATTGCCGAGTTTCCGCAAGACCGTGAGGTTTCTGCCGCGCTCTATTGGCTGGCATTCGCATTGAAGCAGCAAAACAAGTTTCCGGCCAGCGACGCCGCTCTTACGAAATTGATCGAACAATATCCGGCGTCGCCATGGATTGACGACGCCCGCGCGATGCGGGTCGAGATTGCACCACGCTTGAACAATCAGCAGGTCATTGATCAGGGTGTTGGTGAAACGAACGAAGAGATCAGGCTCGCTGCGTTGCAGAGCCTTTTTGAATCCCGGCCGGAGCGCGCCCTGGCGCTCGCGGCGGACCTTCTGAAACCCGGCAACGGAACGAGTCGCTTAATGAAAGAGAGCGCAATCACACTCCTGGCCGACTCCGAGTCCAAAGAGGCAGTGCCGATTCTGGCGGCAGTGGCGCGCAATGAAACCGATGTCCGGATACGAAAGAAGGCGATCGAAGCGCTGGGCGATATCGACGATGCAAGCGCACTCGAACCGTTGAAGGCTCTCGCCCTACAGACTACCGATCTGAGCATTGCCCGCGCCGCCCTGAATGCTGCGGCCGATCACGAAGGCGCGGCGCGCAGCTTGTTGCTCGAAGTTGCACGCTCGAACGCGCCGTTGGACTTGCGCGTCGAGGCGATCGAACGCCTTGGATCCGAGGAAGATCCGGCAATCGTCGACGATCTGCTCAAGCTTCTGGCATCCGCAACACACCCGCGGCTTCAGGAAGCGGTGATCGAGGCCCTTGGCGATCTCGAACTGCCGCGGGCACAGACCGCTTTGACAACAATTGCGCGCACCTCTGCCAGCGTCGAGGCCCGCCTGATGGCAATCGAGGCGTTGAGCGATCGTGAAGGCGAAAGCGCGATCCAGAGTTTGATTCAGCTTTACGACTCGGAGAAAGACGAGCGCGTGAAAGAGTCGATTCTCGAAGCCTTCGGCGATTCGGAAGAGAAGGCGGCGCTTCGGAAATTGATGGATATCGCACGCCGCGATTCCTCGTTGAAGCTGCGAAAGCGGGCTATTTCGAAGATTGGCGACAGCGACGACCCCGAAGCCACCAAGTTTCTGGAAGAACTGCTCAAGAAAGGACCACAACAATGAAGGCCGCATCCATATTCCTGCTCTTGATCGCCACGGTGGTCGCAACGGCGGCTCAGAACGTGACAACGCCCTCCGCCAGGCCACAAAGTAATTTCATTAACGTCGATGGAGCGGATCTGAAGTCGCGAATGTCGGACGCCATCAAGCTGGGGAGCGCTCAGCGAAGGCGCTTTTGGCTGGCTTACTCGTTTGACGTCAAGCCGGGCATTGCGTTCGACGTCTCATTCATTGGCTCGCGCGGCGCGTCCTTCGTGGTCAACGGCTCGACGGTCAGTTCAGCGTTCGAAACACGCAATCTCGGCGTCTTTCTGTTACATGAGAATGCCGGACTTGTGCGCGCGGAAATCTACAACCTCGACCGGCCTCGCGATTATGCCGGCTATCCGGTTTATTGGCTTGGAAAGGCAACAGGCGAAGAAAGCCTGCCGCTGCTGCGCGGCATGATCGACACCGTGCAGTCGCACGAAACGGCGGAGCGTTTGGTGGACGCGATCGGCGCACACGACGCGCCGAGCGTGGCCCAGATGCTCAGGGACTTGATTCGTACTGCGAAGAGCGAGCGCGCACGAACCACCGCGGTTTCCTGGCTCGGACAATTGCCGGGACAAGTGGAGTTTCTGGCCACTTTGGTGCGTGACGAACGGGCACACGCGAACGTTCGGCGCGAAGCGGCCGAGGCGATCGGCGAGAGCGGTGAAACATCGGCGTTGACAGTACTGGAGGATCTTTATCGCGCGGTTACGCATCGCGAAGTGAAACGCGAGTTGCTGGAAGCCATTGCCGATGAGAGATTCGACGCTGCTTCGGTCGGCTTCCTGATCCAGACGGTCGAGCGAGATCCGGATCGTGAATTGCGAGCCACGGCGCTTGAAGGTCTGGCAGCGAAGACGGACACCCGCAGCTTCGAGGCCCTGGAAAAGGCAGCACATGACGCTAACGGTGGTGTTGAATTGCAGCGTTCCGCAGTCGAAGCCATTAGCGAGCGGTCCGATACCGAGGCGATCCCTCTGCTTAAGAAAATCGCCAGGTCGCACCCGCGCCGCGACGTCCGTCAGGAAGCGCTGGAACGGCTTGGCGAACGGCCGGTTGCGCGCATCGTCTGGGACCACTTGCACAATGCGCTCGACGACGCCATCGAGGACGCGCGGCGCCGGCTACCTGTCGACGAGTATCGCCGGGTCCTCGAGGGCGCCTGAGTCGCGCCTCAGGAGAGGGTCGGCCCGTCAGGACGGGGGGCGCTCTCT
>Ga0105252_10001523_pt1 | contig 10240 bp, 9 predicted proteins | sample EasRivMeERMZT100_FD_89675 | JGI IMG/M metagenome (GOLD analysis project Ga0105252, IMG submission 89675) | Soil microbial communities from meander-bound floodplain in the East River, Colorado, USA - East River MetaG ERMZT100 | ecosystem: Environmental > Terrestrial > Soil > Floodplain | place... | reverse complement strand
TCATGATTTAATCGAATTCCGCCAAGATCGCATCATGCCGGGCGTTTGGCATCTGACTTCGAATCTCCGCGCTCGAAGTCCCTTGCCCGTACATTTCGCCCTGGCGGCACTCGGGTTCGGACACTATCGAGGACCTGATTGATTATTTTTCAATGAGCCAATTGCTGAACCGCCGATTTTCATCCTGCTCTGGTGGGTAAGGCATCTCCATCCTTAAATTGAACACCACAGGCAATTTCCCGAATGTTCAATGTTCTGTTCAATAGTAGTCATCTGTGATTTTCCTCTCAGCAGCGCGTTACCGGGGAGAGAGCCGGAGCGTTCCATCTGCGCAGAAGCATGTCTATGGCAAAAACGCAGGCACAGCAGGTTTACCGAGAACACGCACTAAGAACAGAGGCTGTTCGCTGTGACTTTGACGATGCGGCGACGAAACGAGACACCTCGACGATTTATCGTCGATCGTTGCCGGAGGGTCTTACTGGAGCGGTCCTGATCGGACGAGTTACCTCCTGACGTCGACGCTTCCGGGCGAGTCCGACCAGGCCGGTCGCCAGCAGCGTGAACGAAACCGGCTCCGGGACAGAGCTGGAAGGTCTTCCGCCCGAGTAGAAGTTTCCGAAATACTCGTTATCGTTGGAGCCGACAGTCTCGGTTATGGTGATCTTGTCGAAAGCCACCGAGTTCCAGAAGCCAAAGAACTGGACGGTATCGTTCTGAGGAGTCAGCGTGAATGAGCCCAAGCTCGTGCTGCCTGCGAAGAGTTGCACCACGAAAGTTGAGTCCACGCATGTCGTGTTGCACCCGATATTCAACGCGGAAGACGTCGGCTCGAACATCTCGAACCCGAAGGCGTAACCCTCGCACATCTTCATACTCATGCTGAGGTCCTTTCGGATTACGGAACAGCGCTACGGGTTTTGATCCTCAAGCAACTGAGTTGCCAGGTTTTCCAGAGCAGCAAAGACATTTGGCATCAATGCTTTGAAACCTAAAAACTGAGTGATCAGGTGCTCGATTCGTAAGCTTTTTCTGACACTCGCTCCTGTGTCCTCGGATTATTCTATTTAGAATCAATAATATAAGCCGAAAGTGTTGAGAGCGCCAGATTACTTTACGAACGGGCTCCGCATCAGTGACCCGTGACGGTTTCCTGGAGCAATTGATTCAGCTTTTGCACATCGAGGGGCTTCATGACCAAGGGCAACGCATGGTCGGCGGCAAATTTCCGGATGTCCTCGCTTATCGTGTCGCCGGTAATCACGATGGTTCGAACGGAAACTGGAGGCATCATGGCCTGCAAACGTTTCACGATGCTCTTTCCGTCCATTTCGGGAAGGTGCATGTCCAGCAATAGAACGTCGAACTTATTCTTGGACAGTAACTGCAGCGCTCGGTTTCCCGTCGTGGTGACTTCGACGTGATGCCCCATTTGCGCCAGAGAGTTTTCGAGAATGCTGAGTATTTCCGGTTCGTCATCGACGGCCAGTATGCGCAGCACGTTTGCCGTCCGCGATGTTGGAGGAATAACGGACAAATCGTATGTAGCTTGTGGAAACTCCAGTTCGAATCGCGTGAATGAATGGCCATCGCTCTCGACCTGAATCTTTCCTTTGTGGTCGCCGACGATGGAATGAACAATCGACAGTCCCAGACCCGTGCCTTGGCCGACGTCCTTTGTACTGAAAAACGGGTCGAATATCCGGTCACGGTCCTCGCGAGGAATGCCCACGCCGTTGTCCGACACCTCGATCCTCAGCCGTTCTCCGCGGACGGACCTGCTGTGAATCACAATAAGCCCTCGTGGACGATCCGCCTGCCGAATCGCGTCACGAGCGTTGTCGATCAGGTTGAGAAATACTTCCTGAAGCTGGGTGTATCGACCCATCAACATGAGCGAGGGAGGCAGGTCCAAATCCAGTTCGATTCCGTAAATCCCCAGCTCCCCAGCCTTCAAGTGCTCTACCGACCGAATCACATCCACCAGATCCACGAGGCTCTTATCCGTATCTCCCGGCCGACTCAGTGTCAGAAATGTGTGCACGATATCTCTCGCGCGTTCCGCCGCCGAGGCTATCGCGGCAGCCTGACGGCGGCCCTCAAAAGTGAGATTGGACTGCTCGCGAAGCAGGTGCGCATTTCCAAGAATGATGGCTAAAGGATTGTTTAATTCATGCGCGGTACCGGCGATCATGCGGCCCAGAGACGCCATACGCTCGGTTTGAATCAACTGCTGTTGTCGCCGGCGCTCGTTCGTAAGGTCGACAAGCAATTCCACTCCACCTTTGGCACCCTGACCAACGGCCATAGGCACAAACTCGAGTTGATAAAACGCGCCACCAACTTCGACAGCCGCGGAAAACGGCTTACTGCTTCGCAGTTCACACCAGTCGCACGGAGTAGAGCGGCCAAAGACCACCGAGTAGCATGGTCCGCCCGAAGTCTGGAAGCGCTTCCGGAAAACCGCATTCGCCAGCGTGAGATTGTAGTCCGCGTCAACAATATAGATAGCTTGCGGAAGGGAATTGAGCGTCACTTCGAGTTGATGATGACGAAGTTCAGACTCCTGAACTACGATCCGATGCCTGAAGTGAAGCAAAGCAGTCAGGGCAACAACCTCGCTCAGGGTAAGAAGGACGCGATTATCCTGCAGTCCATGAGACGCATTGGAAAACAGACTGAAAAAAAGATGAAACGCGGATATGGCGCCAATCAGCACCATCGACAGCCCATAACGATACGGTTTGATCACCGCATCGATTGGTTTGACCTTGTCCGTAGGGGCTCGAGAAACCGCCGCCGACAGGGCCCAAAATGCCGAACACCAAAAAGGATCAGCCACGCCGAACGCCACAAAGCTTAACGACGCGGCCGTGTATAGCGTCAGGCCAGCGGCAACCAGGAAATAAGAATCCCGCCATCCTGAATTGCGGGCCTGCCAGGCAACAACGACGGCCGTCACGGCAATTCCAAGATTCAACAGAACGTTCGCCGCTGAACCATAGAAAGTGGCCGTGGACTGTTCATTTAGTGCCGACGGCAAAATGAAGAAGTATCCGACATAGTACGCAATGATGCTCAGTGCGACGCCCGTATCGACGAAATGGAGTTGCCGATTCGTATCTGTGCCGGCGTAGAAGGGTCGGTACAGGATCGCTCCCAGGACAAGCAGCTTGAACAGCCAATATGCTGAATCCTGAGCCGCCTGCAACGAAACATGCAGCTGCTGATTCGATATCCATAACACCTGTCCGATGCCCCAAGCCACCTGTGCTGCCGCCATGGCTCGCCAAAAACGATGGTTCAGCAGTCGTTTGTAAACGATTAATCCTGCAGGCAAAACTGCCAGCGCCAACATACCGAAATCGCGCAGGGGACCTGCCAAAGGCTGAACGACAAAGGCGAGCAGATAAAGAATGAGATACGAAGCGTAGACGAGGTGGATCTTCCGGGTCACAACGGGCATTTATATCCCAAATCTCGCAACGGAATCGAATAGAATCCGCAGGATATGCGCACTGCGCGCGAACCACTCATCTTCGCTCTGACTCTTGCGGGTGCGGCGACTCTACTGGTTTCGATCGCCGTGGGAGAGATTCTTTTGACGACGGCGTTACTCACCTGGCTCGTGTGGCGACCGCGAAGTCCAAACCTGCCGTCTTACTTCGTTCCGATGTGCGCTTTTATCCTAATGACCTTTGTGTCACTTGTGTTTTCGCCGGAACCCGCTATTAATTGGGCCGTTCGCAAAACCTTCATTTTCGCAATCTCATTGATGGCCGCCACATTCGTCACAACGACCTGGCGCGCCCGAACGTCGTATGCACTGCTTCTGGCGATCGCCACTGTGACATCCACTTATGGTCTTATCCAGTTCGCATTTGGATATGCTCGATTCCTGACAACTCGACAGTTAGCAGATGACCCGACCGTCCTCGCGCGCATCACCGGTTTTATGAGTCACTGGATGACCTTCAGCGGAGAACAACTCCTGGTTTGGTGTGCGGCGGTTCCGGCTTTAGTTTGCCTCGGCCCGCGATGGTTTGTGCCGCTGACCATCGTTGGTTCGGCCCTGATCCTGAGTTTCACCAAGAGCGTTTGGTTCGGCGCGGCCGCTGGTCTGGCGATAGTTTCCCTGATGATACCGAAGCGCCTGCTCGCGACCGTCGTGCTTCCCTTGTTTCTGATCGGCATCCTTGCTTTCCCGTTAATCTATCAGCGTTTCGCCCAAAGCTTCGGAGACCCTGATTTTGCTCCAACCTACGGGCGGATTGAATTATGGAAAGCCGGAATCCAGATGATCCGGGAGCATCCCTGGTTTGGTGTCGGCCCGGAAAGGGTTTCAGTGGAGTTTCTTCGCATCTACCGAGGCGCAAACCTGGGCAATATTTATTACGGGCATCTCGAAAACAATTTCCTTCAGATCGCTGCTGAGCGCGGGCTGATTTGTTTCGCCACTTTTCTGTGGTTTCTTCTCGAACTCTATGCCGGGCTGTTTCGTTTGGTCCGATTAGCGGACGAAAGCACGCGATGGATGGCCTTATCAGGGCTGGCGGCCCTTACCGGGTTTATTGTGTCAGGGCTTTTTCAGTACAACTTCGGCGATTCCGAAATCCTCCTTTTGCTTCTGTTCATTGTGTCCATGCCTTTTGGAGTTCTTCATGAAAGAAATGGTGAAAAAGCTGGCTGAAGCATCCGGTTGGAGTATTCCTGAAGATCGGATGACTGAGATTCTCTCCATTTACAAAGCCACGGCGGATGATACGCGACCTGTCAGGGAAGCCGATGTTAGTGGTGCCGTTCCCGCTAACCTTTTCGAGTCGGAGTAGGGCAATGACGGATCAGGATTTGAAGAAGCTGACACTTGGTTCCGCTGCCGTGTTGATCCGAAAAAAAGAAATCAAACCAACCGAGTTGACCGAAGCGGTTCTTCATCGCATCGGGCGGTTGAACGATCACATGCGGGCCTTCATTACCGTCATGGCAGATCGTGCGATGGATCAAGCTCGTGTTGCTGAGTCCGGTTTGGTCAGGAACACAAATGTTGGAGTTTTGCACGGCGTTCCAATGTCCCTGAAGGACCTATTCGATACCAATGGAGTGCGCACAACTGCCGGTGCGAAGGTATTCACGGATCGAATTCCGACCGAAGATGCGACGGTCGTCCGGAAGGTGCAGGATGCAGGAGCGGTGATCGTCGGAAAGGCCAATCTTCATGAGGCTGCCTTCGGCGTGACGACAATCAATCCGCACTTCGGCACTGCGCGTAATCCATGGAATCCGGATCACATATCAGGTGGATCGAGCGGGGGTTCGGCCGCAGCGGTCGCATTGTCACTGGGATTCGGTTCTTTGGGATCAGACACCGGCGGCTCAATACGAATTCCCGCGTCTATTTGTGGTGTCGTCGGTTTGAAACCGACTTACGGTCGATGCAGCCTTCGAGGTGTAGTCCCACTCTCCTGGTCGATGGATCATCCATGTCCGATTGCGCGAACCGTCGAGGATGTGGCAATCCTCCTCGAAGCAATGTCCGGTCATGATCCGTTGGACCCGTCGAGTCGAGACACACCGGTACCTCACTATCTTGAAGCTCTGACGGGAAACCTCAGGGGATTGCGAATCGGAATACCGACGACATACTTCTTTGAGAGCCTCGAACCGGAAGTGGAATCCGCGCTCAAAGATGCGCTGAAGGCCTTTCAGAAACTCGGCGCGACGATCCACGAAGTCCAATTGAAAACGTCGACCTTGCAACGCGGCATTTGGAGCCAGATTGCCTGCCCGGAAGCCTACTCCTTTCACGAGCGATACCTGGAGACTCAGGGTGAGCAGTACGGCGCCGACGTCCGCGGACGGATTGAGGTTGGCAGGCTACTATTGTCGATTGACTACGTCAGGGCGCAGCGCGCTCGAACTCTCATGAAGGAAGAGATGAAGCAGGTTCTGAAATCGGTGGATGTCATCGTGACGCCGACGATACCGGTTCCGCCACCACGAATCGATGCGCCCACGATACAGCAGGGAAACGTCAGGGTGCCGGTAGGCGTGGCACTGACGCGATTTACGCGTCACTTCAACCTGACTGGCCAGCCGTGCATCTCCGTTCCCTGCGGCTTTACGCAAGACGGCTTACCTTTAGGCATGCAGATCGCCGGACGTCCTTTCGACGAAGCGACGGTATTGCGCGCAGCCCACGCCTATGAACAGGAAGCCCAATGGAACTGCACAGTAGAGATGTGAGCCTTTGGCAGTTACTTCCCGAAGTATTCTTTTCGAGCACGCACTCGGTATTTTGGATTCTTGGTCTTAACCTCGATGCGGTGCTATTTGCCGTCCTGTAACGAGTGCGTCGGGTAATATCCAATGCTGTATTGGTTTCGGAGATCCGCTGCAATTTGATCGAGTATCGCCTCGACTTGATTACCCCGTCCCTCAGTCCAATTACCCGAGAGCAACCACGCTTTGCCTCCACTGGCGTCGGCAAACGAATTCAAGACAACCATATCGACTGAGTCACGATTGATGGTGGGATTACCACCGCCGGGCGTCCGTTGATAAGAAAACGGACGGCGGCGGGGAATCGGAATTGGAATTCCACCGGGTAGCCCCGGAATGGGAATTTGAATCGTTCCACCTCGGCCAGGAGGGTTTCGTGGCGGTACCGGCGGACCCTGAGTTGGGCCTGTTCGTCCTCCTCCCGTAAAAATCGGAGGCTGCTCGGACATTGTCATGTTCCCAGGAGAAATCCCTACACAATAGACGAGCATTTCAGACTCGCGAACGCCGAGCAGAGCTTCATCGAAACCGATCATGCTCGATGTGTCCTCGCCGTCGGTGAGCAACAGGATGGCTTTCTTGTCATGCCCGCCTTTTTTGATTTTACGAAGGCTCTCTTCCAAAGCGTCGTAGAGTGCTGTTCCTCCACCGACAGTTACACGACGAAGGGCGAGGGACAACTTTTCGCGATCGTCGGTGAAGTCTTGTCTGAGAACTGGGCGGTCTGAAAAAGTCAGCAGGAAGATATCGTCGTCTTCGTGAATGGTTCGGATGAACCGTTCCACCGCCTTGGTGGCTGTCGTAATCTTTCGCTCCATGCTGCCGCTGGAATCGAGCGTAATACCAACACTGACAGGAAGGTCGTTGGATTGCGTAAGATGCGAGATCCGTTGACTCTGTCCGTCCTCAATCAGTATGAAATCATCGACTGTAAGGTCGGACACGTACTGTCCCCCCTCATCCGTAACGGTAGCGACGACGTTGATCAGTCCAACGTCCACTTTAAGCTGCCCTAAGAGCACAGAACCGAGCAGCATCGCTCCGATTAAAGCGATCAACAACCGCCTCATAGGATCCTCCGGGAGAGATCGGATTCCTCGTTTGACTCTCTCATTTACCAGACGGAAGCACGGATTTATACGTAAATCCAGAAAGTAAGGTGCTTAGGAGACAGTGTATGATCTCTAGCCGTGTTCAAAAAGGTTTTAGTGGCCAACAGAGGCGAGATTGCAGTTCGCGTCATACGGGCTTGCCGGGAAATGGGAATCGGAACGGTAGCAGTCTATTCAGACGCGGACCACGGAGCTCTTCACGTTCGAATGGCCGACGAAGCTTTTCCTGTCGGTCCTGCCCCTTCCCGCGAAAGCTACCTCGTCATCGACAGGATCATCGACGTCGCGCGCAAGGCGAAGGCTGAGGCCGTTCACCCTGGTTACGGCTTTCTTGCGGAAAACGCCGCATTCGCAGAAGCCTGCAGGAATGCCGGAATCACTTTCATCGGTCCTTCCGCTGAATCGATTGCACTCATGGGATCTAAGGTGGAAGCGCGACGGGCAGCCTCCAAGTACGAGGTGCCGATGGTGCCCGGTACATTGGATCCCGTGGAATCCGAGGACGAGGCTCGACGCATTGCCAAGTCGATCGGGTTTCCGATCATGTTGAAAGCCTCAGGGGGCGGCGGTGGCAAGGGATTGCGCCTGGTTCGGAGCGACGAGGAAATGGAGAGTGCGCTGCGAAATACTCGTTCCGAGGCATTGGCCGCATTCGGCGACAGCGCCGTTTACATCGAGAAGTTCGTCGAGCAACCCCGCCACGTCGAAATACAGATCCTCGCCGACCAACACGGAAATGCGATCCATTTGGGCGAGCGAGAGTGCACGATCCAGCGTCGGCATCAGAAAGTGATCGAAGAGTGCCCCTCGCCTGTTGTGACTGCGGATCTTCGCAGACGGATGGGCGAGGCAGCTTTAAAGGTTGTACGTGCTGCAAACTACTACAATGCCGGAACGGTAGAGTTTCTCGTCGACAAAAACCTTCAGTTTTTCTTTCTCGAAATGAACACCCGCCTGCAGGTTGAACATCCCGTTACGGAAATGGTCACAGGAATCGATATCGTCAAACAGCAAATTCGCGTCGCGCATGGCGAGAAGCTGAGCCTGAAGCAGGATGACGTCGTGATGCGAGGTTCCGCCATCGAGTGCCGAATTTATGCCGAAGACCCGGAAAACAACTTTTTTCCATCGCCCGGGAAGATTTCATTGCTGCGAACACCGTCAGGTCCTGGAATCCGCGACGACGGCGGGGTATATGAAGGCTGGACAGTACCGATTGATTACGATCCGCTGATTTCCAAGCTGGTCGCCTGGGGTTCGACCCGTGACGAAGCTCTTCGACGGATGCAGCGGGCCCTTCGCGAATATCACGTCGGAGGTATCAAGACCAATATCCCCTTCTTCATGGAAATACTCGAACAGCCCGACTTTCAAAAAGGCAGCTTCGACACTGGCTTCATCGACCGATGGCTGCAGAACCGTACCGGAGCCCACCCGATTTCGGATTCTGAACGAGATCTGGCGCTCCTTGCCGCCGTACTGCACCACACCTCCCGATCGGCGGAGTCTTCCGAATCGCCTGCCCCGCTGGCAGCAAGTCCCTGGAAGAATGCTGCACGAACGGGAGGCTTGCGCCGATGACTAAGAACACTGCAATAATCGGCGACGAACGTATTGAGATTGTTCATGATCGCAACGAAAGCAATTCCGTGCACGCACGTATCGGAGATAGGACTTACGACGTCCGAACGTTGAGCGTCGAGCCTGGAGTGTTTTGGTTTAACCTGGACGGTCGATCTGTTGAAGTGGTTGTCACGGTTTTTGGCGATCGGTATTTGGTTTCCGTTGGCGGCCAGCAGTTACCGGTCGAGATCCTTGACGCTCGAACTGCCCTTAAGAAAGCCACCCAACACGGTCATGACGGATTGATCGAAGTCCGGGCGCCCATGCCTGGGAAGGTCGTGAAGATTCTGCTTACCGAGGGCGCTGAGGTAAATGCGAATCAGGGCATTCTCGTGGTTGAAGCCATGAAGATGCAAAACGAGATCAAGTCTCCGAAAAAAGGCGTTATTCGGAGATTAGGAGTCACCGAAGGTGTAGCCGTCAACTTGGGGGACCTGCTCGCATCCGTCGAATGAATCCACGAAGGGGTTGGCCGGTTTACTGTGCCTTTCCGGCGCTTTCGAGAACCCGTTGAGCGAAGTAGTTGTTGATTTTCGCGCTGTTACGCACGCTCTCCGAGAACGCGTTTTTGTAAAGACTGTCTTTCCGGTTGAAGATGACCTGCCGGACCTGCGCTTGAACGCGAGGATCGGTAAGGTCCTTTTGGCCACCCGGATCTCGTTCGAGGAGTTTCAAGATATGAAAACCAAAGCGAGTCTCGATGACTTGTGGGTAGGTCTCGCCCATTTTCATTCTTCGGACGGCCTGCGCCAGAGCCGGCTCCGTATTGCCGATCGTATCGATGGACTGGAAGTTCAAGTCACCACCGACAGGGGCTGTTGAGGGATCCTCGGAGTAATTCTTCGCAACGGTCGCAAAATCCTGACCAGTCTGAATCTCGCGAAGGAGCCGGCTTGCTTTTTGTCGGGCTTCTTCAGGAGTCTTAGCGTCATCCTTCTGGGCATTGTTCAACTCAGGTACCACATCAGGAGTCACAAGGATGTGCGCAATATGGAACCCTTCGTGCAGATTGAAGCTCGCCTTGTTCGCGTCGAAGAATGCCTTGATTTCGGCTTCGGAAACAGAAATCTTCGAAGTGATCTCCTTGTTCACGAGCTTTTCGATCGTGATGCTCTTCCGCATTTCCGCTTTGATTTCGTCGACGGTGGTCTTCTGAGTCTTCAACATCTCCTGAAACTGCTCTTCCGTTCCCTGGCTCTTCAGTTCGTTGAACTTGACGTCAACCT
>Ga0105252_10001522_pt1 | contig 10249 bp, 10 predicted proteins | sample EasRivMeERMZT100_FD_89675 | JGI IMG/M metagenome (GOLD analysis project Ga0105252, IMG submission 89675) | Soil microbial communities from meander-bound floodplain in the East River, Colorado, USA - East River MetaG ERMZT100 | ecosystem: Environmental > Terrestrial > Soil > Floodplain | place... | reverse complement strand
CGGGGAATACAAACCGCGCCGCCACCCGCCCTCAAGCTGGGGCAAGGCGCCGGTGGCGCCGCGCTTGGTCCACACAGAGTCCTTGGCCGAAGCAATTTCGGCGATGGTCCGGGCGGTAACCGCGCTAAACGGCTCCTCATCGATGATGCTGAATGAATCCTCGTCCCTCGACTCGTCGTCCCGTTCCTTGATCAGCAGCCAGTTCTTGCTGGGGCTTCCCTTCTCTTTCATGCGGACGAGGGTCCAGTCGCCGCGGAGCTTTTGGGCTTCCAGCTTGAACTTCAGCGTTCCCTTCTCAATCGCGGCTCGCGGCTCGCTGAGGGGAGACCAGTCGCCGCGGTCCCAAAGCATCACCGTCCCGCCGCCGTATTCGTCTTCGGGAATGATCCCCTCGAAACCACCGTATTCGATGGGATGGTCCTCAACTTGCACGGCGAGACGTTTTTCCGAGGGATCGAGGCTGGGGCCCTTGGGAACGGCCCAACTCAGCAGCACCCCGTCCAATTCCAGGCGAAAATCGTAGTGCAATCGCTGCGCACGGTGCTTCTGCACCACGAATAATCGCCCGGTGGTGGAGGCTTCCTTTTTTGGCTTGGGTTCAGGGGTCCGCTGGAAGTCGCGCTTCCGTTGGTAGTCCTTGAGAATGCCGGATCGTTTTGGAGGCAATTCGGATCACCTTCTGGCCAGGTGAAGGCGGGCAAGGTTCGCCCAGTCGCTGGCCGGGTCAAGACGGAGATACTCCGACCAGCATCGTCGCGCGTCCTGGCGTTCCCCCAACTTTTCGAAGCAGAGGGCCAAGTTGTAGTATGCGTCGGCGAAGGTGGGACAGGCGGCGACGCATTGCTTCAGGCACTCGATCGCCTCGCCTATTCGACCCTGCTCTTCGTGTACGTCAGCAATATTGTACCATGCTTCGCTGAGCGATGAGTCGAGGGTCACCGCCAAGCGGAACAATTCCAAGGCGGCGTCCGGCCGGCCTTGAGCACGCAGCACGTTACCCAGGTTGAAGAACGCCGCCGGACTGGCCGGGTGTAACGCGATGGCCCTGCGGTATGCGTCGGCGGCGTGGTCAAACTCTTCGTTTTCTTCCGACCGGCGACCACGCTCCAACCAGGAGTCCGCATCCTCGGCTTCGGTCCCCCGCCATTCCAGGCTGGCGGATCCGCCGCCCTCGGAGGCCTCGAAGTTGAGCATAAACTGCCCTTCCGCAGTGACCTGACAACCATTCAATTCAACCATCAGGGAACGGGAGTTTTCGATCACGATCTGAAGTTGTGCCAGTGGCCGGTCGGTGCCGGGGAGCACGGACGCCAACCCCTTGAGGCTGCGATTGATGACCTCCGGCCTCACGCCACGCTCGATGAGTTCGGTGAGCGTTCGCAGTGAGATCAGGTCCTGGAAGTCAAAGCGCCCGCCGCCGGATCGGATCAGGCCGATCTGCTCCCATCGTCTGAGCTTGTCACGGGTGATGCCCGTCAGGTCACAGATTTCGTCTGCGGTGTAACGTTTCTCCAGGGCGAGTCCACAGGGCTTTTCGCCGGCATCCTCTAGGAACTCTTCTTCCGAGATGATCCGGATGGCGGCCCCGCCCAAGTTGAGTTCTTCGGCGCGTTGCAAGGCACTGCTGACCTCACCGCTGGGGAGCAGTGGCCAGCCGCCCATGCCCACGATCAACGCATTCGTCCGGCGTGAAACGCTCGTGCTAACGGAGCCGCCCGTATTCTGGACGATCCGAATGGCCTGTGATCGAGGCATTGACAAAAGCTTGCCGGTGAAAGCAACTCGCTTGCCCTGGAAGGAAGAGTCGATGCTCTTGACGCTGGCGGTCACGGTCTGTCTCGTTTGCTTACTCCTCGAATCCAATAAACACCGGCCCCCGAAGTCTACCGGCGGAAGTCTCTTCAAAAAAGCGGACTCGACAGCGAAGTCCGGTGTCGCGCCAGGTGGCATTGGCCGGGCCGTCCTTCGGAGGGGCGGCCAGTGTGGGCAGTGGATTCAGTCGCTCGAAGAACCCGGCCCGCGCACTCTCATTGAAGCCGGTTCCCACGTTACCCTTATACACCCAGCGCCGGCCATCATGCACGCCAAGTAGCAAGGCGCTGATGATGTGGTCCTTTCCTCGACGAACGAATCCGAGTATGTCAAAAACGTCGGTCTTGGCTGCTTTGATCTTCAACCAATCGGAGGATCGTTTACCGGCGAGATAGGGCGAGTCCAATCGTTTGGCCATGATGCCTTCCAAGCCCGCCTTGGTGGTCGCATCGAAATACGCTTTTCCCCGCTCCTCCACATATTCCGCCGCGACGAGATGCCCATCTTTCAGCTCGCCAAATACTTCTTTGAGTCTTTCGCGCCGCGTGCGCAGGTCGTCGCTCATGATGGGCTGGCCTCGTTCGTACAAGAGGTCAAAGGCCACAAACGTCACGGGCCAACGACGGCTGGCCAAGGTGATTCGTTGCGGGTCGGTGAGATGCATGCGTTGCTGAAGCTTCTCAAAGGATGGTTTTCCGTCGTCCAGACTGACAATCTCGCCGTCGAGGGCGGTACCAGACGGCAGGCGGCCGAGGCCGGCCAGTTCGGGATATCGATCACCCAATTCGACGTGGCGCCTATTTTGCAAACGTACCCGTTCAGCCTCGCATAGCGCGATGCAACGGATGCCGTCCCACTTGATCTCAAACAGGTGATCGGGTGAGTCAAAAGGCTCCGAGGCGCTTTGGGCGAGCATCGGGGCGATGCGATCGGGAAGAGCCATGCCATGCCTCGGCGGAGAGAGCGCGAAGGATCAGGCCCGTTTCTTCTTCGCGGCCTTTTTTTCCTCCGTCTTGATGCTCTTGGCGGGCGGCTTCTTCGGCGACGCGGCGAGGCTCTGTTTTAAGGCCTCCATCAGGTTAATGACCTTGCCGACCTCGACTTCCTGAGTGACGACCGGCTCGGTGCCCTCAATCTTGGCCTTGATGACCTCCATGAGCGCGTCTTGATATCGGTCCGTAAACTGCGCCGGGTCAAACGGCGTGGTCATCCCGTCGATGAGCTGTTCGGCCAAGGCGCGTTGGGCCTTGTTCACGTCGCCGTTGCGAATGTCCTCAAAGTAGGCCGTGTGGCTGCGAACCTCCGATGCGTAGCGCAAGGTGGTCATCACGAAGCCTTGGTCCAAAACGCGAAGGGCCGCGATGTGCTCCCGACCGGACATCACCACCCGTCCAATGCCAATCCGGTTTTTCTCGCGCATGGCCTCGCGGATGATTCGGAACGCCTCTTCGGCCACGGGGCCGTCGGGCGCGACGTAGTACGGGCTGTCGAGATAAAGCGGATCAAGCTCTTGGGCGTCGATGAACTGAAGAATATCGAGGACCTTTGTGGTTTCGAGCTTGACCTTCTCCAAGTCGGAATCGGCGATGAGAACGTACTTGTCCTTATCGTACTCATATCCCTTGACGATGTCGGTGCGGTCGACGGGTCCGAGTTCCGGCTCAACCATCTGCTGTTTGAGGCGGCGATGCGTCTTGCGATGAAGCTGGTTGAAGGAGATTCGAGTTGATGAACTCGTCGCGTTGTACACCCGAATGGGCAGCGACACCAGCGAGCACTTCAGGTGCCCGTTCCACGTAGCGCGAGGAGGCATAGGAGTTCTCCGGTTTTACCTCGACATCTATCGGCCAGTTCCCATCCCGGAAGTCAGCCGCGCCGCCTCCTACGTCGCGCGGAAACCATGATATATCAACGCCGGGTTCGGGCCAAGGCATCCCGAAATCGGGACACCAGTACTGAAATCTGGGGACCACGCGGTGAGATTGACGATTCTAGACCGTCAGTTTCCGGCCGTGGCTTCCGGCGTGGGGATCAAGATATTGTTGTAGGTGAGCAGGGTGCCCTTGGCGCGTTCGAGGTCGACAATGGCGATGTTGTACTCCACCGCGGCGTTGAGCATGACGCGACGGGCTTCGGCCAGGCTCTGACGGGAGTTGAGCTCGCTGTTGAGGGTGTTGAGGTCCTTTCGTTCCGCGCGGGCCACGATGGAATCGACCTCGCGGACGCGGGCTTCGGCGGAAAAGAAGCTGGGAGCGATCTGGTCGTACGAGGTGTTCAACTCTCGGACCGCCTGGTTGACGTCGAAGATCACTTCCTCCATTCGTTGTTTCAACAACGCCACGGAGGCGGCGTATTGGAGCTGGGCGCGGTAGGACTCGGCTCGGGGACCGCGGTTGCCGATGGGGGCCTCGAATTCGACGCCGAAGAAATACTCGATGAAATTGGCGGCGGTCGCCTTGTCAAACGAACGGTCGGCGTTGCCGGCCAGGCCGTCGTACATCTGGCGGAAACTGAAGTCCAATCGAGGCAATTCCTGATTTTTCGCCCGTCCGGCATTCAGTTTGGCGATCTCGATTTGTAGTTCCTGCTCTTTTAGCTCGGAGCGGTTGTCCAGCGCGACTTTTACCTCAGCCACGCGATCGACGGCAATACGGTTCAACTGCGGGAAATCGGTGGGGATGATCTCGACGTCGTCCGCCAAGTCGACGTCCTCGCTGTTCATCAAGGCGACGAGCTGGTCCTCGGCGTCAAGCACTCTGGCCACCAGGCGGATGAAAGCGGCGCGGTTGATTTCGAGACTCGCCTGAGTGGCATTGAGCTGGACTGGGATGATGTCGAAGTCACGCCGGGCGTCCAGGTATTCCAAAATCTGCTCGAAGTCGACCAGGAGGCGGGCGCTGATGACCACGTCGCGCCGGGCTTGGACGAGCCGCCAGTAGGCCTCTTCGACCTGACGGACCAGGTCGCGGACGTTGCGGCGGAAGGCCCAATCGGCGCTTTGCTTGTTGGCCTGGCTGATCCGGATCAGCGAGCGGTTGTAATCAATGCCGAACCCTCGAAGTAAGGGTTGGCGCATCTCGAATACCAAGTTGGTGACATACGCCGGGTTCAGGTCTTCCGACTGGAACGCCAGTGTCGTCTTGGTTCGGTCCAAGTCGTAGCTGCTGCTCACTTGCATGCCGGTCGGTAGCAGCTTTCGGATGCCCATGCTGGAGGTGAAGATATCGACGTCGGTGGCGCTGAGCTGCGAGCTCGAGGGACGGTCGATGTTGTTCTTAGTGATATTGGTGAAAAAGACCGCGTCGAACGCGGCCTTGGCTTCGATGACCCGCGTGGCCTCGATAGCGGGGTTGTAGCGATCAACCTCGATGAGATAGCTGGTGGCCAGGGCGCGATGAATAGCCTCTTGGAGGGTTAGGTGAAGGGTTTCGGTGCGCTGGATCGGGGTTAAGAGTTCCAGCACGCGGCGGATGTATTTGGCGGTGTTTTTATCGCCGGTGTTTTCGGCTTCCTTGAGCCGCTCCAGGGCCTCCTGTCGATCCCGGTCGGGATCAGGCATGTGCCAATTCAGGCGATCGAGAGAGATTTCGGGCTGAGCCGTTGGGGGAGGAGGCGAGGGTGTTTGGGCAGGTGCCCAGCGGGCGGTCGCGCACAGGAGCGCGAAACAGATTCCTGTAGTCGCCGCGCCGATCGGTCTGTTGGTGCGCATCGTTTTCTTATGGGTTGGGACGCCCGAGACCACCGAGTCCGGAGCCAGCTAATCCACCGCGCGGGACCGGCCCGCGGGATTCACTTTGTTTTCGTGACAGCAGCCGCCGCGCGTCGGGCCGGCGTCACGAATGACGGTGAGATCGTAACGGCGTTTACGCGAGGGCGTCAATCGGCTGGCGATGAGCCCTGCGGGAACGACAAGTTTGCACGTGGCTGGGGGCGTTCGCGCGCACTATCGGCGCGAAATGACCGGTGGGTCGCCGTGTTGGGCGGTGATCAGGCTGTGAATACCGCCTCGCACAGTCCACTTGGACATGACCTCCATCCAACGGGGGCGGCTGGCGGCTACTAGATCGTCGAGGATTCGGTTGGTCACATCCTCGTAGAAGATCCCCTGATTGCGGAAGCCCTGGAGGTAAAGCTTGAGGCTTTTGAGCTCGACGCAGGATTCGGCGGCCACGTAACGGATCGTGATCTTGGCGAAATCGGGCCGACCAGTCTTGGGGCACAGGCTGGTAAACTCGGCAATATGATGTTCGATTAGATAGTCGCGCCGGGGGTATGGGTTGGCGAACGTTTCGAGAATAGAGGCGGCGCTCATCGTACCTTCGTCTTATTGGAACAGCCAAAGCTGGTCACCGAGGCACATCTGCGGTGCCGTGGTGATCGCGGGCTTGCCGGCGGCCATCGATAACGGTCGCTTTGTCCTGGACTGAATTGTACGCCCTCGGGCGGCGGCGACAAAGCCGGTCAAATCCTGAAAATCCCAGTCTTCGCGAGGTACTGGGATGCCCTCCTCCGTCCGTACGTGGCCGCCAAAATGGGCCAGAATGAAGCGAGTGGCAAAGCGGTCGCACATCGACTCCTTCAGGCGGGTGTTGCGGCGTGCCCGCTTGACGAGCAGGTGATATAGCTCGTGGACGAAAACAAACATGGCCAGTTGATAGCCGTCGGCCAATTCGACGAAATAACGCGGCTTGCACCAGAAACGGCCGACGGTCTTCGAACGGCCTACGTGCGTCCCCATCCGATAGGGGTAGACCACGTGCCGGCCGATGTTCACGAAAATGCGACGGTTTCGATAGTAACAAGCGCCGGAGAAGTCCGCCCCGCGGCTGTAGCGGAAGCGGACGGCGGCGCGCCCGATGGACCAGCCGTCCACCGCATCACGACAGAGCAATCGAAGGCGGTCGTCGGCGAGATGGGTGCTGTTATGGAATTCAAGCCCGGACATCGGTAAGCAGGGTATGGCGATTCTGCTCGATTGACGAGACCCAGCGGGCTACGAATCAATCAGGGCATTTGCTACGGCCGCGGATGAAACGCGGCGTGAACTTGCTTGAGCTGAATCTCGTCGACGTGGGTGTAGATCTGCGTGGTGACAACGTCCGCGTGGCCGAGAAGTTCCTGGACGATGCGAAGGTCGGCGCCGCCGGCCAGCAGGTGCGTGGCAAAACAGTGGCGAAGGGTGTGCGGGGAGACATGCTCCCCCAGGCCGGCGGTGATGGCGTGCCGGCGCACGATTCGCCAAATGTTCGTTCGGTCGAGGGGGCGGCCGGTGCGCGACAGGAACAGGGCTTTGGTGAAGCGGTCTCCGAGGAGGCGCGGGCGAAGGACCTCGCAGTATTCGCCGACGGCGTCAATGGCCGCCCGGCCGACGGGAACGATTCGTTCCTTTCGGCCCTTGCCGATACAGCGGGCGTAGCCGAGTTGGAGATTGAGCTGGTCGATGGGCAAGTCCACGACTTCGCTCGCCCGCAGACCGGTGGCGTAAAGCAATTCGAGCAGGGCCAGGTCGCGGAGAAAGAAATCATCGCGAGAGTTCGGAGCGCGGAGCAGGGCTTCGACCTGTCGCTCGCGCAGCGTCTTGGGAATCGTGCGCCACTTCTTGGGCGATTCGATCAAGGAGGCCACGTCGCGGCGGAGAAGGCCGTTGGCGTTCAAATAGCGCAGAAACACCTTCGTGCTGGCGAGCCGACGGGCGATCGACGCAACGGAAAGCCCCCGTTGGCTCAACCGGATCACGTGCGCCTGAATGTCGTCGATTCCGATGTCGGCGGGATCCACATTGCGCTCGGCGATATGGTCCCAAAGCTCACTCAAATCTCTCTTGTACGCTTCTACCGTGGAGCCAGCGAGTCCACACTCCAGAAAAACGTAATCAAGGAATTGCTTCACCAAAGGCGCGGGGCGCGCGACGGTAGTCGCGCGGGACGCTCCAGCCGGAGTTGTGACGCAGTCCGACGGCATAAACCCACCACGCATGGTGACAGTTCTTGGCACCTTCAACGAAGGCGCAACCCCAACCCAAGCGATCATTGTACGCGAACGCGCGTCGGCGGCAAAGAAGTCGTTTCCCGTTATGGGGCATGACGTTCGCGAGAAGCGTGGCGCAATATCGGACCCAGCGTTGATGGGACGATGATCGAGGACGTGACTCGATGCGATGTTGGATGTTTCGCGCAAGAATCGCGCACCGAATGCGCCCGCAGATTGACCAAGGGTGGCGGACGATGGGATGCCTTCATCTAACTTGAAAGGGAAATGGTAGTCCAGGCGGACCGCGCAAAGTTCGCTTCCTGCACAGTCCGATAGTCTCAATCCAGCCATTGCTTCTTGTCGGCAAGCTTCATGGGGACATAGGTTTCGGTGAGGTAGGCGAGGTCCTTGGAGATCATGGCTTCGACCTCCATTTTAAAGCCGTTTTGCAGCATTTTTCTTATTTCCTTTTGCCACGGCTTTTTGCTGGCGAACCAAGGATACTCCAAGATTTGCTTGGCGCGTTTGGTGTCGTTCTGGTCCAGCTCGATTTTCACGTCGTCGTTCATCTCGCAACGTTCGTAATCGAAACTGGAGACACCAATGAATCGGGCGTCAGGGATGGCCATGCGACGGGACTCGTAGGCCAGATTGATCGAGCCGTGTTTGATGACCGAGTAGATGTAGTACCCCCAAGGATCGTTATCCAACAAAACGAACACGGGCAATTTGAGCTCATCGTTCATGCGACGGAGGAGTCGGCGCATACCGCGAGCGGGTTGGCCGCCGCCGTGGGACACGATGCACCGATGTTCTTCCCAGAAGCGATCCTCGTGAAAGCGGCGCCAAACGGTGTCCTTTTCGACATGCAGTACGAACTTCGCGTCGCATTTCTTGAATTGAATCACGTCGGGCTCGACGATGCTCGGCACTGCGTAACCGGCGCTGCCCATCGCCGAGCAGTCGAGGGTGTTGCCAGCGTCGACGAGCGTAATCGGCCCCACCAGGTTGCCACGGTTGCTGGCGAAGACGTGCAATTCCTCGCGTAGCGAATCGATGGCCACCTCCAGGTCCTCGATGATCGGGTCGGATTCCGCTTGATCGTCGAAGGTCTTTTCATTGGTGCCTTTAATCGTGTGCTTGCTCAAATAATAGATCTGGCGGATGCTGGCCGTCTTGTCGCGGGAGATAAGCTCCTTGCACTTGGAGGCGACCAGCAACGTCTGCATGAAGCGCTTGGCCTGACCGTAGTTGAAGAGGCTGCGCGATTGTTTTCCATCGCCAAGCTCGACGTGCCGAGTCTTTTCATTGAACGCGACGTTCGAAAGCGCTCGCGTGGGAATCAACACTTCTGGGTCTTGCGCGCGAGAGGCCATCGACACCACCGACTTGGCCAGCGATTCGAGTTTGCCGTCGGTGCGATCAGCCGCGCCGCCTCGCGATTGCCCCGCGGATTTCCCTCTGGATGACGAAGAACTTCGGGTTTTCTTGGCCATGGTCTTGGGTCTCTAGCGCCGTTTGAAGCCGAAGTCAGGCGGGTTATTCATTGGCCGCGTCGAGCAATTGATCTCTCAGGGCGGCATAGTTCGCGGGGTTGGCCAAGTCTTGTTCTGTCAGATTGAAGACCCCGAGCCGTTCATTGCCCGGACCCACGATGATCACGTCACGATACACGACCTGCCACAGCGTCCAAATCTCCTCGCCGGCCATCGGCTGTAACCAGGGCAAAACGCGACCAACGGTGATTCCGTGGTTTCCGGACTCGAGGCCGATGTCATTAACCCCCAGAATCCGGATAGGCCGCGAGGTAGCCTCGGAGTCGATTTCAGTTTGCATCTGATTGAGGAAGCCAAACTGGCTTTGGCAGTAACCTCACGTGGAGTGGCCGAAATACCAGGCGGAAACCTGGCCGAGGTAGTCACGAGGTGAGATATCCTCCCGATAACGGGCCGAGTTGGCGTTGACATCAGCCAGCGAGAAATCCGGCAGGGCATCATCGCTGGTTTGAGGTGGCTCAGTCGTTACAGCGCAGCCGCTGAGCGCAACCAATACAACGGTCAAGAAGATCGAAGAGCAGAACCGCCGAGTCATTGTCACCATCGTTCCTTTCCTTCACCAGATCCGGCACATACCAACAGCAAGGCGCGACCAGTTCGCTCGTCGCGACTGGAACTATTATACCGCCCTGGAGACGGGGAAGGCCATGCCACGGACACGCCGGCGCGTCGCCAGAAAACGTGATGACTTTTTTGAGGCTCCTCGCGGTCGGAACTCTTGTCACATCCATTTGCATGGCGCGGTGCCATTCACCGTGAAAAGTCGCATCCCTTGATGACAGGCCTCGCCGGGCGACTCTGCGCAATCGGCCAGATACCATGGCGACCGGGACGCTTGATTTGTCGCCCGTGCGAGGGTACGATAATGCGGGCTAGCGGCTGCTGGGGTGGCTATTCCAGTCGCTTGGCCG
>Ga0105252_10001521_pt1 | contig 10256 bp, 9 predicted proteins | sample EasRivMeERMZT100_FD_89675 | JGI IMG/M metagenome (GOLD analysis project Ga0105252, IMG submission 89675) | Soil microbial communities from meander-bound floodplain in the East River, Colorado, USA - East River MetaG ERMZT100 | ecosystem: Environmental > Terrestrial > Soil > Floodplain | place... | reverse complement strand
ATAATAGACAAAAAAAATATTTATATTATGCAAATTATTTATCTTATATTTATAAATTCATAGGTATAGAATTAGAAGAAGTACTTCAAAGTATTAATAAAAAAATTAATCCAGAATACATAACAAAACCATATCGTGCTATGGATCCCGAATCAAAAGAAGCAAAATAATTACTTATCTTATACAATCCTGCTACAGCACCTCTTGGCCCTATTAATTCTAATATACCTCTATCTATAATAGTATTTGTTATATAACCCATATATAATACACCTTTTACTATACATCTATTATAAATTAATTCAAATCAATATCTTTGATTAAAGAATCTGTAAATATTTTGACCTACTTTAGACTTATTGAGAGTTAATAGTAATAAAGGTTTTTTTTCAAATAAATAGAGAGCTAATATTGCACAAATAGTACTTAGTATTAAAGGTAATAATTTATTAAAACTAGGGACTCCAAATTCTGTATCAATTAATATGACGTGATTAGGATGACTAAATATACTATTACCTAAACCTTGACTACCTAAACCTACAAAAAAATCTTTTGATATACTACCAAGGTATACACTTAATAAACCAAGAAGAATTAAAGGGATACTCATAAATAACGGTGATTCATGAGCTTTTTCATAATTACCTTTAGGTGCATTAGCATATGTTAAAAATGTTAAATATATTAATTTTACTGAATATAACATAGTAAAACAAGCAGCAATAACAGCTAATAAATAAACTAAATAACCTAATGAGGAATATGATCCATAAGCTAATTCAATTATTAAATCTTTGGAGTAATACCCTGAAAGTCAAGGTAATGCTGCTAAACTTAAAGATGCAATTAATATGACAGTATATGTTAATGGTAGTAATTTAACTAAACCACCAAATCGTCTGAAATCTTGTTGATCTCCCATCGCATGTAAAACAGACCCAGCTGATAAGAATAACCCTGCTTTATATGTAGCATGTAATACCAAATGCATCAAAGCTACATTATACTGGCTTAAACCCACTGCTATTACCATCATACCTAATTGGGACATTGTAGAGTATGCAATAACTTTTTTAATATCATTTTGAAATAAACCAACAGATGCCGCAAAAAAAGCTGTTACAGCTCCTGTCATCATTATTATACTTATTGCTAATTCCGATTGCTCTACTAATGGAGAACATCTTATCAACAGATATACACCGGCTGTTACCATAGTAGCAGCATGAATTAATGCAGATACAGGTGTAGGTCCTTCCATAGCCATTGGTAGTCAAATGTGAAGACCCAACTGAGCAGATTTAGCAGCTGCTCCTAATAATAATAAAATGCTAATAAATGTAATTACATTAGTATTAATATAAGGAGCTAATGAAAAAACAGTAGCATAATCTAACGTTCCAAATGTAAAGAAAATTACGAAAAAACCAATAGTTAAGAAATAATCGCCAACTCTATTAGTAAACATCGCATTCATTGCACTCTTAACTGCTGCTACTCTTGTGTATCAAAAATGAACAAGTAAATATGAACATACTCCCACACCTTCTCAACCTAAAAACATAACCAAAAAATTGCTACCTGTTACTAAAACTAGCATAAGTCCAGTGAAAAGTGAGATATACGAAAAAAATCGCTGTTGATGGGGATCTTCTCCCATATACCCCACTGAATAAATATGAACTAAAACTGACACTATTAATACAGGTATTAACATAGTAACAGTCAACTCATCAAAATAAAATGATCATGATATTTTAAGTTGTTCTAAATTTATTCAAGAAAACAATTCAACAGTTACTGATGAATTACACAAAGCCACCTCATAATATGCTATTAAAGATAAGATAGTCGTTAATATTAAACAACTTATATTTATGATATGTACACCTTTAACACCTAAGCCTCTACCAAATAATCCACTAAGAATAGCAGCCAAAAACGGTAGAAATATTATATTAATATAAATACTAGTATGACATTCTACCTATCTTTAATTGTTAACCCTACTAATATGTGCATTATACCCTTTCTTAATATTGGGTATAATGCTATAATTCTTTATTAAAAAAGTATTTATGACTTAATATGGAAAATTTTTTAGTATTATTGTTGTAGAACCTTATCCTTCCCCATTCATCGACCTATAGGTCGATGGAGGCAAGTTATAATTATTCTATAATGATACTATTCCTTTTTTTTAGTCTAAGTCTTTACCAATTATTTATCCCCACTATTACCAATTAAATTAAGCAAATTGTATTTTTATTTTCATAGGCACTTCCCCCCATAGGGTCATAGGCCTAATTAAGTTACCTAAAACAATAAAAATAATAAATATTAAATCTGGATATCGCTATTATAATAAAAAGGGGCTGGCTAATATGCCAGAAATAATGAGCTTTTATTCGACCTATTCACCATAGGATAATAATCTGAAAGTAACCCGCTCATCTATATATATATGTCTACTTATTAAAATTAAGTATGTAAGAAATCCTATCATGATCTCTTTGAGCTCGCAAAAACTATAAATAAAAATATTATCTCTATTAAAGAATTAATTTTTAATTATAATTAATATTAATTTAATTAACTCTTTATATAAATATTTAAATTAATTAGAACTAGTGTTTTGTAACCTTAATTTATTATTTGTAAAATTATATTTAGGAGATTCTAGCTAACCATTTTTAGATACCATATTTTCCTATGTTCCTTCTAAAATTTTAGAATTAGAACTTTGGGCCCCTAACTGAGGATTAGGGTTAAGATTAGACTGATTACCGTACGATCTAGAAGTACTAGGATTAGCTTCCTCATTTTCTATTGTTTTCTTCAAAAAATCTCTTAATTTAGATTGAATAAAGTCATGATTAAATAATTGTCCAATAGAAATTTTACCATTAATAAAAATAGTTCTTGGGAAGTTCATTCCCTTTTATCTAGCTCTTCTTTCTTGATTATCTATGTATTGCTCCGCACCTTTTTTATAACTCTGTCTAATTGATTCTATACCACCACCTGTAAGGATTGACTCCTTTTGTGTTTTTGAATCGATAACAGTAAGACGGCATGGATATTCTTCAATACCTTTAACATAAGATTCTATTACTTTCTTTTTTATTATGTCATAACTATTGTCAGGCTTAGGGTTTTTAGTTAAAAAATTTTTCATATATTCTATAAATTTTTTGTATCCTTCCTTACTTGTTCATTTTTTTGCTTAAAAATTCTTTAGAATTTTTTAGATTTTCCACATAATTAGAAGGTACAGAAGGACCTGGTCCAAATATAGCATGAATATTTCGTTTTCTATTAAATTCTATATGGGATATAGCTTCAACTTGTCGTAATTTGAAAGTAGTATAGTCAAGAGTTCTATCATAAGGCAAATCAAGTATTTCCTCCAATTTTGTTCTTTGCTCACCTTTTGGCATTATACCCCCTTTTCTTCAATTTCTCACTAAATGATCATTCATCTCTTGAGAATTAATAGCCTCTTTCAATAGAAAAAGATTAAGCATACTTACTATGGAATCAGAACTAGTACTTTTAACAGAATCCATACTTTCCGCAGTACTTGGTCTAATCGATCCCTCAGTATTCTCTCCCGGAATTATAAATACACCACTACTACTGCTATTACTTACATCTTTATCATTTGATGAACTAGATATGGAAGAGTGAGATTCACTCATCTTGCCTTGTCCATTATTAGAATTAGATCCTTTAACATTCACCATATCAGGTTTATTATATCTATCATATTCAAATGGTTTATTAGAAATATTCTCTCTCTTCACAGTTGTGGATAAATGAATAGGTATATAATGATATTCCGGATTATATATAGAAAGGACACAACTTAGCAAAGCTACACAAATAAAAGAATAATTTTCAAATTTTTCTAAAAAAAAATTTTTTCACGTATCATTATATAATAAACAGGCATACATTATTAAAAGGCTAAAAGACATAAAGCTCAAAAAGGTTTTTCAATTAATAATACCATTTTGTTCTATATTTGTACTTATCGATAAAATACCTATAAAGAAACCTAAGAATAATTACATCTTCCAATATATTCTAATATATTCCTCTTTATATGATAATGTATTTAAATTGATGTAATAATTTTAAATTATTGAAAATTATTAATAAATGTTATTTATTATATTCTGATTATTATATTTTATATAATAATCAGAATAATATTTTCTTTTAATAAAATATAAAATTCATCATCAAAATAAATCTAATTTATTTTTATGATGAATTTAAGTCTTTTCATTTTAATTTAAGTGAGAATGAGCTGCTTCCTTACTTGAAATTAATTCTTCCCATAGCATCAATATGGAAAGTAAATAGATGAGATGCAAATAATAATTTTAAATTATTAAAAATCAATATTTGAGATTAAGGTCTATCCTATATATTTAATTGTCTTTTATTAAAGAAAAATAAGCCTTCCTTATAAAAACATATATAATTAATAATTTATATTTTTCTTAATTTAAAATAGGCTATCATAATAGCTAATCCTATTGCTGATTCTGCACCAGCTACAGCAATGATATACAAGCCAAATACTTCTGCTAAAACATCATTGAATTGTCAAGAAAAAAATAAAGTCATAACTGAAACTGCTAGTAGAATTATTTCAATTGAAATAATCATCAAAATCAAATTGTTTCTATTAAAAATAAATCCTATTGCACCCAACCCAAATAAAATTAAAGCTAAATCCATAAAAAAATTATTGTCATATTCCATTTATCTATCTTGTTTTTAAAATTAATTAAACATTTTAATTTTAAAAGTATATATTAGTATTATCCTATAACAGGTATCAAACATATCTATCGACATACGTATATATAACTAGAACTGTCTAACGTAGTACATCCAAAAAACGAAGTTATTTTTTTTTACTTACACTTATGATATTAATATATCCTTTTATATATTTACATTCAATTTATATAATTTTCATAACTAAATATATATATTAAATAATTAATAAATAATATTATTTATTAATTATTTTAAATCATTATTATTTATTATGCTGAGTATAATAATAAGAAAGCCATCATTAAACAGAATAAACCTGTTGCTTCTGCTAAAGCAAATCCTAAAATTGCGTAACTAAATAATTGAGGTCGTAAAGAAGGATTTCTAGCTGTTGCTTCGATCAAGCTACCAAACACTAATCCAATACCTACTCCCGCTCCTGCTAAACCGATTGTTGCTAAACCTGAACCAATAATTTTTGCTGCTTGAATTATCATGATATTATTTATTAAGAAAAGTAAATTTGTTATTAATAAGATATGAATTGTATTACAAAACCCCGTATCTCATTATTAACTAATGGGTTATTTTCTTGACTTTGAAAATGAATCCCTTTAATTTAACCTTAATTATAAAATAACCACAGAGGCGAGATATACCTTAATTATTAGAGCTATATAACACTAAAATATACTCACAATTTAAATTGTGAATTTTTATGGTACCATAAAATAAAATAAAACCTTGTAGATTATCCACTGTATAAATGACTATTACTTTTTATATTTTAATGCAAGTAACTATAAAAAGAATAGTTATTACATAAGCTAATTTATGTAAAATAATGAAAAAAAAAAGATATTTCAATATATAATTAATCAAGTATTATTATTTAATCTAATATAAATAATAATAAAATTATTATGAAAATTTAATCACTCACCAAATAGAATAAAACTCACCCTTTATAATTATAAATATAATAATTACAATTTTTACCCGCAAAAATAGATAAATTGATTAACCAATTACCACCTTATAATAGATAATAAAAAACAAAGATATAATACCTCGATAAAAAAAAAGATATTCATTTTCTCTATTTTTGTATTGATACCGTATTTAGGTATCAATATTTCACCCCTTATACGTTATTATAAAATAACGGGAAAGGTAATATGCGTCGATGAGGAAGAGGAAGTGCTAATTTAATATATAAAGGATGAACACCAGGAGTTGAACCTGGATAAATTACGCCACAAGTAATTGTTTTACCTTTAAACTATGTTCATCACGGAGCTAATTTCTAATTAAAAATTAAAAATTAAAAATTAGTCCTCCTATCTCCTAATATAGAGCAAAAAGAATAAAAAAAATATAGTGAATTGAAATCTATAATAATAAATAAACTAAAAAAGAATAACTAATTAATATATATAAAACAAGTGTATATATTCTATAATATATATCTAAATTATTTATATCTAGAATAAAAGCAACTCTATATACTTATTACATTATTTTCCCCATTTTTTTCTCGTAATTTCATCCGCTTTTTCTCTTTCTCTTTGTAAATCAATAGCTTGTCGTCGATATTTTTTTTGAATTAGATAATTGTTCAAATCAGCATCTTGTCTATTTTTACGTCGTATTATTTCTTCAATAATACTAGACTCCCCCGCAATTTTTTTCTTTCAAAACTCTTCCCTTACGACTAATGATTCTGACGCAGGTCAATTGGATATTAAGTTAGGCAATCTACTAAAAGGAAGTTTTCTGTAGGCTATATCTAAATGCCGGCTTATTTTATGTATATCACCAAAATACAATTCCTGCCCAACAAGTAATTTTTTTATTCTTTCAATCTCCTCATCAGAAGAATTAGGTCCCCAATGAACAAAATCCTGTGCATTTTGCATAAATCCTATCTTTTTTTGAGGATCAACATCAAGAACTTTCTTTCATGCTATTGCTTTGTCCTCAAAATCTTCTTGATTTAAATCAAGAAGCTTTGATCTTATCTTATTGTATAAAACCAAATCCTCCTCTATATCCTTCTGAAAATTATTCTTCATCCATCTAACATGTTGAATTAATAATTCTCGTTCTTCTGGAGATTTTTTTTTTCATTCTCTTAATCTCTCATGAATTCAATTTCCTCGCTGTTTTACTATACCATTTACTATTTTTTCAGACCTAGTATTCGTTATAACAGTTTCCATAAACATTTTCATTCTCATACGGTATGAAGCATCATTTAATATGATACTTGGACATAACCCCGTCTTTGGATCAGTATAATGTCCTCCAAAATCTAAATCTTGTAAGTCTAATAAATTGTAATGAGCTTTATATGCTTCTTCTTTTCTTCCATCTTCAATAATTAGTTTCATCTTTTTATAAGTGTGGTTATTTTTAAGATCCTTATTAATATCAGATGAATTTTTGATGGTACTCAATTCAGGGGAACCTGCGGAAGATAATGTTGAAGAGGGAGTATCTATATCCATACTACTACCTAATTCGGGTAAAGATGATGACATAGGAATAATCTCAATGGTCAAACCAGGATTTTTTCTTTTATATGCATTCTGATCAGACTTAAGGATATAAAATTCCTTTTCTGTATTCAAATCAGGTTTTTTAACAGAAACAATTTCTTTAATGTTAGTAGTATCTAGAGTATTATCAAAATACATAAAGATTTTAATAAAACGCATATTCATAATTACAATAAGATTAGTTATGATATACAGTTGTACAAAACTTTGAACAAATATAGAAAAAGATTCATTATATGTCATAAAAATAAAGAAAATAATATAAATTAAAGAACTAAATGAAATAATAGTTTTTCAGGAATATAATCCTACAGTATTATAATTAATGTATAAAGCAAGAAAAATTAGAATAAGGGCTAAAATAAACTTAATGGTTCTATATAAAATAGTCTCACTAATAGGATATAGTCATTTGCCGAATAATCCAATATTACCGGGCCAAAAGAAAAACATAAGAAAAATAGCTATTAGACTAATAAAAAATTTAAGTTTATTAATTAATTTATTTTTTTTTTCATCTGAATATTTATCAAATCGTATTGATACAAATTTATCTATTCTTGAATAGATAAAAAAGCAAGATAATAAAATACTAAAAAATAAAAAATAATTTATGTTACTACTAAAATATACATATATTTTTTGTATAATATTACTATTTAATTCTAAAGATGAAAATAAACTAAAAAGTCAGGTACTACTTCTTTGGTTTCCTTCTGACTTTATTAGTCCATCTTTTTTTCCTTCAAATGCTTTTCCTAATATACGAATACTATTTCTCCAGTTTAATGTTATATTTTCCCCAGATAATTTGATATATCTTAATCCGTTTATTACTATTCTTAAGCTGAAGAGGAACCTTGACCTTGACCCCCTCAGAAATAAACTGCACCAAACAAAAAAAGTCAAACTACATCAACAAAATGTCAATATAAAATACCAGATTCTACACCAACATGATGGGTATTTGTAACTTGATAGGAAAAAATACGGACAGCCCCCACCAAAAGGAATATCGTACCGATTATTACATGTAACCCATGAAAGCCAGTTCCCATGTAAAAAGTCGATCCGTACACACTGTCCGTGATTGTGTACGAAACACCAAAATATTCCATTCCTTGCAAAAGAGTAAAAAAAACCGCCATATATATAGTCGCTACAGAACCATTATTTGCTCAATCTATTAATCGATCGACTAAGGAGTGATGAGTAACCGTTACAGCTGATCCTGATGATAATAATAAAGTAGTATTAGCAGTAGGTACTTCTGAAGCATTAACAGGTTCTATACCTTTAGGTGGTCATTCTGATCCTATTTCAATGGCAGGAGCTAAAGATGAATGAAAATAAGCTCAGAAAATGCTCAAAAAAAAGAAAATTTCACTTACAATAAATAAAGCTACACCTAATGATATACCTTTTTGGACTTTATCTGTATGATGTCCTAAGTAACTAGCTTCTGTTATAATATCTTTAAATCAAAGAGTCATACCTCAATTTAATAAAATAAAAGAACATAATAATAGAAAATCACCCATTGGATATCCATGGAAAGATAAAACAGCAGATGTTGTTAATGATAATAATACTGCTGATAGAGCTATAGGTCAAGGTGATTGATCTACTATATGGTAAGGATGACTAGGCAATGCTATTTGTGAGTTTGTATTTACTCAATTATTACTATATACTATTTTTTTTTTACTGAAATACATTAAGTCTGCTAAGTTAATATTGAATATACTCAATATTATTTTTACATAATAATGAATTGTTTTGACAAAATAACTACTATATAACGATAAATTTAACATATAGTTATTTTTTATCAAAAAAATTGTAATTATTATATTTATAATTACAATTTTTACCCGAAGAATTAGATTATCTATCTTTTTCAATAATATCTTTATTACTATTTACTATAATTAAAATAATTTTTTTTCAATATATCTATACAACTATCAGATATAGTTAATTATAAGTTTTTATCTTCACAATTGATAATACTTTATATATTATATTCTACATAGTATTTATATAAATAACACCTTAATATCTACATTAAATTCCAACATATCTTTTCATAAGATTAAGACGTAAGACATAAATTAAAATCCCGCCTTATTCTCATCTTAGAAAACAATATAATAATCTGTATGCACATAAAAAAGTAATTACTTTAGGTTTTGCTATTACTATTCATCAGAAATAATATAGTTACATAGTCCCCTATTATTAATTATTTCTTTAATAATAATAACAAATAATATATAATTAAATAAAGGGAGAAATATAAAGAATAATATAAAAAGCACAATGAGAATAGAGAAAAATTTTTTACTATATATGAATAAAAAATATTATACTAATTCACTAGGCGACTCATTTTTCGGACAGATTGGATTCGAACCAACAGCCTCCTACTCCCAAAGTAAACGCACTACCAGTTTGTGCTGCTGTCCGAGAGGAATAAATGGATAACATCCATTTATTTTTATTTTTAATAAGATATTATCTTATTCTATGTTCATTTCACAGAATCCACATAGGAATCACATTATCCCATAGATCTTGTCTCTTACAAGTCTACTACTCATCAACCTCGCATATCACAAATTTGCTAATTAAAAAGTAAAAAAAAGTTAAATATACATATAAATACCTACGAAGGGAGTCGAACCCTTATATATAAAATAGCAAGTCTTAAGTCTGCCCCGTCTACCAATTCCAGCACGTAGGTTATATTCCAACTGAATTTGCATATTTAACAATTAAAATAATTTATTTTATAATTATCTAAATAATTACTTATCTTTTAATATTTATTATAGTATTCAACATCCTCCTTTTCAAATAAATCATTAGGATATTAAATATTTAAACAATATT
>Ga0105252_10001519_pt1 | contig 10272 bp, 7 predicted proteins | sample EasRivMeERMZT100_FD_89675 | JGI IMG/M metagenome (GOLD analysis project Ga0105252, IMG submission 89675) | Soil microbial communities from meander-bound floodplain in the East River, Colorado, USA - East River MetaG ERMZT100 | ecosystem: Environmental > Terrestrial > Soil > Floodplain | place... | reverse complement strand
AATGAAGATTCAACACCGCTCGAATCCAGGCCGGAGTCAATTAATTCATCAATGAAAAGAAGATTAATCTTATCATTCATCGACTCGAATACGTCGCGGAAACTCCAGGATAAAGATAAAATAAGTCTTGTTCGTTCTCCACGAGAAAGATTATCAAAGTCAAACTCTTTACCGTACATAGTAATTTCGACTTCTAAGTCCGACTTGAATTTAACGTCGTGTGGAAGGCCAATGTCTATTAGGTAATGTGCAAGACGATGATTTAAGAATGTTAAATTCTGATCAATAATTTTCTTACGTATAAAACTATCTTTATTAATTAGGAGTTTGGTTAAAAATTCTTGATGATCTCTTAACTTAACCAGCCTGTTAAGTTTAGCGAAATCAATTTCTTGTAACCCATCTCTACGTAATGCATCAATCTGATCTACAAAAGGATTTTCAGACTCAAGTTCGGTACTAAGACTATTACCAAGTGTATCTAAAGTGGATTTATGATTATAAGCCTCGTCGACAGTATCATAATATGTATCGGGTAGAATAGGAATAATAGAAGATACAGTCTGAGATAGAGATTTAACTTCGTCTCGTTTTGATATCTTAGCTGTTAATTTTTGAACTGCTTCTTGTTGTTGTAATAGATAGTCATTATGAACATGCTCATGTGTATCTTTATCCATATCCTGACTACATGTAGGACAAATTTTCTGAACAGAATTTGATAAAACCTTTTCAAGACGAACAACTGTCTTATTCATATCTACAACATCTTTTTCTAACCCAGTAAGTTCCTTAGCTAATGAGCGATACTCGGATGTTAAATCTTCTACTTCTTTTTTCGATTTATGTAACCTAATCTCAGCATCAATGTCAATGGAAAGCATCTCCATGATGGATGTTTGAAGCGTTTTGATACGATGAACCTTAGATACCTCCCAGGCAGACGACTTAGTCTCGAGACCTTTGATGTTCGCCTCAATCCTTTTATTGGCTTCCGTAGCCGCCGTAATCCGGAACTCTTCCTCTTTAATCTCATCTTTGGTCACCTTTGATTCTTCTTTAAGCTTATCGGCCTTTTCTGATAACTTGGTTATACCCAAAAGTTGCTCGATAATTGCACGTTGATCATTTGTTCTAAGAGCAAGAAAAGGTTCAACATAGGTATTCAAAGCAAGAATATGCTTGAACATGTCGTGAGAAATCCCGACAATTCTTTCAATTTCGATTTGAGTATGTCTACCTTCTCCTTGTGATTCATCTTCTCCGGTTTCTTTCTCAATACCGTCCTTAATGAATTTAAAGATACCAGGTTTGCGCCCGCGTTCTATTCTATAATCAACACCATTGACTTCGAAAGTCAATGTTACCAACATATGCTTCATATTGGTTTTATTAATTAGGTTGTCTTTTTTAATGTTCGTGAGGGCGGAACCAAATAATGCGTAAGATAATGCATTCACAATTGTAGATTTACCTACACCGTTCCGATTGTCATTGCCGCCAAGATCTAAGTTTTCACCTAAAACAAGTACAAGATCATTTCCACTAAAATTAATCGACTGAGTAACGTTACCGATACTCATGAAATTCTTTATTGTTAATCCTCGTAGGTTAAGCATTTTTATAATCCACTGTAAATTTCTACAAGTAGTTTTGTATCAAAAGAATCGCTTTCGATATTTGTCAACTGTTCGATAACAATCTGATCCACGGTTTTCACAGTGATATCACCGGCATAATCTTTTGACAGTTCATCTTCATGATCTTTAATGAGTTTAAATTCGCGAACATTGTATTGATCTAAGAAAGTTTCTCTTAAGAAACTTGCTTCTTCATATGTGATATCAGCATCGAGCGTTACTTGAAGATATGTTTTTGGTTTTAAATATATGTCCGGATTTGCTAATAGTGCAGTCAGATTGATGCTGATGAAACGCGGACCTTCTTCATAATCTAGGAATTCGGGTTCTTTATCCCACTCTAAAAATAAGCCACCACGCTCGAAATCCCAAACGTCAGAATAATTGTGACCAAAAGGATTGCCAATGTAATTGACTTTACCCTTCGTTTGGCGTTTGTGGAAGTGTCCTGAGAAGACATAATCTTGATGATCAAAATGTGTAGAGTTAAGTTCACCGTTATCCGGCATCTCTACCATTGCATTCATTTTGAATCCAGGTAGCTCGAGGTGTCCAAACAGGTATTTAGATTTGATATTAGCTACATCTTTCCATTCGTCTTCAACAAGCCATGGAATTAGAGCAACATCGTCTAACACTATTGGTTCATTTACTAAAACAATATTTGGAAATTCGCTACCTACAACCATAGAATGTATCTCACGCTTTTCTCTATAGAAGAGATCGTGATTACCTACCATGACGTATGTTTTCTTAAAAGAAGCGTTGAGTTTCCTCAACGCTTGCATAGTATAGTCAAGGGTCAGAATGTTAATATTTGACCGATGGTGGTGCCAATCACCCATAAAGATACAGGATTCGGCGCCCCTTAAACGTGCTTGCTCGATAAGCCAATCAAGAAAATCTAGGCAATCCTGATTGTGCTCTCTTGCATTATGTCTAAGACCGAAATGAATATCAGTAAAGACTACTACTTTTTCAAACAGCTTAGTGCTCATCTTTCGTGTCTTGTGCATCTTCTCTCAGTCTACGAATTTCTTCTTCGACTGCTAATTGACGTGAGAAACTAGGACTTGCGCCACTCTCAACTAATAAGTCATCGCGAAGTTCTTGACTTTTCTTTTCTAGGTTGAACACACGAGTAAAGCTGTTTGATACACTTGCTGTATAATAGGAGAATGGATTATCTGATTTGTATTCATCAAATTGCAATCCCATTTGAGCTAATTGTAATAATGCCTGACCCTTCATTTCGTCAATATAAGTATAACCTCTCCAGTTACCACGTTGTGCATATTTATTCACCATTAAGATAAACATTTTTGCAAGTTTGTTTGTAATGGATCCGCGCTCAATGTTAAATTTTCCATGCCATGAATGCGATCTTCCAACTTCTTTAGCTGCACCATTTTCGATGATAAAGTGTTTGAAGGGATAAAAATTTAATTTGATATAATTATCTGCTTCGATTTTTGGATTTTTCTTACGACCAGGAGCAAGAGGAATATGATCAAATCCGAGAACCCTGAATACTAAATCATCAATTGATATTGTATCGGGTTTAACTTTAAATTCAGATAGTTTTGGTTTATCTGCTTTTGCAACATCTGGATTCACTGCCAAAGCAGCTTCATAGGAAGTTGTTGCTAAACGAGCTGCCCTGGTAGCCTTTGCTTTTTCTTGAACTTCTGTTAGATAAATTTCCGAAATATTTTCTACAATAACATCATAGTCACTATATTTCTGGTTAATATATTCGCAAAAAGAATTCTTACTATTATGAATTTCTTTGAGCATATCCTTATTATTTAAGTAATTAATTTTTTTAGTTGGTGATATTGAAATTACTTCTGGGGCTTCATTACCCTCATCATCCTCTATTAGGATGTCGTCTTCGTCTAAATCTGGTGACATTTTATTCTCCCGCAGGTTGTTTACAGCATAACACATCTAAAGCATTTCGTCAAGAATATCATCATAAAATACAAACTTTATGGTACTGATAAATAAGAAGATAGGGGAGCTTCTTAATGCCATCAATAATTCAAGATCACAGAGCAAGATTACAGCCAAAAAATCCGGGCAATGCTGAATCAATTTTGGGTCCCAATGACCCACAGAATATTCTATATCCATTGTATGCTACTCAAGGTGTTCTTTTTCCTTATACACCAACTGTAACAAGTGGCTCTGTTGCAGAATACGAAAATATGCCTTTTGTTCATTCCAATTATACTCTTAATTCTTATGTTAGATCCTATCCTAAGGTAATAAGTGTAACAGCAGAATTTACAGCACAAACAATTAATGAAGCACAGTATTTATTGGCGGTCATCCATTTCTTCCGTTCCGTTACGAAAACTTATTTTGGAGTATCTCCTTATAATAAAGCAGGCACACCTCCACCTATACTACAATTTAATTATCTTGGCGAATATCAATTTAGCAATGTACCTGTAATTGTTAAAGATGTCGGATATACCTATCCTAATAATGTAGATTATGTTCCAGTTGATACCGTGAATAAAAAAGTATATTTTAAAGAAAATGATACACCAGGGAATTTAATAGGAGCAACATGGGTTCCAGTGAATATGACAATTACTGTTGAATTAGAAACTCAATATACACCTATTAAAGTTAGAAATCAATTTAATCTTGATGATTTTAGATCAGGAAAATTAATAGGCGACGGATACATTTAAAATGGCACAAAATTCAAAAGATACAAGTCAATATAGATTGACCCCGATAAAAGATTGGTATTTAGATCTCTGGGTTCCAAGATCTGTTCCAAAAAGTGATTTTGATAAAATCATTATTATACCTCCGAAATTTGATCAACGTCCAGATCTTCTAAGTAATCAAGAATATGGAACACCAGGTCTTTGGTGGGTATTTGCTATTCGTAATCCGAATCTTCTTATTGATCCTATTAACGATTTTGTTTCGGGTCTCGAAATTTTTATTCCTGTAAACATACTTAAACAATAATGGCTGATATTCCAAAATTTAATCCCGGTTCGAAGGTTGGTAGAGATTTTTTTGGGGCACCTCTACCTTTCACTGTTGTACCTCCACCTATACCCGCTATACCTGTAGGAAATTTAAATCCAGCAATGGCATTTACCGGCAAGCCGGATTTTTTACGAGGATCTAATGATGTTATTCCTAAGACTCTTTTTCCACATTCTAAGGTAGATAATACTCCTTCTGCATCGGCTGAAGAAATTAAAGTAGATATTCACCCTAATATTCTAGATGACTATGATGTTTATACATATCATTTTAAACTTTTCATTACTTCGACTGAAGCTGCGGCTAATGGCGACGTTTTAAAGACCGAAGCTCAAACTATTATTGTAGAAAATGGTGTAACAGATGTATCAATAGATAAAGTTGAATTCCAAGGAATTGCTGTCCCTTCGCTGCAAGCCGGTACAGGAACACAAACATTAATGAAATTTGAAATCTTAGAACCAAGTGGCGCGGGCCTTCTTGATAAGATATACTATGAAGCAACTGCATTAGGTGTAGGTAATTGGTTTGTTATGCCATGTTATCTTCAATTAGAATTTCGTGGTAGAGATCCAGACAGTTCAGAACCGGTAACTGGAGGTGATCCAGGAACCTTAGCTGGGCTTAAATGGATTTGGCCTATAAAGATTACGAATATGAAAGCAACTGTTTCAACTGGCGGAACCAGATATGATGTTGATGCTATTTTCTATGATGAATTGGCTCAATCCAACGCATATTTTGCAATTCAGCATAATACCGTGTTAAGTAATCTTGACAACTTCGGAAAAGCAATGAAACAACTTCAAGACAAATTGAATCTTGATACTTACATACAAACACTTGATAATTATAGCATACCGGATACATATGAAATTATTGTTGATCCTTCATTAGAAGAAATCGATCTCTTAGATCCGAGTGCTAATAAGACTACTTCTCGAGCTGGAGATTATATTGATTTCTCTAAGAAAACTGCAACATATAATACCGGTACAGGAATTGATAAAATTGTTGATTCTTTATTAGGAAGCACAAAATATTATCAAGAAAGTCTTCAAAGTTCTTCGACAAGTACATCTACTCCGGATACAGCAAATGCAGCAAAACCGATGAGAGAACTTTGGAGAATTATTACAGAAACTAAACCAACTGCATTTGATCATTTAAGACAAGATAATGCAGTGGCCATTACAATTTATATTGTTAAATATGATATTGGTTTGATGGAAGCCAATGCAACCCAAACAGGACAGACAGCAGAAACACTTGAAGCTGCAAGAAAAAGATTGGTAACTTATAATAATACAGGAATTCTAAGAAAGAAATACAATTATATATTTACGGGACTCAATGATCAGGTTCTTAATTTTGATTTAAATATGAATTTTTCATTCGCTGCGATGTTATCAAGATTCGGTGGCCTTTATTATGATACAGCAAATAGTGATACCGGTGTTGTTCATCACGGAAATTTAGACGATGAAAGAACTGCAATTGAATATACACAAAGGGCTATTCGATGGATTAATAATCCAGAGAATAAAGCTGATCCCAATGAAGAACTTGCGGCTGCACAATCATCCTTGAGTACTTTAAATATTAGTGATTCTCTTAGATCTCGGTTAAATGATAGATTATCGCTAGAGAATTCAAAACCAGCAAATAGACTTGAGCAAGTCAAAAAAACAATAAGTACTGGCGGAATTTCAGGTGCTGATCAATTAAACGGTATTCCAATTACTCCAAGATCATTAGCCACACCACCGATAACAAATCCTACCGTAAAATTTGTTACCGATGTTAACATTTATTCAACCCAAGCTGATGAGGCAAAAAAAGCAATTGAATCAACAAGAAAGAGCAAATTAAGACCTGTTCCATTTCGTGAAGGTAATCAAGAAGCTAATTTTACTGGAATCGATCCACACAGTGATGCTGGAAGAGCTCGTACATCAAGTATGTTTAGTACAGCGTTATATTCGAGTCTTGATGCTAGTCTAATGCACATTAAAATGACCATCAAAGGTGATCCATTTTGGTTATATCCCAGAAATGATCCTCTCGGTGAAAAACTAGCATATAAATCTAATCTAGCAGATCAATCAATGGCAATAGAATTGATTAAGAAAGGTCACACCGAACAATATAATAAGGACACAGTAAATCCTTACGGAACTGATAATTTTATTGTTATTCGGTTTAGAACTCCGAGAGTAGCCGATGATGATACAGGAATAACAGAATCATATTCGGAAGTCGAAACTTATAGTGGAATTTATAAAGTTATCTCTATAACCAGTAGATTTGAAATGGGAAAATTTACACAAGAATTAACATGCATTCTTGATAATTTAATTAATCTTAAAGATTTTCCTGAATTTTTATTACAACTTGAAGCAACAAATAAACCAAAAGAAGAAGCTGAATCTAGTAATTCATTGTTAGATATTCCAGAAACTGCAATGATAACAGATAGAATTAAAGCAGGGATCAGTGATATCAAAGGAAAGGTAGATACCGCAAGAGATTTAGCAGGAAATGCAGTTACGAAAGTTACATCAATCGGAACTAAATTAACTTCGAACATACCATCCGATACAGGATTCAATGCATCAGAAATATTAAAAAGGTTTCCAGTATAATGTCATATTTAAATACTCACGATAGAACCACAACTACAACAAAATCTGATAGATTTCAACCTATCGGAAGAACAACGGCATTATTCGGTGTCTTTGTAGGATTTGTAAAAGATGCTCAAGACATTCAAAGAAATGGACGATTAAGAGTATGGATATCTGAATTAGGATCTGCTCCTGAAGATCCAGATGGTTGGATTACCGTCAATTATTGTTCTCCTTTCGCAGGAGCAACAAATGATAAAACTGAAAGTCAAGCGAACGTTCAAACATTTGAAGGCACACAAACTTCCTATGGTATGTGGATGATACCACCGGATATCAACAATCAAGTTCTTGTTATGTTTGTAAATGGAGATCCATCTCGCGGTATCTGGATTGGATGTCTATACAATCAATATATGAATGAAATGGTTCCTGGTATGTCAGCTAGTGCCCTTAATTATCAATATCCGGGAAAACTTATTCCGATTGCCGAATATAACAAGCATGATACAAATGTAACTCAACCTAGAGATGCAACTAAACCTTACGAAAAAACAAAATTCGAAGGCCTTGGTAATCAAGGATTAATTACCGATCAAGGTCGAGGTATAACAACATCAAGCGCACGTCGTGAATCACCGAGTACTGTTTTTGGAATATTGACTCCTGGACCACCTATTGTTGCAGATGCTAAACCCGGTGATATTAGAAGAAAAGGTGGATCAGCATTCATTATGGATGATGAACCTAGTTCTGAATATATTCAATTAACAACAAAGACCGGTGCTCAGATTAGACTCGATGAAACAAATGGATTTGTCTATCTAATTAATCGAGATGGTACCTCATGGGTTCAATTAGATCAAGCAGGTAATATCAATATTTTTGGCGCAACAAGTATTTCTATGCGTGCCCAGAAGGATATTAATCTTCGTGCTGATAGAAATATTAATATTGAAGCTGGCCAAAATATCTATATGAAGGCTGCGAAAGATACTATTACTTCAGAAACCACCTTTACTTATGATGTAAATAATATTCCTAAACCATCTACAATTCCTTATTTCAAATATGTCGGTGAAGGCAAGGGTGAAGGCGGAAATATTGTAGTTCAATCATTGAATGATATTCATACAACTGTTGCAAATAATTCACTTATGAATATTAATAAGAATTTTGAATTAAATGTTAAAGGTAATATCGATATCAATGCTGATGGTGCATATAATTTAACTTCACCAACTATTACAAATGTTGGCGCAGTGAAAATTCGTGGAACACTTGATGTCACAGGTGAAGTTAAATTCGGTAGTTCTTTAGGTGTAGCAGGTCCTATCAACGGTGCTTCATTAAGTGTAGCTGGCGATGTTACTGGTGCAACCATTATCGGTAGTTTCCCAGGTCTGCGTGGTGGCCCTGGAGCTAGCAATGGTGGTCCGGGATCTGCCGGTCCCGGAGTCAGTGTTCCAACACCACCGGCTGTTGTTATAGCAGAAATAAAAGAAAAGGTAGAGAAAGTAAATATTCTTGCAACATGGAAAGATCCAGAATCTAAATTTGTAAGAAATTCTGAAGCATTCAATACAACTGTAAGCGTTTTTCCAACTTATGAGCCATGCCCGGAACACGAATCATTTAAATTTAGATCTATTGATGGATATGAACCAGAACAAACCGAAGGTTCGAAGACATATCAAGGATCGGGCGGGGCCGGCCACGATGTAAAAGAAAGTCCATTAACAAATGAAACACCGGGTGCAAATAACACCATATTACCACCGCCCGATATAAAAGATAGTGTTGTTTCGAAAAACTTTAATATGCCTGCATTTGAATGTGAATTAAAAAATCACGAAGGTGTTAAATATGTCTCATATATTGATAGTGTCGGTAAACCAACCGCAGGTATCGGGCATTTATTAAGACAAAACGAAATACCACTATATCCTGTTCCTACAAAAGTATTACCAGAACAGGTTTCTCGATGGTTCAATCAAGATTGCCAATTTGGAATATCTGGTGCTCAAAGATTATTGGGTATGAATGTTTGGGATGAATTATCTGATGTTCGTAAAAGAGCCTGTGCAGATTTAGTTTTTAATTTAGGAGAAGGTGGACTTTCAAAATTTGTTAGATTTATTGCTGCTATGAAGGCAGGAGATTATAATGCCGCAGGAAAATCATTACAAGAATCAAAATGGTTCAGACAAGTTTCAAGTCGTGGTCCTAAGATTGTCACAATGATTGTGCAAAATATTGATCCTAATGGTTGCGACAAGAAGTTTCCGTCTGCTTAATATAATCCCAGTTAATTCTCTTGATAAATAACAGAAAGAGAATTATATGGCATCTAATCAATCTGGGCTAGTTCAACAACACCGAGTTACAAGAAAACCCTACTTTGTTGGTTTCAATACTGTAGGTCAACCCAACCCGCCTTACAATTTAAATAACATTGCATTGGTTAAAAGAGATATTGAAAATCATTTTGCTACACCAATGGGTTCTCGGGTAATGCTGCCAAATTTTGGAACAAGAATCTATGAAATGCTTTTTGATCCATTTGATGAATACACTAAGAACGCAATTATCGCAGATGCCATCAATGTTATTCAATCCGAACCTAGAGTAGAACTTGTATCCATTGATACATTTCAAGAAGATCAGGCATTAAATGTTGTAATGATTCTATTATTTAAACCTGAATCAATAACTGATAATCTATTTGTTAGATTTTCCTTAAAAGATAGAGAGAGCACCTAATGTCAGAATCAATTCGCCAAAGCAACCTCTTCGCAGCTGAAGACTATAAGAAAGTCTTCAAAGCCTTTCAGTTTATTGATTACACCGCCTATGACTTTGATACCTTAAAGCAAGCATTAATCAACTACATTCAAACTTACTATCCGGAGGATTTCAATGACTATATTGAGAGTTCTGAGTTTATTGCAATTATTGAGTTACTTGCTTACTTTGGTACAAGCCTT
>Ga0105252_10001517_pt1 | contig 10285 bp, 11 predicted proteins | sample EasRivMeERMZT100_FD_89675 | JGI IMG/M metagenome (GOLD analysis project Ga0105252, IMG submission 89675) | Soil microbial communities from meander-bound floodplain in the East River, Colorado, USA - East River MetaG ERMZT100 | ecosystem: Environmental > Terrestrial > Soil > Floodplain | place... | reverse complement strand
GCGGGCCGAACTCGGGAGTGAGGATGTTCACTTCCAGCCCGAGCGTGCCGAGGCCGGCCTCGACGCCGAGGTGGCGCGTCGAGAGCTGGCCGTAGCTCGCGCGCTTCATGTCCCACACGGTTTCCTGCGCGGCGAGCGTGAACGTGGGATGGCCAGCGCGCTCGAGCTCCTGCGCGAGCTTGAGCGCGATGCGGTCCATGCGCCGCAGCACCAGCATGTCGAGGTACTGCACCGGGACGTTGGTCTTGCAGCGGAACGCGCCGACCGGGATGCGCTGCACGATGACGATCACGCTCTTGCAGTACGGCGAGATGCGCTCGGGCGTCTGCGGCCAGCGCGGATCGGGCGGGAAGGCGTTCAGCGTCGCAGCGGAGGCGATGCCGCAGAGATCGGCGCCCAGCTCCTTCGCGCGGCGCTTTACCTCAGCGGCGTCGACAGGGGAGCGGAGCGGGGTGCCGCGGCGCAAAGCCCGGGACATTCCCCCAGTATATGGATAATTCGCCAATGGAACTTCCCAAATCCCAGGCAGAAATCCGCCGTATCCAGCGCGAGCGCAAGCGCGCCGCGGTCGAGCGGGCGTGGCAATCGCCGTTCTGGAAGAAGCGCCTTCCACGCATCAATCTGGAAAAGCTGGACGACCCCGAGATCTGGCGCCACATCCCGATCCTCGACAAGGACACGCTGCGCGCGCTGTCGGACGCGCAGTTCTACGGCGAGTTCTGCCAGACGAAGCACGACGGCATCGCCGAGTACTGGCGTTCCGGCGGCGTGACCGGGCAGCCGCTCTTCTACCCGCGCAGCTTTCGCGACATCGAGGTCGGGCTGGAGTCGTTCGCGCGCACCTTCGACTGCGCGGGCGCCGGCCGCGGCGAGCGCGCTCACGTCTCCTTCCCGATGGGGATCCACCCGGTCGGGCAGATTTACGCGCGCTGCGCGGCCTCGCGCGGCATCACCGTCAACTGGGCCGGCTCCGGCGCGTCCACTCCCTCGGCCCTCCAGCTCGAGCTGATCCAGCGGCTGAAGCCGACGATCTGGCTCGGCATGTCGAGCTACGCGCTCCACCTCGCAAACCTCGCCGAAGCGAAAGGGGTTGGTCTTTCATTGAAATACATCATGACTTCGGCGGAGCCCGTCTCCCAAGGGAAGCGCGACAAGATCGAGCGCACATTCGGTGCCAAGCTCACCGACAACTTCGGCATGACCGAAGCCGGGATGATGGGCAGCGAGGACGTTCCCGGCGCCGGCTTTCGCATCTGGACCGACATGTACTTCATCGAGGTGCTCGATCCCAAGTCGCTCGAGCCGGCGAAGGAGGGCGAGGTCGGCACGCTGGTCGTCACCACGCTGCAGACCAACAACGTCACGCCGTTCCTGCGCTGGAGCTCGGGCGACCTCGTGACTTACAGCGAGGCGGATGATGGGGCAGGACCGTTTTCGGTCTTTCCGCGCATCAAGCACGCGCACCGCACCGCGGGGTTCTTCAAGATCCGCGGCGTCAACCTTGGCCACCAGGACCTCGAGGACTTCATGTTCCGTCATGTGGAGATCGGCGACTTCCGCGCCGAGGCGATCAACGAGGGCGGCAACGACATCCTGCGGCTAGGGGTTGAAGTCAAACGGGGAAGCGACGGGACGGCGCTGGTGCGCACCCTGACCACGCAAATCAAGGAAAAATTCGAGCTCGCGCCTCAGGTGGTGTTGCTGGAAACCGGAACGCTCGCGAAGGAATTCGAAGCGAACGTCAAGGCGGCGCGCTTCGTCGACCGGCGCTGACCGCTCCGCGTCCCTTACTGATCGCCGGAAGTCGTGTACTCAACGTCGGACACAACACCCGACGGATTGAACGAAACCAGCAATACCTTGTTATGGAACTTCATGTTGAAAACCGTGCCTTTCGCCTGGACGTAGCTATAGACGTAGGCGTCATCCCCTGCGTTCTTGATGACGGGATAGACCGCCTCGCCCGATGGCTTTCCAAGCAGGGCGACGACGTCTTGCTTGGTGGATTTTCCCTTGCTGATGGACGCAACCTTCTGGCCGTCAAAGTCCGTTGAGTCCTGCTTGAACGAGCTCACGAACTCCTTGCCGACGAGCTTGTCCTCGTGGAACAGAAAAGTCATGCTTCTCGCCGGAGTCACGCCCGGGTACGCGCTTTCGCCTCCGCTGGCGGCGTAGGCATACTTCGAAATCTTCAGCGGTTTTTCGTTCTTCGTCATTTGACCGCTTTGCAGCGGATTGCCCATCTTGGTGGTGACCTCCGCCAGCGTCGACTTGCCGACAACGAGATCACCTTCCGACGGGCGCACGAAATCGCTGCCCGCGCAGCCCGACAGGGCCAGGGTTGCGAAGCCCAAGGCAATGCACCACGAACGGCTATTCACGATTTTCCCCTTTGCGAAATTAAGTGTTCGAGCCCGGCGGATTTTGATCTGCCGGCGGTGCCGAAGTCTACCTTGCCGAAATCGGCCGATGACGCACCGAGCGGAGGCGTGTGCGCCGCAGCAAGCACCACGGCGGGGCGATTGTCGGATTAAATAGCGCTTCCAAGCTTGGCACGGGTCGTGCGAGACGCACAGACCACCAACAAAGGGGAGAGCCATGAAGCGCCGCCAGTTCCTGAAGTCCACCGCTGCCATCGCCGGCACCGCAGGGCTAGGTTTTCCGGAGAAGGGTTTTTCGCAGGCGATGCCCGACATCATCCACGTCGGCCACCTGGTCGGGATCTGCATGTCGCCGCTCTTCTATGCCCAGGCCACGGGCCTGTTCGCGGCGGAGGGGCTCAAGGTGGACATGAAGTTCATGCCGAATCCGGGCGACGCTCTCACCGCGCTGACCGGCGGGGTGATGCAGGTCGTGCACATCCCGTTCACCAACATCATCGTCGCGGCGAACAACGGCGCGCCGGTGCGCATCATCGGCGGCAGCGGCGCGGGAGGCCTGTTTCTGCTTGCGCAGGGGAGCTCGGGCATCAAATCGATGGATGATTTGAAAAAACAAAAAGGCAAGGGCCTGAAGATCGGCGCGATGCGCCTCAACACGTTCGAGCTGATGGCCTACCGCGCGCTGGCGAACGCGGGGCTGAAATACGAGGACTTCCAGATGGTGTGGTTCAGCGACACGCTGTCGATGGCCTCGGCGTTCGAGGCGAAGGCGGTGGACCTGGTGACGCACGTGGAGCCCTTCGCCACGCGCCTGGTCGACAAGCTGGGCGGGGTGCCGATCGCCTCCAACCTCGACGCGTGGGGCAAGGACGGCCCGGACTGCGTCACCAACGCGCGCGTCGACTTCATCGAGAAGTACCCGGCCGCGGTGACGAAGTACCTGCGGGCGCTCCTCAAGGCCGACGCGGCGATCAAGGCGAATCCCGCCAAGGCGGTCGACGTGCTCGACGCCTCCAAGTTCTACCGCGTCGACAAGGACACGCTGCGCGCCGCGCTGCCGCGCCAGCGGCCGCAGGTGAACCTGATCGGCGCCGGCGAGGCGGGCATGCGCACGGCGATCGCCGACATGACCACGCTCGGCTACATCAAGTCGGTGCCGGGGAACCTGATCGACTTCAGGTTCCTGAAAGAAGCGCTGAAAGCGTAGCGGCAGGAATGGCCAGAGCGGCGGCCGCGGCCCTCATACCGTGGCTGATCCTGGTCGCGCTGTGGGAGCTCGCGTCGGCGCGCGGCTGGATGACGACGGTGCTGTTCCCGCCGCCATCGTCGTTCATCCGCTTTGCGATCGAGAGCGACTTCCGCGTCGGCTTCGGCCAGGAGGGGATGACGATCCCTGTTGCGATCCTGGCGAGCGCGTTCCGCGTGGTGGCGGGCCTGTTCCTCGGCTTCATCGCCGCGGTGGCCACCGGCATCCTGGTCTCCATGTCGCGCGCCGCGTCGGCGGCCGTGCTGCCGATCGTGCGCGGCCTGGCGCCAATCGCGCCGATCGCCTGGATCCCGGTCGGCATCATCGTCTTCGGCGTCGGCAATCCCACCGCGGTGTTCGTGGTGTTCACCGGGGTGTACTTCCTGCTTACGCTTTCCACCGTGGCGGCGGTGCAGTCGGTCGACCCGCGCCTGGTCAAGACCGCGCGCACCTTCGGCGCCTCGCGCGCCCAGGTGTGGGCCTGGGTGATCTTTCCGGCGGTGCTGCCGCAGGTGTTCACCATGCTGCGCATCAACTTCTTTGCCGCCTGGATGGCGGTGCTCGCCGCCGAGATGGTGGGCCTCAAGAACGGCGTCGGCATGATCGTGATCCTCGGCCGCGAGATGTTCAACCCGAACCTGATCATGCTCGGCATCTGCATCATCGGCGTCACGGGCTATGCCGTCGATGCCTTGCTGCTGTTCGTGCAGCGGCAGATTCTCTGGTGGAAGTCGGTGGAATGAGCTCGCTGCAGATCCGCCACGTGAGGAAGGTCTGGCAGGGCGCGCGCGGCTTGACGGTGGAGGCGATTCGCGACGTCAGCCTCCAGGTCTCCTCGGGCGAGTTCGTCGCCATCCTCGGCCCGAGCGGCTGCGGCAAGAGCACGCTGCTCGAGCTGTGCGCGGGCCTCGAGCCGGCGTCGGGCGGCGAGATCCTGATCGGAGCCGAGCGCGTCACCGGCCCGAATCCCAAGGCGGTGATGGTGTTCCAGGAGCATTCGCTCTTTCCGTGGCTCGACGTGGAGAAAAACGTCGCTTTCGGCCTGCAGATGAGGGGAACCGGGCTGAACGAGCGCTGGCGCCGCGGGCGCGAAGTACTCGAACGCGTGAAGCTGGTCAAGTTCGCCAAGCACTACCCGCACCAGCTCTCCGGCGGCATGAAGCAGCGCGTGGCGATCGCCCGGGCGCTAGTCGGCAACCCGGAGTTCATCCTGATGGACGAGCCGTTCGCGGCCCTCGACTTCCAGACGCGCGTGCTGATGCAGCAGTTCCTGCTCGAGGTGTGGGCCGGGTTCAAGTCGACGATCCTCTTCGTCACGCACCACATCGACGAGGCGATCCTGCTCGCCGACCGCGTGGTGGTGATGAGCTCCGCGCCCGGGCGCGTGCTCGAGGAGGTGCAGATCGACCTGCCGCGGCCGCGCAGCATGACCGACCCGGACTTCAACGGCTACCGCGTGCGCCTGACGTCGCACATGGAGCGCGAGGTGATGCGTGCGGCTGAAGTTGAGTGATCTCTTCGAAGGACTGAGGTACAGCGCGCGCTGCGGCGAGCTCTCGGGAAGCGTGGTCGAGATCGCGGGCTACGTCGTCGACACGCACGACGGCAGCGCGCAGCTCCTGGTGGCCGAGCCGGGCGGCTGCCCGCACTGCTCGCCGGTCCCTGCTGTCTCGCTTCCCGACTTTAGAATGGCAAGAAAAGGAGAAGCGGTGAGACTGCGCGGCACGCTGTCGTACGGCTTCAAGGTCGACGGAGAAGGCGCGGGCTCGTTCCTGCGCCTGGAGGACGCGCACCTCGCATGATCCTCATCCAGAACGCGCTGGTGCTGACCCCGTTGGGCGAAGGACAACCGCTCGACGTGCTGGTCGACGGCGGCACGATCGCCGACGTCGTGCGGCGCGGGTCTTTGAAGAGCGAGGGCATGGAACGCGTCGACGCCGCCGGGCGCGCGCTGATGCCGGGGCTGGTGAACGGGCACAACCACGCGCAGACCGGCCTCTCGAAGGGACTCTTCGACCGCTTCAACCTCGAGACCTATCTCAACGCGCAGCCCGGCGTGAGCGGCCGGCGCACGCTCGAGGACAAGCACCTCTCGGCGCTGATCGGCGCCGCCGAGATGGTGCGCAAGGGGTGCACCGCCGGCTACGACATGTTCGCCGAGTTCCCCCTGCCCACGGCCGAGGGCGTGGAGGCGGTGGCGCGCGCCTACTCCGAGGCCGGCATGCGCGCCGCGATCGCGCCGATGATGGCGGACAAGACCTTCTACGAGGCGATCCCCGGGCTCGCCGAGGCGCTGCCCGAGCCGCTGCGCAGCCAGGCGTTGAAGGCCAGATACGCGCCGTACAAGGAGACGCTCTCCTCGGTCCAGAATCTCCTGAAGAGTTGGAAGTTCGACCGGGAAAGCATCAAGCCGGCGCTCGGCCCGACGATCCCGCACCACTGCTCCGACGAATTCCTGGTCGCGTGCCGGGACCTCGCGAGCGAGCTCGGCCTCGGCATCCAGATGCACGTCGCGGAATCGAGGCTGCAGGCGGCGGTCGCGCCGAAGATCTATGGCAAGAGCCTCGTCGCTCACCTGCACGAGTTGAAATTGCTGAACCCGAAATTCTGCGTCGCCCACGGCGTCTGGCTCGACGACGACGATCGAAAGCGCCTCGCCGACTCCGGAGCCTCGATCTCGCACAACCCGGGAAGCAATCTCAAGCTCGGCTCGGGAATCGCCGACATGCGCGCGATGCTCGCGCGAGGCCTGAACGTCGCCATCGGCACCGATGGCGCGGCTTCCGCAGACAACCTCAACGCCTTCGAGGCGATGCGCCTTGCTTGCTACCTTTCACGCGTCAAAGGTAATCCGCCCGAGCGTTGGGTGAGCGCGCGCGAGGCGCTCCATGCGGCCACGGAGGGCGGCGCGAAAGCGCTCGGCCTCGACAAGCTCGGCCGCATCGAGAAAGGCTGGAAAGCCGACCTCGTGCTCCTCGACCTGGGCGCACTGCACTACATCCCCCTGAACGACCTCGCGAGCCAGATCGTGTTCGCCGAGGACGGCACCGGCGTGGAGAGCGTGATGATCGGCGGGCGCTGGGTGATGCGCGATCGCAAGCTCCTGACCGTGGACGTCGAGGCGCTCAGACGCAAGGCGGAAGAAGCGGTCGCGCGCCTGAGGGCGGCGAACGTCGAGGCAAAGACGCTGGGCGAGAAGCTCCATCCCTACGTCGGGCACTTCTGCGCCGGACTAACTCCAGGCTAACGGCGTCGCCTTCGCTTGGGGCGGCCGAGGCGCCTGGCATTCGCGACCGCGCGACGGCGATAGGGCGCCATGCCCTTGCCCAGAATGTCCAGCGCGGCGCTGCTCAGGTGCGTGGGAAACCAAAACGACCGCCAAGTCTGCATGGCCATTGCGGCCCAGGCTTCGTTGAAGGCCATGACCTTCTCCGTGCCCATGCGGTAGAACTCGCGTTGGTCCCGCGCGGAAGGAGTGGCTCCGGCCATGGCCATCCGGGTGAGCCGATGGGCGAGCACCTGCGGCACGGCAAAGGCGAGGTCGACTGTTTGTGCGGCGAGTGCTTTGGACCTGCGGCGGCGAATGGACATGGACTCATATAGCACGGCCAAGTCCGCGTCCGCTGTAGTCAAAACCGCGATTCGCAGGCCCTGCGCCGCTAGCCGGCCCGCGAGGCAAGACGAATCAGGCGAGCGAATCCCAGTACTGAACGATTCTCTTCCGCATCGCCGCGTCCGGCAGCGTGCCGCGGGCGGCGTCGAGGTTGTCGAGCATGTACTCCGGCTTGTCCGTGCCGGGAATGACGGCGGTGACCGCGGGGTGCCCGAGGATGAACTTGAGGAAGAACTGCGCCCAGGTCCGGGCGCCGAACTCGGCGGCGAAATCCGGCAATGGACGGTTGCCCGCCTTGCGGAACAGCGAATTGCGGCCGAACGGCAGGTTCACGAGCACCGCCGCTCCCGCGTCGCGCGCGGCGGGCAGGAGCGATTTCTCGGATTCGAGCGCGCCGAGCGAATAGTTCACCTGGAAGAAATCCGGCTTCTCCCGAGCCACGACCTTCGCCATCGCGTCGTAGCTGCGCACCTGGCTGGTGGTGATGCCGATGTAGCGGCAAAGGCCCGCTTGTTTCCATTCCCGCAGTCGGTCGAGGGTGTAGCCAGCCTCGGTGACGTTCCACGCCTGCATCAGGTCGACGCGGTCGGTGCGCAGGCGGCGCAACGAGCTGCGAAATGAGGCCTCCGCTTCCGCGCGCGGCAGGTCGAAGGAGAACTTCGTAGCGAGGAAGAGCTTGTCTCTGGCGCCCAGCTCCTCGACGATTTCTCCCAGCCGCTCTTCCGCGCTGCCATAGCCCGCCGCCGTGTCGATCAGCCGGCCGCCGCCGGCGATGAGCATGCGGATCACCTCCCGGCGCGCCGCCTGCTTCGCCGGGTCATTCTGATAGTCGAAGATCACCGCCGTGCCGATGCCGACGATCGGCAGCCGCTCGCCACTCGAGGGGATCGGCCGCGTGGCGACCGGCCCCTCGGCGCCGCGCGCTGCAGGGGCGAGCCATGGCAGCGCGCTCGAAAGCGCCGCACAGACGATCTTGCGGCGGATCTCAGAGGCCATCGAAGTAGGCGGCCATGCGCTTTCTTCCCGCTTCGTCGGGCAGGGCGCCGTGGCCGGCGCCCAGGTTGTCGGCCATGTGCTTCGGGTTGCCGGTGCCGGGGATGGCGCAGGTCACCGCCGGGTGCGACACGATCCACTTGAGGAAGTACTGCGCCCAGCTCTCGATGCCGAATTCCGCTGCCCATGGTGGAAGCGGTTTGTTCTTCGTCCGTCTGAACAGAGCACCTTCGGCGAACGGGCGATTGACGATGACCGCCATATTCCGGTCCTTGGCCAAACCCAACACCCTGTTTTCGGATTCGCGTTCGCCCAACGAGTAGTTGATCTGCAGGAAGTCGTACTGCGCCTTCTTCATCTGGCGCTCGACCTCGGCGTAGGCGGAGGACGTGTAGTGCGTGATGCCGATGTAGCGCACGCGCTTCTTCGCCTTCCAGTCCTGCAAGGTCTTCGTGTGCGTGTCGACGTCGACCAGGTTGTGCACCTGCATGAGGTCCATGCGCTCGACGCGCAGGCGCTTGAAGGAGGTCTCCATCTGCCGGATGCCGGCGTCGCGGCCGCTGGTCCAGACCTTGGTGGCCATGAAGAGCTGCTCGCGCGTGCCGAGCTCGGCGACCAGGTCGCCGGCCACGCTTTCCGACGTGCCGTACATCGGAGAAGAGTCGACGACGCCACGACCACTCTGAGTCATGAGCTTCAATACTTCGCGCAGCGGGGTGCGGGCGGCGCTGGCGGCGCCGACGTCGAAGGTTTGCCAGGTGCCGACGCCGATGATCGGCAGCGGCTCGCGCGTGGATGGAATCTGCTTGGTCATGATCCTGTCCTGTGCCAGCGCGGGTCTGAGCGCGGCGGCGGTCGCTAGGAAGGCGAGGAGCGCGCGGCGCCGCGGGTCCATTGGCCGATTCTAGCTGTGATAGCCTGACCCGAAGGAGATCTCCATGCAGCGACGCGCATTCATTTTCGCCATGACCGCGGCCGCGGTTGTTCCGTCCGCGTTCGCGCAGGGCAAGCCGATGAAGATCGGCGTGATCGGCTCGGGCCGGATCGGCTCGACCATCGGCGCCCTGTGGGTGAAGGCCGGCCACGAGGTCATGTTCTCCGACCGCGACGCGGAGCAGGTGAAGCGCGCGATCGACGGCCTGGGCCCGCGCGCACGCGCCGGCAGCGTGCCGGAAGCCGCGGCTTTCGGCGACGCGATCCTGATCGCGGTGCCCTATGCGGCGCTGCCCGCCATCCAGCAGCAGGTCGGCGCGCAGCTCAAGGGCAAGGTGGTGATCGACCCGAACAACCCGGTGCCTTCGCGCGACGGCGACATGGCGGTGTCGGCGCGCGAAAAGGGCGCGGGCGTATCGAGCGCGGCGCTGCTGCCCGGGGCGCGCATCGTGCGCAGCTTCAATTCCTGGGGCTACTCGACCATGGCGCGTGAAGCGAACCGCCCGGCGCCGCGCATGGCGCTGCCGGTGGCCGCCGACGATGCGGGCGCGAAAAAGCTTGGCATGCAGCTCGTCGCCGACGCGGGCTTCGATCCAGTGGATGCCGGCTCGCTCGCTGCGTCGAAGGCGTTCGACCTCGGCTCTGCGGTCTCGGGGCGCGTGCTGACCGCAGCCGAGCTTCGCCAGGCGCTGTCGCTCAAACCCTGACTCGCTGGCTGACACGGGTCGTCGCGGTGCGGCCCGAGGAGGCGCGCGCCATGCTGTGGTCGTTCGCGTACTTCTTCTGCCTGCTCGCCGGCTACTACATCCTGCGCCCGCTGCGCGACGAGATGGGCGTGGCGGGCGGCGTGCGCAACCTGCAGTGGCTCTTCACCGCGACCTTCCTCGTCATGCTCGCCGCGGTGCCGCTCTACGGCTGGCTGGTTGCGCGCGTGCCGCGGCGCCGCTTCATCCCGCTCGTCTACCACTTCTTCGTCCTCAACCTGGCGCTGTTCTGGGTGCTGCTCGCGCTCGACGTCGAGCGCGAGACGGTGGCGCGCGTGTTCTTCGTCTGGATCAGCGTGTTCGTCCTGTTCGCGGTCTCGGTGTTCTGGTCGTTCATGGCCGATGTCTGGAGCTC
>Ga0105252_10001515_pt1 | contig 10287 bp, 4 predicted proteins | sample EasRivMeERMZT100_FD_89675 | JGI IMG/M metagenome (GOLD analysis project Ga0105252, IMG submission 89675) | Soil microbial communities from meander-bound floodplain in the East River, Colorado, USA - East River MetaG ERMZT100 | ecosystem: Environmental > Terrestrial > Soil > Floodplain | place... | reverse complement strand
GTCTCCTTCACAAGCTGTCCGCTCTGCACGGTTCCGCCCGGTGGCCAGGTCGGGCCTTTTCTTTTGACTCCCGCGGGCGGAACACGGGCCGAAAGCTGTGTCATCCGCTTCAGCCAGCAGGTGGCCTTGCGTAAGTTTCTGACCTTGGACAACAACCGCGAACCGTGCAACGACAACGATCCCGGGCTCTCCGGCGACGACTGCTACCGGAATTGCGCTTCCGCTTCCTCGACGGCGACGAACCTGGGTACCATCTGCCGTCCGCCGGCGGACACGATCGTCCGCAGTTCGTTTACCACGGTCTGCAACTCCCAGTGCCAGCTCATGGTCCACAAGCAGGTCCGCTGCCTGCCCGATTGCACCTCAACCGGGCTTGGTCCCGAGGCGGGCTGGATAGAGGATCCTGCAACCCTCGACGTCGCCCCGGGCGCGTGCTTGCAGTATCGCCTGATCGTCCACAACATCGCCGTCGATCCGAACCCGCTATGTGCGTTGAGGTTCGATGATTTGATGTCCGACAAGGAAAACTTTCAGAGCGGACCCACCAACGTCCAGATTATTGGCCGCTCGTGCACCAACCTGACGTTCGCCAATGCCTTCAACTGGGACGGGAACGACGTGATCTGCCGCCTGAACAACCCGCTTCAGTCTAACCAGATGATGTTTGTGTTGTTCGAGGCGAAGTTGAACCCCGCCGCCGGGTTGAACGCCGATGACACTCCGACGAATCGAATCACGCTCATGGGTGCGTCTGAGAACGATTGTCCGCCCCAGGGCGATCCGACGTTCTCGTGCATGGATGACGCGAGTGTGGCCATTGAGATTCAGGGATGCGACCTTGAAGTGACAAAGGACGTCACCTGCGACGATCCTCGCTTGCCGAACGCGGTGTTTGCATCCGATATTGTCGACGCACTGCCCGGCTCGCGGGTGGGCTTCCGCGTTCAGATCACCAATGCCGGACAAGTGAATCAGCCCCGGGTCGATTTGACGGACACGCTGGGCTGCCCACTTTGGTTCGTGCCGAATTCCATCAGCGCCGACATTGAGGGCACCGACGTGGAAACCTGCATTTGTGCCGGCGGCTGTAACGCCTTAGCTCAGGTTAATGGCCTGAAAGATTTGGTCCCCTGCCACGCGGGGGGCCTCGCCCCCGGCGAGACCTTGACCTTGACCTTCGAGGTCGAGGTTCCGGCGGATTTCAACCTGATGGGTGTCGAAGAGGACTGCGCCAACGTCATCACCGTGCGCGGGTTTACGGACGTTTGCGCGCCGTCGACGGAAAACCCGTGTCCCGAGCGGACGGCCAGGGCGGGTATCAACGTCAATGTCCCCAGCGTGGGGTGCGAGAAGGCGGTGTGTGCCGATCTCTTGAGCGATGGTCTGTGTGACGACGACGCCGGCCTCGGCCTTTCCAACGATTTGATGATCGAGGGCGACGGGTTGAGCTACCCCTTGTCACTCATCTATCAGTTTACCGTCAGCAACACGGGTGAGACCGATCTGAGCGATGCCCGGATCTGCGACGCCCTGCTCATCGCGGACCTGACCAGCGGGATTCCAGACGTAGAGCTTGGCGCGTGCGTGCTCAACCCCGGCACGGGGTGCGGGAGCGTCGGCCCGCTCGGCAACGGCGACGTGGGCGATCCGCCTTCCTCGGCCAGCGTGACCTGCTCCGTCAAGTTCGTCACCGAAACGGCCTATAAGGCGTTCGCTATCCTCGACAGCGACGGCCGCCAGGTTTGTTACACAAACCGCGCGGTGGCGGAGGGCGACGCCGACTCGGCGAACCTGTGCGCTCGCGGCCCCGTGGTCACAGTCGATTCCGATGGTTGCGAGGCCAGGGTTTGCATTGAAGGTACTCTTATTCCGACCGTCTCCGAGTGGGGAATGGTTATCCTGACTCTGCTCCTGTTGACTGCGGCCAAGGTCCACTTCGGCCGGCTTCGAGCCGCAGCCTGACAACGGTTGCAAGTCTCGCCAATTTCAATTCTCATTGGCATGCAATTGGGATTGGCCTAACTAACTACGTCCCGCGCTAACTGGCGCTCATTTCTCGGCCCCGATCAGAATCAGCATTCGTTTCGCTAGAATAACCACTCATTTTATCAGAAGTAATAATATCTATATTAACAATTTGTCGTTGACATAAACTATCTATTGTGATATAACCGGGCTTGGATATGAGGGACTGGCAGATTTTGCCCGTCCCTCAGCCTAGTTGGGGTTAGCTGAGCGCGCTCACGGTTCGCGTGCAGCGCGGTGCGCAAAAGTCCACTGGTTCTTGGGGTTGAATTGGCGATCGGAGTCCGGTCGGGAACCGTGAAACCGGGATCCCGGCCTTTTCGAGCAGGGGGAAGCCATGAGAGGCATCAATCATCGCGAGCGGTCGGGGCGGGTCGTCGCGCCGGCGCTGGTCGGGATTCTGGCAATGGTGGGTACGGCGATGGGAGTCGATCCGTCCCGAGCCTCAAGCACGGAAAAGGGGAGCTTGATCGTCTATCCCGCAGTCGAGATCAAGTGGGATGACGCGGGGAACGTCCTGCAAGACACGATCATCGATTTGAGCAACGACTACGCCGGAGCGGTGTACGTGCAGCTCTATTTCGTCAACGGCGATGAGCCCCTCGAGGAGCGGTTCGTCGGCTTCCCGATCATGCGAATGGACGAGGCCGAGCCGGGTTGGAACTGGGCGGACTGCCGCCTGCGGCTCACGGCCAATCAGCCGATCTTCTTCTCGGCGCTCACCGCCGAGCCGGATGGCTGCCAGCCCTTTGGCGTATTGGATACGCCCCAGCTTTTCGGCAAATGGGGCCGCCCCGATCCCGAAACCAACGGCATGACTCGCGTCCTCCGCGGCTTCCTCCTCGTATGGGCGGTCAAAGTGCACCCCGAGAACGGGTTGTTCGAGGAAATCCGCTGGAACCACCTCAAGGGCGACGCGGTGGTCGTGAACTACGCGAACGGTACGGCTTGGGAGTACAACGCGATGGCCTTCCAGGCCCACGGCGTGGCCCACAACGAGTTTCTTCCCACGCCCGGAGAGTTGGTCCTCGACGGCTTCGAGTATGACGTCTGTCCGGACGAGCTTCTGCTGGACTTCTACGGCTCCGGTTCCTTCGCCCTCTCCAACGGCGAAGTCGGGACGCCCGGCAGCGTGGCCGTCACCAATGACACCGACCTCACCTTGATGCCGATGTTCATCGACCTGCGTCAGGACAACGACGGTCCCACGACCACCAAGGTCGAGGTTGAAGTGTGGAACGAGTTCGAGAGCAAGTTCAGCGGCACGCGCCGTTGCATCACCTGCTGGGACCAGACGCTGCTCAGCAATTACGCCCGGTCTTTCGCCATCCCGAATTACTTCCTGCGGGAGACGCTGCGGACCGACAAGGGCAAGGCTCGCATCGACGGTCTGCAAAGCATCGAGTGTGAAATCGATGAGGATGACGAGGAGATGCACTTCAAGCGACTGAGCCACGACGCACCGTTGCTCGGACTATCGACCAAGGTGCTGTACTTCAACGGCGGCGCGGATCTGGCCGAGGCCTGCATGAACGTCGTGGGCATGGGCGAGGAGATCGGGAAGATCGAGTACGACGTGGTGCCTCCCTTCGATGAGTTAATGGGCGGCGAAACGCCAGCCCGCGAGACGACTCGCGACGCCCGCCCCACAGGCCGGACGTCGCGCGGAACGCGGTCGGAAAAGATTCCGGCGGAGTAGATCCAAGGGGCTCCCAGCCGGAATGGCCGTGGCGTGCGACCCGCGGTGGTTCCGAGATTGATAAAGACCCCGGTGGCCCGTGATGATCGGCCACCGGGGTCGGTTTTTTAACCGACGGGCGAATCTCACGGACACGCGGGCACGGTATACGGATATGGAGTTCCCATGAAGGCAGCAATGTCGGCGGCAACATCCGCGAAGTTGACCACCTGATTCGGCTTATTAGGTTCACCGAAATTGCCGGGCGCGACGAGGTCGGCACGTGGAGTCGAAGGCGCCGAGGCGATACCGATGAACTTCTGGACAATCGAATTGATGTCGGTGAAGTTCGGCTGTGCACCTCCACCGAAGGGTCCCAGGACGTCGCCCCATTTGCTTGTAGCGACCAATCGTGGCGGAGAACAGCTCGCACCGTTTTCGTCGCACATCCGTACGTTGTATCGGGAAGCCGGAACGATGGACGTTCCAAAGAGATGTAGATCGCCCGTCGTCCAAACCTGGGCGTTGGTTGGCGAGGCTTCGCACATCAACATCGCCCCGCGGAGCGCCGGCAGCGGTGGGTCCGGAATCGGTTGCTCGGCGCCCGCCCACCAAATTTCGCCCTGCCGTGGTGAAGGGCCGCACATGCCGCCGGGGCAATGAGAGGCCGCCGAACAAGCGCGCCCGGCATTGGCACCCCCGATGCACTCCGGCATCGAAACGATTTCGACCTGGATCGATGCATTGCCGCCTCCCTCGAGATTGGCGGGTTTCGCGGTAATGTACCTCTTGTTGCCACAGACGGCAGGCGGCGTGCAGTCGTCGTCGGTACTGCAAGGAATGAGTGTATTCATACTGCCGTTGTGGCAGGTGTCATCGCCACCCTCCGCCGGGCAGGCTCCGCCCCTCGTGTCGTATCGAAGTACTTCACCATGGTGGTTGCTGCCATTGTCGAACGGCACAAAGTACATATAGCGTCCATCGAATACGACCCCGTCATATCCGTCGGGGTCGGTGCCGACGCCATTGGCGCCAGGGTCGTAAGTGCTCCAAGACAACGCGTTTGCGAAGTCGCCGCTCGTGTCATAACGGAGTACCTCGCCGTGATTTCCGGTGCCATTGTAGTACGGCGAAAAATACACATACCGTCCGTCGAAGCCCACGGCATCATACCCGTCGGGGTCATTGCAGTTCGGGTCCTGCGCGCATCCCAGCGGATCCGACCCGTAGTCGTACGTGGCCCACGAAGCTGGGTTGGCGAACGCGCCGGTTGTGTCGTAACGCAAGACTTCGCCGTGACGGTCGGTACCATTGAGGTTCGGTGTGAAGTAGACGTATCTTCCATCAAATACGGCACCGTAATACCCGTCGGGGTCGGTCCCGACACCGTTGGCGCCCGGGTCATACGTCGCCCAAGAAGCGGCGTTGTTGAAGGGGTTCGTCGTATCGTAACGGAGGACTTCGCCATGAAACTCGGTGCCGTTGTACTGCGGCGAAAAATAGATGTACCTTCCATCGAAGGCGCCGCCGACGTATCCATCGGGGTCCACGCCGACACCGTTGGCCCCTGCATCGTAGGCGGCCCAAGATAGGACATCGCCAAATGGACTCGTGGTGTCGTAGCGAAGAACCTCGCCGTGCGGCTCGGTTCCGTTAAAAACTGGCGCAAAATAGACGTATCGACCATCGAAGACCCCACCGTTGAAACCGTCGGGGTCGGTTCCCACGCCGTTTGCGCCGGGGTCGTAAGCATCCCAGGATGCCGCGTCGGTGAATCCACCGGTCGTATCGAAACGCAGCACCTCGCCGCTGTACTCCGAACCGTTGATTTGCGGCACAAAGTATACAAATTGTCCGTCGAACACCGCGCCGACGTACCCATCAGGGTCGCTTCCTACGCCGTTTTCGCCGGGGTCGTAGGTAACCCATGATGTGGCGTTGCCAAAGCCTCCGGTCGTATCGAAGCGAAGAAACTCGCCATGGAAACTGCCGTCATAATCCGGTATGAAGTAGACATACCGACCGTCGAAGAGCGCGTTGGCGTATCCATCGGGGTGGATGCAGGTCGGGTCTTGCGAGCAGCCCAACGGGTCCGCGCCGTAGTCGTAGGTAGCCCACGATGAGGGGCTGGTGAAGCAGGATATCGCTGGCCCAAGTACTACTTCTACCACTCCGTTTGGCGCGAAGCACTCGCCGCACTGACCACATCCATCGTTGCGTATGTCATTCCAGTGTGGGTATCGGGCATCAGTCGACGGGAACATGTGGACGTAGTCCTCCACGAACAATCCGCCGCAGTCGTTGGGCTCGCCGGGCCACCAGAATGTGAACCCGATCGGCTCTCCGTTGATCCAGAAGCTGAAGATCCCCTCGCTGGACTGATCGGTCAGCCCGATCCACAGGCTGCGTGGGGTACCGCCAAAGTTGGCAAACGTGGCCACAATCCAGTCCTGCTCGGCCTGATCGTTCACCGTGGTGAGGTGCCCGCCGATCGAGACGGCTTCGGCCTCCGCGTCGGTCCAAGTAGCCGATGCCAGCAGGTAATAGGTGTGACCGTTTTACGGATTGACAATCGGACCACCGATGACCGAGCCGTGGGTTACGCCGGTACCAAATGCCAAAAGCGAACCCGCGATCAAAGCGAACGATGTCGGAACGCGCGTCATGGGATACCTCCATTCATAAGACCCTGTGGACAACAAGGGTGCCCGGCGCCGTCTCAGGACTTCTGAGGCGCACTGCGCTAAGAAGGTGCTAACCCGTCCCATACAGGCTGACAATCGCCTGTTTAGGCTACAAACAGTTTCCTAACAGGTAAAAGAAGTTTCACTATTTTTATGAGCGGGTGTCAAGATAAGGTCTCATGACCCGACCGGCCGATGGTCGTGTGGCTAGTGGGCCTGATTCTCCGCGTTGACCGGAAGGGACAAGCCTGCGTGCAAGGATGGTTAGCGGCTGCTTGCTACTGACACGGCGCCGGGCAATAGCTGAAAAAGCTGAACCCACGAAACGCATCCACGTCGTGGGCCACGTCGGAGAAATTCACCGTCGCGTTGGGGCTGCACGGGTGAAGGTCCGCGCGGGTGTAGGGATAGGCCCCGGGAATACCCCGAAACACGTCCACGACCGCGGAGATATCCTGAAAGCTGGTCGTGGCTGTATTGTTGACGACTTTGCCGAAGTGATACGTGGTGACCACCGCAGGCGTCGAGCGGCGACCGCCGCTGAACTCGGCCCGCACTTCGTACGTCGTGTTCGGAACAATCTCCGACCCGCGGGCGTACACCTCGTGCCACGAGCCCGGCGGCAGAAACACCGGCGTCGCCACCACCGCCCCGGTGAACGATACATATTTGTCCAGGCATGGATATTGTGGCGAGCTGATGTGGATGGCCAGGTTCGCTTCGCCCAGGGCGGGAACGATGGAGATGTAACGACTGCCGAGGGCGACGGCCACCGGTTGTTCGCATTCGTCGGGCACGTCGTTCTCGTCGGCGTCGGGGCTGTTCCCCGACGCGAGGTCGCACTCGTCGGGCGTGCGGTTCCCGTTGCAGTCCTCGCTCGTTCCCACCAGGATATCGCACGAATCCGCGGCTAGGTTCTCGTTGCAGTCCGCCTCGCATTCGTCTGGGATGCCGTCGTTGGCGCAATCCTCACTGATGCCGCCCGTGATGTCGCAGCTGTCAGCGGTCATGTTGTTGTTGCAATCCGGCTCGCAGTCGTCGGGAATCTCGTTGGTGTTGCAGTCGTCGCTGGTGCCCATCTTGATGTCCGCGGCGTCGTCGACGCCGTTGCCGTTGCAATCGTTGCCGAACTCATGGGCTCCCATGTCAATCAAAGGCGGTGACCCAGCGCCCGTGTCCGGTGCCGCCGCGTCGGCCACAAATCGAGGTCCGCCATCCAAATCAATCGTGAAACCCGCCATCGGAGCGTTTTCGCCCGCGTCGTTGCACGGCGAGCCTTGCAGCAACGAAAAATCCGCGCTTGCCGGGTCGGTGAACATCGGGTCAAGGCCGATGTTGCCCACTCCGCTCAGTGTGCTGAGGAACTGGATGCACGAATAGCGGAGCGTGTAGTTCGTCGAGGGGGCAACGTGAACTTGCGCGGACTCGTCCAATCCCCCGGCGTCGGTGTTGTTCCAGAAGAGGCAGTTCTTCACGACCGGGGTGGACGAAAGAAAGATGCCGCCGCCATTGACCCCCGCGGTGTTGTTCACCACCGTGCAGTTGATCAACGTCACCCAGCCGTGATCGTTGTAGATGCCACCGCCGCCGTTGGAGGCGGAGTTGTTGTAAAACAGGGAGTTCGTGATGATCGGATACGCCCCGTTGTTGAACAAGCCGGCGCCACGGAACGCCTGGTTTCCCGTGAAGATGCATCGGTTAACGAAGCAGTTGTTGTGGATCGTGATCATGCCCCCGCCGGCCGTCGCATCGCCGCCAGTGATCGTGAAGCCGTCAATCGTGAATCCACCCGTGTTAAACGTCACCACGCTCTTATCCGGCGTCGGCGCCGTCACAATCGTCGATTGCGGCCCGGCCACGCTGCGAATCACGATTGACGAGTTCGCGAAAACGTCGATGAATTCGTTATAGGTGCCGGGGGCCACCAGGACCAAATCCGAACCCGTCGAAACATCAGCCGCGTCCTGAATGGAGCAGAATGGATCGGGCTGCGTCCCCGATCCGGGTCCGGGGCAGTTCGCGACGTCGACGTAGCGCGTCGTTTGCGCCGACGACGGCGCCGCGAGCAGCGCGAGCCACAACATTGCCGGCCGGTTTGTTTTTTTCAAATGGGTGCACATGATCGACCTCATTTCACGTAGCGGCCCCTGTGCGGTCTGGAAGGATGACTACCAATCAGTCTAACAAACGACCATAGGCCGGTCAACAATCCAACGGAGCGGGCGTGCCCCTATTTGTTTGTTCAGAAGCTTCTCGTTTTGGTTGACGATGCCGCGTTAGGCCGTGAGACTGAGATGCTTCATGGCCTCCGTAACCGTGCAGAACGTCGTCAAGCAATTCGGCACCCAGCTCGTGCTGGACGGGGCGTCGTTTGAGCTCCATTCCGGCGAAACCGTCGGCCTCATCGGGGCCAACGGCGCCGGAAAGACCACCCTCTTTCGACTCATCGCCGGCGAATTCCCACCCGACACCGGTACGGTGACCCGGGCTCGAGGCCTCGAAATCGGCTATCTCAAGCAGGAGCCAGAGGTCTCCGCCGACCGGATGCTCCACGAAGAGGTCGGCAGCGTCTTCGCCGATCTCCTCGCTCTCGAAACCAAACTCCACGCCGTGTCGGAAGAGATGGCTGCCGCCGCCCACGACCCCAACCTCGGCGAATTGATGGACAAGTACGATCGGTTGCACGCCCAGTTCATCGCCGCGGGCGGGCACACCTTTGAGACGCGCTTGCAGGAGATCATGGGCGGCCTCGGGTTCTCGGCTCTCGATCAACAGCAACTCATGTCCACCCTGTCCGGCGGGCAAAAATGCCGCGCGGCACTGGCCAAGCTGTTGCTCGAAGACCGGCCGCTCCTCCTGCTCGATGAGCCGACCAATCATCTCGACATCGACGCCGTCCGCTGGCTGGAGAAATTCCTCACTGGCCACCACGGCGGCGCGGTCATCATCTCGCACGATCGCTATCTGCTCGACCGCTTGTGCGATCGGGTGCTTGAACTGGCCTATCGGCGCGTATCGAGCTTCCCTGGTAATTACTCCAATTACGCCCAGACCAAAGCCATCCGCGAACTGACGATCGAACGCCAATTCGAGAAAGACCGCGAATTCATCGAAAAGGAACGGAACTTTATCGCCAAGCACCTCGCCGGCCAGCGCAGCGCCGAAGCCAAGGGCCGCCGCACGCGCCTGGAGCGACGGATGAAGGCCGGAGAGTTCGTGACTGAAGCACCGCGCACTAAGCAGTCCGTGCGGATTTCATTCGACGAACGCGAGACGAAAGGCGGCGACCTCCTGCGCGGGGAGGGCCTTACAATGCGCTATGGCGACAAAGTCCTCTTCACCGACCTGAACTTCCGCGTCACCGCCGGAGAGCGACTCGGCATCACCGGCCCCAACGGCACCGGCAAGACCACCTTGCTCAAAATCCTCGTCGGCGAAGTGGCACCCCTGGCCGGCGGAGTCCGCTTCGAGCAGCGGGCGTCCACCGGCTATTACTCCCAGGAACACACCGAACTGGACCCCGCCCGCCAAGTCGTGGACGAGATTCGAGCCGTCCGGCCGGAGTTCAGCGAACACGCTGCCCGCTCCTACCTCGCCCGCTTCCTCTTCAAGAGCGACGACGTCTTCAAGCCGATGGGCCTCCTTTCCGGCGGTGAACAATCGCGAGTTCGACTGGCCACTCTGATTCTCAAGTCCCCCGAACTCTTGATCCTCGACGAGCCGACCAACCATCTGGATATCCCTTCGCGCGAGGTCTTGGAAGAAGCCCTTGCCGAGTTCGGCGGCACGATCATCACCGTGAGCCACGACCGATACTTCCTCGATCGCATGGTGGATCGGTTGATGGTCATGCGGCCGGACGGCACCACGGTCTACGCGGGCAATTACTCGTACTATCTG
>Ga0105252_10001513_pt1 | contig 10288 bp, 8 predicted proteins | sample EasRivMeERMZT100_FD_89675 | JGI IMG/M metagenome (GOLD analysis project Ga0105252, IMG submission 89675) | Soil microbial communities from meander-bound floodplain in the East River, Colorado, USA - East River MetaG ERMZT100 | ecosystem: Environmental > Terrestrial > Soil > Floodplain | place... | reverse complement strand
CCCCCAGGCGGTGACCAATTCGGCATCTCGGTCGCGCTCAGCGCCGACACGGCCGTAGTCGGTGCGTACCACGACGATCACCCTGGCTTTGCCGAGGCCGGCTCGGCCTATGTCTTCGTCAAGCCGGGCGGCGGATGGATCAACGCGACAGAAACGGCCAAGCTCACCGCCTCCGACGCCGCACCCAGTGACGAATTCGGCGTCTCGGTCGCGATCAGCGGCGATACGGCCGTGGTCGGGGCGCAATACAACGACGACGCGGGCGGCGCCTCCGGCTCGGCGTACGTGTTCGAGCTCGAAAGTCCGCCCCCGCCCGTGGATTGCAACGCCAACGGCATTCCCGATGAGTGCGACATTACTAATTGCACCGGAGCTCCGGCGTGCGCGGATTGCAACGACAACGCGGTGCCGGACGGATGCGAGTTGGGACAGGTGTTGTGGACCCTCAGATCGGACACCGGTGCTACTCCCCGGCAGTTAGGCGGCTTGGCTTACGACAGCGCCCGCAGCGTGACGGTGCTCTTTGGAGGGAACAACGGCTCGTCCCACTTGGGCGATACCTGGGAATGGGATGGGGCGACTTGGACATTAAGAAACCTCGGCGATCCGAACGGAGAGATGTCACCGCCGCCACGATCACTCTTTGCGACGGCGTACGATGCCGCAAGGATTAAGACGGTCGTCTTCGGGGGGTATGGTCCGACGAATAAATTCGGCGACACTTGGGGGTGGGATGGCGGCACTTGGACATTGTTGCACGCTGGTGACCCGAATGGCATCACGGCCCCGACTCCCCGGCGCGGCACCGCCATGGTCTATGACAGTGGTCGCGGCGTAATCGTCCTCTTCGGCGGCTCCGACGGCGAACTTCCGGGCGAAACCTTGCGCGGCGATACCTGGGAGTGGAACGGACAATCGTGGATCCTGCGGCAACCGAAAGACCCGAGCGGCGTGACTGCTCCCAGCCCGCGCGGCGGACATGCCATGGCTTATGACAGCGCACGCGGCCTAACGGTTTTATTCGGTGGAGTAAGTACACCGGCCGCGTGTGGGATTCCCCCTCGTTGCGACGACACGTGGGAGTACAACGGAACGGACGGCACCTGGACAAAGCGTGTCGTGTTAGGGCCCGGCGAGCGTAACGAGCATGCGATGGCCTATGACCCATCGCTTGGCGTGACTGTCCTCTTCGGTGGTCACGAGGAGACTAGCGACTACGGAGACACCTGGGAGTGGAACGGGATTTCGTGGACCTTGAATCCCAGCGCGGGCAGCACTCCGCGTTCGGGCATGCCCATGGCTTTCGACAGCGGGCGGAACGTTACGGTCATGTTTGGAGGATTGGGTACTCAATATCTGGACGACACGTGGGAGTATGGTCCAGCGGGACAAGACTGCAACGCCAACCAGATTCCCGACGAATGCGACATCGCGGCCGGGATCAGCACCGACTGCCAGCCCGATGGCATTCCGGATGAGTGCACATGTCTGACCATGTCCGCAGCCCAGCCCGAGCCCGTCGTGCAGGCAAAAAATCGCTATCTCGCCTTTGATCCGAACAATGAGTGCGTAAAGGCTGCCATACGGGTCACGTTCACCGACTTGCCGCCGCCGTTTGAGGCATTGGAAGATCAACGTCGCTGGGTAGGGCCGCCGGTGGAGACGTGCGAGGATGCGCTAGTCGTTTCGGCACCCTGTCTGCGCGGTTCGTTCACTCTGGCCAGTTTGCAATGCGAGTCGTTTTTCACGGATTGGGGGCCGTGGGGGCTGTTGCACGTTACCGGGCCGGAGATCGTACCCAACGCGACCTATACGGTGGAGCTGGTCCACGAAGGATGCGACATCGCCAACAACGCGGATTACTCAACCGGCCTACCCGTGCCCACCATCGGCAAGTGGGCCGACGTGGTCCCCGCGTTCGGCGGCCCGACGCAGCCGAACTTCGCCGATATTGCCGCGGTCACGGACAAGTTCCGCGATGCGCCAAGTGCCGTAAGCAAGGCCCGTACCGACCTTGTAGCAAACGTCCCGGACCGGAAGGTGAACTTCTCCGACATCGCGGCGGCGACGGATGCGTTTCGCGGGTTCCCGTACCCCTTCACCGGCCCGGCTTCGTGCCCTTGAAACTAGTAGGCGAGCGGTTCGCCGTAAACCTCGCTCCGCAGGTTTATACCGTCTCCAAGCGGCTAATGAGTGAGAGGCGGGGGAATCCCAGACCCATGACCACTCCGTCAATCCTTGCTCCGTCTCTTATTCCCTCCGGATTATTGGCTTGGGTGTAATCCCTGTTTGGAACTGATCGAGGATGGTCGTCCCGTGGGCGAAGCCTTCGACCTTGAGTCCCACGCGCGACGCGGGCGTCAGCCCGAACTCCTGCTGATACCGGTTTAGCGCGGTCAATAGGTTCCTCGCCACGGCCACCTGGGGCCATTGCTGGACATATTTCACTTTTCCATCGTCGTCCTTCACCGTGTAGACGTCGCCGTTCTTCTGCAGAAACAGGATGGCCCGCTTCCAGCGCGACCAGGTATCACAGTAGTTGGTCAGCGCATCAACATCGACTCGACCCAGAACACCCATCAGCTTCAACTCGGGTACCAGCCGCCTCCAGCAGGCTCGCGCCTCTTCATCGAGCCACGTCGGGCAGCGGAGGATTCCCGGTCTGTGCTTGGGTTCTCGATGGTTCAACGGCCGCTTACCCCGATTGCCCGCCAGGACCTTCAACGCCGTCGGCTTTGGTCTTGGTCCGCGTCGGCCCATGAGGAATCATCGCGTCGGCACCCACCCCTTGCCGAAGTGATCCATCCCGGCTTGCTGAGGCGAGGGTGTGAGATCAGCCAATCGTTCCACTTCCTCATCCTCCATTTGCAGCAAGCTGCCGATCATCTCCGCTGCCATACCCGATTCGATGAGCGACCGCACGATCTCGCCCATCTTGATCACACCATGCTGGCCACGGGCGCGGTTGTGCCGGATGGTGGCCAGCATCTGCTCTTCCAAAGTGATACCATCGAGATAGACCACCGGACACTTTCCGCCGGTCAGCGCCCGAATGTCCTCGTCGTTCCTCGCCAGCGTCCAGCGGTGGAACCCGTCCACGATTTCACCGTTGGTTCGAGCCACGATGGGCTGGGTCCAGCCGTGGCTCAGGATCGACAACTTGAGCAGCCGCATCTCCGGCCCGAATACCCGGTTCGGGTTGTAGTGATTCGCCCGAAGGGCATCGGGATTGACCCATCGCACGGATGCGATCGGCTGCCGGCTCAGGTCAATATCGGGTGCTCGTGTCTTGGGCATATTGCGGCGTTCGCCTTCCTTTGAGGTCCCCGCGGACTGCAATTTGATACAGGTATTTCCACGTCACGCCGGTTTCGCCGGGCTGCTCGGATGGAATTGGCTCGCGGGTCTTGCGGTGGTGGTTGCGGATCTCCGTGTTGATCCGTTCCCCGATCATCCGGCGCATCTCCGACGGCCAATGCTCCAGTGCCTGATGGATAAGCTTCTTCGGATCGGCACTCGCGTCCCAACCCGGAAGTTCGTTGAACGCGTAGAGGAGTGAACGCGAGTATCGGGCGGCGGTATTGGCACCTGGCACACTCTCCACCATCTTGTCCCAAAGCTCCGGCCAGCACAGGGCGTATTGGTACAGGCCGCGAAGCGGTTCCTCGCCGAATGGTGGGCAGACCCGTTGGTCATGGCGAGATACTCCCGCGAGCTGGAACACGTCGTACGTTCGGTTGTAATCCCAGCCGAAGAGCTTGGGCGCCGTCCATACGTCCTCGGTGGACCAATCGTAAATGGGCTTGATCAGGCTCACGTGCGGGGCGTGTGAGTCCTGGGAGATATAGTTGTCCGCCACGCGATGGGCCACGACCCGATAGCGTCGAAGGCTTTCCGCGGCTCGGAGTCCGACGATCACGGCCACCCGGCCCAGCGCAGGCGAAAACAAGAGGCCGTTGAGTTCCGGTATCGGCTGCCGCGCAAAACCCGGCACCTCGGTAATCGCCTCGGGCGGCAGCTCCCGGCACCACTTCTCCCGATCCTCCGGCGCCCACGGATACCAATAGGGCGACTTCCGCGAGCAGGCGTTGCGATGCTGGACGGGCAGACAGAGCCAACGGAGCGTGACATCCTCGCGCTGCGACACCCGGCGCATGTAATCGACCGTCTGCGGATGAATCGCCTCTTCGTCGAAAAAAAAGACATCGAGGGGAAGGCGATTCCGCTCCCTGGCCACCTGCAGCGCCAATTGCAGGCAGACCGTCGAATCCTTCCCTCCGGAGAACGAGACCGCCACGTGATCGAAGAAGTTCATTGGCCGGGCGGATACGCTCCAGGCCCAACTCGTGGACGTTCTGGTCGATGGTCTTTTTCTTGAGGATCTTCATCGCAAACCACTGCCCGCCAGCTCCGCTTCCGCGTGCCGGCCCGCGGTGTTGTCGATCTTCTTGCCGCCAACCAATGTGCGATTGACCATCGGATGCTCTTCGTGCGACGGCCCCCAATCGGAGTCGGGGTGATACGGAATGACCTCCATGCTCTGGCCGGCGTCGGTCCGGAATCGGTGGAGACCGTCGGTGGGAATCACGAAGATCAGGTTCGGCACGAGTCGGGGTCGTGGCCTGGGGTGTGACGCACCAGCCCTGGCCACGGGCCACGATACCAGCGCGTAGCGACGGGTGCGTGTGCTGCGTCTGGTCGATCCCGCCGGGGAAGTGCAGGTGATTCAGACATGGATCGCCGATCACCGGCGGACAACAGAGCAACGAGTCGCTGCAACCGTCGATGTAGCGCAACCGGCCCTTGCTCTCGATCGGTCCGCCGACCGTGAACACCCCACGATAGCCGATCCGCTGAGCGATGAAGACCGCCGTCGACGGCTTAGTCACAACGATCGTGCATCCGTTGGGCGTGCTGAACCATTGCCCGGCGCGCAGCGAGATGGACTCACGTCCCCGGTCCCCCATCAGCAGGATTTCACCCGAAGAAACAAACCCGAAGCAGGCGCCGATCTTGGGGATTTCCTCGGCTCCCATCCGTCCGGAATCGATGTTGCCGAACCCATAGACCCGCGAGGGAAACCGCTCGTCCGTATCCTCGTAGAGCAGGCCCCAATATCTGGACCAACTTTGAAACCCGTTACCCATCTTCGTGCTCCTTCACGTACGTCGATGCGATGAGATGCAGGCAATCGGAGACCTTCTCGCAGCCCCGCGCTTTCGCTATCCGGATCGCCTGCATGACAACTTGGTGTTGCGCCGCCGTAAGCGGCACGGCGAAGTTGAGCCATTCGGTGGCCGCGCCCGGTACATCGGCGGCGGCTGCGACGCCACCCGCAAAATCGCCCGCGCCGGCACCGCCGCCCACGGAGACCGCACCCGAACCGTTGTCCCCCGAGGAGGCAGCCACTAGCGCCCCCGGTTCGGTGGCAAGGGCCAATAAGTCCGCCGCACCCGGCAGCAGCTCAGCCAGGCGAAGGTCTCCGAAGAGCGTTCCCAGCCCGTCAGCGGCGTTCAGGTCCGTCAAAACGGCCTCCAGCCCCTTAGAATCAAAGGAACCCGCCAGAAACGGGCTGTTGGCGGCCAGGTTGGCGGCTTTTTCCTGGGCTTCGGGCCAGTCCACCACGCGGATGGGGAAACGCTCGCCGGCGGGGGTAACCACGGCATGGGCACCGTCCTTGCCCGAAACCTTGAGCTTGCTCCCGTACTTGCGCTTGAGCGCGTCCAGCCGTTGATGACCCGCCACCACGTGGCCGGAACGCTGATTCCACGTGATTCCGGAGAGGTCGCCGAACTCGCCCAGCGAAGTCTCCAACGCCGAGAGCGCTTCCGGCGTGATGGTTCTAGGGTTGTACGGGGCGGGCTTGAGATCAGCGATGTTCATGCGAATCCTTCCGCTGGAAACTCCTTCTCACCTGATGTTACCCCCCCCCACCCCTCAAAACCTGCGGCGAAACACGCGCGCTGGTCACCACGGTTACCATTCGCTCGGTTGAAAGTTTGAACAGCCCCTACCCCTTTGCTCGTTGCCGTCGCACCCTTCTTGCGTTTCATCAACCCTATTCTACCACGGAAAAACAAGAATGCCACATGATGGCACTCGTCGCATCCACTCGCACCGCGTTGCAACCAATTGCACGGCGTTGCAATTAAGATGCTGTAGGCAGTACGACCACAAACCGCAATGATGGAGCGCGACCGTAGCCAGCCTTGGTTGTAGATCCGTACGATCGCCGTGAATGGGTGACCCTACGAGCGGCTGTCTTCCTGGCAGTAACCTTAGCCAGGGATTTTCCGCAAGTATTCGCGAGCATAGGGTTCTACCCGCTTATCGAGGGCCTGAGTGTAGTGGACTTCGGGAGGTTGCAGCGAGGTGTCCAATGCTAGTGCAGACCGAGCAAGCGGTTCTGGGGACGCGTACGATCCGTTGAAAACGCCATCTCCCCGCAAACCCGCCTAGTTCCGAATGTAGCCTTGGCGATCGCCCATCCACTGCTGAGTTCGGCTAGAAGCATAAGTTGGGGCACGGGGGCAAACCACGGAACGCCGCGACCGAAGCCGAGATGTCCTGGAAATTCACGGTGTCGTTTCCACCGCACGGAAAGATGTCCGCGTCGTCGAACGTGATCGTCGTTACGATACCGCGGAACACCTCAACGATGAGGGCGATGTCGGAAAAATTGACCGCGCCGCTGTCGTTCACGTCGGCATACAGAAGAAGCGTGCCCAGGCAGCCACACGTACTGTCGTCTCCGTCATAAGTTCCACCGAATAGACTGCATGCGTCCTGCGAGGTAATGACACAATCTCCGAAGCCCGACGCGTCGTAACACGCTCCGCTAGGTAGCTCACAACAATCCATGCCCGATTCGGTGCCCGCGTTGAAATGGCAAATGACGGATCCCAGGTCTTCGAAGTCGACTCCCCCGTCGCAATTGATGTCGCAAGAACGGACGCAACGACTGCAATCTCCGGCGGCGCATTCGGCCACCGCCGTGACGTCGAGGATCGTCACGGGCGGAGTGGTTATCTCGTCATTGACATTTGCAAAGCATAAGCAGGGTTGCGGGCACCCGGGATCATCGGCGCAACTGGGATCGCTGCAATCAGTCAGCCCGTCGCAGTCGTTATCATCGCCGTCGTTGCAGGCCGATTCCGAAACGGGAGGCGGCCCGCAATCCTCGCTACAGTTACAAGGGTTTTCCGGACTGGAACAGTCGCCATCACCGCAGCCGCCTCGCTCGTACGGGCCCATGTCCACCGTGCCGTTCTCAATGCGCGGGCGCCCGTCGAGATCGGTGGTCACACCCGGCGGCACAACGCCGTTGTCGCCGGCGTCGATACAATCGGACGTGCCACTGAGACGGAGGTTGTCATCGTCTGTTCCAGCGACGTCGTCGGCCCCGTCCGGATCGACAAAGAGCGGGTTGACATTGATGGTGTTCGCTCCGTCTAAACTACCGTTCCATCCCTGCACGTCGCTGTAATTGATGAGCACTTCCTGGGCCGTGGAATCCTCGTAAATTTGCGAGCGCTGACCGCTACCGGCGTTATCGCTGTTGCCCCAAAGGATACTGTTGTCGATGTAGATCGATCCGATCGTATTCGGAGCGGCGCCGAATGAAGTCCACATGCCGCCGCCTTGGGTGGCCGTGTTGCCGTGGACCGTGCAGTTGATCATCCATAGGTTGTCATAATTGAGCAGGATACCGCCGCCCAAGTCAGTCGCTTGGTTCCCGCTGAACTCGCAATTAACCAATGTCGTCGGACTGCCGACCGTATACACGCCGCCGCCGGTCAGCGCCGTGTTCCCTCGGAAACGACAGTCAGTCAACTGCTGCGCGTCGCCGAAATACATCAAGATGCCTCCGCCGAGCCGGGCCTCGTTATCGATGAACGTGCTGTCGGTCACGGTGAGTTCATTGCCGAGATTGTACACGCCGCCGCCATTGAAGTCGGTCACGTTCCCTCGAAACACGCAGTTGCGGATGGTGCCGTCCGCGGCCACATAGATCCCACCGCCGCCGCCTGTATCGCCCACGGCCACGTTGCCAATGAAAATCGATGACTGAACGAACAGCGGACCCGGCGTTACGACGTAAATGCCCCCGCCCGTCGGGGCGCTGTTGTGCGTAAAGGTGCAGTCGGTGAACGATCCACGCGGCGCGAAAGCGCCACCGCCGGCCGCCGCCGCCGTGTTGTCGGAAAACGTGCAGCTTATGAACGTACTCGGGGCGTCGGTATGCGCGGCGTCCATGTAAGCGCCGCCTCCGAGGAAATCGGAGGTATTGTCGTCGAACGTGCAACCAATGAATCGGGGAGCCGATGTCTGGGCGCCGAACGCGCCGCCGCCCCGGTGCCGCGTGTGGTTCCCCCGAAATACGCATTCGGTAAACACCGTCTGATGTTGCGCCGGGCACGTCGGGTCCGCGTCGTGGCCCACCCATGCGCCGCCGCCCTCGCCCCGGTTCACCGTGAATCCGACACTGTTACCCTCGAATAGGCAGTTCGAAACCACCGCACTGCCGGCGTGGACCAAAAGCCCCGCTCCCTCATGACCGGCGACGTTGTTCCGGAACGTACAACTCTCAAATACGGAGCTCCAAGCGTGGTCGTTGACGGCCCCATGGTGGGCCGCCCAATTGTCCCGCACGAGACAGTTGCGGATCGTTGGTCCTCCCGTGATGCATTTCACGGTTCCATTCCGGATGTGAATGGCCCCGCCCTGATCGAGTGCCGCATCATGCTCTCCATCCGCATTTCCGCCGGAGATGGTGAACCCATCGAGCACGACAGCCACGGCCGTGGGGTCGTCGTAGGTTACGACGTGGTAGCTGTTTTCCGCGTAGTTGGCGAAGTTGGGACCGTCGTTCCCGGCCAAGTCTCCGTTCAGAATCGTCTCAAACAGAGCGGAGTCGCGGGCGTTCGGATCGGCCGCTCCACATCCGGCGTAGCCGCCCATCAGTTCCACCCGATCCACGAGTCGAAACGTGGCCAGTCGGTCCCCGGCTGTCTGCCCCGCCCCCTGGTCGGGTCGGTACGTGCCATTGGCGATGTGGATCTCGTTCACGGCCCCACTCGCCGAGGCCAGGGCATCTTGCAGATTGCGGTAAGCGTTGCACCAACTGGAACCGTTGGCAGGGCCCGTAGCGTCGCGATCGACGTAGAGAACGGATTGGGCATGGAGCGCGGCCGTCGCGAAAAGCCACGCAACGACGGACCCGAAAGGAATGCTTTTCGACATGGGTCGCTCCTTGTTTGACCTGCCACGCGGGCCATAAGACCCGCTTATCTCGATTGATCTCGACGCGAGAGGGTCGGAAACGCATGAACCAAGATACCAGTTTTCGGACGTGGATTCAATGGCTTTTACGGAATCGGCGGGTTATCGGAGGGGAAGTTCGCGACGCTAACATTGTGACCGGCCCGCGTACGAAGGGCGCACCTTCAACGCCGAGACGGCGCTGGTTGCCCCCTGCAGACCTCAGCGTTAAGTTCGTTCGGGAAAATGGATTCCCCTTGGAGCGAGCGGACGGCTGACCATGATCCGAGTGTCATTCACCCAAAACCTCCAGCGGCACGTGGCCTGTCCCCCGGTGGACGTGAAGGGCGCGACCGTTCGAGAAGTGCTTGACTCGGTCTTTGCCGCCAACGAAAAAGCACGCGGCTATGTGCTGGACGATCGCGGCGGTCTTCGTCGCCACATGGTCGTCTTTGTCAACGGCCAGGCCGTCAAAGACCGCGTAACGCTGGGCGACGGCGTCCCAGATGGCGCTGAAGTTTATGTCATGCAGGCCCTCTCCGGAGGCTGACGCCGCGTTGGCTAGCCCGGCTCGACTGAATCGTCCCCGACGGGTGCGTTCATTATGAGTCAACGAATCTTTGTGGCCACGCGCAAGGGGCTGTTCCGGTTTGATCGGGGTCAAGTCAAGGGATCGTCGCCGTGGCGAATCACCGGCGCGTCGTTCCTGGGCGATTCCGTTTCCATGGTGCTCCCCGATCGGCGCGATGGATACTTATACGCAGCTTTGGGCCACGGCCATTTTGGCACCAAGTTGCATCGATCGAGGGACGGCGGCGAATCTTGGGAGGAGCTCAAGGCACCGGCTTATCCCGAACCCCCGGCCGGTACGGAAGAAGTTCGCTGTCCCGCGCGCGGAATTCCGATTCCTTGGAACCTGGAGTTGATCTGGGCGCTGGAACCCGGCGGGCGGGATCAACCCGGTGTACTGTGGTGCGGTACGTTGCCGGGCGGCTTGTTCCGCTCTGACGACCACGGCACCACTTGG
>Ga0105252_10001508_pt1 | contig 10297 bp, 3 predicted proteins | sample EasRivMeERMZT100_FD_89675 | JGI IMG/M metagenome (GOLD analysis project Ga0105252, IMG submission 89675) | Soil microbial communities from meander-bound floodplain in the East River, Colorado, USA - East River MetaG ERMZT100 | ecosystem: Environmental > Terrestrial > Soil > Floodplain | place... | reverse complement strand
AGGCTCTATCCTCACAACAAAAAGAGGATATCCGAAAGTTGTGGCGACATTACATCCAGCGGCGCTCTACAAAAGGAAAGACGACGATGCGGAAAAAGGCGCCTTCCCGTATCTCTGGAAAAGAATAATCTCTCTCGATTTCAAACGCGCTCTCTATCAATCTGAGTTCCCTGAGTATATCGTTCCGAGACGTAATCTCCGATATATCAGAACTCCCACCGAGCTTCTCCTATACTTAAATCAAAACAAGCATCTAAAAAGATGTTCTGTCGATTTGGAGGTTATTCATGGCATCCCGACTTGCGTGGGCCTCTCATTCAGGAGAGAGGAAGCTGTTTCAGTACCGCTTCAGAATTTTTGGGAGGATCATCGTAGAATCTCAGATGTATATATACAACAGTTCTGGGATATCCTCGCATTATTCTTTGCTCGTCAGGATATCGAGTGGATCGGTCAGAACATTAAGTTTGACATGGACAAGATCCAGACGATTCTAGGCTTTAGGATGAAGGATTCGATTTACTGCGATACATCCCTGATGGGCCATACGTTACATCCTGAGTTCTCCAAGAGCTTGCAATTTCTCACTTCAGTCTATACCGATGAACCCTACTATAAAGATGAATTGAAGGAGTACGATGCGAAGAAGGACAATCCCGAGCAGATACTTATCTACAATGCACGAGACGCTGCAGTTACAAAGGAACTCTCTGAAATCCTTGAGGGAGAGCTTATCGAGCGTGGACTCTGGGATTTCTACCGCTATATCCCAAACCGAGCACATGATTTTTATCTTAAGCTTGATAGAGTCGGATTCAGAACTGATGAAAAAAGGAGATCAGATCTTATCAAAAAGTACACCGAGTGGCAAGAAAGAAACCAAGCTAGAATAAAAGAACTATGCGGTAGGGATATCAACGTAGCCTCCCCGAAGGATGTTCCGTGGCTAGTCTTTACTTTTCTAAAGCTTCCTTTTAGGGGATCATGCAATGAAGATACGCTCGTTGCATTATTGGGCAATCATTGCAAGACGGAGGATTCTAAGGAACTTCTCCATCTGGTTCTCGAAACTAGAAAAGTACGAAAAACGAAATCGACTTATCTCAATTCCCCTCCTGATTTTGACGGTAGGATGCGTACCATACATAATATTGGTGGTACTGAGTCTGCTAGAACTTCTAATCAGAAACTTAAAGCCCCTGTCAGACCGATCAAAAAACCGGGAGTCGGGTGGGCATTTCAAACCTTAACGAAACACGGTGAGATCGGCCCAGAAGTTAGGTCAATTTGTATCCCCGATGATGGATACGCTTTTCTTCAGGCAGATTTATCACAGGCCGAGGCGCGTATCGTTGCGCATTTATCGGGTGACGAAGATGCCGTTAGAATGTTCGATACACATGACATTCACAAAGTAACTGCTGGATGGTCTTTTAATAAACAATGGACAGACACTACAAGCGACGAGAGATTCATCGGAAAGACTACACACTACTCAGGACTGTATGGCGCCAAGAAAAAACGCCTGATGAATACAATCAATACCGATGCGTATAAGTTCTCAATCAAGAATTCGATCGGGAGGATCGTTTCGATTTCCGAGTTTCGCGCCGGGCAGATTTTAGAAACCTTCCACGCGCATCGTCCCAAAATTCAGGGGGTATATCATCCTGCCATTCAAAACTGTTTGCAGTCTAATCAAAGAAAATTAACAAATGCCTATGGACGAGAGCGTCAGTTTTTCGACAGGTGGGGTGATGATCTTTTTCGCGAAGCCTACGCATATATCCCATCTTCAAGTGTACACGATCATATTCTACTTGCCGCTTTTAGAATCGCAGAAATCGCTCCATGGATCATATTTATCGTAGATGCTCACGATGCGTGGCTCACGCAGGTTCCGATCGATAGAATCGAAGAAGCCTCAGACATAATGCGCGCCGAGATGGAAGTTCCGTTTGATTTCTCTCGATGCTCGATACCATGCGGAAAGCTGATGATACCATGCGATATCGAAGTCGGCTACAACTATAAGGATCTCAAGAAAGTCAAGAGGCTCGCAGCGTGAATTGGCTTGTCGATTTAATGGAGGCTACCGATGAATCTGAAACTCCAAAATCTTTCATATTCTGGAGTGGACTCAGCGTTATTTCTTCCGTTGTCAAGAACAAGGTCTATCTCGACAAATTTTACTATAAGTTATACCCCAATATTTATGTACTCCTTGTCGCTAAATCCGGATTACGAAAGACCTTTCCCGTTTCGCTTGCTAAGACGCTCGTGCAGAAAACAGGAAACACTAGAGTTATTGCCGGACGAAATTCTATACAGGCAATCATCCAAGAACTATCAAGATCATATTATGTTGAAGGAAAGCCAATGTCTGATTCTTGTGGCTTCCTGGCTTCTGGGGAGTTTTCCAATCTAGTTATCGACGATCCCGCGGCCTTGACAATCCTTACCGATCTCTATGATGGACATTACAATGCCGACTGGGATAATACGCTAAAAAGCGGGAAAGAGAAACTGAAGGACATCAATATCACGATGCTCGGAGCGACCAATCCTTCGCATTTCAAAGATAAGATATCTCAACGGGATATCGAGGGTGGGTTTATTGCGAGAACCCTTGTCATCTTTGAGCAGAAGAAATACCGTGTCAATCCTCTGACGGAACCGCCATCAAAGATGATCGACTTCCCTGTACTCGTAGATTATCTGAAAGGGTTAGCGAAGCTAAGTGGAGAGTTTAAGTGGACTCCCGAGGCGAAACTTTATTATGAGCAATGGTATGCGGAATTTAACGAAGAGACAGAAAGAGAAGATAAAACTGGCATCGCCAACAGGCTACACGACCACGTTCTCAAGATCGCGATGCTTCTTTCCTTGTCACGTGGAAGTAGTTTGGAGTTGCTTGAAAGCGATGTCAAACAAGCGATCGAAGCCTGTTTGACATTCTCAACCAATGTCACCAAAATGACATTAGGAACGGGCAAGAGTCAACTTGCCCCGCAAACTGCACTCGTAATCGAATTGCTTCTATCCGCCGAGAAGATGACAATGCCGAGGCATACTTTATTGCGTAAAGTATGGGGTGACGTAGATCACTTTGATTTAGATCGCGTCGTGCAGACATTAGAGCAATCAAAGATTCTTGAGATACATCACAAGAACAATGAGATAACCTACAATCTCAGACCTGAATTCGTAGAGAAGTATTTGGAATTCAAGAGAAAAAAGGCTTCAAATTGATTACTTCATTCCTCCCATACCACGAGACATTCCTGCCTCTTTCATCGAAATAGCTACCGCCTGTTTCTTTGGTCGTCCTGATCGGATAAGTTCACCGATATTAGACGATACAGCCTTCTTCGATTTACCCTTCTTAAGTGGCATTCTATCTCCTATTGAACTTGTTTAGGTTGACGTGGAGAACTTGGAAAAAGTCTCGGCGCTCTCGGAGCACTTTCTTCTTCAGGAAGAACTATATCAGGTAGTTTGTAAGAGTAGGGAACAGGCGCCTTTCTAACCAAAGCTCTTCCAAGTGGATTAAGTGGTTTATCTTCTTCCTCTACAAATCTAGTCTTAGTTTTCCAAAGACCTTCCAACCAACTTACACCAGTAGAAAACACAGCACCACCAGCCGATGACTGTGGGAATTCTCGCTTATTCACGTCTCGAATCGCATCCTGAATGTACCCTATTCCACCTGAAGTCGCTACATTCTGTACGTATCTCCAACCTGGAGAAGTAATTGGCACTCTCTTATTGGCGAAGGAAGTTATCGCTTTTTCCACGAAAGTCTGATCGTCCCAATCATCAATCTCTTCTCCAGAGAGAATCGATTCGCCCTTTATCCACGCTCGGAAATCAGCGATAGCTTCTCCAGCAAAAGGCGCCACGGCTACTGCATATCGCAATAACGGTTTGACATCACCTTTCGCAGCAAGTTTCGTCACACCCCAAGCGTATTCACCTTGCTTATATGCAAACTTATGGAATTGCCAAACTAATCTCCCACCTGGAGTTGATGCCCAGTGTGGTAAATCAAGATATCCCGTGTTGAAGTTAGTCTTATTCGATAAAGTAGCCCCAACAATCTGCTTCGCTTGTTCCCTGGGCATGGATTGTAATTGGGTTATATCCAGTCCGAGGCGCTTGATATCTTTTACCGCTGCGTTCTTCGACCACCGTCCAAGGAAACTTCTCGGATTAGCGAATGCCGATTCTAGCAGAGAATATCCTACCATATTGGCATGAATTCTCATTGCCTTGTCTGCTGTCGGTACACCGTACAGAAAACCTACACGAGATCCTGTAGCGCCATATGCCTGTTCCGCTTCATGTGTCAAAGAAGGCCAAAGCGCACTTGATTTCAAGGCATTGATTTCATGTTGAGATGTCCCGAAGAGCTTCGGCGCTACAATCTTTGGATAATTTCCTATAAGCTTAGCGAAATTCCAAAGAGATCTCCTTACTCCACCGTATGAAGCGGTATGCGCCACCTGTCCAAATTGAAGCGGAGCGGAAAGTCCAAGATCCGCCAAAGCTTCAAGATACATTGCCTTTCCGCCTGCAGTTTCTACGATTCCACCATGCTCAACACGTCCTGTCAGACGATTGAAATACTTCATTACAGTCTGAGCCGCTTCATGATTCTCAGCCTGTCGGCCAGTGACAGTTAGAACTTTCTCAAGATCCTTCCCAAAGTGTTGGACTTCCGCGAGGCGCCGAGATACATCGAGGAAATAGTCATCAAGAACAAAGAGATCGTTCCGGAATCTTCCCCTTCGACCTACTCTATGTCTCTCGATATTCGGCTGCTTAAAGCTAAACCACGGAGACATATCTACAGGTTGATTAGCCCATTGCGCTGTAGATTTATCCGCGATTCTTGGGTAGTAATTCTGAAGGTGTCCCGTAGATACATGCAAGCGTGCCGCTTCGGCTTGAACCCAATCAAGCATCTGACGAATTTCCTGGAAAGCTGTAACTACTTCTGGACGCATCGTGTTGTTTGGGCGAATTCTACCCTTTAAGAGATTGACAACCTGAGCTTGTTCTGCTTTCGTAAAATCAGCAGTTAGTTGTCGCCGCCTTCCGATAAGTTGGGAAGCTCTACCAGACATATCCCGCAAATATGCTTTAGCCGCGGCGGCGCGCCTCGGAGAGGCTTTTTCTAATACAGTGATAGACTTTCGGAAGAAACGTGCCCAACGACTAACATACCGAACAGGATCTCTTTCTTGTGGAGTATCCTCCTCCAAGAAATTCAGATCATCTCCGCCTGGGCCATCCCTTCTATTAGCTTCTTCTAATCTAGCTGCAGCTTGGGGATTAATCGGTTCCCGTATCGGTTTATTCGGATCAGGAGGAAGCGCATTTCTACGTGCTAATTCCGCATTAATCGCCATCTGCCGTCTGATAAGTCTTATATAATCAGGACCACCTGGCTTAGTATCAATAACATCGATATCAGTTGAATCTTTGAGAGCATTCAATCTATCAGTAGGAAGTCCTTTTAATTGCTCAACTAATTTAGGATCAAGTAGTGGTGCTTGCTTTGGAAGTGCAGGATCTACGATAAGAGGCTTCTCTTCATTTTGAGGAGTTCCAGGCGCAGGCTTATCTTTGACAGGTGTAGGCTTTCCTGTCTTTTTCGCTTCTTCTTTAGCCTTTGCAATCTTATCTTTCGTCTTTAAAGGCTCAGGAACTCTAAGCCCTTTTTCTTCTGGCTCAGGAAGCTTCCATTGTATCTTGGGTTTCTCGGGAATCGTAACTGTTGGTTCTGTCGGCGCCTCGACTTTTGGCTCCGCAACTTTCGTTTCCTCGCTAATCCAATCCTTGTATTCCGGAAGATCCCTTTGCTGTCTCTCTAATTCAGCAATTCTATCCTCGATTATTGAACGCTGAACATCTCTTTCTGGTGTGAACTCCCCGGGTTGAGGAGCTAAGGCTTCAGATTCACGATAAGCCTCTTCAAGTTGCTTACTGATAGGGTTCTCATCCAAAACTGCACGGGCAAGATCAGCCTCGCCCCTTTCTGGTTTTGGAATTTCCATCGGTTTCGGTTCAGGAGGAGCTGGTTTGCCGTGAATAGCCTGATATTCGGGAGTCTCCTTTAACTTTCTTTCCAGACGCTCTATTGAATCTCGGAATTTCTTAGCCACATCATCGGCAGTTACACCTTCAGGAAGTCCAGACGCAGCCTCGGGATTATTGATGAAGTCATCTTCTAACTTCTTGAGTCTCCGGATATTCTTCGAGATCCAATGTCGATCCAAAGCAAGTTGCGGAGTTTCTTCTTTCTTCGGTCGGCCTCGCCCTTTTCTTTGTTCTTCGGTAAGTGGAGGCTTTACCTCGTTTAGCTTAGCAAGCTTTATTTCTAAAGCCTTTCTCTGCTCATTGATGTTCCTAAGTCTAATTAATTCATCAGGCTTGAGTCTATCGTAAGTTCGCCCCTTCGTAAGACCCGAGGCTCTTTTTCTAAGTTCATTTATCTTACGCTCTAAATCAACCCTCTTGATTTTCTCTTCTGTCGGAATCTCGATTGTCGGTTCTTTCGCTTTCAGAGCTTCCTGTACCGGAGATTCTGCCTTTTTCGGAGTTTCTTTCGAAGGGGCTGACGCAGCCAGCGGAGCATTGGGATCTCCGCCGAGTTCTTTGATTTTCTTGTTGATATTCAGTACTTTATTGCCATCATCATAGCCTAAATCTATAGCGCGTCGACCACGCATGATGATGGATTTTTCGCGTTCCAATGCAGCGATTTCGTCAGAGACAGTCGGTCCTTCTAGCTTCTTGATTTGTTCTCTGATACCCTGTAATCTTCTTCCAGGATTATCGAATTCGCCTGGATTATCTAAGACTTCCTTCTCTAATCTCTTAAGTTCTATAATCCTGCCATTGTTAGATGGAGGTTTGGGAGGAGTCGGTTGATCGATGATATTATCGGGAATATCTCCAGCATTATCTAATCGCTTAAGATCTTCTGGAGAAAGACCACGCTCCATATCGTTAAGTCTCTCTCCAATCAGAGTTACTTGATCCTCAGGAGTATCAGGATTATCTAACTCTTTAGTAAGTCGACGATATTCTTCTGCACGATCTCCAAAAACTTCATCCGTAATATTTGTATAGTTCTGATCTCTAAACCTTCCTTCTGCACCTTCTTTCAGTTCTTGGATATCATCGTCAAGTTCCGCAAGAGATTTACGCTCTTCTGGAGTTAGCTTCTTCTCGATAGCTTCGATCTTCTTGTTGATTCTCTTTTGCTCTACATGATTATTCGTGCTATAGGCTTCTCGAAATTTCTCCTGTAGATCAGCATAGTTCTGTGCCTGCTCTCCAAGAAGCGCATTTCGACGGTTTACCTGTTCTCGAATCTTTCCCTTCGCAGCCTCGAATTCCTCATCGGACATTTCCCAGGCTTGCTTCTTTTCAGCAGGCTCTTTCTTTTCCGCAGCTTTCCGCTTCGCTTCGAGTTGCGCCTCGTATGCTTTAGTCTCCTCAAATCTCCGCATTGCTTCTTCTGGAGATAAGTCTTTCCCTTTCGGTGGGGACATAGGAGGCGGAATTTCTTCTCCTACAGTGACGCTAGGATCAGCCTCTTTTCTACGTCTCCAGTAGTCCGCAACTCTTCGTGCATTCTCAGCTTCTTCGCTGATAGACATATATACTTCGGTAGTCGTATCGTTATAATTCTCTGGATCTCCATGCGTGGCGACAAATCTATCCAGATCTGCCTGTCGATCCTTAGCTTGCTTTTCTAATGGAGCAAGCTCCTTCTTTATTCTTTTCTTTACTTCCTTTGCTTCTTTCTCTCTATTTGCTTCTATTCCCGACTGCTCTCCTAGCTTCCCTATCTCTTCTTTAGTTAGTTTGATCTGGACCTTATTCTTATTAGCCTCAGCTATTCTTGCCCTTATCTCTTTAACTTCAGCCTCTAATTTTGCATCCTTCTGTTTTCTCTGCTCCTCGATAAGCGGTTCTTGCCAAGGAAGCGCAGTAACTTCTTCACCCTTTTTTAACTTCTCAAGCTGCTCGTTTGTCTGTCTTGTTTTTTCCTCGGCTTCAATTCGAGCGGCGTCTAAGGCTGGAGTCTTAGATTTTCCAGCCGTCTGTTTCTTGAAATTCTCGAAGCCCATCTTCTCGTTGGCATTAAAGCCTCCGAGATTCTGGACAGTTTCAGACAAAGCCATAACTTGCTTGACTTCTTCACTTGTCAATTGAGCAGGTTGCTTTCCAGCAGTAAGTGCTCTAATCTGATTTCTCAGATCTTCAACTTGAGCTTTTTGTTCTGGAGTCTGCTTTCCTTTTCTACCTTTTCCAGGAATTTTCTGCTCGCCCCCGACGCGGAACGCTTCGTCAAATTCCGGCATTTGACGCGCTTCGGATTCGGGAATGACATCGATTTCGAATTCACTTTTCGGTTTCGGAATCTCTACAGTTGGAGTCTTTCCAGGGCCACGGGGAATTCTTCCACCTGGAACATTACCAATAGTTTGGCCCGGTGGAATTTCAGGAATTTCTACCGTAGGCTCAGACTCTTTCCATCCTTCAGGAGGCCAAGGCGCTTCGTCAATTTCTTTTTGCTGGGCGGCTTTTCTCTGTTCTTCTTCCCATCTCCATAATGCCCAAGCCTCATTAGAATCTTCAAGACGGGGCATTGGATGCTCAGGTTCTGGATAAACAGTCTCATCTCCAGGCCCAAGCACTTCTTCTAATTGCGCCCTACCTTCAGGAGTATCAGTCTTAAATTGTCTCGGGATTCCAGCATCAATCACATTGTCTTTTACTGGTAAAGAGACGCGAGTCGTCTCAATCGGAGTCTCGACTTCCGGTACGATTCCTCCTTCTTCAGGCTCTCTGAACATTCGAGATTCACGCTTCGGTTGATTCCTCGAAATAGTCGGAGAGATTTGATCGGGAGACAGGACTTCTCCCGTCATTTTCGGTGCAGCTTCTAGATCAGCGTCGCGAAGCGCAGTTTCTAAATTGGCTAATTCCCGTGTATCGCGAAGCCTTGCGACTTCTTTCCTTTGTCCTGGCAAACCGAAAAGACCGAACGCAGCCTGAAGAAGATGCGGTGCTCCACGCTCCGCAGCCTGTCGATATCTTCCTTCAGTTATATCCTTATAGATCTCAGGATATTCAGCAGCGAAATTTCCGACTCCTTCTGCTCCGAATGCGGCACCGGAAAGACTCTCGATATTCTTGATTCTTTCAAGTTTCTTAGCCAATCCAGCGGCAATCTCTGGAACTTTCGTAGCTGCTAAATTAGTAGCATATCTTCCAGCCGCAAACGGTGTCAGAGCAAAAAGAGCACCGACAGGACTTAGATTTCCAGATCCGAAGCGCGTCGCCCCGGCTGCTGTATCTCTAATTACTGATTCGACATAGGCTTGATCTGGAGTAAGATCATGTAATTTTCGTCCACCACCAGGAGTCCGAAGCGGGGTAACATTATCAGGGATACCAAACTCTTCGATATCCTGAGCTAGATTTTCCCCATATTCTGCAACTACATCTGGAGGTTGAAGTGGTGCCCTCCAAGTTCCTGGTCCTTCTTCTATTCCTTGATAAGAGGTAAAGCTCTTATAAGGATTGTACTTGGCGAGAGTTTCCCAGAAACCCATCACTAGTCCTCATCATCATCGGGTTCAGGTGCCGATACAGATGGAGATATGTATTCAGGACGAGACTCTTCGAGGATTCTCATCTGTTCCTTCATGACTAAATCGATATACTCTCGATAAAGCTCAGGAAGTTGTAACTCCACAGCGTCTCCACCTGGGGTGCGCCGTGTAACTGTTTCAGGAGTACCTGCGAAAATACTGAGCACTCCAGTCTTTTCAGATTTGGCAGATTCGGAGACTGCATCCTTAAGAACCTCGACATTCTTCTTAAGTCTAAAGAGCTTATTGAATGCAGGATCATCTTTTCTAACTTTAGCCGATGCCAAGTTCAAAGCTCTCTGCTGATCTGCGGTAGTGTATTTCTGGATGAGCTTCTTATCTCTTTCTGATCGAGTCTTGTTTGCATTAGCAGAAATCTCAGCTGCCGCGGCGCGTCTTTCGGATGCCGCAGCTTGTCTTAATGCTGCTTCTCCTGTAACTTTCTGATGAGCAGCGGTATTTTTTCGCCCTTCGGCGCGCCCTCTTTCTGCAGCTGCAGCATTCTCAGCCTGTCTACCACGATACTGATTTAGACTTTGGAGAGTTAAAGCTCGAAGAAGATTCTGCATTTGACGATTCTCAGACATAGACTTGAGATTCGTGATATCTCTTAATCCAGT
>Ga0105252_10001504_pt1 | contig 10322 bp, 8 predicted proteins | sample EasRivMeERMZT100_FD_89675 | JGI IMG/M metagenome (GOLD analysis project Ga0105252, IMG submission 89675) | Soil microbial communities from meander-bound floodplain in the East River, Colorado, USA - East River MetaG ERMZT100 | ecosystem: Environmental > Terrestrial > Soil > Floodplain | place... | reverse complement strand
GGTCGAGGGAACCGGCCTGGGGTTAACGCTGGCCAAGAAGTTCGTCGAGCTGCATGGGGGAAAGATCTGGGTGGAGAGCGAAGTGGGAAAAGGCAGCAAGTTCACATTTACACTGCCGCTCGGATAAGACTGTTTTCCCGCAAAGGCGCGAAGTACGCTAAGTTCGGAGATTAGTTAATGTTTTTTCGCCGAGTTAAATTTAACTTTGCGCCTTGGCGGGAGAATGTCCGAAGCGGCGACAAGCCCAGTTAAATTTTTCCCTGAGCGCGCAGATGCTCGATGCGCTGGCGCACGATCTCGCCGAGATCGGTTGTCGCCAGACCATCGGGGATGGGAATCGCGTCGGCGCCGAGCTGGATCAACTTCTCGTTGAGCATCTTGAGCCCTGACCGAATCCGTTCGTAGTCTTGCAAATACTGCCGGCAGGCGAGAATGTTGTCGTCGATCTCTTCCAGACATTTACTCAAGCGGCGGCTCTCTTGGCTGAAGGATTGGCGCAGATGATCGACGTTGGCCTGAATGATTTGCTGTTCCACCGGCCGGATCTGCTTGGCGATCTCGCTCTTCATGTCTTGCAGCGCTTGCAAGAGGCGCTCGTAGGACTGTTCTTCCCTCATAAGATCCTCCGGTAGTTGAACGCGCGGCTCACTCGACGCGATGTAGTGCTGCGCCAGCGACTCCGAGACGCGCTTTTTGGCCAGCGCCAGCGACGCCTGAGTGGCGCGGATTCGATCGTCGACCCGGCTATCATTGGCAAGTAATTTAACCAGCGTTTCGACTGGGTCTGTGGCGGTGCTCATCTTGGCTTTCCTGGAAGCTCCGAGATTTTCTTCGGCAATGTGGAACGCTGCACGATAAGACTTTTATCCAGTCCAAAACCAAACTGCAAGCCACCCGGAACACACCACTCAAGGATAGAAGATTCGAAAAAATTCGAAGCACGAAAGCGGCCCCGCGGACCGAAGCACGAAATCCGAATATCGAAATCCGAAACAAACCGCAGCCAAAAAATAATTCAAACGCTGAAAATTCAAAACGCCGAGTGCGACCCTTCCATTTAGAACATTGCTTGTGTTTTTTCTTTCTTGGTTTTGAATTTGTTTCGAATTTCGTGCTTCGGATTTCGGATTTTTTGCCGGCGTGTTCGTGCCTTGAATCTGCAAAGTTAAGAATCTAGTAGTGATGGGCGAATCGGAGCGGTACTCGCGAACTTTCGGCAACTAACGGGAAACCTGACCGCGGCGAATGCTCAGCTCTTGGCGGGTGCTTTGTTATCGCTCAGCTGGCGCTTCCAACCCAAGGTGCGCGCCTTGGCAGCGATCGCTTCAGCCTCGGCGATGAGCCCCTTTTGCTGATAGAAAATCGATAGGCTGGTATAGGCCAACTCGTCGTCCGGCGTCGCTTCGATGAGCCGCTTGCCGACCTCGATCGCCTGATCGAACTTTTCTTGATGCGAGTAGGTCATCGCCAAGGCGTGTAGTGCGTCGGCGTAGTTGGGATCTTCGTCGAGCGCGCGCAGATAGGCCGCGGCCGCCTCGTCTAATTTTTCCTCGACGAAGAGCTCCATGCCTTGGTTATAAGAATCTTCTTTGCTCACCTTGCTCACAATGACGACTAAATTGCTTTGCCACTTGCGGGGATGTTAACGGCGGACTGTTCGGGGCGGCATTGCTGCAAGACAACTTTCTTGAGCACCACCGGATTGACTGGCTTTTTAAAGATCACGCCTTGCAAGCCTTCCAGGCAGCTGCGCTTGATAATATGGTCTCTGTCGTAGTTGAACGCGGTCATCAGCACCACGGGAAGCTCCGGCGTGCTTTGCTTAACCGTCTGATAGAGCTCATAGCCGTCCATGTCGGGCATGACCACGTCGCTCAAAATCAGGTCGAAGCGTTGGCGGCCGAGGCGTTCCATCGCGCAGACACCGGAGGCGGCGGTCTCGATACAGCAACGCTCCGCCTCCAGGAGATCTTTGAGCGACTGGCAGATACCGGCATCGTCATCGACAATCAAGACCTTTAGGCCGCTCAGCGGAAAGCGCTCGTCTGGGCTGGGCCGCTCGCAGGGCTTGACCTCAACGGCGACGTGCAGATCGGTCATCATTTTGCCGTTTAGATATTCCTTCGTGCCGTATTCGCCCTCTTCTGCCATTTGGCTGATGCGGCCGGTGATGTCTTGAATCTTTTTCACCTGCGATGCCACCGACTCTAAACGATCCGACTCGACGATGAAGTCCTCGTCGCTCGCCACCCGGCCGACGTACTTGCGCAGCATCTCGGTTTGGTTGACTAACACTTCGAGAGAATTGTTGATCTCGTGGGACAGGCTGATGGCGATCTCGCCCAGAGTGACCAACTGATCGCGCCGGCGGATTTGGCGGATATCCTTGGCGAAACCGATGGAGCCGATCTCGTTGCCTTGTTCATCGTAGGTGATCGACGCTGAAATGGCGACGGGAATTTTTTCGCCTTTTTTGGTTTTGAATACGGTCTCGAAGTTTCTTACCCGGCCCCGGCCTTCGCCGTCGTCGGCGCGCATCGATTCCATCACCCGGCGTGCTTCTTCCAAGCTGGGATATATTTCGAGCACGTTTTTGCCCAAAACCTCGTCGTATGAGAAGCCGAGATTTTGCCGGGCGCCGTCGTTGTAGAACGTGATCGTGCCTTGCTTATCGACCGAAATAATTATATCAGGACAACTCTCGACGAGCTTCTGAAAGTATTGCGCGGGTAGAGCCATATGGGGGCTGGTTATTAACAGCTATGATAAGTCGAACGGCACTGCCATTGCAAGAGCTTCGCTAAGCAACGGGTTGACGTGTCCCGCATCGATCTAGTTCGCTACAAATAGCCTCATGGAACCGACAAAAGACACGCGGCAGCTAAATTGGTTTTTGGCCTGGGCGGTAGTGTTCTGCGACATCGGCACTTCGGTCTACTACGTGCCCGGCATTCTTTACGGCCATGTCAAAGATGCCACGCCGTTTTTCGTCCTACTCACCACCGGCGGCTTCATCCTACTGTCGCTAAAGTATATCGAAATCTCCTGGCGCAATCCGGAAGGCGGCGGCGTCGTAACCATCACCACCAAAGCCTTTGGCCCCATGTGGGGTTGCCTCGGTGGCATGCTCATCACGGTCGATTATTTTTTAACCACGGCAATATCCTCGGTGTCGGGTTTTCAATACATCGGCAGCGCCTTTCCCGCCCTCGACGCGCATATTCTGGTGCTTTCTTGCATCGGTGTCGGTGTGCTCGCCGCGCTTAACGTCATCGGCATTCGCGAGAGCGCCGGCGTAGCGCTGGTGATGGCCTGCGCGTCCTTCGTCGTGAACCTGGTGGTCATCGTCATCGCCCTGTTCACCATGAGCGGCGACCAATGGAGTCATGTGCTCAGCCGGCTCGGTACCGGCAACGGGATTTCAAATTATCAATTGTTGGTGGGGTTCTCCTCGGCATGGCTCGCTTTCTCTGGATTAGAAAGCATCAGCCAACTGAGCCCCGCCATGCGCCTGCCGCTGCGCCGAACGACACGCTGGGCGATGGCCGCGGTGATGACCACGATGGTTCTCACCGCCCCGGTTCTCACCGCGCTTTCCATTGGCATCCTGCCCGAGCATTTCAAGACGACTGAAAGCGAACGGTTTATTTCTGAGCTGGGCCGTATCGTCGGCGGCCTCGGCGTTAAACTGGCCGTGGTTCTTACCGCGTCGAGCTTACTTTTGTTCGCTTCGAATACGGCGATCATCGGCTCCTATCATGTCTTTCTCGCTCTCGTGAGAGGCGAATTCCTGCCGAAAATCATTTCGCTGCGCAGCAAAACCTTTAACACCCCGCATATCGCCATCGTCATCGCCACGGCCGTTCCGATCCTGGTCATATTGGGCAGCCGCGGCGACATGAAAATACTGGGCGACATGTACGCTTTCGGCCTCTTGGGCGCGTTCGTGTTTTCGTCTCTGAGCCTGGACTCGATCCGCTGGAATCTTGGCCGGCGTGACTTTGGTTTTTGGATCGGCGTGCTGACCACCTTGATGCTCATGGTGGCGTGGGGCGTCAATCTGGTGGAGAAACACCTTGCGACTTATTTCGGCGGCGCCGTCACCGCCATCGGCATGCTGGTCGCCGTCGGTGTCAGACGATCGTGGTTCGTCGACGCTTTAGCGAAGATTCCCATGATCCAACGGCTGCAAGCGCGCGCCTACCGCGCATCGGAAGATTTGGTCGAAGACGAACTCAAGGGCTTGGTCACTCTCGCTGAAGCCGTCGAGGTAAAACCGTTTTATTCGTCATCGACGCTATTGGCCGTACGCGACGAAAGCCCGCGGCTGATCCAGGAAGGTATCACCCGCGCCAAAGGTAAAGGAGAATCTGCTCTTTACTGCATCTATGTCGAAGAATGGCCGGGACTGTTCGCCGGCGACACTCCCCATAGGCCCAATGAACAAGGGGTTAAGACGCTCAAAGCGACGCTGCAATCCGTGCGCGAGAAAAATATCGAGATTATTCCCATTTGGACCGTCTCGCACAATGCCGCCGACGCCATCGCTAACGCCGCCAAAGCGCTCGGTGTCGACACAGTCTTTATCGGCGCCTCGCGCCGCTCGGCTTTTTACCACATGCTGCGCGGCCACGTGATCAAAGGCTTGATGAAGAAACTGCCGCGCGACTGCCATCTGATGATCTGCAATTGACCTCACGGCTTGAATTCGATGACGTCGAGGCCACGCTCCTTGTCCGTCACCCACAGAAGACCGCGGTCGTCCTTGAAGACGTCGTTGGTCAGTGGCGCCGCCACCCCATCCCCCGGTTTCGGAATGAAGTAGCCCTGCTCCTTGGGGTTCGCCGGATCGCCGATGTCGATGATTCGCAACCCGCCGGCGAACCAGGTGACGTAAAGAAGATTGTCGTTGTCCACCTTCTCGCGCAGCTGATGCGTGCCAAAGCGCACCTTGCCGGCCGGATAAGGCGTCGCGGACTCCGGCAGGTAATATGAGTGGAGCAGCTTCGGCTTGGTCGGGTCGCTGACGTCCCAGGTGCGCAGCGGCGCGTGCGGCTTGCCGGCATCGGAGTCTCGGTGCGCGCGTTCTTCCTCGGTCGATACCGCGATGTGCTTGCCGCCGATCGGATGCGGCACCCTGAGGAAGGTGTGAGTCGGCTCGGGGCAGGCCGGCTCATACTCGTAACGGGAGAGCGTGCACGGCGCGTTGATGTCGCTCACGTCGATGATTGAGATGCCCGACATCCAGCAGCCGGCATACATTTCGGTGCCGCAGCGCATTGCATGGTGTAAGCGGTGCTCGGCGCGCCTCGGATGTGGCGCGTCGCCACCCGCCACGTTCTGTCCCTCCATCCACCAGCGCGAGACCTCCACCGGCTTCGACGGATTGCGGATATCGTAGATAACCAAGATGTTGCCGACGAACCCCGCCATCTCGGTCGAGATATAGGCGTAGTTCTCGTCGACATCGAAACGATGCACCCCTTTACCGTGGGTTTTCACGAAGCTCAAGAGTTTGGGATGGGTCCTGTCCTCGATGTCATAGATACGGAAGCCGCCATCAGGGTATTCGTCGCGGCGAGCACCGGGGCCGCGTTCGAACTCGGAATTGACGACCATGAGGTCGCCGACAACCCGCGCCTTGTGCGAGTGCGACCAGGGGTGATTGGGCGTAAGGATGCTAAGGATCTTGGGTTTGCGCGGGTCGGCAATGTCAAGGATCGTCGTTCCCTGCGGCCGGTGTTGATGACCGACATAGGCATAATTCCCGTCGATGACAATCTGTCCTCCACCCGAAATCTCCATGCGGCAGAGATGGCGAATGTTCGAGGATGCGCGCGGCGCGGTGCCGCTATCGCTTTCAGCGCTAGGCAAAACTTCGGTCATGTCGAACCTCCCATGGACCCTGCCGGCGACTGTAACTGGCCGCGACTCATCGCCGCAACATAGCCGGAATTTATTTTTTTAGCTATGGCCGTTGACAGCGAAGATTTGAATCCGCTAGCCTGGCGTTCCCCACTAAATGAAAACTTTTTTCGGCATTTCAATCATCTTGCTCGGCTCTTTGCTTGCCGGAAATGGCTATGGCGACTTCACCGGAATAGGGCATGTTCACACGATCTCAGAGACAAAACAGATTTTTTTGAATCCGTACTGCCATTCCAGCGACACCTGTGATCTCAAAAGATTCACGCTCACCAAGGTGGTTAACGAAATTTGGTTCAGTGACGACCCCAATTATCCCACTTACGCCAACGGCGTAATCATGGAATACGAGACCGATTCAGTGAGTACGCTCGAGAAATACGCCATTGTTCAATTCATAAAAGGTTGCGTTTTTCACACCTCAAAAGCTGGTAATGGCAAGATCAAGAGATACGTCGGTGATAACGTCAAGAGCTTCGGCGAATATATTCCCTTTTGCTTTCCGCAATGGTTGATCGATTCGCAGGACACCGATCCCGCCTACAACAGCGATCCCGAATACGGCAGGATTTATTTAGCCAGGTGGAATCGACCCGGCTCCTATGATTACCGGACCCAGAAATACTACGGCACCGAGAAACCTAAATTTCCGGTGGTTTATATGACCGATAATCCGAGTGGCGCGTTCGTCACCGGTACCGGCGTAAAAAATGCCGCCCTGGAATTCAAAACCTGCATCTATAAGGCAAGCGATGTCCCCGCGGAGACGCGACGAGAAGACATAAACTTTGCCAAGCCCATCAGCTGCTTTGACTGGCAAAACGTATATGTCTACGATTTTGATAAAGCCATGTTCCAGACCGATTTAGCCGATGTTCCCAGGTGGGAAGAGCCTGACACGCACGTAAACGTGTACCTAATGGTAATTGTCGTCACGCTCTTGATTGCACTCGCTCTAGGTATCTTGACACTTGGTAAGTTCCATAGCCAAAGAGATCTCTGGTGATCGCTACGAAGTTGGCGCAGCGCCGTTTTTGCGTCGATTGGACCGTGATTCTGGAATTTGATTTCTTTTCCGGGCGTTCGGTCGCCGCAAATAATAGTTTTCTGCGTAGATCTCCGTTCTCAAAGCACAGACTCAGGCGTAACCCGAGGACGCCGCTCTTGTCCTCACGCAATAAACGCGGGTCGTAAAAGTCAGACCCCGTGACCAGGCCCGCTGGAAAAAGGAGCGCGGGTTTGCCAACCCGCTGATTAAAAGGCGGACAAGAATGTCCGCGCTCCGTTATCTCGCCGATCATTAAGTCATGAGGCGAAGCGGCCATTTTATGCGGAATCGTGGCTACGCAACAAATCACACTGCCGCTTGTTCGCTCGCCTTGGCCGACGCCTCGATTAACTGATGCGCCTCTTCCGTTCCTAGGAATCGGTCGATGGCCGCGTGGCCGGCGTAGAGTAGCGGCGTGATGCTCAGCGCGACGATTAGCTTGAAGGAATAATTGGAGGCCGCCACGGTCAAGAACTCCGAAGTCTTCACTTTTCCCGGCAGCCAAAAGGCGATGCCAATGATGACGACGCTGTCGATTAGCTGCGAAACCACTGTGGAGCCGGTGGCGCGCATCCAGAGATACCGCCCGCCGGTCTTGTGTCGCACCAACCAGAAGATGAAAACGTCGACCAGTTGGCTAAACGCGAAAGCGATGACGCTGCCGACGATAATCCACAACGATTGGCCGAACACCGCCGCGAATTGTGCGTCGGTGACTGGAGAGAACGGCGCCGCGGAAACTTGCATGGCGAGGAAAAGCACGATGAACGCATAGACGATCAGACCTATCGTCATCAGCGTCAACCGGCGCACGCCGTCCCGACCGAAATACTCATTGATCAAATCGGTGGCGATGAACACCACCGGCCACGGGATCACGCCGATGCTCAACGTGAACGGGCCGAGCGTAAATAATTTGCCACCGGTGAGCTCGCCCAAGATCGCATTGGTGACGAAGAAGCCGGCCAAAGCCATGTAGACGATGTCCCGGCGGCTTTGCAGTCCAATCATAGATGTCTCACACTGCAGGTCGTATCGTGATACACCCCTACCTTCGGATCCCCTCGTAAGATTGTTTTGCGTACGTTGCGTTCTTTGCGGTTAACAATCCGAATCATCTATTCTATGCGACCCTTGTACTACCATAGCTGGAAATTTGCGCAGCCTGCGCAAATTTTCCGGGAGGCGAAGACTCTCGGATTCGGATTTGCCGCGCGCCAAGTTACGCCAAGGACGCCAAGTTCGGAAATCAATATCTTTTCTTTGCGCCCTTTGCGAGAGATATTTAGAGACTCACTGGTGCGCGAAGCGCACCCTACGAAAAGCTTCGTGTCCTTCGTGCCTTCGTGATGAATCCGACTTTTCTCATTTTGGTTGCGGCTTCGCCGCGCTGAGAACGGATCAGGATTATCTCTTGTCGTTAACTCGAAACCGCCGCCGCCGAGGCGGCGCGCACATCCGCGATTTTCAATTCGACGCTAGTCGTCCCGTTCCATTCGTTCTCGCTCAAGCGGTAGGCGACGTCAATCGTTTCTCCAGGCATGCCGGGATAATCGTCGGCGACACCGAAGATGACTCCGCCAATGACTCGGCCTCCTTGGCGCAAACGGTAGCGCAGGCCGGCGGAGAAAACCTTGCGCTCGCAGACCTCTGCATTAGCGGTGGTAAACACCGGTTCTGGATTACCAATGCCGAAGGGTTCAAGAATTTCCAATTCGCGCAGGAGCGGCATGCCGATCTCGGAAAAATCCAGCTCGGCGTCGATCTCCAACAGCGGCGCCAGTTGTTCGGGCGAAAGCGTTTGCCGTGCGGCATTTTCAAATGCCTCGGTAAATCCTGCCAATTGCTCCGGCTTGATCGACAAGCCTCCGGCATATTCATGGCCGCCGAATTTTTCCATGCTGCCGGCGCAGCGGCGAAGCCCCTCGACCATGTGAAAGCCGCGGATGCTGCGCGCCGAGCCTTTCCCCACGCCATCGTTGAAACCGATCACCACCGTCGGCCGGTAGAATTTCTCGACAATACGCGAGGCGACAATCCCCAGTACTCCCGGATGCCAGCCTTCGCCGGCCAAAACTAATGAGTGGCGCGAGCCGCCGCTCGTCGCGCGGTTCGCCTGCGCCAGCGCCTGCTCCAACACCTGGGCTTCGATGGCGCGCCGTTCTTGATTGTGCGCTTCTAATTCTAGGGCGATACGCTGGGCGATCTCGCACGACTCGGTAGTCAGCAACTCGACCACTTTAATGCCGTAATCCACACGCCCTGCGGCGTTGATGCGCGGCCCCAGGCGAAAACCCACCTGGCCGGCGCTCACTGCGCCGGCGGCGATTCCTGAAACTTGCTTCAGCGCGACCACGCCGGGGCGGGTGGAGTTTGCCAATTCCGCAAGACCGCGCTTGATCAATGTGCGGTTGACACCCTTGAGCGGCACCATATCCGCGATGGTGCCCAAAGTAACGATGTCGAGATAATGCCGAATGTCGGGCGCGGCGGAGTCTACAAACCAACCGGCGTCGCGCAACTTGGCGCGCAGCCCGATGACTAAGTAGAAAGCCAAGCCCGCTGCGCACATGCCTTTGTCAGGGAAGTCACAGTCCTTGCGGTGCGGATTGATGACCGCCACCGCGGCTGGAAACTCTTCCGGCGGCTGGTGATGATCGACGACCACGATATCGAGACCGAACTCACGCGCCGCCGCCACTTCACGCGCATTGGAGATGCCGCAGTCCACCGTGATGACGAGATCGACGCCGCGCTCTTTGAGCCGTCTCAATCCTTCGGTGTTGAGGCCGTAGCCCTCTTCGATGCGGTGCGGCACATGGTAGATGGGCGCCGCGCCGATCTCACGCAAGAACGAAACTAAAACCGACGCGCCGGTGGTGCCGTCGACGTCATAATCGCCCCAGATGCCGATTTGCTCTTTTTTCTTAAGCGCGGTGACAATACGCTGGACCGCCGGCTCCATGTCCGCCATGACAAACGGCGAAGGCAAATCATCGCGTAAACTTGAAGAAAGGTAGCAGCGAGCCGCATCGGCGTTGGCAAAACCGCGCAGGGTCAGAATGCGGCTCAGCAGCGGCGAGGTTTTTAGCTGTTTAGCGTAACGGTCGACGGTTTCTGTATCGGCGTCTTTGAGCACCCAGCGTTTGGTGAGATCAGTTGGCATTTTAGGTTCTTCAGGTTTTTGTGTGGATAATGTGCCACGTTCAGTTTGTTTTGTTCACCACGAAGAGCACCCTTCGACTGCGCTCAGGACAGGCTCCAGACACGAAGGTTTCGGAAGATTAATACTCCGAAATTCGTGCTCGTAGCCAGGGGTGAGCGTAGTCGAACCATGTCCTTCGTGGTG
>Ga0105252_10001499_pt1 | contig 10328 bp, 10 predicted proteins | sample EasRivMeERMZT100_FD_89675 | JGI IMG/M metagenome (GOLD analysis project Ga0105252, IMG submission 89675) | Soil microbial communities from meander-bound floodplain in the East River, Colorado, USA - East River MetaG ERMZT100 | ecosystem: Environmental > Terrestrial > Soil > Floodplain | place... | reverse complement strand
GGTTTTGCGGCTTCATGCGCACCTCCTGCTCGGCGTTCGCGCTCAGGGCCAGGTATACGGTGCGTCCGGCGATGTCCGGGCGCATCGCCGCCGGCTCGGCGAACCGCATGCCGAACAGGGCCACGATGTTGCGCATGCGGCCCTGCTCCACCGGGTCGCCCGCCCACAGTGCGTTGAGGATCTCGGTGGACTCGGCGTCCAGGCCGATGTGCCAGGCCCAGCGCGCCTCCTCGATCTTGCGCAACGGCGTCACTGCCACCTGCACGCCGTGGAAATGCAGCACCCAGGCCTCGATCATGCGGCACAGCGCGTCGAGCGCCGCGCGCCCGTAAGTCAGGCTGATCACCGTGTCGTGGCGCGATTCGCGTTCCCAGTAAAGCGCGGCGTTGGCGCGGTCGAGCACATCGAGCTCGACCTTGCCGATCGACCCCTGCGCCTCGACGATCAGCTTGCCGAGGCTGCCGTAGCGATTGCCCGCCGCGTGCATGGCCACGGTCTCGAGGTCGGCGAGCAGCACGTGCCCGTCCTGCAGCGTCGCCTTCTGGTCGCGAAAGAACAACTCCGCGGCGCGCAACCGCAGCGGATCGTCGCAGCCTTCGAGGAGGTTGCGCAGGACCACGTGCGCCAGCTGGTCGATGAACAGCGGCGGCACATCGATCGCGCCCTTGAACAGGCCCATGTAGCAGCCCTCAACCGTCCCCGCCGCCAGCAACCGGTCGCGAAACCGCAGCAGCATGCGGTAGTTATGGCGCGCGTCCTCGTCTTGCACGGCCCCGACCTCCGCCTCGGGCACCTCGCGGCGCGGCGCCTCCATGAGCGAGGCGTGCAGGTGGCGTTCGGCCGCGCAGGACTCTTCGACCGGATGGATCTCCGGGCGCAGGTAATACGCGCGCAGGAAGTCGTCGGTGACCCGCAGCCTGCCGGCCGGGTCGCGTTCTAGGAGGTGAAAACCGCTGTTACGCCAGAAGTCAGGCAGGGGCGACGACCAACCGCGAGTGCGACGCGACGTGCTGCCGCAGGAACTCCATCTGGTCGGCGAGGATGCGGCGGTTGGTGAGGATCAGGTACTCCGCCTTGTTCGGCACGTAGGGCGCGAACAGCAGCTGCAGGCCGGATTCCTCCGGCAGCCGGTTGCGCTTGCTGCCGTTGCAGTGCCGGCAGGCCGTGACCACGTTCATCCAGGTGTCGCGCCCGCCCCGCGACAGCGGCGTGATGTGGTCGCGCGTCAGCCGGAAATAGCTGTATTCGCCGCCGCAGTAACCGCAGGTGTGCCGGTCGCGCCGGAACAGCTCACGGTTGTTGAGTGGCGGCACTTGGTTAAAGCCCTTTGCCGCCAACGCCTTGCCGCGAATGGCGATGATCGAATGCGCGGTGATGCTTGAGCGTTCGCCGGTGACGCGCGATACGCCGCCGCGGAAGGTGAACGTGCGTTCGCCCAGCGTCCACGCCACGAGGTTCTTCGCGTAATAGAAGCAGGCCTGCTGCCAACTGACCCAGCGGTGCGGAACGCCGTGGCTGTCGAGCGTGAGAATCAACAGGTTGTCCATGATCCTGCGGATTCTGCCAAGCCTGATTGTGCTTTGCAATGTCCGGAAAAACAAAGGGCTGCGAACCAAAGCTCGCAGCCCTTCACGTTCAGCCCCGCGCCCTAGCGGTTGGCCACACGATCCTTGAAGCCCTGCCCCGCCGCGAACGCGGGTACGGTCTTCGAGGAAATGCGGATCTCCTTGCCGTTCAGCGGGCTGCGGCCGGCGCGCGCTTTGCGCCTGCGCGGCAGGAAGGTGCCGAAGCCGATGACGGTCACCCGATTGCCCTTCGCCACGCTCGCCACGATCGCGTCGAACACCGCGTTCACCGCTTCCCCGGCGCTCGACTTGCTGAGGTTGCCGGCGCGCGCGGCCGCTTCGACGAGATCGGCTTTGGTGACGGATCGCATGGCCTCGCATTCCCTTCGCGCGCAAAACGAGCGTGAATCATAATCAGATCGTCACGCGAATTCAATGCGCGCGAAAGAAATTTTCGCGATGGGCGAATCACAATTTCTTACACGTCACTGACGATGATGCCGCGCTCGCGTCAGCGCTTGCCGGCGAGCAGATCGATGAGCACCGTCGGCTCTTCGCCGCCGCGCCCTTGCGCCGAGAGCAGCCGGTAGAGTTCTGCTGCGGTGCGCGCCATCGGCAGCGGCACGTCCCTGTCCCTGGCCACCGCCGCCGCGTTCTCCAGGTCCTTCAGCATGGTCGACACCGCGCCGAGCGGCGGCGTGAACTCGCGCGCCGCCATGCGCGCGCCAAATACCTGCAGCGGCAATGAATCCGCAAAGCCGCCCTTCAGCGCGGCAGGCAGAGCGCGGGCGTCCACGCCCGCGGCTTCGGCAAGCCGCACCGCTTCGGCGATTACCGGGAACAGGCACCCCACGATGATCTGGTTGCACAGTTTCGTCACCTGCCCGGCGCCCGCATCGCCCATGCGCGTGAAGCGCTGCGCAAGGTGCGCGATCACGGGCCGCACGCGCTCGATGTGCTCGGCCTTGCCGCCCGCCATGATGGCGAGCGTGCCCTGCGCCGCGCCCACGGTGCCGCCGGAAACCGGCGCATCCACCAGGCCCATGCCGCATTCCTTCTCCAGCCGCGCCGCGAACGCGCGCGCCGACGCCGGCGCGATGCTGGAGAAATCCACCACCAGCTTGCCGGCGGCGCCGCCCGCGGCGACGCCGTCGGGTCCGAACAGAACCGCCTCGGCGGCGTGCTGGTCGGTGACGCACAGCATGACGATGTCCGACGCGCGCACCACCGCCGCGGGCGAGTCCGCGGCACGCGCGCCTTTCGCGGTCACGGGCGCGAGCTTGGCCCGATTGCGGTTCCAGACGGTGAGCGGGTAGCCGGCGGCGAGCAGGCGCAGGCTCATGGGAGCACCCATCAACCCGATGCCGATATAACCCAGCCGTGGCTTGTCGCTCATTGCCTCCCCCCGGAATGCGTGACCGCTCCTTTATTGGCCGGACCGACCAGGCGTGCGTACTTCTCCAGCGCGCCGGACAGCGGCGCGCGCCGCGGCGCCTTCCAGGCACGGCGCCGCGCAGCCAGCTCGGCCTTCGGCACGTGCAGAATTGCCATCGCCTTGCGCGCGTCGATCGTGATGCGGTCGCCGTTGCGCACCAGCGCGATCGGGCCGCCCGCCGCCGCCTCGGGCGACACGTAGCCGATCATCATGCCGCGCGTCGCACCCGAGAAACGGCCGTCGGTCAGCAGCGCGACTTTCTCGCCCAGCCCCTGGCCGTAGATCAGCGCCGTGACCCCCAGCATCTCGCGCATGCCAGGACCGCCGCGCGGCCCCTCGTAGCGGATCACGAGCACGTCGCCGGGCCTGACCTTGCGCGCACGCACCACCGCCGCGCAGGCTTCCTCGCTGTCGAATACGCGCGCGCGGCCCTCGAACGCCAGGGACTTCAGGCCGGCGACCTTGATCAGGCCGCCGTCGGGGCACAGGTTGCCTTTCAGCACCACCAGTCCGCCGGTCGGCAGGATCGGCTCGCGGCGCACCACCTCGCCGTCCGCGCCGGCATGGCCGGCGAGCGCCTGCTCGAGCGTCCTGCCGGACAGCGTCAGGCAGTCGCCATGCAACACGCCGCGCCGCAGCAACTCCTGCAATACGGTGTAGACGCCGCCCGCGGCATGCAGGTCCTTGGCGAGAAAGCGCCCGCCAGGCTTCATGTCCGCGACCAGCGGCGTGCGCCGCGCGACGCGGGCGAAGTCGTCCAGGTCGAAGCGGATGCCCGCCTCATGTGCAATGGCGGGCAGGTGCAGCGCGGCGTTGGTCGAGCCGCCGGTCGCGGCCACGGCGGCGCAGGCGTTCTCGATGCTCTTGCGCGTCACCAATTCGCGCGGCCGCGGGCCGCCATCGCGCAGGAGCCGCATCACCGCCGCACCCGCTTCGCGCGCCGCAGCGTGCCGGCCCTCGGCGACGGCGGGAAGCGTGGCAGTGCCGGGCAGTGCGAGGCCCAGCGTCTCGGACACCATGGCCATGGTGTTGGCGGTGAACTGGCCCGGACAGGATCCCAGGCTCGGCAGGCAGACCCGCTCCAGCTCGTCCAGCGAGGATTGCGGCAGGTCGCCGGCCATCACAGCGCCGACCGCCTCATAGGTGTCCAGCACGGTGACGTCGCGCCCGTGCCAGCGGCCGGGCAGCGCCGCCCCGCCATAGACGAAAACCGAGGGCAGGTTCAGCCGCACCATGGCCATCATCATTCCAGGCAGCGTCTTGTCGCAGCCGGCAAACGCGACAAGCGCGTCGTAGGCGTGACCGCGCGCGACCGCCTCCACGCTGTCGGCGATCAGCTCGCGCGACACGAGCGAGAAGCGCATTCCCGCGTGGTTCATCGACATCGAGTCCGCGACCGAGGCGGCAGCGAAGTCGAATGGCACGCCGCCCGCCTCGCGCACGCCCGCGCAGGCTTCGCGCGCGAACTCACCGAGCAGGGCGTTGCAGGGCGTGACGCGGCTGTCGGTGGAGGCCACGCCGACGAAGGGCTTGGCCAGGTCGGCACCCGAGACGCCGAGCGCACGCAGGAAGGCGCGGTGCGGCGCCCGATCCAGCCCCTCGACCGTGACCCGCGAGGGCAGAATCGGGATAACGCGCTTGCGCCGCGCCACGCTCAGTCGGGCTTGGCGCCCGAGATCTTCACCACTTCCGCCCACTTGGCGATCTCGTCGCGGATCAGCGCGCCGAATTCCTGGGGCGTGCTGGGCGAAGGCTCCGCGCCGGCGGCGATCACGCGCTCGCGAATGTCCTGGCGCTTGAGCGCCGCCACCAGCTCGCTGTTCATGCGGCCGATGATCTCGGCCGGCGTTCCGGCCGGCATGACCACGCCGAACCAGCCGGTGGCCTCGTAACCGGCCAGGCCCGCTTCGGCGAGGGTCGGCACGTCGGGCGCCACGCTGACGCGCTTCGCGCTGGTCACCGCGATCGCCTTGAGGCGACCCGCCTTGACCTGGTTGATGGCGGAGGCGACGTCCACCACGGCGAGGTCGAGCTGCCCGCTCACGGCGTCCATCGCCGCCGGCCCGCTACCCTTGTAGGGGACGTTCGTCAGCTGCACCTTCGCCATCAGCTTGAACAGCTCGCCCGAGAGGTGCATCGCGGTGCCGTTGCCGCCGTAGCCGAGCATCAGCTGGCCGGGCTTGGCGCTCGCCAGCGCGATCAGCTCGCGCAGGTCGTTCGCCGGCAGCGCGGTCTTGGCGACAAGGAAGAACGGGACGAAGGCCACGTTCGACACCGGCGCGAGATCCTTCACCGGGTCGTAGGGCATCTTCGGATACAGGCTGACGTTGGCGGCGAGCGCGCCCGCAGCGCCCAGGCCCATCGTGTAGCCGTCGGGCGCGGACTTCGCCACCGCATCAATGCCGATGTTGCCGCCGGCCCCCGGGCGGTTCTCCACCAGCACCTGCTGGCGCAGGCGGTCCGACAACACCGCCGCCAGCGCGCGGGCGATCAGGTCGGAGCTGCCGCCCGGCGGGAAGGTGACGATGAAGCGGATCGCCTTGGTCGGGTAGTTCGGCTGGGCGAGCGGCGCACCGAGCCAAAGCGCGGCGCAGGCGGCCAACAGGCCGCGGATGATCTTATGCATATTTTCCTCTCAGCTGACGAGCCAGTACGCCGCGGCGAACGCCGGCGGGATGAACAGGCTGAAGCGCAGCAGTGAATTGATACGCCGGCGTTGCGTGTCATCGAGCGCCATCTTCGTCTTGAACTGCTCCGAGCGCTCCTTGGCGGCCTTGCGCTGGAGCAGGTACTCCGCCCCTACCAGCACAACCGCGAGGGCGAGCCCGATGATGAAACCTTCGACGGCGGGGTGCATCGCGACTCCCGGCAGTGGACCCCTGCCACAGGCAGGGGTACTTCTTGTCTGGCGCGCCCGGCAGGATTTGAACCCACGACCCCTTGGTTCGTAGGCGGGCCGAGCGACGACGCAGTATATACGAATCAGCTACTTGCGATGCTTGCCGGGCTGCAGACAAACCAACGCGGCCCGAACGCGCAAGAGAAGCGGCGCGTTCTGCTTCGCGAGGCTGCGGCGTAGAAAGGTCGAACTCATTCCCCCTTCGACTTGATGAGACAACGACAAATGAAAGCGCAACTGATCAACCCCGCAGGAGCGGGACAGCTTGTGCGGATAGCCCTCGCGCCTGTCAATCGCAATCTGGGGATTCGCTGCCCCGCATGCGAAGATGCCAGCATGAGGGAGCATCCTGACTGGAAGCCGCCAAGATGAAAGCCAAAAAGTCGAAAGCAGAGAGAGGGAAGGAATCCTCCACCGCCTATTTTGAGAATCTGAGGCCGAAATTTCTCGACTGGAATCCGCCTACGGAGGAAGAAAAGGCGCTGGAGGTGACGGCACGGAGGCAAGCAAGAGAGTTCGAGTTGAAGAGGGTTACCGAACTGGCCAAAGGCAGAGAAGCAGAGAAAGCAGCCATGACCAAGCGCTACCGGAGCGCGGGCGGCAGAAAGAAGCAACGGCAACGCGGGTAGGGAAAATCTGCGCCAATGTCCGCTTTTGGCTGCGGATTCAACCGACCGACGCAGCATTAGCAATCAGGCACTTGCATCGCTTGCCGTTGTGCCCTCCAGTCTATTTCACCTAGAACAGAACGCCGAGCAGGGTCTTCACCATGTCTGCCAACGGCATCATGGTCAGCGCCAGCGGCAGGATCGGCGCGAGCGTGGCGAGTATCAGTTGCATCACGGTCTCCCTCGTCACTGGCATGATGCGCATGGCCTGCACCGCGCCGTAATTGGCGGCCGCGCTGGCAAGCGACGGGTCGTCAGCGCCGCCGCCCGGGCTTGCGGCATCGCCCTCACGCAGGTAGCGCGCCGATTGCGTGCCATATTCCAGAATGCCCGCCCGCTTCGCCTGGGAAAGCTGGGTGGAAAACACCAGAAGCGGGCAGATCACCACGCACAGATTGAAGACGACCAGGATCGCGATCTCGCTCTTGAAGGCGGCGAACTCGGCGCCGAGGAAGAAGATGCGGCTGGCGAGGAGCCCGGCGAGCATGGCGCCGAGCGCGAGCGCAAGCGGGGCGAAGGCGTAGGCCATGCTGGAGAGAAATCCAAGGCCGCCGAACTGGTCCGGATGCGTGGGAACCAGCTGCAACTCGATGCGCGACACCTGCCAGAGAAAGCGAACCCAGATGAAGATCCTGAAATACCAGCGCACCAGCAGGAATTGGAACAGCGGCATGCTCACGTAGGCATACCACATCCCGGCGAGCGAGAGCTCCGTGCGGCCGTCGGACCGCGTCGCGTACCACGTGGCCGCGTCGATCGCCAGGTACTGGCGCCAGAGGATCAGGACGCCGACGCCGTACACCAGGGCGATCATCAGCACCTCCGCGAGCACGGAATTGCGCAACCGGAAGGCCGACGCGATGGCGGCCTCGAATCGCGCCATGGCGCTCTGCGGGATCAGGCCGCGATCCAGGAACAGCTTCACCATGGGACGCATGCGCGCGTGCACCACCAACTCGGCAGCAATCAGCAGGGGCACCACCACCAGCAAGCGGATGTGAACTTCCAGGTCCCGCAGGAAAGCGACGCTCTCACTCCCGCCCAGCGCTTGTCCTTCCAGCAAGGAGAGTACGAGGAGCGGAAGCCATGCCAGCAGCGAGATGATGACCATGCGCCGGCGCACCAGCATCAGTCCATCGTCGGACAGGCGCGCCCGACGCAGCAGCTGGAACAGCGGTCCGCCCAGCACGAGGGAGAAATCCCGTGGAGCGGGGAGCGGACCCAATGCGTCGTTGGACTCTGGTGACCGGGACTTCATCTGCAGGCTCTCCGCATGGATGCAATCAATCTACGGTCAAGGGGTCAGGGCTGGTTTGATGTCGGTCAAATGAAGGCGCAGCGCGACTGCCCGCTTTGGGTGGAAAGCGCTCATTGGTGTGCAAGCGCAATTCAGCGCAGCAATGAAAAAGGCCCCAGCTCTCGCTGAGGCCTTCGGAAGCTGGCGCGCCCGGCAGGATTTGAACCCACGACCCCTTGGTTCGTAGCCAAGTACTCTATCCATCTGAGCTACGGGCGCGAGGGGCGGGATTATACCGGAAGCGCCCTAGAACCCCCAGTAATCCAGGCCTTCGGGCAGCGGCTCGCCCTGCGCGAGCGACACGAGCTTCGAGTACTGTCCCTCGGCGTAGAGCAGTGGACGGCCCTTCTTGCCGAACAGCACCTGCTCCACCTGGCCGAGGAAGATGGTGTGCGTGCCGTGAACCAGTTTGTTGATCACGCGGCAATCGAAAGACACCAGCGCATCGAGCAGGACCGGCGATCCCGTTGCCAGCTTGGACCACTCGCGCGACTTGAACTGCCCCTCGCCCGACTGCGCGCCGCCGAACAGGTTGGACAGGTCCGAATCCTCGGCGCGCAGCACGTTAACGCAGAACGCCTTGCTGCGCGTCGCGCCGCCATGGGTCGCGGATCTACGGTTGAGGCACACGAGCACGGTGGGCGGCTCGGCGGTCGCCGAGCACACCGCGGTCGCAGCCATGCCGTAGCGATGCCCGCCGTGCGCAGCGGTGACGATGTTCACCGCGTGCGCGAGGCTCCGCATGCCGAGCTTGAACTGCACGATGTCGACCGGCTTGTCCACGCGGGCGATTCTAGCGCCGGTTGACCAGCACGATGCCCGCGCCCACCAGCAGCGCCGCGCCGACGAAGGACGGCGTAAGCGGCTCGCCGAGCACCGCCACGCCGGCGAGCACGCCGAAGAGCGGCGTCATGAACGAGAACACCGAAAGCCGCGCAGCGAGGTAGCGCGTGAGCAGCCAGAACCACGCCAGGTAGCTCGCGAAAGCGACGATCACGCCCTGGTAGGCGAGGCTCGCGAGGGCCAGCGGCGTGAGCGCAACCACGCCCTTCTCGCCCATCAGGAGCGAGGCGGCGAGCAATAGCGGCGCCGCGACCGCGAGCTGATAGAAGAGCGTCTTGGCCGCGGTGGCGCGAGAGAGGGACGTCGCCCGGATCAGCACCGTCGTCGCCGCCCACAGCACCGCGGCGACGAGGCCGAAGAAATCCCCGAGCAGCGAGCTGCGTGCCGCGGCGAACGCCTCGCCGAAGGCGAGCGCGATGCCGGCGAAGGCGACGCCGACGCCGAGCCATTGGGCGCGCGCGAGTCTCTCGCCCGCCACGAGCCAATGCAGTCCCAGTGCCGTGAGCACAGGGGCGAGATAGATGAACACCGTCATGCGCGAGGCGGCCGTGTGCCCGAGCCCGGCGTAGATGAACACGAACTCGAGGCCGAACAGCAGGCCCGCCGCGAGCCCTGCCGCCAGCGTGCCGTCGCGCGAAAGCAGCGCAATGCCGCGCCAGCGCGCCCATGCCACCAGCAGCGCCGCGGCGAGCGCGGTGCGCAGCGCCGCCTGCATCACCAGGGACACGTCGGGCGCCGTCAGCTTGATCGCCACCTGCTGGAAACCCCACAGTGCCGTGAGCGCCAGCATCATGGAAATAGCCTGCGCATCCAGGGGCTTGCGTGCTGTCATGGCTTATAGACCTTGCCTATTGTCCTTATGCCGACAAATCATTGGATTGATCGAGAGCCGATGCCTACAGTGCAAGCTTTCCTCAATCAGAAATCAGGAGTTGATAGATGTTTACGAATCGCGAAGGACAAAGCGTACCGCAGGTCGCGTTCCGCACGCGCATCCATGGCGAGTGGAAAACGCTGACCACCGGCGAAATCTTCAAGGGCAAGACGGTGGTGGTGTTCTCGCTGCCGGGGGCTTTTACGCCCACCTGCTCGTCCACCCACCTGCCGCGCTACAACGAGCTCGCGCCGGCGTTCCGCGCCAACGGCGTGGATGCGATCGTCTGCCTGTCGGTCAACGATGCGTTCGTGATGAACGAGTGGGCGAAGGAGCAGGAGTCGGCGAACGTCACGCTGATCCCCGACGGCAACGGCGAATTCACCGAGAAGATGGGCATGCTGGTGGACAAGGCCGACCTCGGCTTCGGCAAGCGCTCCTGGCGCTACTCGATGCTGGTGAAGGACGGCGTGGTGCAGAAAATGTTCATCGAGCCGCAGAAGCCGGGCGACCCGTTCGAAGTGTCCGACGCCGACACGATGCTCGCCTACATCAACCCGAGGGCGAAAAAACCCGACCAGGTGGCGATCCTGACGCGCGCGGGATGCAGCTTCTGCGCGAAGGCCAAGGCCCTGCTCACCGAACTGGGCTACGACTACGCCGAGATCCCGCTGGACCACAAGGTCCGTACCCGGGTCATCGGGGCGATCGCCGGCGCGCAGACCGTGCCGCAGGTGTTCATCAATG
>Ga0105252_10001498_pt1 | contig 10329 bp, 10 predicted proteins | sample EasRivMeERMZT100_FD_89675 | JGI IMG/M metagenome (GOLD analysis project Ga0105252, IMG submission 89675) | Soil microbial communities from meander-bound floodplain in the East River, Colorado, USA - East River MetaG ERMZT100 | ecosystem: Environmental > Terrestrial > Soil > Floodplain | place... | reverse complement strand
GGCCGACTACGATGGCATGGCTGATTTTCCCGGTTTGCCGCTTGCCGCTCCCATCACCCAACGGCGGCCTCCGAACGGGATCACGAGATTTCAATTGAGATTTGTCGGCCGCCCTGCGCGCCGCCGGGGGTCGCATCCATCGGCGAAAAGCCGATGGAATCCTGCTCCGCCCCTCGACGCGCTCCCATCACTGGTCATTCAGGCATCAGGGCAAAGGTCCAGACCGAACCCCCAGTCGGAACCCGGTTGCGAATGTACCGCTTGATGACGCTGCCGCCCGTGCCCGACAGCACCGTGACGTACTGCTGTCCCTTGTGCGTGTAGGTGATCGGCGGCGCATTGATGCTCGAACCGGTCCTGAACTGCCACAACGTCTTACCGGTCTCCTCGTCGAGCGCGATGAACTCGCCCGTCGGCCGGCCGGTGAACAGCAGGCCGCCGCCGGTCGCCATGACGCTTGCGCCATTCGGGATATCGGTTATGGGGATCTTCCACTTCATCTGGCCCGTCAGAGGATTCATCGCCAGGTGGTGGCCGACGACGTCGTCCGGCTTTACCACGCGATTGCGGCCCTTGACGGCGGTTGAAGGTTCACCCAGCCTCTGGAACTTGTAGGGGACAAACTGCTGGATGCGCGGCAAATCCCACGTGTTGAGGTAGACCAGGTTGGTCGTCGGATTGAACGCGAACATGATCGCGAGAGTGCCGCGCTGTGGATAGATCTCGACCTCCTCGCCTGCCACCAGCCGCGCCGCGACGTCGGTCAGCACCCGCCGCCCGGTCTTGAGGTCGACGTGCGTCGCCCAGTTCACCCGCGTCATGGGATGCGCGGCGATCAGCTTGCCGTTGGTGCGATCGATAACGTACAGGAAGCCATTCTTGTTCGCGTTGATGATGACCTTGCGCATCTGACCGTCGACTCGCAGGTCCGCGATCACGTTTTCGTTGCTGCCATCCACGTCGTACATGTCGTTCGGCGTGAACTGGTAGTGCCAGACGATGGCGCCGGTCTTCGGCCGGATCGCCAGCACGCTGTTGGTGTACAGCGCATCGCCGCCGCCGCGGTACTTGGGATCGTATGGCGCGGCGTTGCCCACGCCCCAGTAGACGAGATCGAGCTGCGGATCGTACGACCCGTTCTGCCAGGTCGAACCGCCGCCGGTCTTCCACGCGTCCGGCGTGGAGTCGGCGGTCTTCGGCCAGGTCTCGTGACCGGGCTCGCCCGGCGCGGGAATGGTGTGCGTGCGCCACAACTCCTTGCCGGTCTCCGGATCCCAGCCCACCAGGAAGCCACGCGTGGCGTGCTCGCCGCCCGTCGTCCCCGTGATTAGCACGCCGTTGGCCAGGAGCGGCGCAACGACGCCCTTGTAGCCTTCCAGGTGATTGGCGAACGCCTGCTTCCAGATCTGCTTGCCGGTTTTCATGTCGAGCGCCAGCACGTGCGCGTCGAGCGTCACGCGGAACAGCTTGCCGTTGTAGATCGTCGGGGCGCCGCGCATGATTGCGCCGGCGTTCGCGATGCGCAGCACCGCGCGATCGTACTCAACCGGCGTACGCCAGATCTGCCTGCCGGTCGCGACGTCGATGGCAAAGGTCCAGTTGCCGTTTACCACGTACATGACGCCGTTATAGATTGTCGGCTGCGACAATTCACCCATGTCGTTCATCAGGCTGAAGTTCCAGATTGGAACCAGGCGCTTGATGTTTGACTTGTTGATCTGGCTCAACGGACTCCACATCTTCAGGTCGTAGCCCATGCCGAAGGTGGTCACGTTTTCCGTGTTCTTGCCGTCGTTCAGGAGCTCTTCCTGGGTCGGACCGGGACCCGCGCGCGGAGCCTGGACCGACGCCTGCTCGGTACTCGTCGTCGCGCAACCAGCGAGCAATGCAACAGCAATCAGAAGTTTTTTCACGATTTATCCTCCACTGGAACAGGGTTCGGGGTGATGCCCGTCTCTCATGTCTGCGGCGGCGGCGTATATTTGCCGGTCAGTTGCGGCGTCAGGCCCTTCAAGCCCTTCTGCTCGCGCTCGAGCCGCGTCTCGCGCGCCCAGGTGCGCTTCAGGTCGTCCTTCACCTTGACCGTCAGCCGCCCCAGCCCGTCGATTTCGAGCTCGATGGTGTCGTTGTCCTGGAACGCCGACAGCCCGCGGTGGTTGGTGCCGGTCGCCAGGATGTCGCCGGGCTCGAGGTCGTGAATGGACGTGATCCACTCGATGCAGCGCGGGATCCTGTTCGCCATGTCGTCGGTGTTGTAGTTCTGCTTTAACTGGCCGTTGACCCACAGCCGCACCTGCAGCTTTTGCGGGTCGCGGATCTCGTCCGCCGTCACCAGGTACGGGCCGATCGGCGCGAACGAGGCGCGCGATTTCATCATGTAGAACGAATTGCCCAGGCGCGTCACGCCGCGCGCGGAGCCGTCGATGAAATTGACGTAGCCGAAGACGTAGTCCATCGCCTTCTCCGCCTGCACGTTGCTCGCGTGCTTGCCGATGACCACCGCCAGCTCCGCCTCGCCCTCGAATACCGTCGCGGCAATGTCCGGCAGCAGCATCGTGTCGCCGTGGCCGACGACGCAGCCCGGCGACTTGTGGAAGGCGTTGATCGGCGCCGCTTCCTTGCGCGTGCCGTCCTCCATGTAGTTCACCGCCATGCAATCGACGTTGACCGGCTTGGGCAGCGGCGGCCGTATCTTCACCTGCGCCACCGGCACCCCTTTCCCGTCGGCCGCTGCCCGCTCGAGCGGCCCGCGGTACTCGGCGAAACGCGCGATCAGGCCGTTCATCAAGTCGCCCGGGCCGGTGTGCGGGATCTTCTGCACGACGGACGTGACGTCGACGACGGCGTCGCCCTTCAGCACGCCAAGACGGAAATCATTGAAATAGACGAGTTTCATAACGGCCCCCTCGTAAACGAAGTAAACCCTGGTTGCGGAATATGGTCTTGCGGGCGCTCCTCGGAACACCAAGCAGCACATTGTGGACTTGCGCTGCGCCGTCGCTTTGTGCGGGCCATCTTAGTCCAAGGCCCGGCACCCGGCAAACCACCCGTGGCAGCGGGGCGAGGCTGCGCGTATTATTGCGGCAGCACCATGGGCGCAAGGAGATCTACATGAAATCCAGCACGATATCGCTGCGTCGCAGGCATCTGATGATGGCGGGACTTGCCGGGGCTGCTGCGCCTGCCCCCCTATTCGCCGGGCCGTTTTCGGCAACCGCGGTCGAAGCCGGCGGCAGCGCACCCAGGCTGATCGTTTCCGGGCGCATACTCTGCGGGCGGGACCACAAGCCGCTCGCCGGCGCCACCGTCGAAATGTGGCTCGCTGGCGCGGGCGGCGAATTCACCAGCGCGGCCACGGACGGCGACGGCCGTTTCTTTGCAGCGATCTCTCCGCTGGACACCGCCGGCCGGCCGCGGCGCATTGACTACCGCGTGCGCCACGCCGGGCGCGAGACGCCGGTGACGCGCCGCATCACCAACGACCTGGTCGCCAACCTGGGACGCGACGACGCCGGCGCGCTGCGCACGACGTTCGGATTGACGCTCGCCTGAACCCCCGGGCCGGATGCCGGCCCTTACTGCCCGGCGAAAGCCTGCGCCCTGGGATGAGGCGGCAGGGCGAGGGCGTTCGGCGCTTCGTACGGCCGGTGGCCCTCAACTTGCGCCGCGTAAAGCAGGCGCCGGCTAGTCGAATCGAACGGGTCGCGGCGGTGCAGGATGGCGCGGTTGTCCCACACCACGACGTCGCCCACTGACCATCGGTGCTCGTACCAGAACCGGGGCTGCGCGCAGTGCGCCCACAGGCGGTTCAGCAGCGCCTCGGATTCTTCCAGCGAGAAACCATCGACGTAGGCGCCGTGCCTGCGGCCCAGGAACAGCATGTTGTGCCCGGTTTCCGGATGCGTGGAGATGACCGGGTGGCTGGGACCGGGCACCGTCCGGATGTCCGCGTCGAGGGAAGCGCCGGGCCGCAGCTTCATCGCAGTGTCGATGATGTCCGCCTGCTTGACGGTCAGCCCCGACACGCACCGCTTCATTTCGGCGGGCAGCGCGTCGAACGCCGCGTAGCAGTTAAGGAAAAAGGTATTGCCGCCCAGCTCGCGCGGCGGGACTTCCATCGCGACCAGCATGCGCGCCGCGGTGGGCCGCTCCTTGAAGGAAAAATCGGAATGCCACACGACTTCCCCGTCGCCGAGGATGCCGACCGACTTGCCTTCCTGTTTCACGTTCGAGACGACCGTGACTTCGGGCGGGAGGTTGAACAACTCGTTGCCGGCGCGCTCTTTCAGGTCGCGCTTGTGCAGCCCGGAAGAGGTCACCGGCGTGCCGAAGCGCCGCACCAGGCGCACGAGATCCTCCGCGACCAGCGACTGGCCCCGGAACACCAGCATCACGTTGTCGAGCCAGGCCCGGTGCAGTTCCTTGAACGCCGCGTCGTCCAGCGTCTTCAGGTCGAGGCCGCGGACTTCCGCGCCGAGCGCGGCCGTCGTCGGCACAACCTGAAACCGGGCCCTCTGCCCGCTCCGGTCCGCAAGCGAGGTGGCTGTCATCGTATTCTCCTCACTCCCTGATGGAGGCCAACGTAACAAATGGCGTCCGCAACGTCAACGCCGGACGTCGCCTGCTCGCCGCCGGTCACCGTTTACAATAGCGGCGGAGAGTCCCCATGATCGATCGCATCGAAATCTTCGTCACCGCCCTGTCGGAGCGCCTGCAGCGCATCTTCTCGAGCGGAGCCTACGATACCGGTCCCGCCGACCGCCTGCTCGGCAAGCCGGTGCTAGTCAAGGTTTACGCGGACGGCGTGGTTGGACTTGGCCAGATTCGCCCGATCAGCCCGGGCCATTTCGTCGCCGACACGACGCAGAGCGTGGTCGCGGCGATCAAGGAGGTCTACGGCCCCGCGCTGCTCGGCAGGTCCATCTTCGACATCGAATCAATCAATGAAATGTTCGATCTGCGGCTGGCGGGGAACCCGGCGGCGCGGGCGGTGCTCGATATCGCGGTGCGCGACGCGGCGGGCAAGGCGCTGAAGACGCCGCTCTACAACCTGATCGGGGGTTGCTGCCAGCCGCGCATTCCGCTCGAATGGTCGGTCAGCATGGCGGACGACGTTGCTTTGATGATCGCAGAAGCTAAACGCGCCGTGGACGAGTTCGGCATCCGCGTGCTGTGCCTGAAGATGGCGGACCGCCGCGGCTGGCGCCAGGATGTGAAGAACTTCGCGGCGGTGCGCAAGGCGGTCGGCGACGGCGTGATGATCGGCATCGACCCGAATACCGGGTGGACGCTGGCCGATGCCCTGTCTGCGATCGCGGAGATCAGGAAGATGGGGCTCGGCTACATCGAGCAGCCCATCGAGCGCCGGGATCTCAGGGGCATGGCCGAGATCCGTCGCGCCGCCGCGGGCGTGCCGGTGATGGCGGACGAGGGCATCTTCACTTTGCAGGACGCCTACGCGCTGGCGGAAGCGCGCGCGTGCGACGCGTACTGCATCAAGCTCTACAAGCTGGGTGGCATCACGCCCGCGAAGAAGATCGCCGCCCTCGCGCAGGCTGCCAACATCCAGATCAACTGCGGCGGGCTGGCGGTGCAATCGCAGCTGGAAGCGGCCGCGGGCGCCCATTTCTACGCCAGCACGCCGGCGGCGCAGATAATGGGGGCGGCGGAGTTCGTGATGGGCCTGAACGCGACGGCGAAGGACCCGCTGTGCCCGGAAAGCGACTTCAGGATACGCGACGGGCACGTCAACGTTCCGACCGGCCCGGGCCTCGGCGTCACCATCGACGAGGCCGCACTGAAAAAGAACACGCTTCTGGCGGAGCGCGTCGGCTGACGGCCGCCCTCCCGCGAGGGCGGGAGGGCGGGAGGACGTGAGCGCGGGAGGGCAACAGATTCCGTGAGATCGAGAGGGGGAAAACCTCTCTGTCAATATTCCGATCTCCCGATCTCCCGACTTCCCGATCTCCCGGGGTTTCGATCTCCCGACCTTCCGCTCTCACGCTCTCACGACCATCCGGAAAAGTAATCAGTCGTCGCCGGCGTCAAACCTCAGGTAGGACGAGCGGCCGCCGTCGGCGGCGATCGTCGTTCCCGTCAGCATGCGCGATTCGTCCGAGGCGAGAAAAACGGCAATCTCGGCGATGTCGCCGGGGTCGCCCTTCGAGTACGGATAGAGCTTCTGCGCCAGCATACGGGCGCGCGCCGCCGGTCCCGGCTTCTCTGCGAGCAGGTAATCCTTGTTCTCGTAGCGCTTGATCTGCCGCTCGGTGCGGATCGAGCCCGGCGCCACAGCGTTGGCGCGGATGTTGTGCTGCACGTACTGCGCGGCCAGCGTCTTCGTGAACGAGATGATGCCGCCCTTGGTCGCCGCGTACGCCGGCTTGACCGAGCCCATCAGCCCGAGGTGGGAGGTGACGTTGACGATCGAGCCGCCCCCGGCCTGGATGAGATGCGGGATGCCGTGGCGGCAGGTCAGGAAAGGATGAAGCAGGTTGAGGTTGATGGTGTGGTGCCACACCTTCAGATCCATCTGGTGCACCGGCACGTCTTCCTCGAGCGAGCCGCCGGCGCAGTTCATGATCACGTTCAGCTGGCCGAACTTCGCCACCGCCGCGTCGACCGCGCGCCTGACCGAAGCGTCCTGCGTCACGTCGGTCTCGATGAACAGCGCGTCGCCGCCCACCGCGCGCACGTCCCGCTCCGCCGCCCTGCCCGTCTCGGCGTTCAACTCGATGATCGCGACTTTCGCGCCTTCCCGGCAGAACGCCAGCGCGCTCGCCTTGGCGATGCCTGCCCCGGCGCCGGTGATGAAAGCAACCTTGCCGTCCAGTCTTCCCATTTCGTTGCTCGTTTCTCGTTGCTCGTTGCTCGTTATTCGCCGGTCGCGCTTACGCGGCCCGTGCGAATTCTTCCTGCACCTTCTTTTCATATGCGATCACTTTCTGCGCGCTCGGGCGCTGCTGCATCCGCTCGAAGTGAGCCATGCAGTTCTTGAACGCCGAGAGGTCGAGCTTGAATGACAGCGCGCGCCGGAAGCACCAGAAGAAGTAGGCATCGCAGGCGGTGAAGTGCGGGAAGAACCACTCGCGGCCGGCGAGCAGTTCCTCGACGACCTTGAAATCCTCGAACAGCAGCTTGTTGGCGACCCGCTTCACGCTTTGCTCCGAGTCGGGCAAATCGCAGTAATTCTGCGGCCGGGCATTGGGCGTCAGGTGCGGATGTATGCCGGAAGCGCAGAAGGCCATCAGCGAAATCGCCTTGATCTCTTCCTTCGGATCCGCCGGCAGCAGCTTCGCCTTGGGAAACTGGCGGTTGGTCCAGATCTGGATGGCGACGTTCTCGGTCAGCGGTTCGCCGTCGATGATCAGCACCGGCACCTTGTGCTTGGGATTCAGCCGCAGGAACCCGGGCGTGCGGTTGCCGCCGGTGCGAGTGTTGACGTTGTGCACGTCGAAATCGGCGCCGGCCTCGGTGAGCGTGATGTAGGGCACGGTCGCACAGGTGTTGGGGGCGTAGTACAGGGTCAGTTTCATTTCGCATTCTCCTTGGCGTGAGAATTCTACCCTGCTGGCCGGTCGCGCCTTTCGCGAATCTTACGCCCGCTCCCGGACCCGCCCCGGCTTCCCGCGCCGCGAATGGCCTCCGGGGCCGCAATGTGGAGCCGGCACGGCCGAAGCGGGCAATCTGCCCTTATTTCGATACGGCTGATGCGTGTAGAAACATCAATATCGTCCCAGCGGTCCGAGCAACTCCGTTGCCGGGTTCAATCATCCAGGGGAAGCACATGAAGGCACAACATGAATTACACCGCACAGGGCTTCACCCTGATCGAATTGATGATTACGGTCGCGATCGTCGCCATACTGGCAGCGGTCGCGCTTCCCGCGTACCAGAACTACACCACCCGCGCTAGGCTGTCCGAGGTGGTGCTGGCGCTCGCCGCCTGCCGCACAACCATCACCGAGCTGTACCAGTCCGGCGGCACCCCGCCCGGGGCCAACAACTGGGGCTGCGAGGCGGTCTCCTCGAGATACGTCGGCAGCCTCGCCACCGATGACAACGGCGTCGTCACCGCGACGATCGCCGGCATCAGTACCACTGCCAACGGCAAGACCGTAACGATGATCCCGATGGCGACCATCGGCACCCCGGCCGACGTGACCACTGACATGGGACTCGGCCTGCAGGCGTGGTCCTGCGGCGGCGCCGGCACCAGCGTGGACAAGGTGTTCTTGCCGAGTTCCTGCCGCGGGATCTGAGGGCCCCGCCGCGCCCTGGTGCAATGATAGGGGGTCCGGTGCTGTAGCAACCCCGCGTCGCTGGATCCTTATCACTTGTCACTCATCACTCATCACACCCCCACGTCAGTGGGGGACGATGTTGACCATCTCCAGGCAGCGCCCCTCGAGGAAGCACGCCATGTTGGTCTCGATGATCGGCCAGGTCAGGGCCCGGTTGTCGTCGCTGCTTCCCGAGCAGTGCGCGCTGATCATCACGTTGTCGAGGTCCCAGAACGGGCTGTCCCCGGGCAGCGGCTCCTTGCGGAACACATCGAGCCCCGCGCCGGCGATGCGTTTGTTCACGAGTGCGTCGAGCAGCGCGGCCTCGTCGCACACCGCGCCGCGGGCAAGATTGATGAGGAATGCGCTCTTCTTCATGGCCGCCAGCACACCCGCGTCGATGATGTTCTCGGTTTCCCGCGCGTGGGGCGCCAGCACCACGAGAAAATCCGCCAGCGCCGCTGCCTGCCTGAGCTCGTCGTAGCGGTAGACGCGGTCGAAGCCCGCTGGCGAGCGGGGCGTGCGCGTCACACCCAGCACCGTCATGCCGAGCGCCTTGCAGCGTGGCGCCAGCGCCTCGGCGATCACGCCCATGCCGAGGATCGCCACGGTCTTGCCGTAGAGCCGGACCTGCGTCCAGCGCTGCCACACGTGCTTGCGCTGGTTCCCGATCATGCGCGGCACGCCGCGCGCGAGGTTGAGCATGTACATGATCGCCATTTCGGAAGTCTGCGGTCCGTGGATGCCACGGGTCGTGGTCAGCACCACCTCGGGCCGCAGTGCGTCGGAGAGCACGATGGAGTCGAAGCCGGTGGTCATGGCGTGGATCCAGCGCAGCCGGCCCGCGAGGCGGAGCCGGCGGTCGTTGAATAAATGCCCGGTGGCCATGATCACGTCGGCCTCGCCGAGCAGGTCTTCGGCGTCGGACAAGTCCGGCGCCGTGAGTATTGTCAGGCCGGGAAAGCGCTCGCGCAGCCTGGGCGCGAAGTAATCCGCGTCGCGGTGCGGGAATAGCACGCAGGTCATTTCAAGATCAACCGCCGGCATCCAACTTGATGCCGGCTTCCTTGATCAGCTTGCCGAACTTGGCGTACTCCACCCTCAGGTAGTCGTGGAACTGCTGCGGCGTGCCGCCGGTGATCACTGCGCCCGCGACCGCGTGCTTCTCACGGATGTCGGGAAGCGCCAGGATTGCCGCGAACTCCCGGTTGAGCCGTTGCACGATCGCCTGCGGCGTGCCGGCGGGCGCGCCGATCGCGGTCCACGACGAGTTCTCGTAGCCGGGAACGCCAGCTTCGGCGATCGTCGGCAGCTCCGGCATGGAATCCATGCGCTTCGCGCTGGTGGCAGCGAGCGGGCGCAGCTTACCGGCTTTGACGTGGGGTAGCGTGGTGAGCGCCGTGTTGAACATGACCTGCGTATGCCCGCCAAGCAGGCCGGCCATCGCCGGTGCGGCGCCCTTGTACGGCACGTCCGCGATCTTCACCTTCGTCATGTAAAGAAACAGTTCCGCGGAGATGTGGCTGAAGCCGCCCGCTCCGCCCGAAGCGTAGTTGAGGACGCCGGGCTTCTCCCGTGCCAGCGCGAGCAGTTCCTTCACGGTCTTGACCGGCACGGAGGGATGGACGACCAGCACGCCGGGCGTCGTCGCGACCTGGATGACCGGCGTGAAATCCTTCAGCACGTCGTACGGCAGCTTGTAGATATGCGGCGTCACCGTCCACGCGCCGACGGTAGCGGTCACGATCGTGTGCCCGTCGGCCGGCGCGCGCGCAACGATCTCCATGCCGAGCACGCCGCCGGCCCCGCCGCGGTTGTCTATCACCACCGGCTGGCCGAGCCGCTGCGCGAGATTCTCTGACAGCATTCGCGCCTGGATGTCGGGCGTGCCGCCTGGTGGAAACGGCACCACGAAACGGATCGGCCTTGTCGGGTACACCGGCTCCCCGCCCTTGGTCTGCGCGCCGGCGCCCATCGATGCGCCGGCCGCAACCAGCAACAGCAACACTCCGCACAGTCGCCGTCTCATCATTCTCTCCTCGAAACT
>Ga0105252_10001497_pt1 | contig 10331 bp, 11 predicted proteins | sample EasRivMeERMZT100_FD_89675 | JGI IMG/M metagenome (GOLD analysis project Ga0105252, IMG submission 89675) | Soil microbial communities from meander-bound floodplain in the East River, Colorado, USA - East River MetaG ERMZT100 | ecosystem: Environmental > Terrestrial > Soil > Floodplain | place... | reverse complement strand
GATCGAAGACTACCTGGAGTGTCACAACCAAAACCCTCGCGTTTTCGTTTGGAAAGCCTCCGCGGATAGCATCATGACCAAAATCGCCAAATGTAAAGAAGTGTTGGGGACACTACACTAGATTCTTACTTTTTGACTCTTGACCAAATCAAATTCAAGAAAGTTTCTCGCGCCAAGATGCCAAGAACACTAAGTAAAAATATCTTTTCGAACTTGGCGTGCTTTGCGTCTTTGCGCGAGTCATCTCTTTCCGATTCTGTGTTGCAACGTGCAACCGAGAATATTAACGAAATTTGGCTAGACCTTACCGCTCGCCCCATTTGAGTTTTTCCCGCAGAATTTCGTAGTAGCTGCGCGACGGCAGCTTGATCAGCGACACCGGCATGCCATAGTCGCGCGCCTCGAGTTTATCGCCATTGTTCAGCCGCACGCCCTTTTGTCCGTCGGGGCTGAAAAACACCGTGTCGCCGAATGACCGCAAGGTCACCCGGATCGCGGCAGTGCTCGGCACCACGATCGGCCGGTTGGTCAGTGTATGCGGACAGATCGGCGCCAGCACGATGGCGCCCAAGGTCGGTTCGAGGATCGGGCCTGCGGCAGCGAGGGAATATGCGGTAGAGCCGGTCGGCGTCGAAATGATCAAACCGTCGGCGCGGTAGGTGCAAAGATAATCTTCGCCGACATAGGTTTCCAAATCGATGATCCGGCTGCGCGCGCCCTTGGCGATCACCGCATCGTTGAGAATGCGAAACCTGCGCGTCCGGCCTTTCGTGCTGATCACCCGCACTTCCAGGGTCATGCGCTTTTCAACTTCGTAATCGCCGTCGAGGGTCTTGCGCAGCACGGACTCCAACTCGCCCACCGCGACCTCGGTAATGAACCCCAAGCCGCCGAGATTGACGCCGAGGATCGGCACCTCGGGGCGAATCACCAGCGGCGCGATGTTGAGCAGTGTGCCGTCGCCGCCCAAGGAAATAATCAGATCGGCCTCGGCCGCCATCTCCTTCTTACTACAAGCGCGCGCACCGCTGCGCACCGGGCCAGTTTCGACGCAGACCTTCTTGCCGCGCTTTCTGAGCCAGGGAATCAGCCAACGAACCGTCTGCGCTGCCTTCGGCTCGTGGTATTTGGCGACTAAGCCAACGGTGTGGATCATCGATGCTTTCACTCCTGCGCGAGATTAGCACAGGAGGAAAAAAAATGTCCACGACAGACCCGGAACTTACTCGCGCCGAGGCGCAAAGTTCGGAGTCTTGCTTTTCTTTCCTTGGCGCCTTGGCGGGAGATACTCCGATTTCTTCTTTTGCGTACTTTGCGTTCTTTCCGGTCAAATTCCTCTTAAACGACCAGTCGGCGCAAGCGCGTGCTGAGGTAATCGACGAGCATGACCAGAGCGATGAGGACTAAGACGATGGCGGCCGCTTCTTGATACTGAAAGGTGCGAAAGCTCGTGTTCATCAAGTAACCGATGCCGCCGGCGCCGATCAAGCCCAACACCGAAGCCGCGCGAATATTGGTTTCGAAGCGGTAAAGCGTGAATGAAATCAGGTCGGGCAAGATTTGCGGCAGCACGGCGAAAGAGAGTACCTGCGGATAGCCGGCACCGGTGGCGCGAATCGCGTCCACCACACCCTCGTCGATGTTTTCAACCGATTCCGATAATAACTTTCCCAGCACCGTCGCCGTGTGAATCGCCAATGCCATGGTGCCGGCGAAAGCACCCAAGCCCACCGCCGCGACGAACAACAAACCGAGGGCGAGATCGGGGATGGTGCGCACGAGATTAAGCACTCCGCGCACGCTATGATACACTAGCGGATGCGGCGTGGTATTGCGCGCGGCGAGAAAGCCCAGGGGAAACGCCGCGACCAGTGCCAGGAAAGTTCCGGCTAAGGCCATCTGAACAGTTTCTAAAGTCGCTCCCACCACTGTCTGCGGAAAAGTGTTGTCCCACCAGCGTTGCCGCGCCCGCCCCTCGGCCTCAGTCAAGGGCAATGGCACAAACAACTCCGTCAACGACAAGTTTTCCGGAAAGAAATAATTCTTGGCCTCAGTGATCTTGGCGAAATCCGGCGGCAGCATGCGTCCCAGTGTCGATAATATTTGCGGAATGCCATCGAGCAACTCACCCGGCCGAAACTTCGCGCCGTGAAAGGACCACACTAACAAAAGAAGGCCTATACCCAAGGCCACGAAAAACTTCTTCCCATGACGCGGCGCTGGCGGTGCCTCGCTGAAAATATCGTCTGTGTCGGTGTTTAATTGACCTCTCACTTCTCCTCCCCAACTAGAATGAACGGTGCCCAAAAGTAAGGATGCAAGGTCGAGACAGATGCCAGCGGCGAACTCGGGATAGATTCCGAAGATGGTTTATCCGCTGGAGTTTCGCCCAACTTGCAGATGCCACCAATCCCCCCGTCGAGCGAGCAAGTCGCTGTTGATGCTGCCGCGAATTAAGTTCAAATGCGCCTGCCTGAGCGCCTCGACCTTGGTCATCGTCTTCAAATTCTTGTAAAAGCTCGCCATCAGTTCCGCCGTGCTACTGTCTTCCGAGTTCCACAAACCCGCAACCACTAACGGCGTACCGGGGTAGATGAAGGCGCGAGTAATACCAACAAGTTCGCTTCCACTGGAAAGTTTGCCAAATCCCGTCTTGCAGGCGCCGAGCACGAACAGAGTGGCGTTTCGTGATCCCGCCGACACCATATCGCATGATTTCGGCGAATCCATCCATTAACATCGCCGCTCTAGCGCAATTGACGGCAAACCGGCAAATTTCTTAAAGCCTATTCTATAAGGTTCATTCTAAATATAACCGGCCGCCAGCTTTGCCTTTCTGCCATCATATCGCTCAATAATCTGAAACCTCCTCCGGCTGCAAGCAGCGTGGTCAACTTAAAATAAATTTTCCACAGCCGCGTGCTGTAAGAATTTTGCCCGATCTTTCGTCTATTAATGCGAGTATTGCGGAATCACTCCAAGCGGGGCTCGTAAGTGACCGCATCGAGCCAACAACTAGCCGGGTTATAAGGAGAAAAACAATGTCATATTCATTTCGACTCAAAGGCTTTTTTCTCGGTTGCGTCGTCGGTTTCGCCGTGGCCGCTCGGCTGGCGTTCGCCTTGCCGATGAGTCTCTTCGGTACGATGGGTGGCCTGGCCGATAATGCCAATGAGTTAGCGACTCTGGCCATGATCCTCGGCGCGTCCCGACTCACCGAACGGCTCAAGAGCTATTACGCCAAACGAACCGTGCTCCATTTGCTCGAAGAAGGCTGGGTAAAATGGACGGCGCAGCTCGAAGCTCAGAAGCCGGCGAAGGCCGCCTCGTCTGCCCTAGTCCTGAAAAAGGTCGCCTGAGCAGCGATATTTACGCGATCTCCGTTGGTCGCCAAGATCGATAACGACCGCAAGGTTAAAGTCAGTCACACCTGAGTAACATGATTTCCACAAGCTCCCTTTATTAAATAATCCCATTCCCCCTCCGTTTCCGAAACGGTAATCCAAAGCCTCCCTATGTAAAGGGAGATTTAGAGGGATTTTTGATTTTGCTCGACATGACTTCGACGAGGTTTTGGATTGATAAATTGCGGAATTAAATCGAGCCAGGGCAAGGCCACGGCGCGTGGTCTCGCCGCGCAGACGAAACGGCTTAGATTAAAAACTGGATCAGCAAAATGCCAAATTATTTTTCTCGTGCAATCGGCACCAAATAAACGGAGCATTTCGCGTACGGGGTATTAACCCCGCACGCGACCAAAGGGGATGCTCGCCCCCTTTGGATTCCCCATTTAATTGGTGCCCGCAGCAAGCTGCGGGGAATTATTGGATTAGACCAAATCGTTCACGGTTGTCGAATCGGCTGACGCGTCTTCCATGCGATGGGTGCGAATCGTCAATGCTCCCACCCCCAGCCGTCCACTTGAATTCAGCTCAAACAATGATGTATCTGATCCCATCCGAGACACCGGCATCGAGTTGCTATCGCCTTCAGACGGGAGGGCGCACCAGACAGATCCGACCGGCACGGAATAAAGCAAGATGTTTCCCCAAGACAAACTCGCCGAGCTTTCAGCCACGCCGTTCTTCGCGGCACTCAATGCCGCCACGCTCGACGAGCTACTAACCGAACTGAAACTAATCCATTTGCCCGGCGGTGATATCTTGTTTCGCGCCGGTGATGCCGGCGACTCCATGTACGTCGTGCTTTCCGGCCGGCTGCGGGTCTCTATCGACGGTAGCGAGGGCGGCATGGAGACAATCCGGGAACTCTCCCGGGGCGATAGCGTCGGCGAGCTCGCGCTGCTGACTGGGGAGACGCGCTCGGCGACGATTCGCGCGATTCGCGACACCGAGCTAGCCATGCTCTCGCGCGTTGCCTTTGAACGCGCGATACGATCCGATCCCACGCTGATCCGTCAAATCGCCGCGCAACTGGCAGCACGCCAGCGCGACGGCACCGATGCCGGGGCGGCGCGCCGCAACATACGCACGGTTGCCGTGCTCCCCGCTGAAAATGGCCCCGCAGCGAACCGATTCACCGTTCTGCTGACCGATGCCTTGGTTCAAATTGGCCTGACCCTGCGCGTGAGTCGCGAGACCATCAGGAGCGCATATGGTCTAAATTTTACCGAGACGACCAATGTCCACGCCGGTGAAAACCAGTTGACCGCTTATCTAGACGGGCTTGAAACGAACCATCGCGCGGTGGTCTATCAAGCTGACGCGGAGATTACCCCCTGGACCAAGCGTTGTATTCGGCAAGCTGATTGGATTCTCCTACTTATCCGCGCCGACGGTACGTCCGCCAAAAGAGCACTGGAGCAAATCCGAGAATTTTTTGCTGCCTGCGCGATCACCGCGGGCGTCGAGCTGGTGCTATTGCACGAGCACAAGTTCGATCCGAGCGTCGCTACGGCAAAGTGGCTCGGCAAGTTGCCTGCTTCGAACCATCACCACATTCTGCTTGACGAACCGGCCGACGGCGCGAGACTGGCGCGCTTGATCACCGGCAACGCCATCGGCCTGGTGTTAAGTGGCGGCGGCGCGCGCGGCTTTGCCCATATCGGCGTGATTCGAGCCCTGGCGGAACGTGGCATTCCAATCGACTATGTCGGTGGCACTAGCATGGGCGCGGTGATCGCCGCCCAACACGCTCTCGGCTGGGATTGGCAAACCATGGCGCGCGTCAATCGAGAAGAATGGCCGCGCTGCGAGCCACAGAAGAATTACACGCTGCCGCTGGTCGCTTTGAATTCCGCCCAGCGCATGGATCAAATGCTCAGAAAAATGTTCGGCGCTGTCGAAATTGAAAATCTGCGTAGCAAATTTTTCTGCGTATCGACTAATCTGACCACTGCCACTGCGAAAGTTCATCGTGAAGGAACGTTGTGGAAAGCGGTCCGAGCCAGCGTGTCGATCCCCGGCATCGGTCCGCCGGCGATCGAGAACGGCGAGATTTTGGTCGACGGCGGCCTAGTCGATAATCTGCCGGTCGAAACGATGAAGAGACTTTGCCAGGGACAAGTGTATGCTGTCGACGTCAGTGAACAAGTCGAGTTCAGCAGCAAGTTAACGGAAAGCTACACGGTCTCGGGCTGGAAACTACTCTGGCAGCAGCTCAATCCATTCGCCGAAAAACCGGACATTCCGAATATTCTTAATACTCTCTACCGCACCACCGCGGTCGGCGGCATCCGCGCCATCGAGAGCGCCAAGTCCCAAGCCGACTTATGCTTCGAGCCGCCGGTCGGTCAATTCGGCGTGTTTGAATGGAAGAGCATCGAGAAGATTATCGAGGTCGGATATCGCTACGCACTGAGTAAGCTAGAAGAATCAAGTCGTCTTGGGAATGGTGGAACAGGACGAAATTAGCTAATTCGCGCCATTGCGCTGATAGACGGAATCCACAATCGAGTCGCTCAATTCACTCGCCATGCCGTCAAAAAGAATCTGACCGTCTTTGAGTCCAATCACGCGGTCGGCATACTCGCGGGTGAGATCAAGGGTGTGCAGGCTCACCAGAGCGGTGATGCCGTCTTCGCGGCAGACCCGTTTGAGGATGTCTAAAACAACACGGGAAAGTTTCGGGTCGAGGCTGGAGACCGGTTCGTCGGCGAGAATCAGCGCCGGCTGCTGCATCAAGGTGCGCGCGATGGCGACGCGCTGCTGTTCGCCGCCGCTGAGCTCGTCGGCGCGCTTATAGGCGTGTTCGAGCAGGCCGACGCGCTTGAGATTGATCAAAGCTTGGCGCCGCTCCTCATGGGAAAAAAAACGCAGCGTACTTTTCACCGTCGGCTGATAGCCCAGTCCGCCGGAAAGTACGTTTTCGATAACCGAAAGCCGCTTGATGATGTTGAACTGCTGAAAGATCATGCCCATCTTCCTGCGCGCCTGGCGCAGATCGGTGGCGTTGAGTTTAAGAATGTCGATCCGCTTTCCGTTCGCTGCTGAATCGAACAACGAATCGGGTACGAGAATTTCGCCGGATGTCGCCTCGACCAAGCGGTTGATACAGCGCAAGAGTGTCGACTTGCCCGAACCGGACAGACCGATGATGCCGACAAATTCTCCCTGTTCGACCTTGAGACTGACGCCGCGCAGCACCGGTGCGACGACGCTGTAGGATTGCTGAAGGTCGGTAATTTCGAGGATGGTCACGGTTGCTTTTTCTTGAGCGCTTCCTTGAGCTGGATGCCAGCGATGGCGAACGCCTCGCGCACCGAATCGTAGTCCTTGTCGGTGGCGGTGACGAAGCCATCGATCTGATAGAGATCGCGCAGCATCTTTTTACCTGCCGGATCGTGGCTCAGGTTTAAGAAAATATCGACGATCTTCTTAGCGATGCGCTCATCGAGGTTTCCGCGGATCACCAGATTGTCGGCGGGAATAGGCTCGGAAAAGGCAATGGCGCGAATCTTTTTGATATCCTCGGGGTCTTTCAAATAACGCATCCACGCCGTGTCCTGGCTGTCCGGCGAATTGGCGTAGGTGGCGCCGGCGTCGACCTTGCGATTCAAGACGGACAAGACGGTGGCGTCGTGGCCGCCGGAATACAGGATCTGTTTGAAATCGCGCACCGGGTCTATGCCGCGCTCTTTGAACATCTTACGCGGAAAGACATGGCCAGTGGTCGACAGCGAATCGCCGAAAGCGAAGGTCTTGCCGCGCAAGTCGTCGAGCGTTTTGATGCCGCTATCCGCCCGTGTGATGATCGCCGCGTAGTAGAACGGGATGCCTTTACGCTCGGACTTGAGCACGACTCTAATATTAGCCTCGTTCTTGGCCAGCACATAAGAAGCCGGCGCCAAGAACGCCACATCGAGCTTTTCGACGCGCAAGGCTTCGACCACGCCGGTGTAATCGGTGGCGACAAAGGGCTGGATCTCCATCGCCAACTCTTTGCGCAAGATTTCCACCACGGGCTGGGCATTCTGCATCACCAGTTGGGCGTCCTCGGCGGGCACGAAGCCCACCCGCAGGGTCTTCGGCGCTTTCGGCGAATCGCCGCACGCCAACAGCGCCAACGATAGTCCAAAGGCGGCGCAAACATTGAATAGCAATTGTTTCATGCCAGCAATCATTGATACTGAAAGCGCGGCGCGGGTGCAAATGTATTGATTCCGCTGGCCGGGGTGGTATGAAATTTCCATGTGCTTGAATAGCATCCTAACCGCTCTTGCCATGTTCTTACTTTGCGGCTGCGCGACGGTTGAAACTGTTTCTCTAAACGACCTCGCGGCGCTTCCGGCCGATACCACCGCGCGTTTTATGTTTCCCAGCGCCGGTGGGTTAGCGGAAAGTTATCTGGCACGCCCGCGAGGCAGTGGCCGCTTGCCACTGGTCGTCTTACTGCACGGTCATAGTTTGGTCGGCATCGGCGCGCGACGGCTTTTACCGGCAGCCGAAATTTTTGCCGAAGAAGTTTGTTATGCCAGCATCGCCGTCTCCTTACCTGGCTACGGCGACACCAAGGTTCCCGCCGCGTCACTGGCTGAATCGACGCGCCAAGTGGTGCTCGATGCGGTTGCCCAAGCCAAACAATTGCCGTGGATCGATGGCAGTAAGATTTACGTTTACGGATTTTCGCGCGGCGCCGTGGTGGCGGCTGCGCTGGTTAATGAAATCGACGGCCTCAAAGGCGCAATGCTTCAATCAGGCGCCTACGATCTGGCAACGCTGTACAAAAACACCTCGAACTTCGTGCTGAAAAAGTTACTGAATCCAAACGGCGAAGCAGAACCGAAGCTGCATAATCTGCTGCCAGAAGCAGCCGATTGGCAGGCATCAACGCTCATCCTACACGGCCTTCAAGATTCGTTGATCCCGGTTTCCCAGGCAACCCTGCTACGTGACCAGTTACAAAGTCTAGGCAAGCGCCATCGTCTGGTGCTCTATCCCGAACGCGGCCACTGGCTGCCGATCCGTGAGATCAAAGATCAAGCAGTGCAATTTCTCAAGGACAACGGCGGCTCGGCCTGTGCGCCGAACCCTAACTCTGCCAACTGATCCGTTTGAATCTCGCTCATCGCAAAGGAATCGGTTTACCCGCTTCATCGACGGCGACGTAGATGACTTCCGCCGCGGTGACTTTGACTTTGCAGCTTGGTTCTTTGGCCCGCTCCGCTTCGACCACGACCTTGATGGTCACCGAAGTCGTCCCCGGATGAAGCACTGAAGTGTAGAAGCTCACCACGTCGCCGACATAGACCGGCGCGATGAATTCCACCTCGCGCATCGCCCGGGTAACGAAGTTTCTCTGCGCCTGGCGAGACGCCGCGATGCCGCCGGCCAAGTCGATATGACTCAGAATCACGCCTCCGAAGATCGTGCCGCGCGCGTTGGTATCGCGCGGCAGCATGGTCACGCGGAGCGTCGGCTCCATTGGGTCGGGCATTGTCTGTTTTGGTTCTTCAGGTTTCCGTGTGGGCAACCTGGCACTATCACCTTGAATTTATTCACCACGAAGATCACGAAGCGGTGGAAAAACTAAGACTCCGAACTTCGTGCTCGTCGCGTCCTTCGTGGTGGGTACTCTCCCCGCACCAAACCCGGAAAAACTTTTCTCTTAAACGTTAGGGCGGCAGAAATTCAATCGGAAACCGCGCCGGGTCTGTTTATACCGGGTATAACCACTTGGCGTATTTCTCCGCTGCTTTTCCCTTGATGACGTCGAAGAAGGCGCTTTGAATATCCTCGGTGACCGGCCCGCGCCGGCCGGCGCCGATCTGCCGGTCGTCCACTTCCCGGATCGGCGTCAACTCCGCCGCCGTGCCTGTAAAAAAAGCTTCGTCGGCGATGTAAAGTTCGTCGCGCGTGAAGCGTTCCTCGATCACCTCGTAAGCCTTGTCGCGCGCCAGCGTGATGATCGACTCGCGCGTGATGCCGGGAAGTATCGAGGTCAGCGGCGTGGTTTTGATTTTGCCATCGCGCACGATAAAAATATTCTCGCCGCTCGCTTCCGAAACATAGCCCTCGGTATCGAGCATGATCGCTTCATCGTAGCCGGCCTTCTTCACTTCCGCCTTGGCGAGCACGGAGTTGACATAGTTCGCCGACGTCTTGCTCTTGGTCATGGTCACGTTGACGTGATGGCGGGTGAAAGAAGACACTTTGGCGCGAATGCCATGCTTGATGCCGTCGTCGCCGAGATACGCGCCCCAAGGCCACACCGCGATGCACACGTTGACCGGGTTTTGCGGCGCATAAACTCCGAGCTCGCCGAGGCCGAGAAACGCCAGCGGACGAATGTAACAGGCCTTGAGCTTGTTGGCGCGGATGACCTCTTTAGTCGCTTGACACATTTGCTCCACCGAGTAGGGCAGCGGAAAACCTAGAATTTTTCCTGAATCGGCCAGTCGCCTCATATGCTCTTCAAGGCGAAAAATCGCCGAGCGACCATCGGCCAACTCGTAGCAGCGAATGCCCTCAAAATACGCCGTGCCGTAGTGCAGCGCATGCGACAACACATGCACCTTGGCGTCTTCCCAGCGCACGAGTTCACCATCGAACCAAATTTTTTCAGTTTTAAGCGACATGATTTTCTTCTCTCGTGGACCGACCACGCCGACTTTCTGCTTTCGGCTATTTTACGTGCCTACGTCATCGGCATCAAGTAGATAAACGCAGCGACATCGCGGCTACGGTTTGAACCCGTCCTTGACCCAAGGGGATCCTCGCCCCTTTGGAAACCCGATTTAATTGTTCCCGCATTAGTATTACTGTGTTATAAATAAAATGATTTTTTGTTATGGTAGTTTATGGGGGGAGAACGACCATGGCAAAGCTGGCCGATTACCAACGGTACATGAAGTATCTGTGCGAAGCATTGGG
>Ga0105252_10001493_pt1 | contig 10347 bp, 10 predicted proteins | sample EasRivMeERMZT100_FD_89675 | JGI IMG/M metagenome (GOLD analysis project Ga0105252, IMG submission 89675) | Soil microbial communities from meander-bound floodplain in the East River, Colorado, USA - East River MetaG ERMZT100 | ecosystem: Environmental > Terrestrial > Soil > Floodplain | place... | reverse complement strand
TGTCCCAAGGTTCGACGACGAGCCTGCTGTGACGACAGCCGTCGGACGCGCCGGCGCCGCCGACGTCGTCGCGAAGCTAACGGCGGGACTCGAGACGCAGCTCGGACCGACGTGGCCCGGAGGTGTGGACGTATCCTTCGGCCAATGGCAGAAGCTCGCGCTCGCACGCGGCTTCATGCGCGATGCTCCGCTTCTTCTCGTGCTCGACGAGCCCACGGCCGCTCTCGACGCCGAAACCGAGCATGCGTTATTCGAGCGCTACGCGACCGCCGCCCGCGGCGCGGGCCGCGTCACGATTCTCGTCTCACACCGGTTCTCGACGGTGCGCATGGCGGATCTCATCGTCGTATTGGACGGCGCGCGCGTCGCCGAGGTCGGCACGCACACCGAGCTCATGGCGCGCGGAGCGCAGTACGCGGAGCTCTACGGCATTCAAGCCGCCGCGTATCGGTAGCTCGCAGCGGGCGGCTAGTTCGTATAAACGGCCCTTTGTTCAGTCTGCTGCGTAGGCGTCGCTACTCAAGGGCATGGACGGACCGGCCACGTGAGCCAGCCTCAGAAGCGGTCGCGCGGTTCGTCGATCCCGAAAGGCTCGGTGTGGATGATGATCTCCGCGCGCGGAAAACGGCACCGCACAGCATCCTCGACTTTGTGGGCGATCTCGTGCGCGCGGCGGAGCTCGAGCTGCGGCTTGAGCTCGAGGTGAAACTGGATAAATTCCTGCGTGCCGGAGGTACGGGTCCGCAGGTCGTGCACGCCGAGCACGTCCTCGTGTCCCTGCACGATCGTCAGGATCTCGTCCCGGCGCGATGCGGGCAGCTCGCGGTCGAGCAGCACGTCGAATGCGCGGAGCACGATCGCCCGCACGCTCGCAAGAATCACGACAACCACGACGAGGCCGAGCAGCGGGTCGGCCCAATGCCAGCCGAACCAGCCACTGAGAGCAATCGCGATCAGCACGGTGATATTGGTCAGGACGTCGCCGACGTAGTGCAGCTGATCCGCGCCGATCGCGATCGAGCCGGTGCGGCGCGCGACTGAGCGCTGATAGAGCACCAGCACGATGGTGAGCAGCAACGAGACGACGCTGACGCCCGTGCCCACCGCGGGCGCGCTGATCGGTACCGGCGCGAGCAGGCGCGCCATGGTCTGGGCGCCGACATAGCCGGCCGAGCCCAGGATCACGCAGGCCTGCACGAGCCCGGCAATGGCTTCGAGCTTGCCGTGGCCGAATCGATGCTCGCGATCGGCGGGCTCAAAGGCGAAACGCACCGCGATGAAGGTCATCGTCGAGGCCAGCAGGTCGAGCCCCGAATCGGCGAGTGAGCTCAGCATGGCGACCGAGCCCGTCGCCAGCCAGGCGAAGACCTTGATCGTGACGAGCGCCAGCGCGACACCGACCGATGCGAGACCGGCCGAGCGAATCAGCCAGACCTGCTCGCGCGTCAGCGGCCCACGCGCTTCTGTGGGATTCTTCGCCATCAGCCCTCAATGCGCTCGAGCCCCCGGAGCCGCCGCGCGCTCTCGTCGAGCGTAGTCGATCGCTTGGCGAAGCAGAAGCGGACGAGCCGCCGCTGTTGGCGAACGGGCCAGCGTGACGTGCTACCTTCGAGACTCGAATGACCGCGACCAGCACGCAACTCCTCGGCCTCTGGCGCCATCTCTCGCCGCTGCCCGGCGGGCCGTGGCTGTTCTCCAAGCTGTTCGGCTTCATCGTCCCTTACTCCGGCTCCGTCGGCCCGCGCATCCGCGTGCTCGAACCGGGCCACGCCGTGGTCGAGATCACCGACCGCCGTTCGAACCGGAACCACTTGGGCTCCGTGCACGCGATCGCGCTCACGAACTTGGCTGAGATCACGAGCGGATTGGCCATGCTGGCCGGGCTGCCGCCGACGGTGCGCGGCATCGTCGTGACTCTGTCCATGACGTACCACAAGAAAGCGCGCGGCAGAATCCGCGCGGTCGCACGCGTCGCCGTGCCGACCGTCAGCGAGGACCGCGACTTCGACGTGATGGCCGAGTGTTTCGATCGCGACGGCGCGCTCGTGGCGACGGGCAACGTGCGCTGGCGACTCGGCCCCGTGCGGCCGAAGGCCGGTTAATTCGATGCAGACCGCTTTCACGCGGCACACTGGCGTGCAGGTTCCGCTGATCTGCGGACCCATGTACCCGTGCTCGAACCCCGAGCTCGTCGCCGCCGTGAGCGAGGCCGGCGGGCTCGGCGTGGTGCAACCCATCTCGCTCACCTACGTGCACGGCCACGAGTTCCGGGCCGGGTTGCGTTACATCCGCTCGCTGACCGCGAAGCCGATCGGGTTCAACGCGCTCATCGAGGCGAGCAACAAGGCCTATCTCGAGCGCATGCGCCGGTGGATCGACGTCTCGCTCGAAGAGGGCGTGCGCTTCTTCATCACCTCACTCGGCAATCCGCAGTGGGTTTGCGAGCGCGTGCATGCCACGGGTGGCGTGGTCTACCACGACGTCACCGAGCGGAAGTGGGCGCAGAAAGGCGTCGACGGCGGCGTGGATGGCCTCATCGGAGTCAACGCGCGCGCCGGTGGACACGCGGGACCGCGCTCCCCCGAAGCGCTGTTCGAGGAGCTCGAGTCCTTTGGCAAGCCGATCGTGAGCGCCGGCGGTGTCGGCACGCCGGAAGAGTTCGCGCGACACCTGCGCTTGGGCTACTCGGCCGTGCAGCTCGGCACGCGTTTCATCGCCACACCCGAGTGCAAGGCGAGCGACGCATACAAGCGAGCGATCGTTGACGCAGGCGAGGACGACATCGTCCTCACCGAGCGGCTCACGGGTGTTCCGGTCGCCGTGATCCGCAACGCCTACGTCGAGCGGCTCGGCACCGAAGCGGGTCGGTTTGCTCGCTGGATGCTCAAGGGCCGCAAGACGAAGCACTGGATGCGCACGTGGTATGCGCTGAACTCGCTGCGGCGTCTAAAGGGATCGTTGCTGGCCGACGACACGACCACTGAATATTGGCAGGCGGGCAAGTCGGTGGCCGGAGTCCACGAGATCAAGCCGGCCGGGCAGATCGTGCGTGAGTTCGCCGCGCAGCTGGACTGACCAGGCGGAGCGCACGCGATGCCCGCTCGATCACGCGAACGCGCCGCGCACCTGGACCCAAGTCTGCCGTGCAATATTTGGGTGTCTCCGCGATCGCGTGAGGGGGTATGCGCGCCCGGTGTTTCCTCGGGTTAGGGGTGCCGTACGAATCGAGGTGCCCTGCGCCGTGTCGAGTGCACCAGCACTACGAGGTACGATAGCGAGACGGTCATTCCTGTCTAGGAAGGGCGACGATGGATTTCAACCTGATGCCGCTGTGGTTAGCTGCTGCTCTGATCGTCATCGGGCCGACGCTGCTGGCGATGTCGGGTACGGTTCTCGTTCGCCGCCAATTCGGTCTCGAGAGCCTCAGCACCAACAACGAGGTCGCCGGGTTCACGTTTGCGACCGTCGGCGTGCTCTACGCCGTTCTGCTCGGGTTCGCCGTCATCGTCGTGTGGGAGAGATTCAGGGACGTCGAGGACAGTGTCGCGCACGAAGCTGGCGCCGCGGCGACGCTCTATCGCCTGAGCGACGGCATCCGAGGTGAACCTGGTCCCACGCTGCGCAATCGCGTGACCGCCTATCTGGAATCGGCCATCAGCCAGGATTGGCCGGCGCTGGCCGAGGGCAACGGCAGCGAGGCGACGACCCGCGCACTTGCGGACACTTACAGCGCGGCGCTGACCTACGCGCCGGCGGACGACCGCGAGGCGCTGCTGATGCAGGAGATCCTGAGTCAGCTCAACGTCCTGGGGAGCGCACGGCGAGAGCGCGTCGCCAGGTCCGCTGGCGTTGTGCCGGGCGTTCTGTGGCCCGTGCTGTTCGGCGGCGCGATCATCACCATCGGCTTCACGTTTTTCTTCGGCACGAAGAACCTCTCAGCGCAGACGTTGATGACGGGCGCGCTAAGCGTGCTGATCTTTGCCGCGCTGCTCGTCATCGTTACCGTCAACCGACCCTTCGCCGGCAGCGTCAAGGTGCACCCAGAGGCACTTGTCCAGGTGCTGGAGGATCTGGGACGAGCGCGCGCGCCTCAATAGTGGATGTGGACGAGCCTGACTGGGCTCGCTATGCCCCAAGGTACATGTGCTGCCGATCTCCATTTCCGGCGGGCGAGGATGCAATTGATGAGCCCGGGTCTTCGATGCTCGCAATCACCTTGAGCCGTCCACGGCAGTGCCAGCATTGCTCGATGTCGATGCCGAAGACCCCTCAGTCGGCGCGCCCAACGAAGGCGAGCGCGTTGACCTAGCTGCGCACGGGGACTAGCCTCGGCTGAGGCTTCAACGGGACTGTGGTCATGAGCCGCACGTGTCTGTCCGCGATTGCCTTGATCACGATCCTCGTCATCGGCTCGATCGCGAGTGCTGCGGCCAACGCGCAGAGTCGGATGGGGCCGATACCCGCCGAGCAGCTGACGGCGGCACAGCAGGAGGCTCTGGCGGCGTTCGTGGCCGCACGTGGTGAACCGACCGGGCCTTGGATCGTCATGCTCCGCAGTCCTGAAGTCATGACGCGGGCTCGGGCGCTCAGCGATTATTTGCGCTTCGATAGCGTCCTGCCCGGCTGGCTGCGCGAGTTCGTGATCCTCATGACGGCTCGGCAATCGTCGCAAAACTACGAATGGAACGCGCACTATCCGCTCGCGATCGACGAAGGGTTATCGGCGGACCTCGCGCTCGCGATCGCAGAAGGCCGCCGGCCCGACTCGATGGTCGAGGAGGAAGAGATTCTTTACGACTTCTGCACGGAGCTGCTGCGCAACCAGAGCGTTAGCGATGCGACTTACGCGCGCGCCATTGACCGGTTCGGCGAGCAAGGCGTCGTCGAAACCGTGAGCCTCGTGGGCTACTACTCGATGATTTCGCTGTTGCTGAACACCGCCCGCACGCCGCTGCCGGACGGTGTCACGCCCGCGCTGACGCCGTTTCCTCACTGAGCGAACAGGTGGCGGAGCAACCGCGACATGATCACCTAGCGTGTCGCGGCCAGCTTCGCGGCCCGCTCGACGACATACTGATCCCCAAAGCGGGCCGCAAGCGCCGCGAGCTCAGGCTCAATCGGCCCACGCCAACGCAGCGCCATCACCGATTCGCGCAACGGCACGTCGAGCCGCAACGTCGCGAGCCGCCGAAACAACACCGCCTCATCCCGATGCTCGGCCAGGCTCGCGGCCAGCGCCGCGGCGCCGCGGACCGGCACGCTCCAATCGCTCGCCGCTGCCGGGATCGTTTCGAGGTGCAAATACTTACCGAGCACGGCCGCGGCCGACTTGGCGCCCCAACGCGGGACGCCCGGGTAACCATCGGCGCTGTCGCCGACGAGTGCCAACCAGTCCGGCATCGACTCCGGATGCACGCCGAATTTTTCGACCACGCCGTTCTCGTCGAGCGTCTTGCGGCGCAGGCGATCGAGGCATACGACACGCGTGCCGCGTACGCACTGCGCGAGATCCTTGTCGGGCGAGCAGATCACCACGCGCGCCACGTCGGGCACTAGGTTGAAGCGCGCGGCGGCCGTCGCCAACGCATCGTCGCACTCGAACTCGATCATCGGCCACGTGACGAGACCGAGCGCGCGGCACGCTTCCTCGGCCAAACCGAACTGCGCGAACAATACTGCGTCCATGCCTTCCCCGGTTTTGTAGCCGGGGTAGAGCTCATTGCGAAACGACTCGATGACGTGATCGAACGCAATGGCCACGTGGGTCACGTCGCGCTCGCCGAGCAGCGCCAGCAGCGAACGCAGCAGCCCACGCACGGCGCCGACCTCGCGACCGTCGTTGCTGACGCTCGAAGGGCTGCCGTAGTAGGCCCTGAACAACTCGAACGTACCGTCGACGAGGTGCACGTGCATGGGCGAGTCCGGTCGCAAACGTCTGTGGGCCGATGTTAGTCTAGGTCACACAACTTCGGGGGAAACACGGTCATGACTCGTTGGCTCGGCCTTGCTGCACTGCTGTTGGCTTCGTTGGCGGCCGCTCAGACCGAACCCCAGCCGCGCGAGACAAAACCGGCATTCCCCGGCCAGACCGACGCGCCGGCGCCCGCCACGTCATCACAGTTTCGCGTAACCGTCATCACCGAGGCGCTCTCGGCGCCGTGGGGGATCGCATTCCTGCCGGACGGCAACCTGCTCATTTCCGAGTTCGCCGGCAAGCTGCGGACCGTGACGCCGAGCGGGAAGGTGTCTGAACCTATCGATGGCCTGCCGCCCATCAAAATCGTCGCGGCGCAGGGCTTTCACGACGTTGCGCTCGATCCCGATTTCGCCGACAACCGCTACGTGTACTTCACGTACTTCGCGCCGCCGAAGGGCGAAGAACCGAAACGCTGGCCACTCGAGCATTTCTACAACGAGGTGTGGAACAAATCGCTCGCAGAACGGCGCGTGCTCGATCTAGGTTTCGAGCGTGTCGGCCGCGGCAAGCTGAGCCTCGACAACCGCCGTCTCGAAGACGTCGAGGTGCTGATCGACGGTCGCGCCGAGCGACGCATCGTGTTCGCACGCGACAAGACGCTGTACGTGACGGGCGCCGATGCCTTCCGTTTCTACGATACCGATCTCGATGGCGTGGATCACGACTTCACGGCCGAGCCCGACATCCGCCGCAATTTCAGCGGCCGCGTCATCCGCATCAATCGCGACGGCACGATTCCAGCGGACAATCCGTGGCTCGGCCGCGCCACGGTACCGCGCGAGCTCTACGCTCACGGCTTCCGCGACCCCGAAGGCGCGGCGCTTAATCCCGCGACGGGCGAGCTTTGGACGGTGGAGCACGGCCCGCAAGGCGGCGACGAGCTCAACATCGTGCGCGGCGGCCGCGACTACGGCTGGCCCGACGTGTCCTACGGCATCCAGTACGACGCACGACAAACCGGCGGCCGCACCAATGTGCCCGTCGGCAACGGCAAGACCTCGATGCCGGGCGTCGAGGAGCCGATTTACTTCTGGGTGCCGTCGATCGCGCCCTCAGGCATGGCGTTTTACACGGCGGATCTCTTCCCGAGCTGGAAGGGCAACCTATTCGTCGGCGCACTCGCAGGCAAACATCTCGTCCGTCTCGTGCTCGACGGCAACCGCGTAGTCGCCGAGGAAAAGCTTCTCGCCGACCGTGACCAACGCATCCGCGACGTGCGCCAAGGCCCCGACGGCGCGCTCTACGTGCTCGCGGGCGACTCCCTCCTCCGCCTCACTCCCCGCTAACAATGGAGTCAGGTTTAGCACGGTTGCGCGGGCCGCAACGCGAAAACGCGAGCCCGCCCACTGAACTCAGCGCGTGACGTCGGTGTGAGCAAGCCCTTTCGGCAGCGTCGGCGCCAGGATGGCGCCGCCGCAGCTTACATGGATGTACTTGCAGCGGTGCCGAAAGGGCTTGCTCACGCCGGCGTCACGCCACCAACACAGCTGGCCGCGGGCTCGCCGAGTAAACACCCTGCGCAACTGTGCAAAACCTGACTCCGTCCTCTACCATACGCGCTCCCTCCGACGAGCAACCCATGCAGTCGATCATCTCGATCAAGGGCTTGACGAAGACCTATGCGTCGGGCTTTCAGGCGCTGAAAAGCACGGACCTTGCGATCCGCCGCGGCGAGATCTTCGGTTTGCTCGGGCCGAACGGCGCGGGCAAGACCACGCTCATCAACATCGTCTGCGGCATCGTCAGGCCAAGCGGCGGCACGGTCACGGTCGCTGGGCACGATATTCAGAAAGCGGCCCGCGCCGCGCGCGACCTGATCGGCCTCGTCCCGCAGGAGATCAGCACCGACGCCTTCGAAACCGTCTGGGACACCACGGTGTTCAGCCGCGGGCTGTTCGGCAAGCCGAAGAGCGCCGCGTACTGCGAGAAGGTGCTCAAGTGGCTGTCGCTATGGGACAAGAAGGACAGTAAAATCATGACGTTGTCGGGCGGAATGAAACGCCGCGTCATGATCGCCAAGGCCCTCGCTCACGAGCCGCAGGTCTTGTTCCTCGATGAGCCCACTGCCGGCGTGGACGTCGAGCTACGCCAAGACATGTGGAACGTGGTGCGGGATCTCCGCGACTCCGGCGTCACGATCATTCTCACGACACACTACATCGAAGAAGCCGAGGAGATGGCCGACCGCATCGGCGTCATCAACCGCGGCGAGATCATCCTCGTGGAGCAGACGGCCGAGCTCATGCGCAAGCTCGGTAAGAAGCAAATGACACTGCATCTGCACGCGCAGGTCGAGGCGTTGCCGCCGCAGCTCGCCGAGTTCGGTCTCGAGCTCGGCGCCGGCGGGGCGGAGCTCGTCTACACCTACGACACACGGGGCGAGCGCACCGGCATCACGACGCTGCTCGCCGCACTCGCCGAAGCCGGGATCGGCTTCAAGGACTTGAGCACGACGCAAAGCTCCCTCGAAGAGATCTTCGTCAGCCTAGTGAAACGCTCCACATGAACTGGCACGCAGTCCGCGCGATTTACCACTTCGAGATGGCCCGCATGTGGCGCACCGTCGTGCAAAGCATCGTGGCGCCCGTGCTGTCCACGTCGCTGTATTTCGTCGTGTTCGGCTCGGCCATTGGCTCGCGCATCGCCGAGGTCGACGGTACGAGCTACGGCGCATTCATCGTGCCCGGCCTAATCATGCTGTCATTGCTGACCGAGAGCATCGGCAACGCTTCCTTCGGTATCTACTTCCCGCGTTTCACGGGCACGATCTACGAAGTGCTGTCCGCGCCCGTGACGGCGGCGGAGGTCATCCTGGGCTACGTGGGCGCAGCAGCCACCAAGTCGGTGATCTTGGGCTTCATTATCCTGGCCACGGCCGCGTTGTTCGTGCCGATCGAGATCGCGCATCCGCTCTGGATGTTGGCGTTCCTCGTGCTCACGGCCGTCACGTTCAGCTTGTTCGGCTTCATCATCGGGCTCTGGGCGGACAGCTGGGAAAAGCTCCAAGTCGTACCGCTGCTCATCATCACACCGCTGACTTTCTTGGGCGGCAGCTTTTACTCGATCAGCATGCTGCCACCCGTCTGGCAGACCGTTACGCTGTTCAACCCGGTCGTCTACCTCGTGAGCGGCTTCCGCTGGAGCTTCTACGAGATCGCCGACGTGCAAGTGGGCATCAGTATCGGCATGACGGTTGCCTTCATGCTCATCTGCTTCGCCACCACGTGGTGGATGTTAACGACGGGCTACCGTCTGAAAAAGTAGCCGCTGGCGTACCGGCGCACCGCTCGCTAGCATGAGCATCACCAGCCGCCGGGAGCGTCGCCGATGCCTTCAAAGCCATTCCAGGTTTGCGCGACCGCCGTGCTGCTCGCGTTCGCCGCAGGCGCTTGGGCCGCCGAGTCGATTGGCGTCAACTATGTGGCCGCCACGGAACGTATCCACACGGCCGGCCAGCCGACTGCCGAGACACTTGCGGGCCTCGCGGCACAGGGTTTCGAGCTCGTCGTCAACTTGGCGCCGCCGACCAATCAAGGCGCCGTGCCGAACGAAGGCAAGCTCGTCGCAGAAGGCGGGCCCACCTACGTGAACATTCCCGTCGATTGGCAGCACCCCACCTACGAGGACTTCGAGCTCTTCAGCGCCGTCATGAACGGCGCGCGCGAGCGCAAAGTCCTCGTGCACTGCCAATTGAACATGCGCGCCTCGGCGTTCACGTTCTTGTATCGCGTCATCAGCGAAGGCGTGCCGCCGGCAGAGGCGTTGACGGCGCTGCAGAAGGTCTGGATACCGCGCGACCAATGGGCCGAGTTCACCGCCATGGTGCTCGAAAAGAATGACATCGACTTCGAGCTGCCGAAAGCCCAGTAGTCTTCAGAGAGTAGAGCGCGCGTGATTCGACGACTTGGCTTCAACGCCGGCCAGCGGCGGGCGTGGCTCGCAACTGCACTGGCCACGCTGGTCTCAACCCCCAGCAACGCGCAGGAAGTGGCGCTGAGCTACACGGCGGCTCAGGCGCTCGCAGGCCAAGCGGCCTATGAGCAGGGCTGCATCACCTGCCACGGCGCGAACCTGAACGACGGCCCGCTCGGTCCGCCACTCAAAGGCCCCGCGTTCATCGCGAAGTTCGGCGGCAAGACGGCCGACGCCGTGTTCACTGTCATGCGTACCACGATGCCGACGACGGCACCGGACTCCCTCGGAGCCGACACCTATGCCGCGCTGCTCGCGTTCATGCTGCAAGAGAACGACATCGTCGCCGGCGAGCACGAGCTGCCCGGCGATGTGACGCAGCTCGCGCGCATGTGGATCCCGGCCGGCGGTTTCAGCTTCATGACGTTCTCGCCCTATTTGGCCAAGCCGCCGGTCGA